>Ga0302229_10000504_pt1 | contig 29831 bp, 23 predicted proteins | sample II_Palsa_N1_3_FD_193518 | JGI IMG/M metagenome (GOLD analysis project Ga0302229, IMG submission 193518) | Peat permafrost microbial communities from Stordalen Mire near Abisko, Sweden - II_Palsa_N1_3 | ecosystem: Environmental > Terrestrial > Soil > Palsa > Peat permafrost | place: Sweden... | reverse complement strand
GAACCGCCCGCCGATCGCGTGGCCGATCGCGTGGCAGATGCCCAGGCCGGTGGTGGCCATGCCGACGCCGGCCATGTGCCCGGCGAGCAGCATCTGCGACCTGGCCTCCCGGTCCGTCCCGTCGGCGTAGGCCCGCGGCAGATTCGCCGCGATCATGCGGATGACCTGCAACGCGATACCGTCGGACCAGGGATTGGCCCGAATCGACAGGTAGGACTCCAGCGCGTGGGTCAGCGCGTCCATGCCGGTGGCGGCGGTCGCGTGGGGCGGCAGGGCCGCGGTGAGATCCGGGTCGAGCACTGCGGCGGCGGGCAGGGAGCTGGCATGCCCGACATAGAACTTCCGGTGCGTCAGCGGGTCAGTCACCACCCCGAACGCATTCGTCTCCGCGCCGGTTCCCGCTGTGGTGGGCACCGCCACGACCGGCAGGGCAGGAACGCGGAAATCGCCGCGGTAGTCCAGGTCCCGGCCGCGCTGCGGATTGACGGAGGCGAGCGCGATGCCCTTGGCCGCGTCGATCGGCGACCCGCCGCCGACGGCCACCAGCGCGACGCCGCCTGAACCGCCCCGCGCCGCCCGCGCCGCTGCCACGGCGTCGGCGCCGGCCGCCACGTCGTCGGTGGTCGGGTTGGGATGGACCCCGCTGAACACGGTCACGATGATGCCGGCGGCGGACAGTGCGCCGGTGACTGCGGCGACTACCGGGGTGGCCGCCAGCCCGGCGTCGGTGACCACGACGGCCGTGTCGGCCCCGGTGCCGCGGACGATGGCAGGAAGCTTGCTGACGGCGCCCGCGCCGAAGTACGCGGCCGGCGCCGGGGTGATGGTGATCTCGGCGTCGGCGACAGCTGAGGGCATGGTCACTCCCGGGGTGCGGATATGCGGAGCCGGGTCATGGTGCGGAGATGCGGAGCTGGGTCATCGTGAGCTCTTCGAGCAGCTTGACTGGCAGCATCTCACCATCGCTGTCGCCGTTCTGAGCGCGGGCCCGCCGACGGTGAGCACCACGGCCGTCGCGGTCAGGGCGTCGAGCACGCCGAGGTGGTTCGAGGTGGGGGAGGTTCGTCCTGGTCCGGGCAAAGGTGGCCGGGATGGCCGGAGCGCTGGGGGCTAGGTCAGCGCCCAGCGGGCGACGGCGGCCTCGTCGATCTCCGCGCCCAGGCCGGGCGCCGCCGGCACGGTCAGGTACCCGTCGGCGTCGGCGAGCACCGGGCGGGCAAGGAAGAAGTCGCGCCGCTGCTCGGTCCAGCCGGGCGGATCGTAGGGGAACTCCAGGTAAGGCCCGCCGCCGACGCCGGTGACGACGTGCAGATTCGCCAGCAGGCCGAGGCCGTTCGTCCAGGTGTGCGGGGTAAACCAGCGATTGCGGAGCCGCGCGACATCGGCCACGGTCCGGGCGCGGAGCATGCCGACCGCGAGCACCGCGTCGGGCTGAACCACGTCCAGCGCGCCGGCCTCGAGCGCGTCAAGCAGCTCCGCCTGGCTGCGCGCCATCTCGCCGCCCGCGACCCGGATGCCGGTCTGCTCCCTGAGCATCCGCATGCCATCGAGGTCGGCCGCGGGCAGCGGCTCCTCCAGCCACAGGACGCCAAGCTCACGCAGCTCGATGGCGAGCGCGCGGACCGCGGCGAGGTCGAGTGGGGCGGAGATGTCACCGGCCATCCGCCACCACTGGTTGAGATCGACCATGATCTCCAGATCGTCACCGACGGCATCCCGGGTGGCCCGCACCGCCGCCAGGCCGGCCGCGGGGTCCGCCCGGCCGATGCGGATCTTCACGGCGCGGAACCCGGCGGCCCGCGCCGCGAGCGCAGCTTCCGCCCGCTCGGCCGGGCTCCTGGCCTCGCCGAACGACGCGTATGCGGGAATGCGCGTGTCTGCTCCGCCGAACAGCGCCGAGACCGGCTGCCCGGACGCCTTGCCGATGATGTCCCAGAGCGCCGCCTCCAGCGGCCAGTACCGGCCGGCGTGGAAGCTGATCGTCTCGATCACCTGGACGTGACTGGCGATCTGGTGCGGATCCCGGCCGATGAACAGGTCCTGGTAGGCGGCGAAGCCATCCATGGTGTCGCCCGAGCCGAAGCCGGTGATGCCCTCGTCGGTCTCGACGCGGACAAGGGTGGCGTCGAAGTAGTGGCGCGGCGCCGGGTCCCAGGCAGCCAGGAACGGCGGCCGCAGGGGCAGTCGCATCCGGTCGAGCCGGATGGCGGTTATCCTCACCGCGCGCCGGACGGGGTGCCGGGAGTCACCGGGGCCGCCAACGCGGCCGCGGCGATCAGCGTCACAGGCCCGCTCTCTCGCATGACCCAGGAGACTAGCCGCAGCGGCCCCGCAGCCCCAGTGCCAGGTTAGGCAGCCCTAGTGCCAGGTCAGATAGTCCGGCCGGCCGGGAACGCGGCCCGCCAGCGCCAGGTTTCGACGCGCCCGGCCTGCCGGACGCGGCCGCCGGCCCCCCGGTCCGGCAGGCCGGCCGGCGACGCAGCCCGCCAGAACGCTAGCTTTCCCGGCCTCAGCAGGGAAACACTTCTGTTGTGAATTCGCATCGTTGACCGCACAGGGCGGGGGTTCGCGGGAGACTAGGATCCTGCGGGCTGCATTTCCGATCGACATGGTCGGAAGTCGTCGAGGGAGGGACGCGTGGCGACGTACCTTCTGCGACGGCTTGGCCTGGCCGTCATCACACTCTGGCTGCTTAGCATGATCGTCTTTTTCGCTGGGCAGGTCCTGCCGGGCGATCCCGGCCGCGCGATACTCGGCCCGCTGGCCGCCCAGAGTTCCGTGCGAGTCCTCGATCAACAGCTCGGCGTGGACCGGCCTCTCGTCACCCAGTACTGGAGCTGGGTTTCCGGGCTGGTGCACGGCAACATGGGCCAGTCCTACGAATTCCGGAGCCCAGTCGAGCCGTTCATCCATGCCGCGCTCCTGAACTCCGTCAAGCTAGCCGCCCTGGCCTTCATCGTCGTCGTGCCGCTCGGCATCCTCGGCGGTGTCATCGCGGCGCTCAACGTCGGCCGGCCCATCGATCGGGTCATCTCGATTACCGGCCTGTCCGCCACGACGGTGTCCGAGGTCGTGTCGGGAGTCATTATCATCGTGATCTTCGGCGTCGAGCTGAAGTGGTTCCCTGTCTCGGCCTCGGCGGGGACCGGCGCGTCAGATCTCTCCCAGCTCGATCATCTGATCCTCCCCGCAATCCCGCTCGTGCTCGTCCTGTTCGGCTACATCGCCCGGATGGCGCGGGCCGGCACGATCGAGGCGCTCGAGTCCGACTACGCGCGCACCGCGACCCTGAAAGGCCTGAAGCGCTCGGTCGTGATCCGGCGGCATATCCTGCGAAACTCGCTGCTCCCGACGATCACCGTGATCGCGACCCAGACCGGGTACCTGTTCGGCGGGCTGGTCATCGTGGAGACGCTCTTCAATTACCAGGGGATCGGGAAGCTGATCTATACCGCCGCCTCGGGCAAGGACTTCCCGATGCTGGAGGCCGGCGTGCTGACCATCGGCATTGTCTACATGGTGGCGACGTTGATCGCGGATGTGCTGTATACACTGCTCAACCCGCGCCTGCGCCTCGGGAGCACCGGATGATCGGCACCCCGGGTGCCCCGGTCGAGGCACCGCGCGAGGTAACGGTCGCGCATGCCCCCAGACGTGCCGGATCGACGCCGTGGCGGCTGCTGCTGCGCAGGCCGACGTTCATCGCGGGTGCGGTCATCCTGCTGTTCTGGATCACCTGCGCCCTGTTCGGCACCGCGATCGCCCCGCATAGTCCCTTCGCACAGCAGTTGCTGGCCACTAACATGCGGCCGTCCGCCGCGCACTGGTTCGGAACTGACCAGCTCGGCCGGGACGTGTTCTCCCGGGTCCTGGTCGGGTCCAGGAGCATCCTGGAGATCGCCGCGCTCGCCACGGTGCTCGGTACCGTCCTCGGAACCGCGCTCGGGCTTGTCATGGGCTATCTAGGCGGCGTAGTCGACTTGCTGGTCAGCCGGATCGTCGAGGCCGTGCTGGCGGTACCGCTGATCATTCTCGCGCTCCTGTTCGTCACTGCCCTCGGCTCGTCCGTGCTGGTCATTACCCTCGTCGTCGGGTTCATCTTCACCCCGCTGATCGCCCGCACGGTCCGCTCCGCCGTGCTGGTCGAGAGTCAGCTGGACTACCTGTCCTCGGCGCGGCTGCTGGGCGAGAACTCCGCTCGCGTCATGTTCGTCGAGATCCTGCCGAATGTCATGCCAGCCATCCTGGTCGAGTTCACCGTGCGCCTCGGCTACGCCATCTTCACCGTCGTCGCGCTGTCGTTCCTCGGCCTCGGGATCCAGCCACCGACCCCCGACTGGGGGGCGGATATCACCGCTAACTACGGGGTGCTGCCAGCCGGTTACTGGTGGGAGACCATCTTCCCGGCACTCGCCATCATGTCGCTCATCATCGGGGTCAACCTGGTCACCGACTCGATCGAGCAGGTGCTCGCGTCGTGACGGCCGCCGATACGACGACTGCGGCCGGCACCGGGGGCGGGACGGGGCCGGCGGTCACGGTCGAGCAAATGGACGTCACTTACAAAGTGCGCGGGCAGGACCGGCTGGCGCTGCGAGACATCTCCTTCCAGATCGGGCGCAATGAGTCCTACGGGCTCGTGGGGGAGTCGGGATCCGGCAAGTCCACGGTGGCGCTGGCACTCACCAGGTACCTGCCGCGCAACGGCCGGGTGAGCGCGGGGTCGATCAGGATCAACGGAATCGATCCCCTCGCCCTGGGAAATACATCGCTGCGCGAGCTGCGGGCGCGCACCGTGTCGATGGTCTACCAGGAGCCCGGGCGGGCGCTGAACCCGTCGATCAAGGTCGGCCGCCAGATCGCCGAGGTCTACGAGATCGCCGGCCTGGACCGGAAATCGGCCCTGGAGCGCTCCGAGGCCATGCTCCGCAAGGTGCAGATCTCCGACCCGGGCCGGGTCATGGAGCGGTACCCGCACCAGCTTTCCGGCGGGATGGCGCAGCGGGCCGTCATCGCCATGGCGCTGGCCGCCGAGCCATCGCTGCTCATCCTCGACGAGCCGACGACCGCGCTGGACGTGACCGTCGAGGCAGAGGTGCTCGACCTGGTGGCGGCGCTGCGCGATGAATTCGACACCTCGGTGCTCTTCATCAGTCACAACCTTGCCGTGATCGCCAAGATGTGCGACCGGGTCGGAGTCCTGTACGCCGGGGAGCTCATTGAGGAGGGCGTCGCCCGCGAGGTGTTCGACCAGCCGCGCCACCCCTACACCGTCGGGCTGCTGCGCTGCATCCCGCGGCGCGGCCAGCGAAAGGACAATGGCCGGCTGGACACGATCCCGGGTTTCCTGCCGCCCCCCGGTCACTCGCTCACCGGGTGCATCTTCGCCGCGCGCTGCCCGATTGCCGAGGAACGCTGCCGGACCGCGGCACCTCCGGCCTTCGCGATCAGCCCGACCCGCAGCTCGCGCTGTTACCTGCACGAGCAGACGCCGGACCTGCCCCGGAATACCCCGGTCAACGTGGAGCTGGTCTCGCATCGCGACGCCGCCACCGCGATCGTGCGGGTGCAGGGCCTGTCGAAGACCTTCGACTCGCGCGGTGAGGCCGTCAAGGCCCTGGTCGGGGTGGACCTTAGCATCGAACGAGGCGAGACGCTCGGCCTGGTCGGCGAGTCCGGCAGCGGCAAGACGACCCTGGCTCGCGCGCTGCTCGGCCTTATCGCGCCGGACGAGGGATCCATCGTCGAGCTCGACAGCCGGCCGCTGGAGGCCGACGCGCGCCGCCGCCCGCGAGAGCAGCTGAAGGCGCTCCAGATCGTCTTCCAGAACCCGGATTCAGCGCTCAACCGCCGCCACACGGTCCGGCGCCTGATCAGCAGGCCCATTGCCAGGCTGGCCGGCCTGTCGGGCGCGCGCCTGCGCGAGCGGCTGGCCGACCTGGTCACGTCGGTGCGGCTGGAGGAGCGTCACCTGGCGCTCCGCCCGAGCCAGCTGTCCGGCGGCCTCAAGCAGCGGGTGGCGATCGCGCGCGCCTTTGCTGGCGGCCCGCGGATCGTGGTCTGCGACGAACCCACATCGGCGCTGGACGTGTCGGTGCAGGCGGCGATACTCAACCTGCTGGTCGACCTGCAGGCCAAGGAGCAGGTGACCTACCTATTCATCTCGCACGACCTCGGCCTGGTGCGGTACCTGTCCGACCGCATAGCCGTGCTCTACCTCGGCCGCGTCATGGAACTCGGCCCGGCAGAGACGGTCTTCGCCGGACCGCACCACCCGTACACCGAGGCGCTGCTGTCCGCCGTGCCCAGCCTCGACGGGCTGCATACCGAGCGGATCCGGCTTTCCGGTGAGATCCCGTCCGCGGCCGATCCGCCGTCGGGCTGTGTCTTCCATACTCGCTGCCCCCGGCGGCTGCCGACCGGCATCTGCGAGTCGACCGAGCCGCCGTTGCTCGAGGTCGCGCCCGGTCACCTGATGAGCTGCCACATACCCCTCGACGAGCTGCGAACCCTGCAGGACACCGGACAGGCGCCGTGACAAGAGCGCCCACCGGGCATAGGTTTTTTCGATCCGCGTCATGCGACGTGGTCTTTTAGGGAGGATCTCAGTGAACGTTGATAATGGTCGGCTCGACCATCTGCGCGCGGGCCAGGGAGCGGTCGAGAACCACGTCATCGACGAGTTCGTGGCCGGACGGCTGTCCCGGCGAGACTTCCTGAGGCGCGGCGCGGTCGTCGGCATCTCGATCCCGGTGCTCGGTGCGGTGCTGTCCGCGTGCGGCAGCTCTACCCCCGCGCCGTCCACCACGACCAGCAGTAGCGCGCCAGCGAGCGCCTCCGGCGCGACTATCAAGGCCGGGATCGTGGTGCCAACGGGACAGATCAACCCGCTGACGGTGGCCGACCAGGGCGGCCTGGACATGCTCGCGCAGACCGGCGAGTATCTCTGCCTGTCCGACCAGCACCTGATGCTGCAGCCGGTCCTGGCCGAGAGCTGGACGGCCAACACCGCCGCGGACGTGTGGACTTTCAAGATCCGCCAGGGCGTGAAGTTTCACAATGGCGCGCCGCTGACCGCCGACGACGTCGTGTACACCTACAAGCTGCAGACGGACCCGAAGAAGGCGTCGAACGCCCTGTCCGCCTTCGGCGGCGCGCTCGCCCCGTCCGGCGTCAAGAAAGTCGACGACTTCACGGTCGAATTCCACCTCGAGGCTGCGAACGGGAACTTCCCGTACCTAACCTCCTCGGACAACTACAACATGATCATCATTCCGAACGGCTACGACCCGGCCAGCTGGCAGGGCTCGTTCATCGGCACCGGCCCGTTCGTGATGAAGAACTACACGCCGAAAGTCGGCGCTACGTTCGCGCGTAACGAGCAGTACTGGGGCACCAAGGCGGTGCCGGCCGCGACCGAGTTCACCTTCTACGACAGCCAGACACCGACGATTCTCGCGCTGACCGGCGGGACCATCGACGTCGTCGGGCAGTTCTCCGTCTCCGGGGGGGAGCAACTGCTGGCCGCCGGCGCCCCGTACAACATCATCAGGCTGAAGTCGAGCGCGCACCGTGAGCTGTCCATGCGGTGTGACCAGGCGCCCTTCACCGACCCGCGGGTGCGCCAGGCGGTCGCGCTGACGCTGAACCGGCCGGCGATCGTCCAGGCGCTGTTCAAGGGCTTCGCCGACCTCGGCAATGACAGCCCGTTCGCCCCGGTCTTCCCTTCGACCAACACCAGCATCCCCCAGCGTACGCAGGACATAGCCAAGGCCAAGTCCCTGCTGTCGGCCGCCGGTCACCCGCACGGGTTCAGCACGCAGCTGGTGACCGAGCAGCTGCTGGAGATCCCGCAGTACGCCCAGATCGTGACGCAGGAGGCGAAGAGCATCGGCGTGAACATCAAGCTGAAGATCGAGAGCTCGGCGGCCTACTACGGCAAGGCCACGTTCGGGAACTCCGACTGGCTGGATGCCACGATGAGCCTGGTCGACTACGGGCACCGCAGCGTGCCGAACGTGTTCCTTACCGCGCCGCTGGTGACGACCAACGCCAAGACGGGAACAGGCCCGTGGAACGCGGCGCACTTCAACAACACGCAGTACGACGGCCTGGTCAAGCAGTACGTCGCCGCCGTCGACCTCACGAGCCAGCGCGCGATCGCCGGGAAGATCGAGACCCTGCTGCTGGACCAGACGCCGATCATCTTCGCGTACTTCTACAACTACCTGTCGGCCTCGGCGAAGAACGTGACCGGCGTTTACCCGACCGCGATCGGCCACCTGTTCCTGACCAAGGCGACGAAGAGCTGAGGAGTCCCCTGACGCGAGCCGTGCCAGCCGCGCAGCCGGCTGGCACGCGCGCGTGACCGCCGCGGGAGGACCGGATGGCCTGTGGATCCGGTTCCTGTCCGGCCCTGACATCGACGCGCTCGGCCTGGCCAATGCCGACATCATCGACGCCGTCGGCGCGGCGGTGCGGGCGCACGGCGAGGGCCGTGTCGTCTTCGAGCCGCGGGTGCACCTGGTCCCTGACAACGGCGGCGCCGGTCATTTCAACATCCTCCGCGGGCACCTGCCAGCGGCTGGAATGAGCGGCAGCCACGGGCAGGTGCCAGCCGCCGGCGTCAGCGGCACCCGCGGACAGTTCCCCGCGGCGGGCGTGAGCGGCATCAAGGTCGTCGGTGACTTCGTCGAGAACTACGCCCGCGGCCTGCCCAGCGAGCTCGGGCTGCTGACGCTCTACGACCCGGCCACCGGCATCCCGCTGTCGATCATGGATGCGACCATGATCACCGCTTGCCGGACCGGCGCCATGACCGCGGTCGGTGCCAGGTACCTGGCACGGCCGGACTCGCGGATCCTCGGTCATGTGGGCGCGCGCGGCACGGCGCTGTGGAACGTGGTGCTGCTGGACGAGATGTTCGAACTGCAGGAGATACGGATTACCAGTCGCCGGCCGCAGTCGCGGGAGGCATTCGCACTCGAGCTGGCATCCGTTACCGGCACGCCGGTCCGCGTCATGTCGACCGCCGACGAGACCTTCGACGGTGCCGACATCCTGGTCGAGGCATCGCGGCTGACCGAGCCGGCGCCGCTGCTGCGCACCGGCGCGGTCAAGCCGGGCGCGTTCGTCGTTCCCTACGGCACGGTCAGCGCCGTCGAGCTTGACCTGCTCGACGTGATGGACAAGGTCGTGGTCGACGATTGGCGGGAGGCGCAGTCCGGGCGCTTCGGCGCGCTGCGGGCGCATGTCGATACCGGTCGGCTCACGGCACAGTCCCTGCATGCCGAGCTCGGCCAGATCGTGACGGGCCAGCGGCCGGGCCGCGAGCGGCCGGACGAGCGAATCCTGCTCTGGCATCGCGGATTGTCCATCCTGGACATCGCCGTTGGCCAGCTGATCCTGAGCCGCGCTATGGCTGCCGATGCCGGCACGATGATCCGTTACCGGAAGTAATGGATGTACTGACGGTCACCGCTGCCGCTGACCTTGATCCCGGCCTGATCTGCGCGATCGCGGCCGGCGGCACGATGCCCGAAAGCGCACCCCCCGGCAGTGCAGCGCCCGGCAGGGCAGCGCCCGGCAGTGCAGCGCCCGGCAGGGCAGTGCGGATCGGATCGGCGCTGCTTGACGAGGTACAACGGCGCTGCGAGCAGGCCCGGGCGGAATTGCGCCGCGGCCATCCGGTCTATGGCGTGAACACGGGAATGGGAGCGCTCTCCGGCGTGCGCCTTACCCGGGCGCAGCAGCTTGCGCACCAGCGCAACCTGATGCTGGCCAGGGCGACCGGCGGACCGCCCTGGCTGGATGCCGCTGACGTGCGGGCGATCATCGCGGTCCGGCTGCGCACGTTCCTGTCCGGCGACGCCGGCGTCTCCGGGCAGCTCTGCCAGCGGCTGGTGGATTTCCTGGACAAGGACATCATTCCGGCTGTGCCGCGTACCGGCGTGGGCAGTGCGGGCGAGATCATGCCGCTGGCCCACGCGTTCGGGCCGCTGACCGGGATCGGACAGGTGCTCGGGCACGGCGGCGAGATCATGCCCGCTGGCCATGCGCTGCGCGACCACCGGATCGGGGAGTTCGCCCTTGGCCCGAAGGAGGGGATCGCGCTGCTCGCGGGCGTACCCGGCGCGACGGCGCTATCCGTCCGCCGGCTGGCCGAGGCGAGAGCCGTGGCGGCGATGATGGAAGCCGCGGCGGGATTGTCGATCGCCGCGGCCGGTGCGCCCCGCGATCCCTACGACGCGGCCTGCGCGCGCGGCGACGACATTCTGGCCGGCGTCCTGCGGCGGCTCAGGACGGCCACTGGTGACAATCCCGCGCCGAGGACGCTGCAGGCCCCGGTCTCGTTCCGGGTGGCGGGCCCTGTCCTGACCCAGGTGCTGCGAGCCGCGGACGCGCTCACCGCCGCGATCGAGCGCGCGCTCACCGGGGTTACCGACTCGCCAGCATTCCTCGGCGGCAGGTTCACCGGCACGGCCGGCTTTCACGGAATTGACCTTGCCGCGCACTGCGATCAGGTCACCGCGGCGCTTGCCCATGCCGCCGAGGTATCGTCCGCGCGTATCCACCGGCTGCTTGACCCGCTGGTCACCGGCCTGCCAGCGCAGCTGGCCAGGACGCCTGGCCCGGACGCCGGCCTGGTCGCCGTGCATAAGCGCGCGGCTGGCGAGATCCACGCCATGCGCCGGCTGGCAGGTGCCACGCCGGTCGGCCTGATCGAGACGTCGGGCGGCCAGGAGGACGTGCAGTCCTTCGCCTGGGAAGCGGCCGAGGCGCTGCGCGCGGCCCTGCATCATGCGCGCGTCGTCACGGCCTGTGAGCTGCTCACCGCCTGCCAGGCCATCGCGCTCGTTGACCGGCCGCCGCCGCCAGGATGCCGCGGCGTGCTCGGCTGGCTGGCGGCTACCGTCGAGCCGGTCCTCGCCGACCGGCCGTTCGGGGAGGACATCGAGCGCATCCTGCTGGCGCCCTGGCCAGAAACGCCAGCGGAAGCCGCTGCCGAGTGAACGGCCGTCCTGGCCAGCCGGCGGTGCCGGCATCGCGGCCGGAGGGAACAGCGGGCCAGGGAAACAGCGGCCGGAGGGAACAGCGGCCGGAGGGAACAGCGGCCGGAGGGAAGGGCGCCGGAGAGCTGCTGGCCAGGGAGCTGCCGCGGGGAATAATGACGAGTGACTACTCGTTGCGGAATCGTTTCCTGCGCACGGCGCGCCCCGCTCCCGACCTCGACAAACCGGGGGACCAACACGGAGATCCGAGGCACTGGGCAATGACCACAGCAGGCGGGACGCGCGGCGAGATGCCCGACAAGGCGCCAGGCCAGGCGGCGGGCCGGGCGAGTCATGCCGAGGGCCACCCGGCGAGTCATGCCGAGGGCCACCCGGCGAGTCCCGCCGAGGGCCACCCGGCGAATCCCGCCGAGGGCCAGGCCAACGGACAGGCCGGCGGCAGTGCGGACGGACAGGCCGGCGGCAATGCGGACGGACAGGCCGGCGGCAGTCCGGAAAGCCAGGCCGACGGCAGTCCGGACGGCCAGGCCGGGAGTTACGGGCCCGGCATGGCGCCGGAAGAGCCGCCCGACGAGCCCGGCCACGAGCACAGGGACGTGTCGGGTGGCTGGCTGCGGCCTGCGGTGTTCGGCGCGATGGACGGGCTCGTCACCAACGCTTCCCTGATCGCCGGAGTCGGCGGCGGCGGCGGATCACCGCGCACGCTGGTCCTCACCGGCCTGGCGGGACTCGCCGCCGGCGCGTTCTCGATGGCCACCGGCGAGTACGTGTCCGTGTCGTCGCAGAACGAGCTTGTCGCCGCCGAAGTCAGCAAGGAGCGGCTCGAGCTAGAGAACCATCCGGACGCCGAGCGGCGCGAGCTCGCCGAGGTATTCAGGCAGCGGGGCGTGGATGCCGACCTGGCCGACCGGGTGGCGTGGCAGGTCTCCGCACATCCGGAGCAGGCGCTGCTCATGCACGTTCGCGAGGAACTCGGGGTTGATCACCAGGACCTGCCGTCGCCGGTGACCGCCGCGGCGGCCTCGCTGGTGACGTTCGCGGCCGGTGCCCTGATCCCGCTGCTGCCCTACCTGGCCGGCTTCGACTCACTCGCCGCGGCGCTGATCCTCGCTGCCATCGCCGCTTTCCTCGGCGGCGGCGTGGTGTCAAGGATCACCAACCGGCCGTTCCTGCGCGGAGCCGTGCGCCAGTTCGCGCTGGCCGCCGTCGCGGCCGGGCTGACGTACGCGATCGGGACGCTAGTGCACTCGGTATCCCACTGAGTCCCGGCTGCCCCATAGCCAGCGTGTCGCGGGCCACCGGATCCCATTCCGCCTGATCGATGCCCCGATGGTCCTTGCCGGAACGGACCAACGGGGCAGGGTACAGACGGGACGGGGGAGGGTTACCAGGATTCGGGGCCGAACGATTCATCCGCCTGACCGCCGCTGGCCGAGAGCAGCTCAAGATCGGCCTCGACCATCATGGTCACCAGCTCCTCGAAACCGATCGTCGGCTCCCAGCCGAGCTGGTCCTTCGCCTTGGACGGGTCCGCGCACAGATGATCGACCTCGGCAGGCCGGATGAACGCGGCATCGCAGACCACATGGTCGCGCCAGTCCAGCCCCGCGATCTTGAAGGCCAGCTCCACCAGCTCGGCTACCTCGTGCGTGACGCCCGTCCCGATCACGAAGTCGGCCGGGTCGTCGCGGGCGAGCATCAGCTGCATGGCGCGCACGTAGTCGCCGGCGAAGCCCCAGTCCCTCCTCGCCTGCATATTCCCGAGACGCAGCTGGCGCTCGTAGCCAAGCTTGATCTTGGCGACGCCCAGCGACACCTTGCGGCTGACGAACTCAGCACCGCGGCGCGGCGACTCGTGGTTGAACAAGATCCCGGACACCGCGAACATCCCGTAGGACTCGCGGTAATTCTGGGTGAGGAAGTGCCCGTACGTCTTTCCCACCCCGTAGGGGCTCCGCGGGTGGAAAGGGGTCCGCTCGGTCTGCGGCGACTCCCGCACCTTGCCGAACATCTCCGACGACGACGCCTGGTAAAACCGGATCTGGCCGTGTGCCGGGCTCCGCGAGGCGCTGATCCCGCTGCACACCCGGATCGCCTCGAGCACCCGCAGCACGCCGAGCCCGGTAACCTCGCCGGTGAGTTCCGCCTGCTGCCAGGACATCGGCACGTAGGACATCGCCGCCAGGTTGTAGACCTCGTCGGGCTGCACGCGCTCGACCGCGGAGATGAGACTGCCCTGGTCGAGCAGGTCACCGCGGACCAGCCGGACGTCGCCGACCAGCTGCCTGATCCCGCGCACCCGCGGGTTCGCCTGGCCCCGGATCAGGCCCCAGACCTCGTATCCCCGGGCATGCAGGTGCTCGGCCAGATAGGACCCGTCCTGCCCGGTAATCCCGGTGATCAGTGCGCGCTTTGTCAGCAGAGTCTCCGCTCTTTTCGGGCCACGCCGCTCGCTGCGGGCAAATCAGGCTACGTCGCCGCAGCTTACCGACATGACGACGGCCCGGGCAGCCGCCGGGACCCGGCGGCTGGCAAGGTACTCCCTGGTAATGTTCGCTGCTTACGGGGTCACGCGGGCTCGTCTCGGCATCAGCGGCGGCCAGCGGCGGATGAGGAGGCATGACCTGCGTGAGCACCACGGACCGCAGTCTCCGCATCGCCATGCTGTCCTACCGGAGCAAGCCGCACTGCGGCGGCCAGGGCATCTACGTGCGCCACGTCTCCCGCGAACTCACCGCGCTCGGTCACCACGTCGAGGTCTTCTCCGGCCAGCCCTACCCGGAGCTTGAGCCAGGTCCGCTGCTGCGCACCCTGCCGAGCCTCGACCTGTACCGGGAACCTGACCCGTTCCGCACGCCGCACCTGCGCGAGTACCGCGACTGGATCGACGTCCTCGAGGTCGCTGCGATGTGGACGGCGGCATTCCCCGAGCCGCTCACCTTCAGCCTCCGGGCGCTGCGCGCGCTGCGGCAGCGGCCCGGCGACTTCGATGTCGTGCACGACAACCAGGTGCTCGCTTACGGGATGCTCGGCATCCCGCGGCTCGGCCTGCCGCTGGTGACGAGCATTCATCATCCGATCAGCGTGGACCGGCGGATCGAGCTGGCAGCTGCCACCGGCTTCGCCCGGCTGTCCAAGCGCCGGTGGTACGGATTTGTGCGGATGCAGGGCAGGGTCGCCCGCCGGGTCGGCCCCGTGCTCACCGGCTCGGAGTCCTCCCGCGACGACATCTGCCGCGATTTCCGGGTGCTGCCGGAGAATGTGCACGTCATCCCGCTCGGCGTCGACACCCGGCTGTTCCACCCGCGGCCAGGGCCGCGGGTGGCCGGCCGGATCCTCGCCGTCGCCAGCGCGGACTCGCCAGTCAAGGGAATCCCCGCCTTGCTGAGCGCGGTGGGAAAGCTCGCTACGGAACGGGACGTCCATCTCATCGTCGTCGGCAAGCCGGCCGCTGGCGGCCCGACCGAGACGCTCGTCTCCGAGCTCGCGCTCGGCGACCGGGTGCGCTTCGTCACGGGCATCAGCGACCTTGAGCTTGCCGAGCTGGCCGCGAGCGCCGAGATCGCCGTGGTGCCGTCGCTGTACGAGGGTTTCTCGCTCCCCGCCGTCGAGCACATGGCGTCGGGCACCCCGCTGGTGGCGAGCCGCACCGGCGCCCTGCCCGAGGTGACCGGTGACGCGGCCGTCCTGGTGACCCCCGGCGACGCCGAGGAGCTGGCCGCCGCGCTGCGCCGCCTGCATGACTCGCCGGGCGAGCGCGCGCGCCTCGGCGACGCCGCATGGCACCGGGTGCAGGAACGTTTTGCCTGGCCGGCGGTCGCCCGCGCGATCGTGACCCAGTATCACCGCGCGATGGAAGGAGCGGCGCCCTGCTGACTGTCGATTTCGCCCGTTTTCCCGTCCGCCCAGGTGACCGGGTGCTCGATCTTGGCTGCGGAGCGGGCCGGCACGCGTTCGAGGCACTCAGGCGCGGCGCGCACGTGGTGGCGCTGGACACCGACGAGAGCGAATTGCGGCAGGTGTCCGGCATGTTCGCCGCGATGCTGGCGGCCGGCGAGGTCCCCGCCGGCGGCTCGGCCCGCGCGGTGGCCGGGGACGCGACCGCGATGCCGTTCCCCGATGACTGCTTCGACGCGGTGATAGCGGCCGAGGTGCTGGAGCACATACCGGCTGACCAGGCTGCCATGGATGAGCTGGCCCGGGTGCTGCGGCCCGGCGGGCTCGCCGCCGTGACCGTGCCGAGCTGGCTGCCTGAGCGGATCTGCTGGCGGCTGTCCGACGACTACCACAATGTGCCCGGCGGCCACGTGCGGATCTTCACCCGGCCCGAACTCGAGGCGAAGCTGGCCAGGTCCGGCCTTGCAGTGGGCGGCCACCATCATGCCCACGCGCTGCACTCGCCGTACTGGTGGCTCAAGTGCGCTGTCGGCGTCAGCAATGACGACCACCCGCTGGCCAGCGCCTACCACAGCATGCTGGTCTGGGACATCATGAAGAAGCCCGCCGCGACCAGGCTCGCTGACCGCGTGCTCAATCCGCTGATCGGCAAGAGCCTGGTTATCTACGCGGCCAAGCTGGCCGATGGAGCCGGCGACGAAAGCCGCGGGCCGGCTAGCAGAGCCGCGACCGGCGCAGCCAGCAACGGCCGGCCGGACAACAGCCGGCCGGCCAGCAACGGCGAGGCCAGCAACGGCGGGCCGAGCGGAAGCGGGGCGCAGCCGGAGGGGGCACATGCCGGGGCGTGACGGCCTGGCAGGCGCCGCGACGCCTGCGCGGGTGCCGCCGGCCTCGGTGCTGCCGTCGGTTCCCGGGGTCCTCACGGCCGAGCAGATCCTTGCCACCGGCCGCAGCATCGCCGCAAGCCAGCAGCGGGACGGGGCGATCGGCTGGCCCGACGGCCATGCCGACCCGTGGAATCACGTCGAGTGCGCGATGGCACTGAGCGCGTGCGGGCTCCGGGATGCGGCGCGGCGGGCCTACGACTGGCTGCGCGCCGGGCAGCGCCCGGACGGATCATGGCCGAAGGCGACAGCAGGCGGCTTGATCGTCGATACCGCGGCGGAGAGCAACCAGGTCGCCTACCCCGCCGTCGGGGTATGGCATGAGTTCGGCGTCACCGGCGACGAGGCGTTCGCCGCCGCGATGTGGCCCACGGTGCGCCGGGCGACCGAGTACGTGCTGGGTCTGCAGACCGCGCGCGGCGAGCTTGGCTGGGAGCGGACGGCAGCCGGCACCGCTGCTCGTTATGCCCTGCTGGCGGGCTGCTCCAGCGTGCACCAGAGCCTGCGATGCGCGATCGCCCTCGCGGAGTACATGGGCGAGCCGCAGCCCGACTGGGAACTCGCCGCCGACCAGCTCGGGCACGTGGTCGCCTGCCATCCGGAGGCGTTCGCCGACAAGAGCAGGTTCTCGATGGACTGGTATTACCCGGTGCTCGGCGGGCCGGTGCGCGGCATCGCCGGGCAGCAGCGCCTGGCCGCGGGCTGGGATACGTTCGTGGTCCCTGGCCTTGGCGCCCGCTGCGTCAGCGACCAGCCGTGGGTCACCGGCGCGGAGACCTGCGAGCTCGTGCTCGCGCTGGACGCGGTGGGTGACCGCGCCCGCGCCGCGGAGCTGTTTGATGCCGTCCAGCACCTGCGGGATCCGCGGGGCGCGTACTGGACCGGCTGGCAGTTCGTCAACCAGGCGCATTACCCCGCCGAGCAGAGCAGCTGGACAGCCGCCACGATCATCCTGGCCGCCGATGCCCTGTCGGGCACGACCGGCGGAGCCGGGATATTCCGGGACGCGGCGGTCAAGGGCTGGTCGGCAGCCGGCCCCGTCGACGGCACCGCGTGCGGCTGCGGGCAGCCGGGTCAGGCGCCCGGACCGGGACCAGCCAGCGCAGGGAACGCCGGGCGCGCCTCAGCCGATACCGGGCCCGGTCCGCTCGAGCACCCGTAGCGAGCCCTCGTGCCGCACCTCGGTGAACCCGCCGGACCGCATCGCACGGAGGTAGACCCGGTACGGCGGCTGGCCGCCGTCCGCCGGGTCGGGGAAGACATCGTGGATGGCCAGCGCGCCGCCCACGGCCAGCCACGGCGCCCAGCCCTCGTAGTCGGCCTGCGCGGCCGCATCAGTGTGGCCGCCGTCGATGAACAGCATGCCGAGCGGCGCCCGCCACAGCCCGGCCACGTCTGCGGATCTGCCGACCACCGCGATGACGTGCTCCTCCAGCTCCGCGGCCGCGAGGGTCGACCTGAAGTGCGGCAGCGTGTCGAGCCGCCCGGTGACCGGGTCGACCAGGGCGGGGTCGTGATACTCCCAGCCCGGCTGGTTCTCCTCCGAGCCGTGGTGATGGTCCACCGTCACGACCAGCTGGCCGGCCTCCCGCGCTGCCGCCGCCAGGTAGATCGTGGACTTCCCGCAGTAGGTCCCGATCTCGGCGACGGGGCCGATCCGCGCGTAGGCGGCGGCGGTCTCGAACAGCGCCAGGCCCTCGGCTGGCGGCATGAATCCCCTGGCCGCCTCGGCCGCCTGCCGGATGCCCGCGGGCAACGCGTGCTGCATGACGGACAGTCTCCGCCGGCCGCCCCTTGTCCGGGCGAGGCGGGTCATGCTCTACTCCGGATGGGCGGGCCGTGCGCTGCAAACAGCCCGTCGCCCCGGGCCGGCGGCCGGCCAGCCGCTGACCGGCACACCCGACTTCCGAGGGAGACCAGTCGATGAGGGTGCGCGTCGACCGGGACGCCTGCGAGGCCAACGCCGTCTGCGCCGGCCTGGTCCCCGGGGTCTTCGAGGTCGGCGACGACGATAACCTGCGCATCCTGCCGGACGAGGTGCCGGCCAGCCTGATCGCGGCGGTACGGCTCGCGGTGCGCTCCTGCCCGAAGGCCGCCCTCCGGCTGGAGGAATAACCGCTGGCCCGCCACCCTGATTTCATTACCGTGGAGGATCCGGCCCGCCGGAGCGTGCAGATCCTCCACGATCATGGATGCGGGCGGCCTGCCGCGGCTGTGTTGTACCGCGGCGGCCGTGTCCTCCTGCGGCGGCCGTGTTCTACAGTGCGGCTATGCGGGTTGCGCTGTGCCAGTTGCCGATCAGCTCCGCGCCGGCCGTCAACCTGGGCCGGGTGCGGGCGGCCGTTGCCGACGCAGCCAGTCAGGGCGCCGGGCTCGCCGTGTTCCCTGAGGCCACGCTGGCCCGGTTCGGCAGCAACCTGCGAGTGGCGGCGGAGCCCCTCGATGGCCCGTTCTGCCGTGGCCTTTCCGGCATCGCGCGGGATGCGGGCGTCGCCGTGGCGGCGGGAGTCTTCGAGCCGGCCCCCGGCGGGCGCGTGTACAACACCGTGGTCGCGTACGACGCCGACGGCGGGCTGGTCGCGGCCTATCGCAAGATCCACCTCTACGATGCGCTCGGCCAGCGCGAGTCCGAGCTGGTCGCGGCCGGGGACGAACCCGTGCTCTGCGATCTCGCCGGGCTCCAGATCGGCATTCTGACCTGCTACGACATCCGGTTCCCCGAGCACGCGCGGGCGCTCGCCGCTGGCGGCGCGCAGCTGATCGTGGTGCCGGCCGCGTGGGCCGCCGGGCTCTTCAAGGAGGAGCACTGGGTCACCCTGGTCCGCGCCCGGGCCATCGAGAACACCGTGTGGGTGGCGGCGGCCGGCCAGGTGCCCGACCCTGCCGAGCCGGCCGCCGGCGCGCCGACCGGGATCGGCCGCAGCATGCTCGTGGACCCGATGGGCACGGTCAGGATCGACCTCGGACCGGGCCGCGGCATCGCGGTCGGTGACGTCGACACCGCGGTGACTGCCCAGGTCAGGGACGTGCTGCCCAGCCTGGAACACCGGCGGGAAGACGTGTTCGGGAAGTTCTGGAATTTCCGTCAGGACGGATAACCCGGCGCGGCGGCTAAGATGCGGCCCCGCGGGACGGGGCGTTCACCACGGCATCCTGCAGGGTGGCCATCTCGTCATCGCTGACCTGCTCAAGGAACCTGCGGATGGTCAGCCTTGCGGTGCCTGCGCACCGCCCACGTGCCCGCCGCGGTGAGGACGAGCGCCGCGATCACGATGGCGAGCCCGGTGCCGACCCGCTTCTCGACGACGACGTAGGCGGACCCGGCCAGGTAGCCGAGCATGCAGTACCCGACGCCCCAGAGGATGCCGCCGACCGCGTTGAAGAAGAAGAACGTTCGATACGGCACCTTCGCCGCGCCCGCGGCGGCCGGGACCACCGTGCGCAGGATGGCGACGAAGCGGCCGATCAGGACACCGAGGCCGCCCCTGGCCTGCAGCGTTGACCTGGCGCGGGCCATCCCGCCGGGAATCCGCTGGAGCGCGCGAGCAGCGAACAGCCGGTCGCCCAGCCGCCTGCCTATCTCATAGCCCACCAGCGGGCCGAGGATCGCGGCTGCCACCACCACTGCCGCGAGCAGCACGATCGAGACGTGCCCGCGGCTGGCCAGCACCCCGCCGAGGACCACCGCCGCCTCGCCGGGCAGCACGAAGCCGAGGAAGACCGCGGTCTCGCCGAAGACAAGCGCCGCGACCACCAGGTAGGCGGCCCAGCCGCTGAGGTGGGTCAGCCCGGCAGCTATCGAGCCCAACCGGCTGCCCCCTCTGTGAGTAGTCGCGCTGCCCCAGTCCCATGTTTCCTGGGCTTGCCATGGTCTAGTAGGAGATCACGCGTCGTCCGGCTCGGTCCAGGAAAGGGGGCGGTGATGCCAGCCACGCCCCCTCCATTCTCCGCGATCAGCCCCGCGGGCGGCTACGTACGGCAGCAGAACGCATTCACCGGGCGGATCACCAGGGACGGATCGAGCGGATACCCGGCAGAGCCGGGACGGTACCGGCTGTATGCCTCGCTGGCCTGCCCGTGGTCGCAGCGCGCGCTGATCGTGCGCAGGCTGCTCGGCCTCGAGCAGGTGATCGGCCTTTCCCTGGTCGATCCGATCAGGGATGAACGCGGCTGGCGGTTCCCGGCCAGCCAGGGGGGCCGGGACTCGACCGGCGCGCGGTTCCTGTCCGAGCTCTACCAGGCCACCGATCCTCTTTACACGGGATGGTGCACGGTCCCGTGCGTGTGGGACGCCAGGACCCAGCGGATCGTCAGTAACGACATCCCGCAGATCACCGTCACCCTGGAGACCGAGTTCAGCGACTTCCACCGGCCAGGGGCGCCGCGGCTTTATCCTCCCGGCCAGCGCCGCGAGATCGACGCGGTCAGCACGCTGATCTTCCATGCCGTCAACAACGGCGTGTACAAGGCGGGCATGGCCATGACGCAGGCGGCCTACGAAGAGGCATTCGACGTGCTGTTCGCCACCCTGGAATCCCTGGAGGAGCGGCTGGCCCGGCGCCGGTTCCTGCTCGGCAGCCAGGTCTGCGAGGCTGACGTGCGGCTGTACCCGACGCTGGCCAGGTTCGACGCCGTCTACTACGTCCACTTCAAGTGCAACCTGCGCCGGCTGGTCGACTACCCCCATCTCTGGGGTTACGCCAGGGACCTCTTCCAGCGACCCGGATTCGGCGACACCACGGACTTCGGCCAGATCAAGCGGCACTACTACCAGTCACAGGACTGGATCAACCCGTCCAGGATCGTGCCCAAGGGCCCGTTCGTCAGCTGGCTCGAACCCCACGGCAGGGAGCGCCTTTCCGGCTGATCCGGTCAGCCGGCCGGGACCGCACTTACCACGCCACTGGCCGCCATGGCAGGTAGCCTGGTGCCCGGAACCAACAGCTAAGACCAGCTTCGGAAGAGGGCGATGTCCGCCGTGTCTGCTGAGTCCCCGCGGGTACCCGCGGATCTCACCGAGCCAGCAAACGGCCGCTCCTACCCGGCGGCGCCAGCACGGCCGTCCGGGAAGAGCGCCGCTGCGGCAGTGCCTGCGGCCGCTGATCACGCAGCGGGCGGCGATCGCTCGGCGGGCACCGATTTCGGGTCGAATCAATGGCTCGTGGATGAGCTTTACCAGCGCTACCAGGCCGATCCTGGCTCGGTCGACCAGGCGTGGTGGAACTTCTTCGCCGACTACCAGCCGGCCCCGGTGGCGCCAGCACTGGTAGCGCCGGCACCGGTAGCCCCGGCACCGGTGGCGCCGGCGCCTGTCGCATCAGCGCGGCCAACGGCGCCAGAAGCCGCAGCCCCGGCCAGGGCAACGGTGCCTCCCCCGCCGGCCGGCGCCAGCGCGGTCCGCCTCCGCGGCGCAGCCGCCAGGACGGCGCAGAACATGACCGCGAGCCTCGCCGTTCCCACCGCGACCAGCGTGCGCGCCATCCCGGCCAAGCTGCTGGTCGACAACCGCATCGTGATCAACAATCATCTCAGCCGGGGCCGCGGCGGCAAGGTCTCCTTTACCCACCTGATCGGCTACGCCGTGATCAGGGCACTCGCCGCCGCGCCGGAGATGAACTACTCCTATGCCGAGGCGGACGGCAAGCCGGTGCTGGCCGAGCCGGAGCATGTCAACATCGGCCTGGCGATCGATGTCCGCAAGGACGACGGATCGCGGCAGCTGCTCGTGCCGAGCATCAAGTCGGCGGAGAGCATGGACTTCCGCCAGTTCTGGATGGCCTACGAAGATGTGATCCGCAAGGGACGGACCGGCAAGCTGACCGTCGAGGACTTCGCTGGCACCACGATCAGCCTGACCAACCCGGGCACGATCGGCACCGAGCACTCTGTACCGAGGCTGATGGCCGGGCAGGGCTGCATCGTCGGCGTCGGGGCGATGGAGTACCCGGCTGCCTACCAGGGTGCGTCCGAGGAAACCACGGCCAGGCTGGCCATCAGCAAGACGGTCACGCTGACCTCCACGTACGACCACCGGATCATCCAGGGCGCGCAGTCCGGCGACTTTCTGCGCCTGATCCACCGCCTGCTGCTCGGCGAGGACGGCTTCTACGACGAGATTTTCCATGCGCTGCGGATACCGTACGAGCCGGTCCGGTGGGTCAGGGACATCCCGGCCGGGCACGAGGATGACCTCAGCAAGGCCGCGCGCGTGCACGAACTCATCCACGCCTACCGGGTGCGCGGCCATCTCATGGCGGACACCAACCCGCTGGAGTACAAGCAGCGCAAGCACCCTGACCTGGACATTAACGAGCACGGCCTAACACTCTGGGATCTTGAGCGAGACTTCGCCACCGGAGGCTTCGGCGGGTCGCCGCGAATGCGGCTGCGGGAGATCCTCGGCGTGCTGCGCGACTCGTACTGCCGCACTGTCGGCGTCGAGTACATGCACATGCAGAACCCCGAGGAACGTGCCTGGCTGCAGGCGCGCGTCGAGCGGCCGCACGGCCGGGCCGAGCACGACGACCAGATCCGCATCCTGTCCAGGCTCAACGTCGCCGAGGCGTTCGAGACGTTCCTGCAGACCAAGTTCGTCGGCCAGCAAAGGTTCTCCCTGGAGGGCGCCGAGTCGCTCATCCCGCTGCTCGATGCGGTGCTCACCGAGGCTGCCCGCGCGCAGATGGACGAGGCCGTCATCGGCATGGCGCACCGGGGCAGGCTGAACGTCCTGGCGAACATCGTCGGCAAGTCGTACGCGCAGATATTCCAGGAGTTCGAGGGGAACCTGGACCCGAGCACCACGCAGGGGTCCGGTGACGTGAAGTACCACCTGGGCGCGGAGGGCGTGTACGCGCCGGGCGGCGGTGCCGGCATCAGGACGTCGCTCGTCGCCAACCCAAGCCACCTGGAGGCGGTCGACCCGGTGGCCGAGGGCGTCGTCCGCGCCAAGCAGGACGTCATCGACATGGGCGAGCCGGGCTTCACGGTGCTGGCCGTGCTCATTCACGGCGACGCGGCCTTCGCCGGCCAGGGCGTGGTGGCCGAGACGCTCGAGCTGTCGCAGCTGCGCGGTTACCGGACCGGCGGCACGGTGCACATCGTGGTGAACAACCAGGTCGGCTTCACCACCGCGCCCGAGTACTCCAGGTCGAGCGTGTACTCAACGGACGTCGCGCGGATGATCCAGGCGCCGATCTTCCACGTCAACGGCGACGACCCGGAGGCGGTGGTCCGGGTCGGCAGGCTAGCGTTCGCCTACCGGCAGGCGTTCAAGAAGGACGTCGTCATCGACATGATCTGCTACCGGCGGCGCGGGCACAACGAGGCGGACAACCCGTCCTTCACCCAGCCGCTGATGTACGACCTGATCGACGCGAAGAGGTCGACGCGAAAGATCTACACCGAGTCGCTGATCGGGCGCGGCGATATCACGATGGAGGAAGCCGAGCAGGCGCTGCACGACTACCAGCTCGAACTCGAGCGGGCGTTCACCGAGACCAGGGACGCGGCCAGCGCGCCGGCCGAGCCAGGCGCAGTGGTCAGGCCGCAGCCGGATGCCCGGCAGCCCGCCAGTCACGAGCAGGTTCGCACGGCGATCACCGACGAGACCGTCAAGCGCATCATCGACACCCAGCTGAACATGCCCGACGGCTTCACCGTGCACCCGCGGCTGCTGCCCTTGCTGCAGCGCCGGGCGACGATGGTCTCCCAGGATGCGATCGACTGGGCGACCGGCGAGCTGCTCGCGTTCGGCTCCGTCCTCATCGACGGTCACACGGTGCGGCTGGTCGGTCAGGACACCCGCCGCGGGACCTTCGGCCAGCGCCATGCCGTCGTCGTCGACAGGCACACCGGGGCGGAACACACTCCCCTCCGGCAGTTCAACAGCGAGACGGTCAGGTTCCACGCGTACGACTCGCTGCTGTCGGAGTTCGCCGCGGTGGGATTCGAGTACGGCTACTCCGTCGCCAGGCCCGACGCGCTGGTGTGCTGGGAAGCTCAGTTCGGTGACTTCATCAACGGCGCGCAGACGATCGTGGACGAGTTCATCAGCTCGGGCGAGCAGAAGTGGGGGCAGCGCTCCGGCGTAGTGCTGCTGCTGCCGCACGGCTACGAGGGCCAGGGTCCTGACCACTCCTCGGCGCGGATCGAGCGGTTCCTCGAACTCTGCGCGCAGGACAACATGACCGTGGCGATGCCGACCACCCCCGCCAGCTACTTCCACCTGCTCCGCTGGCAGGCTCTATCATCGCAGGTCAAGCCACTGATCGTGTTCACCCCCAAGTCGATGCTGCGGCTGAAGACGGCTACCTCGCCAGTCGCTGCGTTCACCTCCGGCTCGTTCCGTCCCGTGCTCGGCGAACAGCCAGGCACCGACGACGCGGCGGTACGGACGGTGCTGCTCTGCGCGGGCAAGATCTACTACGACCTGGCAGCGAAGCGGCAGGCTGACGGGCTGGCAGGCACCGCGATCGTCCGGGTGGAGCGGCTGTACCCGCTGCCCGCGGACGAGCTCCTTGCCGAGCTGTCCCGGTATCCGGGCGCCGAAGAGGTCCGCTGGGTGCAGGAGGAGCCCGCCAACATGGGCGGCTGGCCGTATATGGCCCTGCGCCTGGGTGATCTGCTCGGCCGGCCTATCCGCCTGGAGTCGCTCCCGGCCAGCTCGGCTCCGGCGGGCGGCTCCGCCAAGGCGCACGCTGCCGAGCACGCCGACCTCGTCAGCGCTGCGCTGCGCCCGCGCCGATAGCCGATGTACTTCACTGACCGCGGCATTGAAGAGCTCGCCGACCGGCGCGGAGACGATGAGGTTACCCTTGGCTGGCTGGCCGAGCGGCTGCGCGAGTACGTCGATCTCAGCCCGGAATCCGAGGCGCCTGTCGACCGGCTGGCCAGCTGGCTAGCCCGCCTGGACCAGGACGAGGAGTAGCACCTGCCGGCCGCCGGAGCAAGGACCGCTGCAAGCTGAGCTCGGCATCGCTCGCGATACATCTTGACTTTGGGGTGACACGATATATCTTCTGTATCGTTGGCAACCACGGACCGGAGCCCGCCGGCGGGCACTGCCAGCCGTGCCTGGAGGGAAGGGAACCACGATGCCGCGCTGGATCGTCGACGCCGCCAAGACTCTCGAGTTCGACGGCGTGGCGGCGCTGCGGGTACGGGTTATCTCCGGCACCGTGGCAGTCCTCGCATCCGAGAGCGCGCCCGCCGTGGACATCGCGAGCCTGAAGGGCCAGCCGCTGCTGGTCAGCCATGAGGCCGGGATCCTGACGATCACCTACGAGGATCTCTCCTGGGATGGCCTGCTCGGCTGGCTCCGCCCGCAACGGCATTCAGCGGAAATCACTGTCACCGTGCCCCGCGGCTGCCCGACCCAGCTCGGCGTCGTGAACGCGAGCGCTATCGTGTCCGGGATCTCCGCGAATATTTCCGTCAAGAGCGTCTCCGGAGACATCACCCTGGACGGCGTGACCGGCAAGGTGGACGCGAAGACCGTATCCGGCGACCTGGAAGCGCGCGGGCTGGATGGCGGGATCGCGTTCAACTCGGTTTCCGGAGACCTGACGCTGGCCGGAGGCTCGGTGCGCGAGCTTGACGCGAAGACGGTCGGCGGCAAGGTCACCGCTGACGTCGACCTCCGCGCCGACGGAGGCCTGCGGGTCACCACGGTCTCCGGCGAGGTGGCAGTCCGGCTGCCTGCCGACACCAGCGCCGAGGTCGACCTCCGGTCCACCTCAGGCCGGGTGCGGACCGGGTTCGAAGGCCTGCAATGCGCCCGCAGCACTGGCTCGAATACCGTGGCGGGAACACTCGGAGCTGGCGCGGGCAAGCTGACCGTCACCACTTTGTCGGCACCTATCAGCCTGCTCCAGCGAGGTCAGCCATCCTGCTCCGAGGAAACGCCGGGCGGCCCGGCGGGTGACGCCTGATGAGCCCGGTCTTCCGGCACGGCAGGCTCCGGCTGTACCTGCTCAAGCTGCTCGATGAGGCGCCCCGGCATGGTTACGAGGTCATCCGGCTGCTGCAGGACCGATTCATGGGGGTATACGCTCCTTCGCCAGGCACTATCTACCCCAGGCTGGCCAGGCTCGAGGAAGAAGGCCTGGTCACGCACGACGATGTGGCCGGGAAGAAGGTGTACCGGATCACCGACAAGGGCCGCGCGGAGATCCAGGGCAGGCTCGAGGATCTGGCGGATCTCGAGGAGGAGATCACCGAATCGGTCAGGGACATCGCCCGCGAGGTCACCGAGGACGTCCGTGACACCGTGCGGAACCTGCGCGAGGAGCTGACCGCGGCGTCCCGGGAGGTACGGGACGGCAAGGAGCGTGCCCGCGAAACCGCGAGAGAGCAGGCCAGGCGGGCCCGTGAGCAGGTGCGGGACAGCGCCAGGCAGGCGCGCGACGAGCTGCACGGTGCGGCCAGCGGACAGCGGACTGGCGGCGCGGACCGGGCGGGAAGCGGCGCGGACCGGGCGGGAAGCGGCGCGGACCGGGGCGACCGGGCAGCCTGGCAGGAATGGCCAGGCTGGACCGGCTGGACCGGCCGGCCTGGCTGGCGCGGCTGGCCCGACCTTCCTGGACGGCCGCGGCGCCCCGGGGTGCCGCTCTCGGCGGCCAGGCCAGACGCAGGCATGGCCAGGGACCTCGAGCGGATGGCACTTGGTTTCGCCAGGGACCTGCTGTCCACTGCATGGCGCACAGAAGCCGTCGGGACGGATGCTCTCACCGACCTGCGCAGCATCCTGGAGGATACGCTGACCAGGATCAAGGATGAGATCTTCGGCGGCACGGGCCCCCGGTCCGGGGACGCCGGCGGGCAGAGCACCGACCGCACCGACCGCACCGACCGCACCGACCGCACCGACCGCACCGACCGCACCGACAAGGGCGACGCCTGATAGCCGGATCCCGCTACGAGCGTTCCGCGTTCATTGCAGAGTGAAGACGACCTTGCCGAAGAGATCACCGGAGATCATCGCGGCGAAGCCGTCGGCGGCACTCGCCAGCGGCAAGGTGCGGTCGATCCTGGGACGGACGCCGGTCTGCTCGCAGAATCTCAGCAGCCGCCCGAGCTGATCCCGCGTCCCCATGGTGGATCCGATGACGGACAGCTGCAGGAAGAAGACGCGAGACAGGTCGGCCGGTGGCATGGATCCGCTGGTCGCTCCCGAGATGACGATGGTCCCGCCCGGTTTCAGCGCGCGCAGCGAGTGCGCCCAGGTAGCCTCGCCGACCGTTTCCAGCACGGCATCCACCCGCTCGGGCAGCCGCGCGCCCGCGGGGAATACCTGATCCGCGCCGAGTTCGATGGCCCGTTCCCGTTTGGCCTCGCTGCGGCTCGTCGCCCACACCCGGTAGCCAGCGGCCCGGCCGAGCAGGATCAGTGCCGTTGCGACGCCGCCGCCGGCACCCTGGACGAGAACGGTCGCCCCCGGCTCGAGCCCGGCCTTGCCGAACAGCATGCGGTAGGCGGTCAGGTACGCGGTCGGCAGGCACGCGGCCTCGGCGAAGGACAAGCAGGAGGGCTTGGGCAGCAGGTTCCGCCGGGGTACGGCGACTCGCTCGGCGAACGTCCCGTCATACCGCTCCGATAGCAGCGAGCGGGACGGGTCAAGGGTCTCGTCACCGCCCCCGGTCTCCGGGTCCCCGATGACCGCGTGGATGACCACCTCGTTGCCGTCCTCATCAAGTCCGGCCGCATCGCAGCCAAGGACCATGGGGAGCCGGTCTGCGGAAATACCGACGCCGCGCAGGGTCCAGACGTCATGGTGGTTCAGCGACGTGGCCTGCACCGAGACGGTCGTCCAGCCTTGCGGCGGCGAGGGATCGGCGTGCTCACCGAGGGCCAGCCCGGCCAGCGGGTCGTCGGCATCGGTACGTGCGGCGGTGACAGCGAACATGCGTGGACCCTAGCGGAGTGAGGCGGGAGACAGCGAGTGGGCCCGGAGACGCTGAGTGAGACGAGCGCTGCGGAAGGCGAGACTGTGCGGAGAATCGTGTGCCATACTTCGGTGGGGCAATGGCCCAAAAGAACCCCGCAGGTGAAGGATCTGAGTGGATCTCACCGCTTACGCTGAGCTAGCGGTGCGCCTCGTCAACTCTGCTGACAGTGGCGAAGAGCACGCTGACAGGCTGAGCAACGCTGAGACGTTCCGCGCGCTGGTGGCGGACCGTAGTCATCTGCATGGGCAGATTACGCGTAGCGACGTGGAAGCTCTCCGGCAGCTCCGGGAGGAGCTGACTAGCATCTTCATGGTGTCGGCGGAGGGTGATGAGCCGACGGTAGCCGAGCGGCTGAATGCGCTGCTTATTCGCTACCCCGTTCATCCGGTGATCTCAGGTCATGATAATCAGCCCTGGCACCTGCATTTGAGCGAGGGCGGCTCGGTAGCTGACAGGTACGCGGCCGGCGCCGTTATTGGCCTGGCGACGATCGTCACCCAACTCGGCGCGGACAGGCTGGGCGTTTGCACGCTGGCTTCCTGCCACGGCGTCTTCATTGATGCCAGCACTAACCGATCCCGGCGCTATTGCTCGGAGCACTGCGCTAGCAGGGCGAATGTCACCGCCTTCCGCGCCCGGCGGCGCACCGGGGCAACTGGCCCTGCCTCGACCGCCGCGGGCTAGGGCCAGCGACCGGCCACGGGGGCATCGGCAGCATCATTGGCCGATCCGCCATCACGACCTGATCGGATTTCACCACGACCTGATCGGATTCCGCTATCATGACCTGATCTGACTGGGTAACGCACAGCGACCAGGGCAGCCGGTGACCCGGCAGTGATGCGCATGATTCGGTGGCTACATACCGGTTACGAATTGTTTCCGCCGGGTTAACGGATGCGGACACTGGCCGCCCGATTGTTTCCTTTGGGTGAACGGAAGTGATGGGCCTCCCCGAAAGCCGCGGGCTAGCCGGCCGCCGATGGGGACTGGCCGGCCGCAATGGCCCCCCGACAATCGTGATTCCGCTGTCCCCCATCAGGCAGTGATGCCATCGATGGCGCGCTTCGACTAGGCACGCCGATGGCCCGGCAGTGACATGCGTTACCGAAATGACGCCAACTGGCTGCTTCTCACGGCCAGAGTCGATCATTACCATGAGCCGTACTAACGGGCAGTACCGTGCCCACACACGCGGACCGGGAAGAAGGGTCGGGCATGGCTCCTGGTGCCGTCTACCACTCACAGGAAGGCCACGACGATGAGTGACCTCTCGCAGGTTCCCCCACGGCTGAAGCGGGAAGTGGGCCTGCTGCCGCTCTTCATGGTCTCGGCCGGATCCGTCATCGGTTCCGGCTGGCTGCTCGGCGCGCTCAACGCGTCCATAGCCGCCGGGCCCGCCTCGATAATTTCCTGGGCGATCGGGGCCATCCTGCTGATCGGCATCGCGCTGACGTACGCCGAGCTGGGATCGACCTACCCGATCTCGGGCGGCACCGCGCGCTTCACCTGGATCCACACCGGGACCCTCGGCGGTTTCTTCGCCGGGACTTTCTCCTACCTGCAGGCCGTCGCCATCGCCCCGATCGAGGTGGAGGCCTCGCTGACCTACGTGGACGGCAAATGGACTTGGTTGGGCCTGGTCAACACCAAGGGGCTGCTCACTGGCAAAGGCCTCGTGGTCGCCGTGTTGGCGATGTTCCTGTTCATGGCCATCAACCTGGCGGGCGTGAAGTGGATGGCCGAGGGCAACACCATCGCGATGATCTGGAAGATCGGCGTGCCGGTGCTCACCATCATCTTTATCGTCGCCCACTCCTTCCACGGCTCGAACTTCCACGCTGGCGGCGGGTTCATGCCGTTCGGCGTCAAGGGCGTGCTCGTGGCCCTGCCGCTGGGAGTCATCTTCGCCCTGGAAGGCTTCGAGCAGGCCGCCCAGCTCGCGGGCGAGGCCCGCAACCCCCGGCGGGACGTCCCGATAGCCGTGGTCGGCTCGATGCTGCTGGGAGCGGCGCTTTACATGGCCCTCCAGGTCACCTTCATCGGGGCCGTCAATCCGCACAACGTGGCGCACAACTGGCTCACCCCGTTCG
>Ga0302229_10000501_pt1 | contig 29938 bp, 30 predicted proteins | sample II_Palsa_N1_3_FD_193518 | JGI IMG/M metagenome (GOLD analysis project Ga0302229, IMG submission 193518) | Peat permafrost microbial communities from Stordalen Mire near Abisko, Sweden - II_Palsa_N1_3 | ecosystem: Environmental > Terrestrial > Soil > Palsa > Peat permafrost | place: Sweden... | reverse complement strand
GATCTCGCCCTGGGCCGCCTTCATCCGCTCGAAGGCAGCGTCGAGATAAGCCCGACGCTCCTCGGCTGACATGGCGGCCACCAACGAGATCAGTTCGGGTCCGCAGTCGGGGCCGGGGCCGCCGCCGCCGGGTCCGCAGTCGGGGCCGCCGCCGTCGCCCAGAGACTCCACGGTCGAGACAGCGTCGTCGGACATCGTGGTGAGAACGGTCCCCGCCCAGAGCCGGGACGACCTCCATGATTCGCCGAAATCAGTAAGCCCCTAAGAGGCTGCGGCCGCCACCTCGTCGAGCCCCTGGGCCAGAGCGTTCCAACTCAACGTCGCGCACTTGATACGCACCGGGAACTTCACGACGCCCTGGAGCGCAGCCAACTCGCCCAGCTTGTCCAGGTCGATTTCCTCGGGTTCGCTGTCCACGACCTCGGCGCCGGAGCCGTGACCATCGCCGTCAGCGTCCCCGTCCGGGCCGAGGTTCGCCTCGTGGATCGACATCATCCCCTTGAAGGTCGAGATCAAGCGCCGCACCTCGTCGACCGGCTTGCCCTTGACGGCAGCGGACATCAGGGAGGCGGAAGACTGGCTGATGGAGCAGCCCGAGCCGCCGATCTTCACGTCGGACAGCTTCCCGTCCGAGACGACCATCGAGACCACGACCTCGTCGCCACACAGAGGGTTGAAGCCCTCCACCCGGTGGGCGGGAGGCGAGTCCAGCTCGCCACGATTCCGGGGCGAGCGGTAGTGGTCGAGGATGATCTCTCGGTAGAGCTCTTCGAGGTCGGCCATCAGCCGAACAATCTACCGGCTTCCAGCAATCCCTCGATCAGCACCTCAATGTCGTGCTCGTCACTGAACAGGGACAACGAGGCGCGGGCAGTGGCTTGGACGCCGAGGCGCCGCATCAGCGGCTTGGCGCAGTGGTGGCCGGGACGGACGCACACGCCGAACTGGTCGAGCACCTGCGCCAGGTCGTGCGCGTGCACGTCCCGGTAGGCGATCGAGAGCACCCCGCCCCGGTCCTCGCCGGCGGGCGGGCCAAACACCGTCACGTCGGATCCCAACTTCTTTTCCAGCCGGGCCAGCGCGTAATCGGTCAAGGCCATTTCGTGGGCCCGGATGCGGTCCATCCCGATGTCGGCCAGGTAGGCGATGGCCGCCGTGAGGCCAACGGCCTCGGCGATGGGCGGCGTACCCGCCTCGAAGCGCGCCGGGGGCGGTGCGGCTCGGAAGCTGTCGAGCTTGACGTCGAGAATCATGCCGCCACCACCGAGGAAGGGCGGCATCGACTCCAGGAGCTCGGCCCGGCCCCATAGGACACCGATACCGGTCGGGCCCATCATCTTGTGGGCCGAGAAGGCGAGGAAGTCGACGCCGAGGTCCCGCACGTCGACGGGCGAGTGCGGGACGAGCTGCGCGCCGTCGGCCACCACGACCGCACCGGCCTGGTGCGCTACCGCGGCGATCTCGCCGACGGGCGGGATGGTCCCGAGCACGTTCGACATGCACGAGATCCCCAGGACCTTCACGCCGTCGACCAACCGCTCCAGATCGTCGAGCACGAGTCGCCCGGCATCATCAACCGGGATGTAGCGCAGGTCGAGACCGCCCAGCTCCTCCGACAGGATCATCCACGGCACGATGTTGGCGTGGTGCTCCATTTCGGTCAGGAGCACAGCGTCGCCCGCCCGCAGGTTGGCGCGGCCCCACGACTGCGCCACCAGGTTCAACGATTCAGTCGTGTTCTTTGTGAAGACCACCTCGTGGGCCGGATCCGGGGCACCGATGAAGCGCCCCGCGACCACGCGTGACCGTTCATAGAGGGCGGTGGCCTCCTCGGCGGTGGCGTAGACGCCGCGGTGCACGTTGGCGTGCGTGGTCTCGTAGTACCGGCTCATGGCGTCGATGACGACCGTGGGCTGCAAGGCGGAAGCCGCTGCGTCCAAATAGACGATCGGCCGACCGTTCACCCGGCGGGCCAGCAGGGGGAAATCCTTGCGCAGCGCCTCGACATTCAGCGGCGCCGGTGTTGATGCGGGCGCTGTCGTCCCAGTCGCCGGCGTCGCGGCGTCGTCCGGGGTAGGGGTAGGGGTTGGGGTAGGAGCCGCCGCTGTCATCGCCATCCCTCATATCCTTCGAGCTCCACCTGCGTGGCCAGTTCCGGCCCCCCGCTCGCCACGACACGACCGTCCACCAACAGATGCACGACGTCGGGCACGAGCTCCTCGAGCAACCGGGTGTAGTGGGTGATCGCCAGCACACCCAACGAAGGTCGCGCCGAGCGCACCGCACGCACGCCCCGCCCGACCACCCGCAGCGCATCGATGTCCAAGCCCGAATCAGTCTCGTCCAGCACCGCCACCAGAGGCTCCAACAAGGCCATCTGTAGGATCTCGTTGCGCTTCTTCTCGCCGCCGCTGAAGCCCTGGTTCAGGTGCCGACTCGCAAAAGACGAATCCATGCCGAGCCGCTCCATCCACTCGGTCATCAACACCCGGACCTCGAGCACCGACACTTCCTCGTTCCCCTTCCGAGCCGCCATGGCCTGGCGCAGGAACTGGGTCACCGACACGCCCTCGATCGACTCGGGGTACTGGAAGGCCAGGAACAGCCCCGCCTTGGCCCGCACATCGGTCGCCCACCCCGTCACGTCCTCGCCGTTCAGCAGAATGGATCCGGCGGTCACCGTGTAGGCCGGGTGTCCCATCAAGGCGCCGGCCAGCGTCGACTTCCCGGCGCCGTTCGGCCCCATCAGCGCATGGATCTCGCCCGCACCCACCGTGAGGTCGACCCCCCGCAGAATGGCGCCGTCCTCCGCCGAGACGTGGAGGTTGCGGATCTCGAGGAGCGGGGGCGAAGGGCTGGGGGACGGGGAAGTCATCTTCTAAAAGCTTACCGTTTTGGTCGGGTATTTCGATAGGGGGGCCGCCGCGACGATTCCGGCGGACTCGGCGCGGCGGCCTTCACCAACCTCGCTCTACCCATTCATCCAGGTGAGGAGACTCGTTTCCCACGGTGGTCGAGGTCCCGTGGCCGGGCAGGACCAGCGTGTCGGCGTCGAAGGCAGCGAAGATGCGGCGATCGATGGACTGAATGATGGTGTCGAAGTCGGCGTTCTCGAACGAGGTGTTGCCCGGGCCGCCGGGGAAGAGGGTGTCGCCCGTGAAGAGCAGGTTGGTGCCCTCGACGGCGAAGCAGATGGAGCCCGGGGTATGGCCCGGGGTGGCCAGCGTCGTGATGCGCAGGTCGCCCACGCGCAGCTGCTGGTCGTCCTCCAATATGAGGTCGTAACTCGGGAGCATGCCTGCGTCGGCGCTGGTCACGGCCACGGAGATGCCGGCCTCGCGCACGGCGGGCACGGCCTGAATGTGGTCCCAGTGCCCGTGTGTCTCCACCACCTGGTTCACGCCGAGCTGCCGGCAGATCTCGAGCAGCTCCTCGTGTTCGTTGGCTGCGTCGATCAGCATGGCGTCACCGGTGCGGCGGCAGCGCAGGATGTACACGTTGTTGTCCATGGGCCCGACGACGATCTGGTGGACCTCGGCCGCCGCGTCGCTCCAGATCTGCTCCAGCTGTCCCATCACCCCAGCGTCGCACATCTGGTCCGGCCGCTCTCCCGTCTGGTAGACACGCTGGTACGACGCACCGCCGGCCGTGCCGCCGGGGGGAAGATGGCACAAGGAGCCCTGCATGAATTTCGCTTTCAGTGACGAGCAGGAGGAGTTGCGCACCGCCGTGCGCCGGTTCCTGGCCGAGAAGTCGCCCGAGACCGAGGTCAGGCGATTGATGGACACGGTCGACGGATATGACCCCGCCGTGTGGAGCCAGATGGCCGACCAGCTCGGCCTGCAGTCGCTGACCATCCCCGAGGAGTTCGGGGGCTCGGGATTTTCGTACGTGGAGCTGCTGGTGGTGCTCGAGGAGATGGGCGCGGCGTTGCTGTGCGCGCCGTTCTTCTCCTCGGTTGCCCTGGCCGCCAACGCGCTGCTCACCTCAGGCGACGACGAGGCCAAGAAGTCCTATCTGCCCGGCCTCGCGTCGGGGGAGACGATCGGGACGTTGGCCATCACCGAGGACAACGGGAAGTGGGACTTCAGCGGCATTGAGCTGGCCGCCACGCCGAAGGGTGACGGCTGGGTGCTGAACGGCCACAAGATGTTCGTGATCGACGGGCACGTGGCCAACCTCATCATCGTGGCCGCCCGCACCGCGGCCGGGGTGACGCTCTTCGCCGTGCCCGGTGACGCCGCCGGCCTGACCCGCACGCCGCTGCCGACCATGGACCAGACCCGCAAGCAGGCCCGGCTCGAGTTCGCCGACACCCCGGCCGTCCTGATCGGCGTCGACGGGGGCGCCGAGGCCGGGCTGTCCAAGACGCTCGACCTGGCTGCAGTGGCGCTGGCGGCCGAGCAGGTGGGCGGGGCGCAGCGCGTGCTCGACGCATCGGTGGAGTACGCCAAGACCCGTATCCAGTTCGGGCGGCCCATCGGTTCGTTCCAGGCCATAAAGCACAAGTGCGCCGACATGCTGCTCGAGGTCGAGTCGGCCAAGTCCGCCGCCTACTACGCCGCCTGGGCGGCAGCCGAGGACTCCGACGAGCTGCCTGTGGTGGCGTCGCTGGCCAAGTCCTACTGCTCGGAGGCCTACTTCCACTCCGCGGCGGAGAACATCCAGATCCACGGCGGCATCGGCTTCACGTGGGAGCACCCGGCCCACCTCTACTTCAAGCGGGCCAAGTCGTCCGAGCTGTTGCTGGGCGATCCCTCGTACCACCGCGAGCTGCTGGCACAGCGCATCGGTATCTGAGGATCTGACGTGGCGGGGCCCTTCAGGCTCCTCCCCGGGCCGGAGGGGGATCTCGCCGTCTACACCAGCGCGACCCAGCAGGGCGCGTCTGTCCACGGCCACGTGCTACTGGTGCACGACCTGCCGCGGCCCAAGGGTGCCGCCGCCGACGTCGCGCTGACCTACCCCGCGTTGGCCGACCGGCTGGCCCGCGAGTCCGGCTGGCGCGTGGTCACCGCCTCATTGCGGGGGACCGGCGGCTCGGTGGGCGACTTCTCGGCGCTGGGTTGGTTGGACGACCTCGCCTTCGTGGCCGCCAGCGAGATCCCCGAGTCGGCGCCCCGCCTCGTGGTCGGCTTCGGCTTCGGCGGCGTGCTGGCGCTGCATATGGCTTCCCGGGACGAGCGGGTGCGCGGCGTGGCCTGCCTCGGCACCCCGGCCGATCTCGGCGATCCCGAGCGGCTGCTGGCCCGCTGCCGTCAGACCGGTGTGATCACCTCACCCGAGTTCCCGGCCTCGGTCGACACGTGGGCCAAGGAGCTCTCCGTCCTGCACCCGGCCGAGGACGCCTCGTTGCTGAAGGGGCGGCCGCTCTTGATGGTCCACGGGTCCGACGATTCCGACGTGCCGCTGGCCGACGCCCGCGCCCTCGCGGAGGCCGCCACCGGGCCCTCTGAGCTCCACGCCGTGCTGGGCGCCGGCCATTGGCTGCGGGCCGACCCCCGTGTCATCGCCATCCTCGTGGGGTGGCTGGAAAGGCGGCATTGACGGCACCTGCCGTGTCGATGGATACCGGCATCGGGCGTGTCCGTAGCACCGTCGGTTGCCGGCCGACAACGACCACACAACTCGACGGCGAGTCGGCTCAAGGGGGTTCCGGCTGCGCCGATGACTAGAGCGTGTTGGGTTGGGGTGGAACCAGGTTCGAATTGGGTGTGTCGGCGTTCCGGACGCCCCAGCCCTATGACCAGGATGCGGACGAGAGCGACCGGGACCGGGTCGAAGTCACGAGTGAGCCGCAGATGGCGCGCTACTCGACGCTCGATCAATCGCCTGGCGCAACAACTGCGCCGCTCGCCGAGCGTCAGGGGCCTGTGTCAAGTAGCGAACAACGACGAAGTGCCGGACACCGGCAGCCGTCAGGGCGGGGATCTTCTCAGGGGTCACACCGCCTGTCACGAACACAGGAACTCTGGATCGTTCGTTGGCCTGAGTGACGTAGCCCAGCCCGGTGCCGGCACGGCCGGGCTTGGTCGGCGTCGCTTCCACCGGCCCCGCCGAGATGTAGGTGACCTCCTCGTCCGCCGCGCGCTCGAGGTCGGCCGGATCGTGCGTCGACAGCCCGACGATGGCGTCGGGGCCGAGGATGCGCCGGGCCAACGAGACCGGCGCATCGTCCTGCCCCACGTGGACGCCGTCGGCGCCCACGTGCAGCGCCAGGTCGGGCCGGTCGTTCAGCACGAAGGGCACCCCGTGGTCCCGGCACACGGCCACGGCCACGGCGGCCCGGGCCAGCAGGGGCTTGGCGTCGAGCTCCTTGTCGCGCAGCTGGACCACGTCCACCCCGCCTTCTATGCAGTCCTGCAGGAAGCCGGCCAGGTCCGGCCGGTCGGGCGTGCAGAGGTAGAGGCGGCGCTGCGAGAGGTCGTGACCCCCGGTCACGCGTTGGCGGCGGCTGCGGCGGCTGCGGCGCGCGCCTTGGCCTTCGCCTTCAGCGCCTTCTTGGTCGCCCGCACCTTGGCCAGGCTCTCAGGGCTGGTGATGTCGGCCACCGAGAGAGAGCTGCCCTCCTTGCCGTAGGGGGTGGTGACCTTGCGCCAGCCCTCCGGGCAGATCCCGAGCTGCTTGCCCAGCAGCGCGGCGAAGATCTTGGCTTTCTGCTCGCCGAAACCCGGCAGGGCGCGCAGCCGGGCGATCAGTTCCTCGCCGCTCTGCACGCCCTTCCATATGTTCTCGGTCTTGTTGCCGTAGTCGTCGGCGATGACGCGGCACACCGCCTGCACCCGGCCGGCCATGGAGCCCGGGTAGCGGTGCAGGGCGGGTTGCTCCCGGAAGATGTCGACCAGCTCGGCGGGGTCCATGGCGGCGATGGCGGCGGCGTTGAGCGGCCCCTTCCCGCCCAACCGCTGCAACAGGTCGGCGGGCGAGGAGAACGCCTTCTCGATCGGGATCTGCTGGTCCAGCACCATCCCGATCAGCAGGGCCAGGGGGTCACGGCTCAGGACCGCATCCGCCTTGTCGTCGCCGGTGATGTGGAGCGCGGTCCGTGCCATGGCCAAGATCTTGGCACGGCGCACGGCCAGGAACGGAAGTGGCCGCGCGACCGTGACGCGGGCAGACTCTCGCCATGCACATCCCGGCCAAGGTCGACTACGGAATCCGGGCGCTGCTCGCGCTGGCGGCGGCCGGGACGCCGCAGACAGCGGAATACCTCGCCGGAGAGCAGGGCCTGCCGCCACGTTTCCTAGGGGCCATCCTGGCCGACCTGCGACGGGCCGGGGTGGTGGCCAGCCAGCGGGGCGCCGAAGGCGGCTACCGGCTCGCCCGCGACCCGGACGCCATCACCATCGCCGACGTCATACGGGCCCTGGACGGCCCGCTGGCCGAGGTGCGGGGCTACCGGCCCGAGGCGACCAGCTACGACGGGGCCGCCGAGAACCTCCAGCAGGTCTGGGTCGCCGTCCGGGCCAGCCTGCGCGACGTGCTCGAGAAGATCACCCTGACCGACGTGATTACCGGGAAGCTCCCCTCCCACGTGCAGAAGCTCGTCACGGACCCGGATGCCTGGGTCGCCCACTGACGGCGAGGGCGTGGCGTCGGTCGCCATCGCGGCCAACGATTACCTGTGGTTCGTGGACCTGGCCCTCGGCCAGATGTCGGACGTCCTCGAGGAGCTGGGCGACGAGCTGGTCAACCGCCGACCCCCGTTCCGCGACGCCAATTCCGCCTACGCCATCCTGACCCACTGCCTCGGCGTCATGGAGTACTGGGGTGGCGCCACGGTGGCCGAGCGCCCGGTGCAGCGCGACCGCGCCGCCGAGTTCACGGCCAGTGGTGACGTCGCCGGCCTGCTCCGCCGCACCGAGCACTCCCGACGCCGCCTGCGTGAGGACATCGTGGGCCTGGAGGCTGCGGCAGCGCCGGTCGGTGTGCGGCCCGACCCCGACGACCCCGTGCCCTACGCCGAGACCAAGGGCGCAGTGCTGGTGCACATCCTCGAGGAACTCTTCCAGCATCTCGGGCAGATGGAGCTCACCCGCGACGCCCTGATGACCGGGCAGCGCCGATGACAACCGCCCCCGGCGACATGCCGATCGCCTGCAGTCTGGACGCCGCCTCGTTCCAGGAGCGCGCGGAAGAATGGCGTGCCCTGGTGTTCACCTCGGTAGAGATCGACGGCACCGCCGTGCGTCTCGTCTTGGGACGTTCGGACACGGACCTCACCACGGCGGTGGCCCTGGCCCAACGTGAGAAGGAGTGTTGCCCCTTCTTCGAGGTGTCGGTCGAGCTCCAGGCGGACCTGCGCACCCTGGTCCTCGCCGTACCCGACGGTGCCGAGGAGGTGCTGGACGCGTTCGTGGCGCTGCTCGGCGCCTGACCATCCCGGACGCCGTCAGACGCCGTCAGACGCCGTCAGACGGCGAAGGGAGCGGGGCCCGAGGTGTCGATCCCGAATTCGGCGATCGCCTCGGCGACGACGGACGGCTTGATCTTCCCCCGCAGCGCCAGCTGCTGGAGCACGGCGACCACCAGGTTGGCCGTGTCCACTTCGAAGTAGGAGCGCAGTGCGTCGCGGGCGTCGGAGCGACCGAAGCCATCGGTCCCGAGGGACAGGTAGGGGCGGTCGATGAAGCGCGCCACCTGGTCGGGCACGCCGCGCATGTAGTCGGTGATGGCGACGACGGGGTCGGTCCCTTGGCCCAGCGCCGTGGTGATCCTCGCCTTGCGGGGCTCCGCCTCGGGGTGCAGCCGGTTCCAGCGCTCCACCACGAGGGCGTCGGTGCGCAGGTTCGTCCACGAGGTCACGGCCCAGGTGTCGGCGGCGACGCCGTAGCGTTCGGCGAGCAGGCGTTGGGCATCTGCGGCCACGTTCCACATCGGCCCGGAGAAGCAGATCGAGGCCCGCACCTGGTCCAGGCCCTCGAACTCCGCCTTGGGCGCCTGGCTGAACCGGTAGATCCCCTCGATGATTCCCCGGCGCACGGCGTCCCCCTCCGCGCCCAGGGGTAGCGGCGGCATCGGATAGCTCTCGTTATAGAGCGTGAGATACCAGAAGCGGTCCTGGGGGTGGGGGCCAAGCATGTCCGTCACGGCCGCCTCCATGATGGCGGCGACCTCGTAGGCGAACGAGGCGTCGTAGACGATGGCGGCCGGGTTGGTGGAGGCCAGTAGCGGAGACTGCCCGTCATCGTGCTGCAGGCCCTCGCCCATGAGGGTGGTCCGCCCCGCCGTGCAGCCCGCCAGGATGCCGCGCCCGCGCATGTCACCCAGTGCCCAGGCCAGGTCACCCACCCGCTGGAAGCCGAACATCGAATAGAAGAGGAACACCGGCACCATCGGTTGACCCCAGGTGGCGTAGGCGGTGGCGAGCGCGATGAAGGTGGACAGGGCACCGGCCTCGCTGATGCCCTCCTGCAGGAGCTGCCCCGAGGCGCTCTCGGCGTAGTTCAAGGGCAGGTCGGCGTCGACCGGGATGTAGTGCTGGCCCTCGGGCGCGTAAATCTTCGCTTCGGCGATCAGCGGCTCGAGCCCGAAGGTGCGGGCCTCGTCCGAGACGATGGGCGCCACCAGCGAGCCCACGGCGGGGTCGCGCACCAGGTTGCGCAGCAGGCGGGCGAACACCATGGTCGTCGACACCGATTGCTTCCCCGAGCCGGCGGCGAACTCTTCGAACACCTTGGGGTCGGGGCGCAGCACCGGCGCCGGCCGGACCACACGCACCGGCACCGGGCCGTCGAGCATGCGGCCCCGGGCCCGCAGGTACTCCATGGCGTCGGAGCCCTCGGCTGGCCGCACGTACGGCGGGTCGCCCTCCAAGACCGAATCTGGGATGTCGTCGGTCATATAGAGCCGGTCGCGCAAGGCGCGCACCTGGGCATTGGTCATCTTCTTGATTTGGTGCGTGGCGTTGCGTGCCTCGATCTCGGGGCCCAGCGTCCAGCCCTTGATGGTCTTGGCCAGAATGACGGTGGGGGAGCCCTTCTGCTCGGTCGCCAGCTTGTAGGCGGCGTAGAGCTTGCGGTAGTCGTGCCCGCCACGAGGCAACGATCGCAGCTCGTCGTCGGTCAGGTCCTCGACCATTTTGCGCAGACGCGGGTCGGGGCCGAAGAAGTGCTCCCGGATGTACGCCCCCGACTCGACGGCCAGCTTCTGATACTCGCCGTCGACGGTGGTGTTCATGCGGTCGAGTAGAACCCCGTCGACGTCCTTGGACAGCAGAGGATCCCAGCGCGAGCCCCAGATCACCTTGATCACGTTCCAGCCGGCACCCCGGAACACCGCTTCGAGCTCCTGGATGATCTTCCCGTTGCCGCGCACCGGCCCGTCCAGCCGCTGCAGGTTGCAATTGACGACGAAGATCAGGTTGTCGAGGTGCTCCCGGCCGGCCACGCCGAGGGCGCCGATGGACTCGGGCTCGTCCATCTCGCCGTCCCCCACGAAGCACCAGACGCGGCTGCCGCTGGTGTCGACGAGGCGCCGGGCGTTCAGATACCGGTTCACGTGGGCCTGGTAGATGGCGGCGATGGGGCCCAGCCCCATGGAGACCGTGGGGTACTCCCAGAAGTCGGGCAGTGAGCGCGGGTGCGGGTAGCTCGGCAGGCCGTCGCCACCCACCTCGTGGCGGAAGTTGTCGAGCTCCCTCTCGGTGAGGCGCCCTTCGACGAAGGCCCGGGCGTAGATACCCGGCGACGCATGCCCTTGGAAGTAGACCTGGTCGCCGAAGCCGCCGTCGGCCTTGCCGCGGAAGAAGTGGTTGAAGCCGACCTCATAGAGCGCGGCCGAGCTGGCGTAGGTGGAGAGGTGCCCGCCGATTCCCTCGGTGCGCGTGTTCGCCCGCACCACCATGGCGGCGGCGTTCCAGCGGATATAGGCGCGGATGCGCCGCTCCTGGTACTCGTCGCCCGGGAACCAGGGTTCGGCGTCCGCCGGGATGGTGTTCACGTACGGGGTCGAGACGGTGGCCGGGAACTCGACCTGCTTCGTGCGCGCCCGCTCCAGGAGCTTCATGAGGAGGTAGCGCGCCCGCGCCCGGCCCCGGGCGTCCACGATGGCGTCGAACGAATCGAGCCACTCCTCGGTCTCGCCCGGATCGGTGTCGGGGACTTGGTGACTGATCCCGTCAAACAGCATTTCTCCACGGTACCGGGAGGGGAGAGACCAGCACGACCGGCTGGCGGGTGTGACACATTGTGGTCCATGTCTCCCGAGAGCGGCCCGATCGTCGTGTACACGGACGGCGCGTGCCGGGGGAATCCGGGTCGCGGCGGATGGGCCTGGGCCGTGCCCGGCGGGGCCTACGCCAGTGGCGCCGACGCGCAGACCACCAACCAGCGCATGGAGATCACCGCTGCGCTCGAGGCGCTGCGCTCGCTGCTCCCTGGCGCGACCGAGGGCGTGGAGGTGGTGAGCGATTCCACCTACGTCGTCAAGTGCTTCACCGACGGATGGTGGCGGGGGTGGCAGCGCCGCGGCTGGAAGAACTCGCAGAACAAGCCGGTGGCCAACCGCGACCTGTGGGAGCCGCTCTTGGACCTCGCGCTGGCGTCCGAGGCCGCCGTCGATTGGCGTTGGGTCAAGGGCCACTCGGGCGACCGCTGGAACGACAGGGTCGACGAGTTGGCCACGCAGGCGGCCGATCTGGGGCGCGGAACGAGCGGCTGAGCAGGGCCGGGGCCGGAATCACGTGGGTGGCCCGAACGGTAGGCTGCGGGGGTAAGCGCCGGGCATGGAGAGGACTCTCGCCAGTGCGATCGGGTTGTTCCGGGGAGGCCGAGCGCGCCGGACGGACGTCGTGAGCACACAGGGAGAGGAAAGGCGATGGCAGGCGAGGACGAGTTCGACATCGTCGTGATCGGCGGTGGCCCGGGCGGCTACGCCACTGCGCTCTACGGCGCCGCGGCCGGGCTCTCCGTCGCCATCGTGGAGCGGGACAAGGTCGGAGGCACCTGCCTGCACCGCGGCTGCATCCCGGCCAAGGAATTCCTCGAGACGGCCACCGTCTACCGGACGGTTGAGGGCTCCAAGGAGTTCGGCATCGACACCACGGGGGTCTCAGTCGACTTCTCGGTGAGCCAGGATCGCAAGAACGCCGTGGTGGACAAGCTCTGGAAGGGCCTCTCCGGCCTCCTCAAGGGGCGCAAGATCACCACACTGATCGGCACGGGCACGCTCCGGGCGGACCACCAGGTCGAGGTGCTGGACGGGGAGGATGCCGGCCGCGTCATTGTCGGCCGGAACATCGTCCTGGCGGCCGGATCGGTACCGTTTCTCCTGCCCGGCTTCGAAGTCGACGGCCGCCTGATCATGACGTCGGACGAGTTCCTCGATCTCAGGGAGGTCCCCGCCTCGGTGGTGGTCATCGGTGGTGGTGTGGTGGGGTGCGAGTTCGCTTCGCTCCTGGCCGATCTCGGCTCCAAGGTGACGATCTTGGAGGCGCTCGACACGATCCTCCCGGGCTGCGACGACGACATCACCCGCGTCCTCCTCCGCTCCTTCAAGAAGCGGGGCATCGACGTCGTGACCGGCGTGAAGGTGGAGGGCCACACCCCGTCGGAGGACAGGACGATGACGACGGTGAGGGCGGGGGACCAGACCTTCGACGCGGCAGCCGTCGTCGTGTCGGTGGGCCGGCGCCCACGCACGGAGGGTTTGGTGGCCGACGGACTGGGCGTCGAGATGGACCGGCGCGGCTTCGTGGCGACGGACGCGTACCAGCGCACGGGCGTCGACGGCGTGTACGCCGTGGGTGACATCGTGGCCGGCACTCCGCAGCTCGCACACGTGGGTTTCGCCGAGGCCATCGTGGCCGTCAAGACGATGTTGGGTGAGCGGGTCGTGCCGGTGGACAACGCCAAGGTGCCCTGGGCCATCTACTGCCGGCCCGAGGTCGCGTTCTGTGGCATGACCGAGCGGCAGGCCAACGAGGCGGGCATCCCGGTCGTGACCAAGAAGGACCCGTTCGGCGGCAACAGCCGGGCACTGATCATCGGGGAGACCGAGGGCGTGGTGAAGATCATCGCCGAGCAGCGGCCCGACGGGACCGCTGGGCGGATCCTTGGCGTGCACCTCTGCGGCCCTTGGGTGACCGAGCAACTTGGGTCGGGCTACCTTGCCGTCAACTGGGAGGCGTTTCCGGATGAAGTGGCGCAGTTCATTCAGCCCCACCCGTCATTGTCCGAGACATTCGGTGAGACCATGCTCGCGTTGAGCGGAAGGGGATTGCACGTTGGCTGACGTGATGATGCCGCAACTCGGCGAGACAGTGACCGAAGGGACCATCACCCGCTGGATGAAGGCGGTCGGCGACGCGGTCGAGCGAGATGAGCCGCTGTTCGAGGTCTCCACCGACAAGGTCGACTCCGAGGTGCCCTCGCCGGCGGCGGGTGTCCTGAACGAGATCCTCGTCCCTGAAGGCGAGACGGTCGAGGTGGGCGTGAAGCTCGCCGTGATCGGCGACGGCGCCGCGCCAGCCTCGACCCCGGACGTGCCTGCGGCGGCAGCGGCTGAGCCCGCAACGCCGGCGGCGGCTCCCGCCCCCGAAGACACACCGCCACCAGCACCTGCCGCACCGCCACCACCAGCACCTGCCGCACCGCCACCGACAGCACCTGCCGCACCGCCACCGACAGCACCTGCCGCACCGCCGCCGGCCTCCGCCGCACCGCCGCCTTCGGCCGCGGAGAGCAACGGGGACGACAGTGGAACGGGTCTGTTGTCACCCATGGTGCGCAAGCTGCTGGCCGAGAACGGGATCAGCGAGAGGGAGGTGACGGGAACCGGTACCGGTGGCCGCATCACTCGCGATGACGCTCAGCGCGTGGTCGACGCTCGGCGAGCCGCGCCGCCGGCGGCCCCCGCCGCGGCAGCCCCGCCACCGCCGCCAGCGCCCGCCGCGGCAGCCCCGCCACCGCCGCCAGCAGCCGCACCATCCCCGCCTCCCCCGGCGCCTCCGCCGGTCCAGGCGGCGCCGGTCTCGCCCGTGGTGCAGGTGTCCCAGGCTCCAGGGGTTTCCATGGCCTCGTTCCGTGCGGCCGGTGACCAGATCGTGCCCTTCTCCAACATGCGGCGCCGGACCGCAGAGCACATGGTGCGGTCCAAGGCCGCCTCACCGCACGCGTTCATCGCCAACGAGGTCGACTTCGAGAGCGTCGAGCGGGTACGCAAGGCCTGGGGCGAACGCTTCAAGGCCGAGGAGGGGTTCGCACTCACCTACCTTCCCTTCGTCGCCCGGGCCACCGTGGAGGCGTTGCGGGACTTTCCCTTGCTCAACGCCTCGGTGGTCGACGACTCACTTCTCGTCCACGCCGAAGTGAATCTCGGGTTCGCGGTCGACCTGTCCCACGAGGGATTGATCGTGCCCGTGGTCCATCGGGCCGAAGAGGTCACGTTGCGCGGGGTGGCCCGGCGCATCCGCGATCTGGCCGAGCGAGCTCGGAGTCGCCAACTCAACGCGGACGACATCGCGGGTGGGACGTTCTCCATCACGAACGACGGTCCCTTCGGCACCTACTTCACCGTGCCCATCATCAACCAGCCCCAGGTTGCGATCCTGGCCACTGATGGCATCGCGCGGCGGCCGGTGGTCGTGACGCAGTCCGATGGTTCCGAGTCCATCGCCATCCACTCGACCGGCATCCTCGGCGTCAGCTGGGACCACCGGGCGGTCGACGGCGCCTACGTGTCGTTGTTCCTGCGCAGAGTCGCAGACCTCCTGGGCACCCGCGACTGGGCCGCGGAGCTCTAGGGCTGCGCCAGTGCTGCGCGTCCGGTCGATCGGAACGGTTCCCTATCGCGAGGCCTTCACGCTCCAACACGCCCTGGCGGCCGAAGCAGACGACGACTACCTGCTGATCCTGCAACACCCACACACCTACACGCTGGGATCGCACGCCGACGAGCGTCACGTTCTGGTGGACCCGGCCGCGGTCGGCGCGGTCCTGGAGCGGACCGACCGCGGCGGTGATGTCACGTACCACGGCCCAGGCCAGCTGGTGGCCTACCCGATCGTCACGGTGCCCGACGACCCCGCGTCGGGCCCGGCACACGTGCACCGTCTGGAGGAGGTCGTCATCAGAACGTTGGCCGACCTCGGTCTGAGCGGGGCAACGAGCGAGGGCGAGTACCCGGGCGTGTGGCTCGACGCCGGCGGTCCGCAGGCCCGCAAGATCGCCGCCGTCGGCATACGGACGTTGCGCACCGAGCCCGGGCGTCGCCGCACGCTCCACGGTGTCGCGCTCAACGTGAATCCCGATCTGGCCATGTTCGGTCACATCGTGCCGTGCGGCATCGCGGATCGTGGCGTGACGTCGCTCGCCGCCGAGGGCATCCACGTGTCCTATGCGCAGGTGCTCGACGCCTTCGTGACGCGCGCCACTGCGGCATTCGGCACGGGAAGCATCGAGCGTCACGACGTCATGCAGGGCCCGGCCGACCTGCTCGGCACCTCGGCGGAAAAGGAGCGCCCGCTCCTGCGCCGCCTGCGCCAGGCCGGGGTGGCGCCCGAGGATGGCCTCGACATCAGCCAGCGCAAGCCGGACTGGGTGCGCGTCCCGGTGCGTATCGGCAAGGGCTACCGCCAACTCGGTTCAACGGTCCACGACCTCGGGCTCGTCACCGTGTGCGAAGAGGCGGGCTGCCCGAACATCTACGAGTGCTGGGCCGATGGCACGGCGACCTTCATGATCAACGGCGAACGCTGCACGCGGGCGTGTGGCTTTTGCCAGGTGGACACCCGCCATCCTCTGCCCCTGTCACCCGACGAGCCCGAGCGGGTCGCAGAGGCGGTGGAGCGGATGCGCCTGGGGCACGCCGTGATCACCTGCGTCGCCCGCGACGATCTCAGCGACGGTGGGGCAGGCGCCATGGCGGAGACCATCAGTGCCATCCGGGCCCGGACGCCTGGGACAACAGTGGAGGTCTTGATCTCGGACTGTCGTGGCGATGCGGCGTCGCTGGACACGATCTTCGAAGCACGCCCCGACGTGTTGAACCACAACATCGAGACCGTGGCCCGCCTGCAGCGCGCCGTGCGGCCTTCGGCTGGTTACGCGCGCAGCCTGGCGGTGCTGGGCCGTGCCGGCGCAGCCGGTCTCGTGACCAAGTCAGGATTGATGGTCGGGCTCGGTGAACGCGAGGACGAGGTCGTCGCCACCATCGCCGACCTGCGCGGTGTGGGGGTCTCGATTGTCACGGTCGGGCAGTATCTGCGCCCAAGCCGGGATCACCTCCCGGTCTCCCGCTATTGGACGCCCGAGGAGTTCGACAGCCTGCGTGAGGCCGGGATGGCCCTCGGCGTGGCTCACGTGGAGGCATCACCGCTCACGAGATCGAGCTATCACGCCCGCCAGGCGGCTGTGGCGGCCGGTCGGGGCGCCTGAGCTGAGCTTCACCACTTGCATCGTGATACCAGCCCGCTGGGGCGATGGTCGGATTGGGCAACGGCGCGGGAAAGGGCTCCCATCCCGCGTAGGTCATGTGACCAGGTCCGTACCGGCCGTTCGCAACGTCGGTCTCAACCTGCTTCAACTGCTTGCGGATGTTGAACCAGTAGATCAGTGACGGGATGGCCAAGAAGTTGACCAGAATGACGAGGAGGAGCCAGAGGGTCTTCTCCTGGCCGGCCAGCTTCCACTGCCGATCAGGTCGCTTGACGATGTCGACCAGGGCCACGATCAGCATGATCAGCGATCCGATGCCGATCACGAGGCATACGAAGAAGAACACCGCGATGCCGATTCCCACGCCGGTGTTGTCGACGGTGCTCATGGTGGCGACAGAGTAGGGCCCGACGGGATCCGGCAAAGGCGCGTGGTTCCACTGGCGCCACATCGGGCGGCTCTGCTTCACCGCTACGCTCGTCGACAACCGGCCCCCGGCCTAGAAGGTCGAGGGACTCGAGAACACGACAGGAGACTCGGGAGAAGCCAATGGCGAACGTCGCACAGAGCCCGGAGGCCGTGGTGCATCAAGCGGTGGCCCAGCCCGTCGTCACGCCCCTCACGGCCAGCGCCGTCATCCTCGTTCTGACGATCGACGACGGTGGCGAACCGACAGTCCAGGACCTGCTCGCCGACCTGTCCGGACTCGCTCGAACCGTTTCGTTTCGTTCTCTCGAAGGCGGCTTGGCCGTTGTGGCGGGAATCGGCTCGGACGCATGGGATCGTCTGTTCTCTGGGCCCCGGCCGGCGGAACTGCATCCCTTCCAGGCTCTCGACGGCCATCCGCACCGGGCAGTGGCCACCCCGGGCGACCTCTTGTTTCACATCCGTTCCACGACGATGGGTCTCTGCTGGGAACTCGCCTCGCTCGTCGTCGGTCGGCTGGCGGGCGCCGCCACCGTGGTCGACGAGATCCACGGATTCCGGTACTTCGACGAGCGGGACCTGCTCGGTTTCGTCGATGGGACCGAGAACCCGACCGGGCCTGCAGCCGATGCGGCGGCGACCATCGGAGACGAGGATCCGGTGTTCGCCGGCGGGAGCTACGTCATTGTGCAGAAGTACCTCCATGACATGGCGTCCTGGGATGCGCTGAGCGTCGAGGAACAGGAGCGAGTGATCGGGCGCGCCAAGCTGTCCAACGTGGAGATGGACGACGACGTCAAGCCTTCGAATTCGCACGTGGCGCTGAATACGATCATTGATCCCGATGGCACCCAGAGGCAGATCTTGCGCGAGAACATGCCTTTCGGGTCACTGGGCGCAGGGGAGTTTGGCACTTACTTCATCGGATACGCCGCGACTCCTTCGGTCACAGAGCTGATGCTCCAGCGCATGTTCCTCGGGGATCCACCCGGAAACTACGACCGCATCCTCGATTTCTCGACCGCGGTGACCGGCAGTCTCTTCTTCGTGCCCACGGCGGACTTCCTCGACGACCCGCCGCCGTTGCCCGGCGCAGCCGAGGACTCGACGCCGGCCACGAACGGCGACGACGCGTCCGGCGCGGGGACTGATTCAGGCGACGCCGTCGCCCCTGAGGACGGGTCGTTGGGAATCGGCGGGCTCTCCGGCTCGTCGTAAGTCCGACAACGTTCCACAGAAGCCGAAGAGCAGAGCCGGAGGCCACGTGTACCTGGAGTTCACGGAAGAACAGCGAAACCTTCAACACGAGCTCCGTCAGTACTTCGCGGCACTCGTCGCTGACATGGAGGTGGCTCCCTCCGAGGAGCCGGCCTACACCCGCTCCATTCGCCGGATGGGTCAGGACGGTTGGCTTGGCTTGGGTTGGCCGCTGGAATACGGGGGGCAAGCAAGGGGACCCATCGAGCAGATGATCTTCGTGGAGGAATCCCACTGGGCGGGCGTGCCCCTCCCGCTGCTGACCTTGAACAGCGTGGGGCCAACCTTGATGGCCCTTGGCACCGACGAACAAAAGGAACGCCTCCTGCCTGGCATTCTCAAGGGCGAGGTCCATTTCTCCATTGGATACACCGAGCCTTCGGCCGGCACCGATTTGGCGTCACTCAAGACGCGGGCCGTGCGCGATGGAGACGAATACGTAATCAACGGTCAGAAGATCTTCACCAGCGCCATCCAATATGCGGATTACGTGTGGTTGGCGGCCCGTACCGACCCCGACGCTCCGAAACACAAGGGACTCTCGGTCTTCATCGTGCCCGTCGATTCACCCGGCTTTCACTGGACGCCGTTGCCCACCATGGTGGGGGATATCACCAGCTCGACGTTCTACGAGGACGTTCGGGTCCCGGTCGAGAATCTTGTGGGGGCGGAGAATCAGGGCTGGAAGTTGATCACCAACCAGCTCAACCACGAACGAGTGGCAATCTGTCCGGCCTCTGGTTTGTTGAGGAGCCTGACCGAGGTCCGTCGTTGGGCCCAGGATCACCGCCTCGGCGATGGGCGCACGGTGATGGGTCAAGAATGGGTCCAGATCAACCTGGCCAAGGCCTTCGCAAAGGTCGACGTGCTCAAGCTCCTGAATTGGAAGGTGGCCTGGGCGGCCGACAAGGGGCTCAATCCCGCCGACGCGTCGGCCACCAAGGTCTACGGAACCGAGCTCGCACTCGAGATCTATCGCCTGCTGCTCGACATCGTCGGTCAAGCGGGGTACCTGGTCGAAGGGTCGCCAGGAGCGGTCTTGCGCGGCCGCCTGGAGAATCAAGCGCGCGGCCAGACCATTTTCACCTTCGGAGGTGGGACGAATGAGATACAGCGCGACATCATCGCCATGATCGGGTTGGGCATGCCCCGCGCACCACGTTGAAAATCTCCTCCAGAGGGTCCCACCTCAGCAGGAGACACCGCTTGGCTCCCGGGGATGCATGGCCCCACCCCGGTTGTCCTGACCCGGCTGAAACCGTTGTCGCCGCCCAGCAGCCCTGCAGCGCCGGGGTCCGAAAGGTACCCTGGCAGAGGTGTTCGAACGCTTTACCGACCGGGCACGGAGAGTGCTGACATTCGCCCAGGATGAAGCGCGCCAGCTCAACCACTCGTTCATCGGCACTGAGCACATCTTGTTGGGGTTGATCCGGGAAGGCGATGGAGTCGGGGCCAAAGCGCTCCAGTCGCTGGGAATTTCCATGCAGGCCGTCCGCGACAAGGTCGTCGAGACGATAGGGACGGCCGGCACCGTGCCGGCCGGTTCGCCACCTTTCACGCCGCGGGCCAAGAAGGTCCTGGAGCTGTCGCTCCGCGAGGCACTGCAACTGAATCACAGCTACATCGGGACGGAGCACATCTTGCTGGGTCTCGTGCGAGAAGGTGAAGGTGTGGCGGCGACCGTGCTGGTCAGTCTGGGCGCGGATCTCACGCGGATACGTCTAGAGGTGAACGACTTGCTGTCCGGTGGTCCCGAAGCGCCGGCCGTACGGCGAGCCGGCGACCTTCGCGGTCCGCAGGCGCACTCCTCCGTGTCGACCGAACCCCGCTGCCCGCGCTGCAGCGGCTCTATCAGCCGTGCGGCACGATTTCGCACCATCGTCGTCCCGCATAGCGAGGGCAACGACGATCCGTTGTCCATTCACGTCGTGTATTGCGTGCAGTGTGGGACCTCGCTGCACATGTTCAAGGCCGATTGACGACCTGAACACCTGAGAAGGGCACGGGAGCCTTCTGGAGGCGGGTGACACCAGAGGCCGAAGAGCTCAGAGTGAGGAGGTGTGCGGGGTGGTTCGCCACTTCAGGTATGCGATCGACAAGCGGCTTCTGCCCATGCTGGTTCCCTTCCTGCTGCGTCCGTCACGAGACGGGGTGACGCTGACGGACGACGAGTTCGTCGCAACCTTCGGCGTCGTCAAGATCACGACACCACGGACAAACATCACAGGCGCGCACATCACCCGGAACTACCGCTGGTGGACGGCATGCGGAGTCCGGACGTCATTCGTCGACGACGGGCTCACCTTTGGGACGAACCGCGATGGAGGTGTCTGCATCCACTTCGCCGACAAGGTCACGTCGCCGATTCGGCGAGGCGGTCATTCGGCGCTGACCGTCACTGTCGCCGATCTGGAGGGGCTCGCAACGGCCCTCGGCCGACCAGACGATCAGACTGTCGTGGAGCGACCCGGATGACCCGTGACATGTGCTGCCCGGATCTACCCGCCCGGCGGGGCGAAGAACTCCAGTGCGATGTTGTCGGGATCGCGGAACGAGAGTCCCGAACCATAGGGTGCGTCAACGACCCCACCGTTCTTGATGCCCAACTCGTTGAGCCTCGACTCCCACTGCTCGAGGTCAGCCCGACTGCCGCACGCGAACGCGACATGGTCGAGGCCCGGCCGGCGCTCGTCGAAGGGATCCGAACCGTGTGGATCAGGGAAATAGTGGAGGCCGAGCAAGGTCTGGCCACCAAGGAGCCAGACCGCGTGGCGGAACGGACCCGTATCCTCCTCGATGAGAGGCGGATTCCCGATGAGGCTCTCGTACCATGAGCGACTTTGTTCGAGGTTCGAGACCGTCAGGGCTACGTGGGTGACGCCGGGGAATTCAGGCACCATGACCTCCTTACCGCGCGGTGCCCGTCACGATAGCGCGATGCGCTGCTGGTGACTCGGGAGTCCCCACGATCCCCGACGGTGGCGCCGGACGCGCTCACTTGGGTACGCCGAAATGTGTCGCCAGGGCGGCTGCGGTGAGCGGGTTGCGGCCCCTGCGCACGCTCGAGGTACTGAAGTCCCAGTAGGTCGCCTCCACCACGTTGTGCGTCTCGATCCAGCGGGCCATGAGGTTGACCCAGGTCGCGTTGTCACCACCGCAGACCTGGCGGTTCGATGCGGTGATCGGCTGTCCACTCGCGCTGCATGTTCCGAAGCCCAGACCCCACTCCGGCAGCACGACGGGCTTGTCGTGGGCTGTCGCGAAGGATGCGAGCCAATCGAGCCCATACCGCTGGGTGAGCATGTGCTGGAATTCAGCCCGGGATCCGGGGTACGTCTGCTGCTCAAGGTCGTACACGTCGAGACCGACATCGTCCACGTAGTTGTTGCCGGGGTAATACTGCGCCAACTTGCCGACGCCGAGGTCTCCCCGGGTCGGGTTCCACTCGAACGTGAAGTGGGATCCGGCCACCGAGCGCATGGTCACGACGATCTTTCTGAAGAACGTGACGTAGGCCGAGGCGCATCCCTCAGCGGACCAGGGGAACCAGTTGCCGTTGAACTCCCAGCCAGGCCGGATGATCGAAACCGGGAATCCGTTCCGCACGATGTTCTCGGCAACGGTGCGGAAGTAGCGGTCAAAGCGTCCCGCCGCTCCCTGTCGCAGGCCGTAACAGCTTCCGCCGGGCTGTGACGGATCGGTGTCCGGCGAATAGGTGTCGGGCAACATGTCGACGCCCCAGATCATCGTGTAGCCCTTGCCCTTCCATTTCGAATAGGGCCAGCGCGGTTTGGTGATGGTGCGCCAGGTCGATCCGTCGAGGAAATCCATGGCGAATCGTGGTTGTGTTCCGAGCGTGGCGGTAAAGGCCGGCACTGCTGGCGGATACGCCGCCCCGGCGTAGACGCCGAGGACCTGACGAGAGGTCGTCGCGGCCTCAGCGCTGGGGCCCACCAGGGCAGCTCCAGACCCGGCGACCAGTACGAGCAAGACGGCGAGGACGAATCCAGAGGCGCGGGTCCTCCGGGCGAGATGGTTCCCGGGGACATCCCCCGCCCTCGTCATGTCGTCGTCCTCTCACCTTGGTGGTCGCCCACAACCGGACTCCGCCACTGGGCCCGGCGCACAGACTTACAAAGAGCATCGCCAGAAGGCCGTCGGGTCGACACTCTGGGGCGACGAGACCGATTCCTCGCCGGACGCCCGTCAGCGGCCGTGCCAACCTCCGCCAGCGACCCCAGGAGCCTGTGGGCCGCTGCAATCCGTGTGTCAGAGGGTAGCGGCCGGCACCGGCGGCACCGTCCGAAGAGCATCGCCGGGACAAGCTGCGAAGGAAGGACGACCCGGTGAGGCCAGGCAGCGCCATGATCGGCGTGGCGGGGCGAGCCCGCAGTTCGCCGTCGGGGACGTAACGTTGGGGCCATGTCTCGTTCCAGGCTCGCGGTGATCGCCCTGGTGAGCCTGGGCGCGACCGCAGTTTTGTGCTTTGCCGTGTCACGCGGCTTCAACGCATTTCGCCTGGAGCGGCACGCCACGTCCATTCTCGGACGACCCACGCACGATTTCGGACCCCCCTTCTGGGGGGCCGGACGCCCCCCGTCGGCTGAGCTCTGGGGCCGTCTGGCGGACGTCCTCGCTACCCCGGTCATTGCTGTCGTCCTCGTTGCCTGCTTGATCTTCGGCGCCTTCAAGCGGGTGTTGTGGCGAGTCGTCACCGGCATCGGGTTTGCCGCGCTCGCCTTCGTGATCAATGACGACGTTGTCAAGCCGCTCGTTCACCAGAAGTTCTACGGTGAGCTCAGCTTTCCCTCTGGGAACGTCACGATCGTCTGCGCCACAGCCTTGGCCATGTGGATCGCGCTGTACCCAGTCCTCGGCAGGTGGTCCCGCATCATCACCTTCATGATCGGCGCCGGCTGGACGCTCGTGATGTCGCTCGCGGTCGTCGGTGCGTTTTGGCACACTCCACTGGACGTCATCGGGGCCCTTCTTCTGTCGGTCGGCGTCGTCACCGCAGGAGCAGCGGTGTTCGAGGCAAACAAGACGACCCCGGCGCCCCCGGTCGGTAGACAACCCGTGCGTGTCACGGCGGGTGTCTGACCCTCCGGTGAACTGATCGTCGCGTTCGTCTTAGGCGAGACGGTCGAGATGTTCCTCCTCGAGGGAGAGGCCGCCGGCGGCGGCGATTCGGCACCTGAGCTGGTCGTGCCCGGGGATAGTCTGCGCCCCTGCCCGAGAAGCACGAGCACGAAGATGTGGAGCTGAGTATGAGTTCTGGCCGAGGCCTGTCATCGAAGGAGTTCGAGGAGCTCATCGGGGGCCGGCCGGGGTGGCGCCTGGAACCAAGGTCCACACCGGGCGCCGGGCCGCTGTGGTGTTTCGTCTTCAACGGCAAGATCGAGTATTCGGTCGAGGTCGAAGGCGGCTCCATCCACCTTTACGTGATGGACACCGACCGGGAGATCGTCTTTCCGGACGGCGACGCGCTCATGGCATGGCTGCGGACCAATCGGGTGGAAGCAGCGCAGGACCCCGTGGCGGCCCCCACGTGGAAGTCACGGCGCCGCAAGTTCACGGACTGGAGCTGACGACGTCGACGTAGCACGCCGCCGAACGTATGCCCGGCTGGCATGATCTCGGCGGTGCAGCCGTGGTCTCCTTCCTGCGGATTCCCCCCGTCGTGACGGTGGCGCTCATTCACGGTGGGGGAGCAACGGGCGCTTTCTGGGACCGCCTCCTGCCTCACCTGGACGAAGGCGAAGACGTGCTGGCCGTCGACCTACCCGGTCGCCGGGCACGGCCGGCGGACCTGGGCACGTTGACCGTCGACGCCGAGGTCGCATCCGTGGTGGCCGACATCGAGGCCGGCGCCGCGGCCGGTCCGATCACGCTGGTGGCGCATTCCTCCGGCGGCCTGGTCGTGCCCGGCGTCGTGGCCGCCCTCGGCGGCCGGGTAGCGGCGATCGTCCTCAACGCCGCATTGGTCCCGGTGGAGAGCGGATGCGGCATCGATTGCATGCAGCAGCGGCACCGCGAGGGTCTGCGCCTGGCGGTGGAGGCTGCGGCGCGGGACGGGCGGACCATCACCTTGCCGCCTCCGGCCGACCCCGAGGCGTCCCGCCGCGCCTACGGCGGCGAACCGCTCGACGACGACACCCTGGCCTTCGTTCTTGACCCATCACGTTCGGTGGAGGACACGGTGCACCACTATTTCCAGCCGGTCTCCTGGTCCGCCGCCGCCGGCGTGCCCATTACGTACGTGCTGAACGAGAACGACCGCCCGATCCGGCCCGAGATGCAGGAGGTGATGGTGCTGAGGCTGCCGCCCCCCGCCGACGTCACCCGCGTCCCGTCGGGCCACCTGTTTCCGGTGACGTCACCCGCTGCGTTCGCGGCGATCGTCAACCGCGTCGCCGGCTGACCGAGGCGGCACAGAACCATCGTCCGGCGCGCCACGCGCCGCTGCCGCCTCCTCCTGCGCCAGGCGCCGCCGGCGCAACAGGCCTGGTGTCGCCACCGCGGCCGCCAAGACGGCCACGACGACCACGGCCAGCACGATGGTTCGGGCCGAGACGCTCTTCTTCGTGGCGGCCGCCGTGGTGCTCCCCGACGGCGCAGCGGTGCCCCCGCCCGGCGCCCCGGCCATGGCCGCGTGCTGCGACTGGGCCAGTCGTTCGGCGTCGGCGGGGGAGATGGGATGCGCGTTGCCCGAAGCCGCAGAGAAGATCGACAGGAGGTCGACGTAGACACCCACGCGCATGGTGATGGCCTCGCCGACCCCGTCCTGGTTGGTCGCGGCGAAGTAGGTCACGCGTCGAGCGCCCGGGATGGACGGCAACGGGTCCGAGCTGACGATCTCGCCCGTCTCGAGCGAGTGCTGTGCGGCCTGAAGGAACACCTGGGCCCCGACAACGTTCGGAAAGCGGACCAGCAGGTCCTGCACCTGGTTGAGGCCCGCATCGGCTTGCCACACCCGCTCATACGGCGAGATGGTCCGGCCCAGCGTGGAGAGCGCCCGGGCGGCAGCCGACGGGTTCGGCGCGTCAGAGGCGAATTGGGAGGCATTGAGCGGTCCCTGTGAGGTCACCGTGTAGCCGAGACCGAGGTTCGGGATCACCACGGCGCCGAGCGTGGGCGCCGATGAGGAGGTCGGGGTCGAGTGCGGATGGTCGGCGGCGCCGGCAGGCACACCGCCGCCCCCGATACCGACAACGGCAGCAGAGACGACAGTAGCCATCACGGAGAGGGCAGATCGCGCCGACACGCCGCCCGCCCCATCCGACCGGGCCCGGCGCCGGGCCCGTGCCATCGTCACGCGACGAAGTACTTGGCCTCTGGATGGTGGCAGATGATGGCGTCCGTCGTCTGCTCGGGGTGCAGCTGGAACCCCTCGCTGACGGTGACGCCGATACGGTCCCCACCCAGCAACTCCACGACCTTGGCGTTGTCGGTCAGGTCGGGACAGGCCGGGTAGCCCCACGAGTAGCGGCCGCCCCGGTACTGCTGGCGGAAGAGCCCGGTCAGCGTGGGGCCGTCCTCGTCCGCGAACCCGAGCTCCTCGCGAATCCGGCGGTGCCAGTACTCGGCCGTGGCCTCGGCCATCTCGACGCTGAGGCCGTGCAGGAAGAGGTACTGCTTGTACTGGTCCTCGGCGAACAGCCGCGCCGCCTCTTCTGAGGCCCGGGCGCCGATGGTGCAGAGCATGAAGCTGGCGAAGTCCTCCTCGCCCGACCCCACCGACCGGAAGAAGTCCGAGATGCACAGCCAGGGCTCCTTGCGCTGCCGGGGGAACTCGAAGCGCATCCACTCCGAGGAGCGCGACTCGTCCTTCCAGATGACGAGATCCTTGCCCTCGGCGTTGGCGGCGAAGTGGCCGTAGGCGACCGATGGCACGAGCAGGTCGGCCTCCTTGGCCTTGCCCAGCTGCTCGCGCAGCGTCGCCTTCACCCGGTCCTTGAACTCGGTGTCGTTCTCTCCGTTCTCGGGCCGGAAGCCCCACTGGTTGCGGAACAGCGCGGTCAGGTTGAGGTACTCGGCCACCTCGTCGATCGGGAGCCCGACGGCGACCCGGCTCCCGACGAAGGGCGGGGTGAACAGCGGGTTGTCCACCGCGACGTCGGCCCGGGCGGGCTGCCCCTCCACGGGCGTCGTCTCCTGGTCGTCCAGGCGGCTGCGCCGCGGCACGTTCTTCTCGGAGATCTCCCGCCCGAACAGAGGATCGTCCTCGCCGTTCTTCTTCAGCTCCACCAGGCGGTCCATGGTGCGCAACCCCTCGAAGGCGTCGCGCCCGTAGAAGAGCCGGCCGTCGTAGACCTCGCGCAGGTCGCGCTCGACATAGGTGCGGGTCAGCGCCGCGCCGCCCAGCAGCACGGGGATGTTCGACAGCGAGCGGTCGTTCAGCTCGACCAGGTTCTCGCGCATGACCAGCGTCGACTTGACCAACAGCCCGCTCATGCCGATGGCGTCCGCCTGGTGCTCCTCGACCGCGCTCACCATCTCGTTGATGCCGATCTTGATCCCGAGATTGATGACCGCGTAGCCGTTGTTGGTCAGGATGATGTCGACCAGATTTTTCCCGATGTCGTGCACGTCGCCCTTGACGGTGGCCAGCACCACGGTGCCCTTGCCGCCCTGGTCCGACTTCTCCATGTGCGGCTCCAGGAAGGCCACCGCCGCCTTCATCGTCTCGGCCGACTGCAGCACGAAGGGCAGCTGCATCTCGCCCGAGGCGAAGCGCTCGCCCACCACCTTCATGCCCTCGAGGAGGATGTCGTTGACGATGGCCAGCGCCGCCATCCCCGCCTCGAGCGCCTCGGTCAGGTCGGCCTCCAGGCCGTTGCGGTTGCCGTCGATGATGCGCTGGGACAGCCGGCGGTCGACCGGCCAGTCGCTGTGGTCCTCGGCCGGCCCGGTGTCGGCTTTCACGCCCTCGAACAGCGACAGGAGCTCCTGCAGGGGGTCGTAGTCGTCGGTGCGGCGGTTGTAGACGAGGTCGAGGCAGACCTCCTTGGCCCGGTCGTCGATGCGGGCGAGCGGGAGGATCTTGGACGCGTGCACGATCGCCGAGTCGAGCCCGGCCTGTACACACTCGTGCAGGAACACGGAGTTCAAGACCTGGCGGGCCGCCGGGTTGAGGCCGAAGGACACGTTGGACAACCCGAGGATGGTCGACACGCCGGGCAGCTCGGCCTTGATCGCCCGGATGCCCTCGATCGTCTCGATCCCGTCGTTGCGGCTCTCCTCCATGCCCGTCGACAACGGCAACGCCAAGGGGTCGAACAACAGGTCCTCAGGCTCCAAGCCGTAGCGCTCGACCGCGATGTCGCGGATGTTGCGGGCCGCCCGCAGCTTCCACTCGGCCGTGCGGGCCTGGCCCTCCTCGTCGATGCAGGTGCAGACGACGGCTGCCCCGAACTCCCGCGCCAGGCGCAGGAACGTGTCCAACCGCGTCCCCGGCTCGTCGCCCTCTTCCAGGTTGACCGAGTTGAGAATCGGACGGCCACCGATCCACGACAGCGCGGCCCGGGCGACCGGGCCTTCGGTGGAGTCGACCATGAGTGGCACGCTCGACTGCGTGCAGAAGCGGCTGGCGATCTCGGTCATGTCGGCCACGCCGTCGGCGCCGGTGTAGTCCACGCACACGTCAATGAGGTGCGAGCCCTCCTTGACCTGGTCCCGGGCCATGCCGACGCAGGTGTCCCAGTCGGCGTCGAGCATGGCCTCGCGGAAGGCCTTGGATCCGTTGGCGTTGGTCCGCTCGCCGACCGCCAGGTACGACGAGTCCTGCAGGAACGGGACCGAGGTGTAGATGGAGGCGGCAGAGGGCTCGTGCACCGGCGTGCGAGAAGCCGGCACCGCGTCGGCGCAGCGCGCCACCACGGCGGCCAGGTGCTCCGGGGTCGTCCCGCAGCACCCGCCGACGACGCTCACGCCGAACTCGGTCACGAAACGGTGCAGGTGCTCGGCCAGGTCCTCGGGCGTGAGGTCGTAGTGCATGTTGCCGTCGACCACCGACGGGAGGCCCGCATTCGGGACGCAGGAGATAGGGACGCGGCTGGCCCCCGAAAGGTGGCGCAACGCCTCGCTCATCTCCACCGGGCCCGTGGCGCAGTTGAGGCCGACCACGTCGACCTGCATGGAGTCGAGCACGGTCAGCGCGGCGCCGATCTCGGTGCCCGGCAGCATGCGGCCGGTGAGCTCAATGGTCACCTGCGTCTGCAGCGGCACGTAGCGGTCGAGCGCGACCATGGCGCGGCGGGCGCCGTTCACCGCGGCCTTGATCGACAGCATGTCGAACTGCGTCTCGATGAGCAGCAGGTCGACGCCGCCCTCCAGCAGCCCGAGCGCCTGCTCCTCGAAAGCGTCACTGAACTCGGCGTACGAAATGTGCCCGAGCGTGGGGAACTTCGTGCCGGGTCCCATGGAGCCGGCCACCCAGCGCGGCCGCTCGGGCGTCGAGAACTCGTCGCGCACCGCGCAGGCCAGCTCGGAGGCCCGGCGGTTCAGCTCGCGGGCGCGGTCGGCCAACCCGTACTCGGCCAGGACGACCGAGGTCGAACCGAAGGTGTCGGTTTCGACGACATCGCAGCCGACCTCGTAGAAGGAACGGTGCACCTGCGCCACGGCGTCGGGGCGGGTCTCCACGAGCCACTCGTTGCAACCCTCGAGATCTGGACCGCCGAAGTCCTCGGCCTCCAAGTCGAGCATCTGCAGGTTGGTCCCCATGGCGCCATCGAAGATGAGCACCCGCTCGCGCATCGCCTGCAGGTAGGTGGAGGCGGACGGGTCGAGCCGGCCGAGGAGTTCAGGAGAGTGCGTTACCACCCAAACAGGATACCGGTGGCCCCCGGCCCCCCTCACCAGCCCCGGTAGCATCCCGCGGCATGGCATCACGACCGCCACGGATCTACACCAAACGGGGTGACGACGGGACGACGGGCCTGCTCTTCGGCGGGCGTGTGCCCAAGGACTCGTGGCGGATCGACCTCAACGGCGTCGTCGACGAGGCGCAGGCCGCCATCGGCGTTGCGCGGGCCGAGACGCCGGCGGGGACGGAGGTCAACGACCGCCTGACGGCGCTGGCCCGCGATCTCTACGTGCTGATGGCGGAGGTGGCCACCGTCCCGGACAACCGCACGAGGCTGCAGGCGGGGTCCAGCCTGGTGACGCCGGACATGGTTGCCGCTCTCGAGGCCGGGATCGACGACCTCCTGGCCCGCTTCGACATGCCGAGCGACTTCACCGTGCCGGGCGAGAACCGGGTGAGTGCCGCGCTCGATCTCGCTCGGGTCATAGTGCGGCGCGCCGAGCGCCTGGCTGTGAGCGAGCCGATCGGAGACGGCTCGCTCGTCGTGGCGTACCTGAACCGGCTGTCGGATCTGTTGTGGGCCATGGCGCGCTGGCAGGAGGGTCCGGAGCACGTCCTGTCCAAGGAGCCGACGCCTTAATCCGAGAATCAGCCCCAGCGGCCGCGATGGATGCGCCCCGCGTTGTCCGGGCCGTTCCGGTCCAACGAGGCGGAGCGGTGGGCGCGGCGGTCGGGGTGGCCCAGCACCACGGCGCAGAACAGCCTCCAGCCGTCGGGCACGCCGAGGCGGCCCGCCAGCTCCTCCTCACCGCGGAAGGTCCCGAGGACGCAGCTCCCGAGGCCGGCGTCGACCGCCGACAGGAGCACCGTCATGACGCCGAAGGCCGCATCGCCGTACCAGTAGGGGACGGGCCAGGCATCCACTCCCGAGCCGAGCCCCGAGGACGCCTTGTCGGCCTCGTCGTAGCGGGCGACGTACGCGCCCGGCGACGTGTAGGCCAGCAGCACAACGGGAGCGCGCCGCAGGCCCTCGTTCCAGTCCGGGTGGTCGGCTCGCCAGCGCTCGTCCGTC
>Ga0302229_10000498_pt1 | contig 30059 bp, 25 predicted proteins | sample II_Palsa_N1_3_FD_193518 | JGI IMG/M metagenome (GOLD analysis project Ga0302229, IMG submission 193518) | Peat permafrost microbial communities from Stordalen Mire near Abisko, Sweden - II_Palsa_N1_3 | ecosystem: Environmental > Terrestrial > Soil > Palsa > Peat permafrost | place: Sweden... | reverse complement strand
CAGGCCGGCATTCAGCGCCTGGCCGACCGCATCTGCGCCGTGTTCGTTCCGTCCGTCCTGGCCTGTGCGGCCTTGACCCTGGCCGGCTGGCTGCTCGCCGGAAGCCCCGCCGGCCACGCCTTCAGCGCCGCCCTGGCCGTGCTGATCATCGCCTGCCCGTGTGCGCTCGGCCTGGCCACCCCCGCCGCTCTGGTGGTGGCCTCCGGCCGCGGCGCTCAGCTCGGCATCTTCATCAAGGGGTACCAGGCGCTCGAGTCCTCCCGCCGGATCGACACCGTAGTCCTGGACAAGACCGGAACGGTCACCACCGGCCAGTTCACCGTCACCGCCATCCAGCCGGTCCCCGGAGTCGACCGCGGCGACCTGCTCAGGTTCGCCGGCTCGGTCGAGCAAGCCTCGGAGCACGCGGTCGCCGCCGCCGTCACCGCCCTGGCCCGGACCGAGTCGGCTCCACTGGTCTCCGCCGACGACTTCGCCGCCCTCCCCGGCCTCGGCGCCCGCGGTCTGGTGGACGGTCACGAGGTCGTGGTCGGCCGGTCCAAGCTGTTCGCCGACCGTGGCCTGCAGACCCCCGCCGACCTGGTGGCCTGGTGTCACGACCAAGAACGAGTCGGCCGCACCTCCATCCTGGTGAGCTGGGACGACGTGATCCGGGGCGCGCTGGCCGTGACCGACACCGTGAAGCCCTCCGCGGCCGGCGCCGTCGCCAAAATCCGCGCCCTCGGCCTGCGGCCCGTCCTGCTCACCGGCGATAACGCCGCCACCGCCCAGGTCGTGGCCGCCGAGGCCGGAATCGACGAGGTCATCAGCGGCGCGCTTCCCGCCGTGAAGGCTGCCGTGGTCACGGACCTGGAAAACGCGGGCCGTTCCGTCGCGATGGTAGGAGACGGAGTCAACGACGCCCCCGCCCTGGCCGCCGCCCGGCTCGGCCTGGCCCTCGGCTCCGGCACCGACGTCGCCATCTGCGCCGCCGACATGATCCTGCTCCGGGACGACCTGGAGGTCGTACCCGACGCCATCAGGCTGGCCCGCGCCACCTTCCGGACTATCCGCCGCAACCTGGCCTGGGCCTTCTGCTACAACGTCCTGGCCATCCCGCTGGCCGCCCTCGGCTTCCTGAACCCCATCGTCGCCGCCGCCACGATGACGCTGTCCTCGGTGTTCGTGGTCTGGAACAGCCTGCGGCTGCGCCGCTTCCGGGCCATACCGCCCGGGTCGCAGTGAGGTGTCTGCTCCGCGGCCCAGACCCGCACCGCGCGTTAAATCTCGCTAGGCACGGCGTCCGGCCTCAAGCATGGCGCCGGGCTCGGCGAACTGGCCGCGGGTGAACGGCGAGTTCCCGCCGATGGCGGTAAGGCCACCATCGACGATCATCGTCTGGCCGGTAATGAACTCCGCGTCGTCGCTGGCCAGGAAGCAGACGGCCGCCGCGATGTCGGCGGGCTGACCAGGCCGCCGCCGGGCCGCGTCCTTGGCCAGCAGCGCCTCGGCCTGGTCGATGGCGGTGGCATCGCCGAGCACGAGGTCCGCGGTCATCGCCGATACCACCGCCCCGGGCATCACCGCGTTGACGCGGATCCCCTTGTACCGCAACTCGGCCGCGACCGACCGCATGAGCCCCTGGATCCCGGCCTTGGCCGCGCTGTAGGCGTGGTTCCCGATACCGCCGACCACCGCGGCCGGGCTGGTGGTGGCGATGATCACGCCTGACCCGCGCGGGATCATCACCCGGGCCGCGTGCTTCATGGAGACGAAGACGCCGCGCAGATCAATTGCCCAGGTCAGGTCGACGTCCGGCATCCGGCTCTTGTCGATCGGGCCGTAGGCGCCGAAGACGCCGGCATTGGCGAACATCAGGTCCAGCTGCCCGAACTCGGCCACGGCCAGGTCAATCGCCGCGGCTACGTCTTCTTCCCTGGTCACATCGGTGGTGATGGACCGGCAGTGGTCGCCGTAGCGGCTCGCGACACTGGCCGCCGCCTCGCCCTGGATGTCCGCGACCACGACGCGCGCGCCGTCGGCTACCAGGCGCTCGACGGTGCCCGCGCCGATGCCGCTGGCCCCGCCGGTGACCACGGCCACCTTGCCCGCCAGCCGGTCCGGTGTCTGCGTCATGACGCGCCCTTTCCTGAGCCGGGCAGCGGTGCCCCAGTCTCGGGCAGCCGGATGGCCTTGTCCGCGGTCATGGCCTCGTGCATCTCCTCCCAGGGCAGGGCGTAGCTAAACCGCAGCCTCCGGCGGGCGAACCGCCAGCGGCCATCGACCCGCTCGTAGGTGTCCAGGTAGCGCATCGCGCACACCACCGTCTGCCCGGCGATGGCGAGCTCGCTGCGTCCACTCACGACGCCGCTGGCCCGGTTGTCGTCGCCGAACTCCAGCACCTGCCCGGTCACCGTGTGGATGGTACGGCCGTAGGTGTCCCGGATCGAGCGCAGCATCTCGATGACCTCGTCCCGGCCGGTGACGCCCGCCATCGTTACCCCGGCGGTGAACATCTCCCGCAGCGTCTCCCAGTCGGAGTCATCCGTCGCCAGGCCGTACCTGTCGACCAGCTCCCGCAGCTCGGCTCGGTCTTCCAGCCGTTGCAGCCGGCGCAGCACATCGTCTGAGGTCATAGCTCTCCCTAGCTGGCATTAGTGGCCGAACGCCCCCAGCCGCGGCGCGGCAGCGTCACTTCTACCTGGCCGGGACCGACGGTCACGCCGCTTGAGTTCTCGCTTCGCAGCTCGAGCACCACCACTCCGGCGCCCTCGCGCAGCTCGGCGGAGACGACCTGCCCGAGCACCCGGGTGGTGTCGCCGACCAGGTTAAACTGCCGCATCCGGAAACCCCGGATGAACCGGATAGTGCCTGCGCAGCCGATCCAGTCCCGGACGGGCCGCTCCCACGTCCCGAGCAGGAACGCCGAGCTCGCGTACATGTCCGGTGCGCCGGTGGACCGGGCGTACTCGCTGTTGTGGTGGATCGAGTTGAAGTCTCGGTTACCGCCGGCCGCCATCACCAGCCGGTAGACCGTGAGCGGATAGGCGACGGCCGGGATCGCCTGGCCGGGCTGAACATCCTCGAAGTACCGCTGTCCCTGTCCCCGGTCCGGCCCACCGTCCGCCAGGCCGCCGCCGTAGCGCCCAGTCCCGTCGCGCCCGGTCCCGCCGCCGTCCGGCCGCCCTTCCCGCCTCGCCGCGGCCGGGCGCGGCAGGTACGCGAACGTGCCGGTGCGCATCCGCCCGATCACCTCGCCGCCGCCCACGACTAGCTCAATTTCCCAGCTCAGGAAGGCGCCCCGGCCCACGGACGTTTCCTTCGGGGTGCAGGAGAGCAGCCGCCGGCCGCGCCGCCCGACCCGTTCGCCCACCGTCACCGGCCGGGCGAAGTCCAGCTCAAGATCGGTGACGAAGAACCCCGTGGTCGGCGGTGCAGGCCCCAGATCGGGGTTATTTATCGGGGTGCGCGCGGGCTGCGCGTTCCGCCCGTCGTCGTCGAAGAGGGGCGGGTCGCCGGGCGACCACATGGGCGGGAACGACCACGAAAGCGTCGCGGTGTAAGGCAAGATCACGTCGGCGTAGCCGGCCGCCCGGGCCGCGGCGCGGTCGTGGTGCAGCGGGCAGCCGAACTCCAGTGGCTCCAGGAACCTGCGGATATCGGCCGGCGCCACCGGATCCGCCCCGTAGACAGCCGTCCCGTCGCTGAAATCGCGCCCGACGGCGGCCGCCATGCCATCCCAGTCACGCCGCCAGTCTCCGTCGGCCGCCTCACCTTCCGTCATGTCACCATCCCCGTCACGCCAGCCGGAAGGCCGGGACCGCCTCGTACTCCGGGACATGCTCGAACGTGATCGCCAGCCGCTGGCCGGCTGCCACCTCGGCCGCCGCGCGGGCCGGGTCGGCGTCAAGCACCTCGGCCCACCACAGCGGCCCCTCGTCCAGCGCGGCGATGACCACCACCGACGCCTGGGCGGGCTGACCCGCGCGAACCCGCCGGTGCACGACCGACCAGCTGACGACGGTGGCGCCGCCGGCGGCGGCGGCCCATTCCAGCCGGTCCGACTCGCAGCTTGGGCAGTACCGCAGGTAAGGCTCGGCGAACGTGCCGCAGTCAGCGCAGCGGCGCAGCAGGAACTGGTCCCTGGCCGTGCCGTCGAAGAATTCCGCGGTGGCGCTGTCGCGCCGGACCGCTCCTGCCGTCATCGGAACACCTCCGGCCGCTCAGCCGCGGCCGAGCACGAGAGTGGCGTGGTGATCGAGTACTCCGCCGTTGCCGCTGACCAGCACCAGGTCGTGTCGCCCGGCCTGGCGGTCACCGCCTTGACCGCGGGCCTGGATCACTGCCTCGGACAGTGGCGTCATGCCCCACAGGTAGTAACCAGAGAGCTCGCCGCCGCCGGTGTTAAGCATGAGCTTCCCGCCGGGCCCGAGCACCCCGCTGGCGGCGAACGGGCCGCCTTCGCCCTTGGCGCAGAAGCCGTAGTCCTCGAGCGTGATCATGACGGTGTAGGTGTAGCAGTCATAGAGTTCGGTCACGTCGATGTCGGCCAGCTTGACTCCGGCCATGGCCAGCGCGGCCGGGCCCGCGGTGGCCGCGCCCGACACCAGGCCGAAGGACTCCCGCGGCCGGCCCGGGTGCGACTGGGCCCAGCCGAGCACGTGCACCGGCGGCTGGGCCAGCTCCGCCGCGCGCTGCGCCGAGGTGACGATGACGGCGATGCCGCCGTTGCTGACCAGGCAGCAGTCCAGCAGGTGCAATGGCTCGCTGACCCAGCGCGACGACTGATGATCTTCCAGCGTGATCGGCTCCCGCATCTGGGCCAGCGGGCTGAGCGCGGCCCACTGGCGCTGCGCGACGGCGATGTGCCCGAGCTGCTCGCTCGTCGTCCCGTAAACCGTCATGTGCCGGCTCGCGGCGAGCGCGTACATCGTGGTCGCGGCGCCGATCCCCGATGCGGTCAGCAGCCCGCGCCAGCCCGCGGGGGCAAAGCGTGAGCCGTCGTAGGCGGTTCCGGTGGCCTTGTCCTGCCGCAGCGGGACGTCGGCGAAGACACAGGCAACCGCTTGCGCCATGCCGGTCATGACCGCCATCGAGGCGTACTGGACCATGGCCGCGGCGGTGGTCCCGAACGCCTGCATGTCACACGACAGGCCAAGTCCGGTCAGCCCGAGCATCTGCTGCAGGTGCAGGCCAGCACCGGGCGTTACGCCTGAGGAGGTCAGCAGCCCGTCGATGTCGGCCAGCCGCAGCCCGGCGTCGGCGGCGGCCAGCCGCACCGCCTCGGCGGCGAGTTCGGCGGCGGGCGTTCCGTAGACCTTGCCGATCGGCGTCATGCCCAGGCCCGCGATGGCGGGCCGACGGGCTCGGGGCACCGCCGCCGGACCGTAGCTCGCGATCTCGTCTGGATCCGTCACGGGTCTTCCTCCGCGGGCCGGCTCAGCTCTCCCGCAGCGGCCCAGGACCCGCCGATGAACAGCTGCGGGCGGGTGGCCAGCGCGGCGTGCGTCCCCATTCGGCTCTCCTTTATCTCGGATAAAAGCTTTTTATTGCCTAACGACCTGACCTGCTTGCGCACGCTGAACGTCTTCCGCTACGCCGGTGGTGTAGTCGTTACGCAGGAAGGCCGGATGGTCAAGCAGGCGCCGGAAGAAGTCGATATTGACCTTGGGGCCGGCCACGTGAAACTCCGCCAAGGCGGCCCGGGCACTATCGATCGCGGCCTCGCGGCTGTCGCCGTGCACGATGAGCTTGGCCATCAGCGAGTCATAGAGCGGCGACACGGTGTTTCCGGCCTGGTAGCCGGAGTCGACCCGGACGCCTGGCCCGGCCGGTTCTCGCCAGTCGGTGATGGTGCCTGGACCGGGCAGGAACCGCACCGGGTCCTCGGCGTTGATCCGCATCTCGATGGCGTGGCCGTGCTGGCCCGCCGAGGTCAGCGGTGCCTGCGGCAGCAGCCCGGACGCCACCCGGAGCTGCTGTTCGACCAGGTCAACGCCGAAGGTTTCCTCGGTAACCGGATGCTCTACCTGCAGCCGGGTGTTCATCTCGAGGAACACGAAGTCCAGCTCGCCGCCGTTGTCCAGGACCAGGCACTCGACCGTGCCCGCCGACCGGTAGCCGGCTGCGGTGCCGATCCGGATGCCCGCCTCGAGCATCCGGCTGCGCAGGCCGGGGGGCAGGAAATCGCACGGCGTCTCCTCGAGCAGCTTCTGCCTGCGGCGCTGGACCGAGCAGTTCCGCAGTCCCAGCTCCACGACGGAGCCGTCGGCCAGCCCCAGGAGCTGGATCTCCACATGCCGGGCCCCGGTGTAGTAGCGCTCTACGTAGACCCGCGAGTCGGCGAACAGCCGCCGGGCGAAGCTCTGCACCGATTCGAACGCGGTGGCCAGCTCGGCCGGATCGCCGGCCACGGCGATGCCCATGCCGCCGCCGCCCGCCGCGGCCTTCACCAGCACCGGGTAGCCGCTGCGGGCCGCCTGGTCCAGCGCCGCGGCGGCATCTGGCACCGGTTCCGCCGATCCCGGGCTGACCGGCAGGCCCAGGTCCGCGACATAGTTCCGGGCCGCGATCTTGTCGCCCATCAGGGCGATCACGCCGGGGTCCGGGCCTACCCAGAGGTGCCCGGCCGCGACCACCTGCTCGGCGAAGGCCGCGTTCTCCGATAGGAAGCCGTAGCCGGGATGGATGGCCTGCGCTCCGGTGCGCGACGCCACGGCGAGCAGCGCCTGGGCGTCCCGGTACGCGTCCCGCGGCGAGCTGCCCTGCAGCTCGACGGACTCGTCGGCCTCGGCGACGAAGGGCAGCCCGGCGTCGGCGCTCGAATACGCCGAGACGCTGCGGACGCCGAGGCGGCGGCAGGTCCTGATGATCCGGCGGGCGATCTCGCCCCGGTTGGCGATCAGTACCGAGTCAAGCACGCGCGGTCCTTTCTGCGGTGTCCCGGGTTTCAGCGCTGGCCGGGCGGCGACGCCAGCAGCGCCGCGTCGAGCTCGTCGGCCAGGAAATCGATGGCGTCCGCACTTCCGGGCAAGATGGTGACCAGCGCGACGAAGCCGTGCATCTGCCCCGCGAACCGGCGCACGGTGACCGGCACGCCGTCGGCCCGGAGCCGCTCGGCGTAGGCCTCGCCCTCGTGCCGCAGCACATCGTGCTCGGCGGTCAGCACGATCGCGGGCGGCAGCCCGGCCAGGCTGGCCGCCCGCAGCGGCGATGCGTCCGGCTCGCCCCGGCGGGCCGGATCGGGCAGGTACTGATCCCAGAACCACATCATGGACTCCCGGGACAGGACCAGCCGGTTATCCGGGTCGGAGTAGGTGGCGTTGCCGAAGTCGGCGTCGGTGACCGGGTAGATGAGCACCTGGCCGTCGATGCGCGGCCCGCCGGCCTCCCGCGCGCGCAACGTGGCCACGGCCGCGAGGTTGCCGCCCGCGCTGTCGCCCATCACGATGAGCGGAACGGCGTGGCCCGCGATCCCGGCGGCCCGGCCGCTCGCCCAGTTCAGCGCGGTCATGGCGTCGTCCACGGCGGCCGGGTAGCGGTGCTCGGGCGCGAGCCGGTAATCCACCATGATCACCGCCGCCCGCAGCCGCGCCGCGATGGTGCGGCCGAGGGCATCGAAGTCATCGATGTCGCCGATCGTCCAGCCGCCACCGTGGTAGTAGATGATCACGGCGCGAACCTGGCCGTGCGGTACCAGGGTCCGCACCCGGATCTGCTCGTCGCCGGCGGTCGCCAGCACGTCCTCGCGGACGCTGGCCATCTCCGGGCCCGGCCCTATGAGCGCCCGCCGCGCCGCGTACAGCACGCGTGCCTGCTGGGGGGTGCCCTCCTGCACCGGGCGCCCGCCGGCCTGCGCGACCCGGGCCAGGTACGCGGTGGTCGCCTCGTCCAGCGCCATCAGATCGGCTCGATGCTGTGATACCGCGCCGGGACATGGGACTGCCTGCGCGGCGCGGCCATCCGGAGCACCGAGCACAGCACCCGGCGGGTCTCGGCCGGGTCGATCACGTCGTCGATACCGAAACCGGATGCCGCCCGGATCGGGTTGACCTTGTCGTAGAAGGACTGGATCAGCTCCGCGCGCCTGGCGGCCGGGTCGGGGGCGGCGTTGTAGTCCTTGCGGTAGGCGACGTCGACCGCGCCCTCGATCTGCATTGCGCACAGCTCGGCCGAAGGCCAGGCGAAGGCGCCGACGGCGCCGAAGCTCCGGCCCCCGGCCATCGCCAGGTAGCCCAGGCCGTAACCCTTGCGGAGCACCACGCTGACCACCGGGACGGTGGCGTTGCCGAAGGCCATCAGCAGCTTGCCGCCGTGCCGCACCAGCCCGGTCCGTTCCGCCTTGCTCCCGACCAGGAAGCCGGGCATGTCGATCAGCGAGATGACGGGCAGGCCGAAGGCATCGCAGGTGGAAATGAACCGGGCGGCCTTGTCGCACGCCGGGCTGTCGAGCACGCCGGCCATCGCCCGCGGCTGACTGGCGACGATGCCCACCGGCCGGCCGCCCAGCCGGGCCAGGCAGGTGATGATATTCGGTGCGTGCGCGGCCTTGAGCTCCATGAAGTCGCCGTGGTCCACCAGCGGCCCGATGACCTTGCGGACGTCGTAGGCCCACCTGCGGTTGGCCGGGACGACGGTCCGCAGCTCGGGGACCAGCCGGTCCTCCGGGTCGGTCACGGGCAGCGGCGGCGCGGTCGCCTGCGCGTTCTGCGGCAGGAAAGACAGGAAGCGCTTGATCGCGTCCAGGCAATCCTGCTCGGAGTCGTACGCGGCGTCGACGATGCCGGTCTTGGTGTGCACGTCGGCGCCGCCGAGGGCCTGGGTGCTCAGCTCCTCGCCGGTAGCGAACTTGACCAGGGGCGGTCCGGCGATGCCGATTGACCCGATGCCGCGCACGATCGGCACGAAGTCCGCCAGCGAGGAGAAGTTCGCGGGCCCGGCAAAGCCGGGGCCCATCATCGCTGTGACCTGCGGTACCCAGCCGGACATCAGGGTCTGGGCCGGGAAGGTGCCCGGTCCGCCGAAGGCGAAGGACCGGCTGTCCAGGCCTTCCTGGATCCGGTGCCCGCCGCCGTCGAGCAGCATGACCAGCGGCAGCCCCTGGTCCAGGGCGAGCTCGGTCATCCGCACCATCTTCGCGAGGCCTGCGTGGCCGATGCTGCCGCCCATGACCGTGAAGTCGCTGGCGATGATCGCCGTGGACCGGCCGTTCACCGACCCGACCACCGTGATCACGCCGTCGGCGGGTGACTCCACCCCGGCCAGGTGCTCGTATCCCTCGTCCGCCGTGGCGAGCCGGCCGTACTCAAGCACGGAGCCGGAATCGACGAGGCCGGCGATCCGCTCCCGCGCGGTCAGCTTGCCGCGGCCGTGCTGCCGGGCGACGGCCTCGGGCCGCGCCTCGTCGAGGCCGTCCTGCTGGGCCTGCAGGACGGCCGGCAGCCAGCCGGGGTCGGCCGGTTCGCTGGGATCACTGCCGATCACCGGTTGAGCCGTCATATCGCTGGTCATCCTGCCTTTCGCTGCGTGGACGGGCGCCGCCACGTGCCCGGACTCACCCCGGCGGCCCGCAGTACGTCTTTGCGGATCTTCTGCGTCGGCGTCTTCGGAAGCTCCGGCACGATCTCGATGAAGCGCGGCAGCATGAAGGCCGCCATCTTCGGCTCGAGGAACGCGCAAAGCTGCTCGGCCGTCAACCGGTCCGGCCCGCGCAGCGTGATGACGACCTTGACCTCCTCCTCGGCGTCTTCGCCGGGAACCGGGATGGCGGCACATTCCAGCACTTCGGGGTGCTCCAGGACGGCCTGCTCGACCTCGAGCGAGGAAATGTTCTCACCGCGGCGCCTGATGCAGTCCTTCTGCCGGTCGACGAATTTGTAATAGCCGTCCGGGGTCTGGACCAGGACGTCACCGGTATGAAGCCACAGGTTACGCCAGGCGTCGACGGTGGCCTGCGGCTTGCGCCAGTACCCGGCCATCAGGGCGCTGGGCTGCACCGGCCGGATCAGGGCCTGGCCGGGCGTGCCCGCCGGGACCGGCTCGTCGTTCTCGTCCGCCAGGATCATCTCGAAGAGGTCGGTGCGAACCCGGCCGCAGGTGGTGGGGTCGGCGGCGGGTTCGGTCATCGGCGGCGGCGCGGTCACGCAGCCGGCTTCTGTCAGGCCCCAGCCCTGGCAGATGCGCAGGTTGAACCGTTCCGCGAAGGCGGCCGCGTCCTTCGGCGGCGGGGTAACGGCCACCCGGCGCAGGGTGTGCCCGCGATCGTCATCGCGCGGCGGCTGCTTCCAGATGAACTCCGACATCACGCCGAGCAAGATGGTCTGGGTGATGCCGTACTTGTCGATGTCGGACCAGAAGCTGGTCACGCTGAACTTGCGTTTCAGCACCGCCTGGCCGTCCGCGAGCAGCGCGGCGTAGATGCCGGCCCACTGGCCGCCGATATGGAAAAGCGGCAGCGTGACGTAGACGACGTCAGCCTCACCGACCAGGTGCGTCCCGGTCGGGTTCGCGTACTGATACGCGTGGTGGTAGCTGACCAGAACGCCCTTGGACGGGCCGGTCGTGCCGCTGGTGTACATGATCGCCTGCAGGTCGGCCGGGCCGAGATCCGGCGGGGCCGATGGGCGGCCGGAAGCGACCGACGTCCACGGCACCGGCGCGGCGCCGCCGTGCAGGCCTGCGGGCAGCGTGACGGCCCCGTCCTGGCCGGCCACGATCAGCCGGGGGAGCCTGGTGAGCTGGCCGGCCACGTCGGCCAGGGCCTGGAAATGGTCCTCATGGATGACGAGGAGGGAGGCGTCGGCGTCGTCGATGACGTAGCGCAGCATCTCGCCCCGGTAGCTGGTGTTGACCGGCACCGAGACCGCCCCCGCCCAGGAGACGCCGAACGCGGTGATGATGGTCTCGACGATGTTCGGCATCATGAACAGGATCCGGTCGCCGCGCTGGACGCCGTGGGCGAGCAAGCCTCCGGCGAACGCCGCGGCCCTGTCCCTGAGCCCGGCGTAGCTCAGCTCGTGATCACCAAGCAGGAAAATACGGTCACCATGCTCCCGGGCCTTGTCCTGGAGGATGTAGGGCAGCACGCGATGCTCGTAGGGGTAGTCGTGCATCGCACCCTCCGCTCGTCGTTCGGGTTCCGTGCCGCCGTGGCGGCGGTACGGCTAGCTCGTGTCTGGCCCGGTGCCGCGGCCGGGCCCCGCGGTAGTGGGCGGTCCGGCGAAGGCCTGCGCGATCGGGAGCCAGGCGCGGGCCGTCGCTCCCGTGACCTCGAGCGTGGTCTCGGCCCAGTACCGGCGCTGCGTCACGACGAGGCAGAAGTCCAGTGCTGTCCCGCGCACCTGGCTGGCCGCGTCGGCGGGGCCCCACTGCTGGTGCCGCCCGGACGGCAGCACGAGGTCGACGTGGACTTCATCGGCCGGCGGTTCAAGTCCGTGGCTGACGAAGCTCCAGCCCCTGGTGGCCACGCCCATGTGCGCGATGTGCGCCAGCCGGTCGGTGGGCGGCCGCGGCCGGCGCAGCGTCTCGGCCACGTCCTGCCCGTGCGCCCAGGTTTCCATCAGCCGGGCCGTCACGAACGACCGCAGTTTCATCGGCGGCCCGAACCAGGGCAGCCGTGCCTGCGGGTCGGCCGCACGCAGCGCCGCCAGGCTCTGCGCCCGGGCCCGCCGCCACCAGGCCAGCGTCTGCTCGCCGGTCAGCCGCCGCCCGCGCTCGGCCGCCGCCGCCTCGAACGCGAACTGGTCCGCGTTGGCGTCCTGGAGCGTCCGGGCGAACCGCTCGGGCTCGGTCAGCGCCTGGGTCGCGAGCTCGTCGACGAAGGCCAGGTGGGCGATCTGGTCCCGGATGTCCCAGCCGTCGGCGGGTGTCCGGGCGGACCACCCCGGGCCGGGCAGCGCGTCGACGAGCGCGTCGAGACCGTCCTGCTCGGTGGCCAGGTCGTCGATGAGCCCGGCCAGGTCAGTCGGTGCCGAGGTCGGTGCGGCGGGCCTGTTCATAGCGGCGGTATGCCGTGTCGCTTGGGCGGCATCTGCTGCACGCTCGGCCCGACGTTGTTGCGCAGCGCCATCGCGATCCGGGCCCGGCTTTCCGCCGGGTCGATGAGCTCGTCGATGGTAAACGCCGCCGCGGCCCGTTCGGCCCGGCCTTCGGCCAGGAACTTGTCGATGAGCGCCTGCCGCGCGGCGGCGGGGTCCTCGGCCTGCTCCCACTGGCGGCGCAGCGCCACGTCGACCGCGCCCTCGATGCCCATGGCCAGGATCTCGGCGGTCGGCCAGGCCATCAGCAGGTCGTTGCCGAACGCGCGGCCGCCGCCCATGGCGTTCCAGCCCATGCCGTAGCCCTTCCGCACGATGATCGTGTACAGCGGGACCTGGGAGTGGGCGAGCGCGTAAATGACCTTGGCCGACCGGCGGACGATGCCGGACGCCTCCGCCCCGGACCCGACCAGGAAGCCGGGGGTGTCGCAGAGAGTCAGCACCGGGAGGCCGTACGCGCTGCACAGGGTGAGAAACCGGGCGAGCTTCTCCGACGCGTTAGCGTCAAGCGCGCCGGCCAGGTGCATCGGCTGATTGGCCGCGACGCCCACGCTCTGGCCGTCGATCCTGGCCAGCGCCGTGATGATGTTCTTGGCCCAGCGCGGCCGCAGCTCGAACAGCTCACCGTCGTCCACGATGAGCTTGAGGATCCGCTTCATGTCATACGCGCGGCGCCGGTTGTCCGGCACGACGGAGCGCAGGGCGGGCACCGGCTCGAGGGCATCGGGCCGCGCGGGCCGGCGCGGGGCCGGCCAGCCCGCGTTGGTCGGCAGGAAGCTGAGGAACTGCCTGATGTTCGCGATGACCTCACGGTCATCAGCGCACGCCAGGTCGGCCATGCCAGTTCGCTCGACGTGGATGCTGGTGCCGCCGAGCTGCTCCTTGTCCAGGTCCTCGCCGGTAGCGGCCCGGACCAGCGCCGGTCCGGCCAGCCCCATGGCCGACCGGCCCTTCACCATCAAGACCAGGTCGGCGAGCGAGGAATAGTTGGCAGGCCCGGCGAATCCCGGCCCCATGATGCCGCAGGCGATCGGAGCCCAGCCGGACAGCCGGGCCAGGTACTCGAAGAACTCCACGCCGCCGTGACCGAACGTCCGGCTGTCGAGTCCCTCGGTGATCCGGTGACCGCCACCCTCGATGAGCATGACCAGCGGCAGGCCGCGGCGCAGCGCCAGCTCGCCGATGCGGGCGAGCTTGGCGATGCCGAGGTTGCCGTCGGACCCGCCGACCACGGTGAAGTCGGTGGCGACGACAGCGGCCGGGCGTCCGTCGATCATCCCGGTGCCGGTCAGCAGCCCGTCGCCGGGGGCGTCGGCCAGCTTGACGTGGTCGTCGGCGTGCGCGAAGGTGCCGTACTCGTGGAAGCTGCCGGGCTCGCATAGCTCGGCGATCCGCTCGCGGGGCGTCAGCCGGCCGCGTTCGTGCGCCCGGGCGACGGCCTGCGGCCGGCCCGCGTCGGAGACGGTGTGCCGCAGCCGCGCTACGCCGGCCCCGAGGTCCTCGGCGCTGGCCGTGCCGGTCCCGTCGGCCGCGGCCGCGGTGCCTCCGCCGGTTCCGGCCGTGCCGGTCCCGGCGATCCCGGCCGCGGTGGCTCCGCCGGGCAGCACCTCAGCGTCAGCCATTCGGCTGGCCTAGGCCCTGCGCCGTCCAGGCCCGCGCGACCGAGATCAGCCCGCGCGTATTGCTGACGACCTCGTCCCTGGTGGCGCCCACCCCAATGCCGCCGATCATGAGCCGGTCCACGATGCCCTCGTAACGGGTGAGCTGCTCGGCGACCTCGGCGGGCTTGCCGATGAGCACGAAGGAATCGAGTACCTCGTCGGTGACCAGCGCGGCCGTGGCGGCCCGCCCTTCGGTACGCAGGCTCTGCCGCAGCTGCCCGGGCAGGTCAGGAAAGCCCTCGTAGGCGAGCGTCGGCTCGTAGGCGGGCGTGCTGGCGTAGAAGGCCAGCGCCCACCGGGCTCGTTCTCTGGCGATATCGGGATCCTCGTCGATGGAGGTAAACACGGCCGAAGTGAGCGGCAGGCCGCCCAGCCGCGGCCGGATGCTCGCCTGGATGTAGCCGGGCGTGGCGACGGCGTGGCCGAGCATGCCGTCAAAGCGGTCCGCGGCCAGCTCCGTCATCTTGGGGCCGACCGCCGCGAGGTACAAGTCCAACGGGGCCAGCTCGGGCTCCGGCGTGCCGAAGAAGCGGAACTGGGAGACCCGGTAGTACTTGCCCTCGAATGGCTCCACCGCGTCGCCCCGGATGGCATCGATGGCCCGCCTCATGATCTGGGCGTACTCGCTCAGCCGGCCCCGTGGATCGGTGAACTCCGCGCTGAAGCGGCGCTCGATGACCTGGCGGATCTGGCTGCCCAGGCCGTAGAAGGTACGGCCGGGGCCCAAGACCAGCATGCTGTGCGCTTCCATCGCGGCCGCCATGGGGGAGCGGGCGAAAGCGATCGAGATGCTGGTGCCGACGGTTATCCGGCTGGTCGCGAGCAGGGCCGCGACGCAGCCGCCGAAGGCGGAGTGCTCAGTCTCGCCGCAGGTGAAGGCGTCGGCCCCGGCTTCCTCGGCCTCGCGGGCGAGCGGGCCGGCGTCGGCCGGCGAGCCCAGGTACGCAATCCCGATTTCCACAGCGTGCTTGTCCTGTCTCAGACCTGGTGGTCCCGGCGCGGCCGCCGGGCAGCTGCCTCAGCGGCGTGGCTTACGGATTCGCCGCCACCAACGCTGGTTTTCGTAACAGTGGTTATTTTAACCGACCCGCTTGATTCGGCGCAAGGCCGTCCGGCCCCGGCGCCTCGGCGTCGATGTCGTCAAGCCCTGGCTGCGGCCGCAGCCGCCGCCACCGCAGCCGGATCGACCGGCCACGCCAGGAGCCCAGGCTGAGCGCGATGATCAGCACCACGCCCTGGAAGACGTAGGGCATCCAGAGCGGAGCGTTGGTCAGCGCCAAGCCCGAGATGATGGTGCCGAGCAGCCATACGGCGAACACCGTGCCCCAGGCGTTGAACAGCCGGTCGCGGAACTGGGTCGCGCCGAGGAACGCCGCCGCGAAGGCGGGGATCAGGTAGGACGGGCCGACGCTCGGGTCTCCGGCCGACACGACCGCGGCCAGCAGGATCCCGGCGATGCCGGCCACGGTGGCCGAGATCACCAGCGAGCAGAACCGGATCCGGTCCGTGCGGACCCCGGCCAGCCTGGCCGGCACCTCCGACAGCCCGGTGGCGTGCACGTGACGGCCGAGCGCGGTGTGGTTGAGGACGTACCACATCGCCAGCGTCACCGCGAGCATGACGAAGACCGGCACGGTGATGTGGGCCGCCGAGGAGGTGCCCAGGCGCAGGAAGCTCCGCGTTATGCCGGTCGTCAGGTCCTGATCGCCGCTGATGATGAGGATGGCCGATTGCAACAGGGACCCGGTCGCGAGCGTGCCGATGAACGAGTCGATCCGGAGCGTCACCACGACGAAACCGTTGACGCAGCCGATGCAGGCGGCGAACAGCACGCTGAGCGCGACCACGGCCGGCACGCCGAATGAGGTGTTGCCGAGCAGCCAGACGCAGAAGATCGAGGTGGCTCCGAGCGCGAAGCCGATGGACAGGTCGAATACCCCGGCGGCCAGCGGCACCACGAGCGCCAGCGCGACCAGGCCGGTAATGGCGTTCTGATCCAGGATCCCGGTGACCGTCGCGGTCGCGGCGAACGTCTTCGGCACCCAGAGCAGGAAGATGATCACCGCCAGGATCTCGACGTACACGATGCTCAGGCGGCGGAAGCCCAGCACCCGCAGCCACTCGGGGACCTCGCGGCGGCGCGCAGGCGCGGCCACGGTGCGGTCGGAGAGCTCAGTCATCCTCGGAATCTCCTTCCTGCCCGGCTGCATCGCGATGCAGCACGGCCCGCAGGATGTTGTCCTCGCTGATCTCGGCGCCCTCGAACTCGGCCACGGCCACGCCATCGGAGAGCGCGATAACCCGCGTGCAGGTGCGGACCAGGTCGGTCAGGTCGGTAGAGCAGACAAGCAGCGACAGGCCGCGCTCGCGCTGGCGGACCAGCTCGGCGTAGATCAGCTCCTTGGCGTGCACGTCCACGCCTGCGGTGGGCTCCGCCGCGATGAGCACGGCAGATGACACGCCCAGCCATTTGGCCAGCAGCACCTTCTGCTGGTTGCCCCCGCTGAGCAGGCGGACCTCGTGACCGGGATCCGCCGGCGTCACGTGCAGGTCATCGACCCAGCGCTGGCCGAACGCGCGCTCATCCTGGCGGCGCAGCAGGCCGCGCCGCTGGAATCGCCGCAGCTGCGGCAGGCCGATGTTCTCCGCGACGGAGCGGGTGCCGAGGAGGCCTTCGCGCATCCGGTCGCCGGGCACCAGGCCGATCCCCAGCGAGATCGCGCGCAGCGGCGTCATGGTCCGCAGGGCCGCCGTGGTGCGCCCGACCCGGATCTGGCCGCTGCTGGCTTGGTGGGCGCCGACCAGCAAGTATGGAAGTTCCTGCAGGCCGGACCCGACCAGGCCGGCGAATCCGAGCGCCTCGCCAGGCCCAAGCGCGAAGCTTATCCCGCACAGCTTGGCTGACCACAGCCCGGTCACTTCCATGACCGGCCTGCCCCCGGCGGCGCGGGCTTCTGCCGCGATGCGTGCTTCCCCGGTGGCCCGTGCTTCCCCGGTGGCCCGTGCTTCCCCGGCCGCGGGAGCGATGCTGGCCGCCCCGGGCACCGGCGCGGCCGAGCCCATCATGAGATCGACGACGCCCTGCCGGGTCAGGCCCGCCACCGGCCTGGACCCGGCGACCAGGCCGCCTCGCAGCACGGTCACCCGGTCGGCTACCGCGAAGACCTCACTAAGCCGGTGCGATACGTACAAGATCGTGATGCCGCGGGAGCGCAGCGAGCTGATGATGGCGAACAGGCGCTGGACCTGGTCATCGGGCAGGCTCGCGGTGGGCTCGTCCAGGATCAGCAGGCCCTCGCCGCCGTCCCAGCCGGCCAGCGCGCGGGCCAGCGCAATCTGCGTCCGCTGGAGCGGCTCGCACTCGTCTACCGGCTTGTGCACATCCAGGTTCTCCAGCCCCGTAGACGCCAGCAGCTCCCTGGTCCGGCTGACCTGACGCCGCCAGCTGATCTTCCCAAGGACGCGGCTGCCGGTGTACCCGGTGACCATCGCGGTATTGTCCACCGCCGAGAACCGGCCGATCAGGCCGAGATCCTGGTGCACCGCCCTGGTGAGCAGGGGCGGCCCGTCGACCGGGCTGAGACCGTGCCGGGTGAAGCTGGCCGCCCGGCCATTGACCCAGGCGGCGGCGCCCGGCTCGGGCGCGTGGTAGCCGGTGATGATCTTGATGAGGGTCGACTTGCCGGATCCGTTCGCGCCGAGCAGCGCGTGCACCTCGCCGCGCTCCAGCGACAGGCCCACACCGCGCAGGACCAGGTTGCCGTCGAAGGACTTGGAGACATCCCGCAGCACGATGAAGGGCCCGCCGCGCTTGGCCGCCGCGGGTGGCTGGGCCGCAGGCATCCCTAGTTCAGTCCCCGCCATGCCATCGTCCCCCCGTCGACGGTGTAGATACTGCCGGTGATAAAGGACGCGTCGTCTGAGGCCAGGAACCGGACCAGCCGGGCGACTTCGGCGGGCTTGCCCGCCCGGCGCACCAGGTGCGCCGCCGACATGAACGCCTCCGCCCGCTCGGGGTCGGGGGTCCTGGCCAGCATTTCCTGGCGCATCGGCGTATCGACAGAGCCGGGGCAGTAGCAGTTACAGCGCACATAGGGCGCCAGCTCCACCGCCGTAGCGCGGGTCAGCTGGATGACGCCACCCTTGGACACGCAGTAGGCGGGCGAGCCCGGATACCCCGTGAGGCCGCTCACCGAGCCGGCGTTCACGATCGCCGGACCGCGAGCCGACCGGCGCAGATGCGGCGCCGCGTACTTGGTCGCCAGCCACATCGCCTTCAGGTTGACGCCGAGGACGCGGTCCCAGACGTCTTCCTCCAGGTTGCGGATCGACGGCCGGGCGGACAGCGCGGCATCCAGCACCCCGGCGTTGTTAACCAGCACGTCGAGAGCGCCGTAGCGCTCGGCCGTGCTGTCCACCAGCCGCTGGATCTCGGCGGAGATCATCAGGTCGGTTCGCTGGTACTCGCACTGAGCGCCGGCCTCGCGGACAAGTTCCGCCGTCTGCTCAGCCAGTTCGTCGCTTATATCGGCGATGACGACGGCGGTCGCGCCCGCGCTGGCCAGCTCGGTCGCGATGGCCCGGCCGATGCCCTGGGCGGCACCGGTCACGATGCACACCTTGCCCTTCACGACGGCTGCCAGCGCAGCGGCAGGCTGAGCAGCGTGAGCTGGGCGCCGCGCTCGCGCAGCTCGTGGCCGGGCTCGATCCAGTAATCGGGAATGCGCGCGTGCCACTCGCGCAGCACTACCGCGAGCTCGTGCCTGGCCAGGTGCATCCCCAGGCAGCGGTGCGGGCCGACGGCGAAGCCCAGGTGCTGGGTGAGGTCCGGCCGGTCCAGGTCGAAGCGCTCCGGGTCGGGGAACTTACGCGGATCCAGGTTCGCCGACGCGATCCCGAGCCAGACGACGTCGCCCGCGCGCATCGGGCAGCCGTGAAAGTCGATGTCGCGGGTAACGAGCCTGCCGTCCTGCAGGATCAGCGGGTATAGCCGCAGCAGTTCCTCGATGGCTCGCGGGATCTGCCCGGGATCGGTCACGATCAGCTGCCGGTGCTCGGGATACGTGGCGAGGTGGTAAAAGATGTAGCCGAGCGCGCTGCGCGTGGTGTCAAGGCCCGCCGTGATCAGCGTCATGCAGATGGTCAGAATCGCCTCGTCGTCGAAAGGCTCGCCGTCCGGGCCGGTCGTAAGCAGGTAGCTCAGGAAGTCCACCGCCGGATCGCGTGGCTGCCGCCGGCGGTCGGCCAGCGAGTCCGCGAAGTACTGCTTCAGCGCCTCGGCCGCGCCGATGGCGGCGCGGCCGCCTGAATAGCTGGAGAACATCGTCTCCACCCAGGACACGCACTGCGCGCTGTCCTCAAGCGGCAGGCCGAGCGCCACCAGGAAGATGTCGGTGGGCAGCTTGATGCCGAACTCGGTTACGAAGTCGCACTTGCCGGCCGGTGCCAGCTCGTCGAGGAGTTCCGCGCAGCGCCTAGCGATGAACGGCTCAAGCCGCTGGACCGCCTTGGGCGAAAACCACCGGTTGAGGATCCGCCGCATCGCCGTGTGCTCCGGCGGATCCAGGTTCTGCGGCAGAAACCGCACCGCCATCCGCGGGTTGAGCGCGTTGATGACCTCGTTGCTGAAGATCTCCGGTTGCTGGAGCGCCTCGTGCACGTCCTGGAACCTGGTGACCATCCAGAACGGGTGCCGGGTGGAGTCGTTCCAGAGCACCGGCGCCATCTCCCGCTCGGCGTTCAGCAGCCCGTAATGGCCGAGCAGCTCCCGCTCGATCCGGTAATCGGTGTGCACGACCGGACAGCCGCGATGGGTCTGCGGCGCGCCGCCATCGGCGGAAACGCCGGCTCTGTCGCCCATGATGCTTCCTTGCCTGGTGTCGGATTAGGGTAATCATCATTAGCATTAGATCGGAATGTCAACTGAGTGCTACTGCGAACGGGAGACCAGGAATGCAGGCTGCGATACTGGAGCGGTTCGGCGAGCCGCTGGTCGTCGAGGAAGTTGAAGTAGCTACGGTCGGGCCCGACGAGGTGCTCATCGACGTCGCCGCCTGCGGCGTGTGCCATACCGACCGGACCTTGCAGCTGGGCGCGCAGCCGCTGCCGGTGCCCTTCCTGCTCGGCCACGAGGCGGCCGGCGTGGTGGCCGAAGTCGGCTCCGCGGTCGTCGGCATCGCGCCCGGCGATCACGTAGTGACCTGCGGTTCGGCGTTCTGCGGGGTCTGCCAGTGGTGCATGCGCGGCCTGCTGCAGCACTGCGAGGCCAAGGGCCGGGAGCGGCCGGCCGGGCAGCCGCCGCGGCTGGCGCTGCGCGGGACCGGCGTGGGCGCGTGCGTGGGACTCGGCGGGTTCGCCACCCGCCTGCTCGTGCATGAGCGGGCGGTCACCCGGATCCCGGCCGAGATGCCGCTGGACCTGGCCGCGCTCCTCGGCTGCGCGGTGCTGACCGGGATCGGCGCTGTCCGGCACCGGGCCCAAGTCCAGACGGGTGAGACCGTGGCGGTCATCGGCTGCGGCGGCGTCGGGCTGAACGCCATCCAGGGCGCGCGGCTGGCCGGCGCCGCGCAGATCATCGCCGTGGACCTGCTGGCGGCCAAGCTGGACCGGGCCCGGGTCTTCGGCGCCACCGACGTGGTGGATGCGTCGGCCGGCGACCCCGTCGCGGCCGTCCGCGACCTGACCGGCGGCGGCGTGGATCACGCGCTTGAGGTGGTGGGCAGGCCCGCCACGATCGAGCAGGCCTTCGCCATGGCCAGGACCTACGGGACGGCGACCGTCGTCGGGGTGACCCGGCCCAACGAGATGGTCTCGGTGCCGGCCTCCGAATTCATGCTGGAGAAACGGCTGCAGGGGTCCAAGCTCGGCTCGAGCGCGTTCCGGCTCGACATCCCGCTGTACTGCCGCCTGTACCTCGATGGCCGGCTGCTGCTCGATGAGCTCATCTCGCACCGGATCGGGCTGGACGGCGTTAACGACGCGCTGACCGAGCTGGACGGCACTGATGCGGCCCGCAGTGTCATCACGTTCGCGTGACCGGCTCACCTGCGCGGGCCGGCTGGCGGGCACCGGCCGGCTCACAGGCGCCGGCCGGTCAGGCGGCGAGCCGGTCCACATGCGTGCTCAGGAAGCGCAGCTGCTTGTCGGCCGGCCAGCGCTCGGGGTCGAACAGGGCCTGCAGGGCCACGCCGTCCACGACGGCGATGAGCTCGTCAGCCGTGTTCTCCGGGTCGACCTGGGCGGAGTAGCGGCCGTCGGCGATGCCCTCGCTGATCGCGTCGGCGATGCGCCGCCGCCACCTGCGGTAGGCGCGCCGCTTGATCTGGGCGAGTTCGGTGTCGTTCCAGGACTGCGCGGTCAGGGCCAGGGTGACCTTCCAGTGCCGCAGCCGGTCCTCGTCCAGCGGCAGCGCCTGCTCGAGCAGCACGCTGAGCGCGTCGCCACGGGCCGCGATGTCGGCCAGGTGACGGCTGTGCAGGTGCTCGAGCGAGGACTCCATGGCCAGCTTGAGCAGTTCGCGCTTGTCGCTGAAGTAGTGCGTGAGGGCGCCGGTGGTCCAGCCGGCTTCCGAGGCGACCTCGCGCAGCTTGGTTCCCTCGAGCCCGGCGTCGGCGATGACTCGGATGGCGGCCGCCGCCAGGGCGGCGCGGCGCTGATCTGGATCCACGATTCGGGGCACAGAACAAACTATTGCAGGTTTCGAGAACGACGGTTACATTACAGTGGTTATAAATGGCTTTGCTCTCCACCTCGCTGTCGCTCTACCAGCACGAAGGCGAGAGACACGAGCCAACGCGTTCTGTCAGGAGCAATGACGCCGCAGGCGCCGTCGAGCCGTGTCCGGTCGGCCAGCCAGTAGCGCCAGGCTCACCGTGCACTACTGCACCTACCATCACGCACCTGGCTGCACGGCAGCCGAAAAGAATCGGAGCGTAGAAATATGGCCGTACCGAGATCGGTGCGAGCGGTGCTCGCGGCAGCTGCTCTCGCTGCGGTAGTAGCCGGATGCAGTTCGTCCGGCACCGCAGCGAGTTCTGGCGCCAGCAGTTCGTCCGCCACCGCATCTAGCTCAGCCGCCTCCAGCGGAGACGCCTCGGGCGTCAGCGCGGCGCAGGCCGTGGTGAACAGCCACATGAGCGCGCCCACCACCATCGGCATTACCACGAAGGTGCCGGGGAAGATACCCACCGGCAAAGTAATCGCGTTCATGGACTGCGGCACCCCCGCGTGCCATCAGCTGTACGAGGAATTCAACGTCGCGGCCACCTTCCTGCACTGGACGGCCAAGGACGTCAACTCAGGGCTTACGCCCGAGTCGGTGACCAACGCATGGGATCAGCTGGTCACCAACCCGCCGAGCGCGGTGGTCACCAGTTCCCAGCCTGACTCGGAGTTCGCGAGCCAGATGGCCACGCTGGCCAGCAAGAACGTGCCCGTCGTGGACTGCTGCACCGTCAACGTGCCGCACGCCAACCTCAAGGTGGTTTCCGACGGCCTGGACGCGGTGAAGGTGCAGGCGCAGCTGCAGGCCGCCTGGGTGGTCGCTAATAGCAAGGGGAAGGGCTCAGCCGTCTGGCTGGCGACTCCGGCCTTCCCGGTGCTGGCGGCGGCGCAGACCCAGTTCCAGGATTACCTCAAGCAGTACTGTCCGAGCTGCGGGTTCTCGGCGCTGACCATTAACGCGGCGAATATCGGGACCAGCTCACTCCCGGCGTCGATCGTCGGCTTCCTGCGCGCCCACCCGTCCACGAAATACGTGGCGGCCGGCTTCGACGATGAGTTCATCGGCCTGCCGGCGGCGCTCTCGGCGGCGGGCATGTCGAGCTCGGTGCAGCTCATCGGCTCGGACCCGGGCGTGACCGAGCTGCCGTACCTGAAGTCCGGACAGGAGGCGGCCAGCGTCACGTTCCCGGCCGGATCGACGATGTTCTTGCTTGCTGACGCGCTGGCCAGGACGTTCGTCGGTGCCTCGGTGGCGCCCGACCAGATCGTCCTGCCCCGTCAGCTGGTCACCGGCTCGACGCTGACCAGCACGACGGCCGCACCGGACATTGACAATTACCAGTCGCAGTTCGAGGCCCTGTGGACGGCCGGTTAGCCCGGTCGGCCGCCCGGCCGGGGGCGTGCCGCAGTGCATCGCCCCCGGCCGGGCTCTGGTGAGCCGAAGCGCCCGCGCCCGAAGGAGCACAGCCGCATGAGTAGCCAAGACCCGATCTCCGGCGACAGGCCGGACGCGCCCACGGACGGCTACGACGCCGTGGTGGCGGGAGCCGGCTTCGCCGGCCTGTACCTGCTGCACCGGCTGCGCTCGCTCGGCCTGGCCGTCCGGCTGCTCGAGGCGGGGGACGGCGTGGGCGGGACCTGGTACTGGAACAGGTACCCGGGCGCGCGCTGTGACGTGGAGAGCATCGAGTACTCGTATTCCTTCTCCGAGGAGCTGCAGCAGGAGTGGGAATGGACCGAGCGCTTCGCCGCGCAACCGGAGATCCTGCGCTACCTCAATCACGTGGCCGATCGTTTTGACCTGCGGCCGAGCATCGAGTTCGGGACCAGGGTGGCCGCCGCGTCGTTCGACGAGGCGGCCAGCCGGTGGCTCATCACGACGCAGGCCGGGGCCGTCCTGAGCGCCCGGTATTTCATCATGGCGACTGGCTGCCTGTCGGCCGCGCGCAAGCCTGCCCTACCCGGTCTGGAGAGTTTCGCGGGCCGCAAGTGGCACACCGGAGACTGGCCCACCGATGGCGTCGACTTCACCGGCCAGCGCGTCGGGGTCATCGGTACCGGGTCATCGGCAGTCCAGGCCATCCCGATCATCGCGGCGCAGGCGCGTGAGCTGACGGTGTTCCAGCGTACGGCCAACTTCCAGATCCCGGCCCGCAACGCGCCGCTTGACCCCGAATTTGTCCGCGAGATCAAGGCCGGCTACCCGCAGTTCCGGGACCGGGCCCGGCATGCTCGGGGCGGAACGGTCCGGGTGCTGCATCCTGAGTCGGCGCTCCAGGTCAGTCCCGAGCTGCGCCGGGAGCGCTACCAGCGGCTCTGGGATAAGGGCGGCGCGGACATCCTCGGCAGCTTCAGCGACCTGCTCACCAACGCCGGCTCCAACGCCACGCTGGCTGAGTTCTTCCGCGCCAAGGTGCACCAGATCGTGCGCGATCGGCAGGCCGCCGAGCTGCTCTGCGGCCAGGATTACCCGCTTGGCGCCAAGCGGATGTGCCTGGGCACCGATTTCTACGAGACGTTCAACCGCGAGAACGTGCGCCTGGTGAGCCTGCGAGCCGAGCCCATCGAGGAGATCACGGCGGCCGGCCTGCGCACCGCGACCCGGCTCTACGAACTGGACAGCCTGGTGCTGGCGACGGGGTTCGATGCCATGACGGGTGCCCTGCTGAGCCCCGATATCCGCGGCCGCGCCGGCAGGCCGCTGCGCGCGGCGTGGCACGACGGTCCGGTCACCTACCTCGGCCTGGCCGCGGCCGGCTTCCCTAACTTCTTCTTCATCACCGGTCCGGGGAGCCCGTCGGTCATCAGCAACATGGTCGTGTCGATCGAGCAGCACGTGGACTGGGTCGCAGATCTGCTGGCCTACCTGGACAAGGAGGGCCTGACCGAGGCGGAGGCCACCGAGCCGGCCGCGCAGGCCTGGACCGACCATGTGAACCAGGTCGCGAGCCGCACGCTCTACCCGCAGGCCAAGTCCTGGTACACCGGCGCGAACGTGCCAGGTAAGCCGCGCATCTTCATGCCGTACGTGGGTGGGGTAGGGGAGTTCCGCCGCCGCTGTGACGAGGTGGCCGAGAACGGGTACACCGGCTTCGTGTTGCGCTAACCACTCCAGCAGAAGGCGATGCCTGAATGCCTGAAGGCCTGATGCCTAGCTTCGATTTCACCGGCCTGATTAATCCAAGATCGATAGCCATCGTGGGTGCGTCCGCCGAGGTGGACGGGCACGCCGGCCGGACATTGGCGAACCTGGTTCGGACCGGCTATCGCGGCGAGATCTTTCCGGTAAATCCGCGGCATCGCGAGCTTTCCGGGTATCGCTGCTACGAAAGCGTCGATCAGCTACCAGCGCAGATCGATGTCGCGTACCTGATGCTACGGGCGCAGACGGCGGTGCGGCAGGTTGAACAATGCGCCGCGCACGGTATCCGCACCGTTGTCGTCTGCGCGTCAGGATTCGCCGAGCTGGGGACGGAGGGGCGGCGAATACAGGAAACCGTGCGGGACGTAGCCCGGCGGTACGGTAGCAGGGTTCTCGGGCCGAACTGCATCGGGGTCATGAACGTAGCCGATAACGTGATCGCGTGCCCGACCTTTAACATTACGTCCGACTTGGTCCCGGGAACGATGTCGATCGTGAGCCAGAGCGGCGGCATGGGGGTGAACATCGCCAACATTGCCCAGAGCAAGGGAATCGGCGTCCGGGTCCTGGTGAGCGTCGGCAACGAGTGCGATCTCGAGCTCGCGGACATGATGGACGCTTTGATCGAGGACCCGGCCACGAGCTCCGTCGTGCTCGTCGTGGAACAGGTACGCGACGGTGCCCGCTTCCTCGCCGCAGCCGCGCACGCCAGGAGCGTCGGCAAGCCAGTCCTGGCCCTGAAGCTAGGCCGGACGTCGGCGGGCCAGCGATCGGCACTGAGTCATACCGGCGCCATGGCCGGTGACTACCCGGTGTTGCAGGGCGTCTTCCGTCAGCTTGGCGTTGTCGAGGCAGATTCCGTCGATGATCTCGTCACTACCGCGAACTTGCTTGTCAGCGCGCCGCCGGTGGCCGGAAACCGGCTGGCGGTGCTGTCGCCCTCAGGCGGGGAGTGCACCTACATGGCCGACCGGGCGAGCGAGGCTGGCCTGGACCTGCCGGACCTGTCCCAGCAGACGAAGGATGTTCTCGGGCCCCTGATGCCTCTCGGCCATCCTGGTAACCCGCTTGACCCGACCGGAGCGGTCATTGGCAACGGTGATCTCTTGCGTGCGGCCCTGGCCGCCCTTGACGCCGATCCGGCCTTCGACATGATCGCCTTCGCGATACCCACCTGGGCCGACTTCGAGGCGCAGCGCCTGCTCCCGCTCTTTATCGAAGCTGCTCAGGCGAGCAGAAAGCCGGCCGTCATATCCGCTTGGACGGCCGGCCCGATGACGGCAAAAGCCGAACACATGCTGAGTGAGTCGGGCACCCTCCACTTCTCCTCCGCCGACGGCGCGGTGCGAGCCCTCACCGCTCTCCACCAGTACTGGTCAGCGCCGCGGAATTCGCTCGGCGTGGCCGCATCGCCCGGCGTGGCCACATCGCCCGGCGCCGAGCTGAGCGCAGGCCGCCTGACCGGTACCTCCGAGTTCCAGGTCAAGCAATTCCTGGCCGGACAAGGCATTGCCGTCGCGCAGGAGACGCTCAGCGCGACCCGGGACGAAGCAGCCGCGGTCGCCAGGACGATGTCATGGCCGCTGGTGGCCAAATTGCAGTGCGCGGGAGTTATCCACAAAACAGAACTCGGGCTGGTTCGAACGAGCGTGCATGACGAGGCGCAGTTGCAAACCACTCTTGCCGAATTCGATCGGCTGGCCGGCCAACACGGGCTGGCTACCGAAGGGTACTTGCTAGCAGAGCGATACTCCGGCCTGGAAATTATTGTCGGTGGCTTTCGGCATAAAACTTTCGGTCCCGTCGTCATGGTCGGGGCGGGCGGCGTGTGGGCGGAGCGGCTCGCTGACCGAAGCTTCCGCCTGTGCCCGCTCAGTCCCGACGAAGCGCGCCGCGCCCTCGGAGAACTCCGTATCTCCAGCGTGCTGTCTGGTGGACGCGGCCAGACATTTGACGTCGATGCCCTGGCCACGCTGGTGGCACGGGTGTCCGACGTCATGGCGCGCCACGCGTGGATCGCCGAGCTGGACCTCAATCCGGTGATCGTCGGCGCATCCGGCGCGGTGGCCGTCGATGCGGTACTGGTCAAGGAGCCGTAGGACGACTCGAAAGCTGTCCCCGAGACCGAGGGGTTCCGATAATCTATGCAGATGGTTAGGCTATATCAGCGACCTCGTGATCGCCCGGCTAGGAGGTGTCGATGCAGCCGCCACATTCCTTGTTCGACCTGAGCGGGCGGGTCGCGGTGGTGACCGGCGGGAGTCGCGGGCTGGGGCGGGCCATGGCGCTGGCGTTCGCCGCAGCGGGTGCGGACGTGGTGATCGCCAGCCGAAACGAGCAGGCTTGCGTCGAACTGGCCGAGCAGGTGCATGAGACCACCGGACAGCAGGCTCTCGGCGTCGGCCTGCACGTCGGGCGGTGGGACGCGCTAGAGCCGTTCGTCGATGCGGTGTACGAGCGGTTCGGCCACCTCGACGTGCTCGTCAACAACGCCGGTATGTCCCCGGTCTACGACGCGCTCGGCCATGTCACCGAGGCGCTCATGGATAAGGTCCTCGACGTGAACCTCAAGGGGCCGTTCCGGCTCACTGCGCTGGTGGGCCCGCGGATGGCCGCAGACCGCGGCGGCTCGGTCGTCAATGTCTCCAGCGCCGCGGCGATAGCCGGCCACCCGAGGCCTCACCAGCTGCCGTACGCCGCGGCCAAGGCGGCTCTCAACGCACTCACGGTTGGCTTCGCGCACGCCTACGGACCCACCGTCCGGGTCAACTCGATCGTCGCCGGCACCTTTCTCACTGACATCAGCAAGGCCTGGGACATGGACGCTTTTGCGGCTCGAGCAGCGACCTTCGCCTCTGGCCGGGCCGGGCAGCCGGAGGAGATCGTCGGCGCGGCCCTGTATCTCGCCTCGGCGGCGTCCACCTACACCACCGGCTCGCTGCTCACCGTGGACGGCGGTCAGCCTTGACCGCAAGGTAGGCCGTCTGGTCCGTCCGGGCGGCACTCGGCGGCCTGCCACCGATCTCACTCTCTACTCGCACTTGCTCCATTAATCCTGCTCATGATAATAATGTATCGTGGACGGCGAGAACGGCGGATGCTCGCCATGGCGCGAGCGGCCGCCCCAGAGCTCGGCCCGGCACTCACGACGCGTGCGGTGGACGACCCCGCGGCCCGACGGCTCCGCCGGGCTAATGCGAAACCCCAAAAGCAATGAGGTATCTGATGACCCAACCGCTCACCGTCTGCGTCGTCGGCGCCGGCCAGATGGGCAACGGCATCGCCCAGCTCGCGGCCATGGCCGACCACGACGTCCGGTTGGTCGATGTCTCCCCCGACGCGCTCGACCGGGGCCGCGCGTCGATCGCGAACAGCCTCGGCCGGTTCGCCAAGAAGGGCACCCTGACCCCGGAGCAGATCGATGGGGTGTGGTCGCGGCTGACGCTGCTGACCGATATCGAGGACGCGGCCGCCCCGGCTGATGTCGTCATCGAGGCGGTCCCGGAGATCATCGACCTCAAGCACGATATCTTCGCGCGTGTCGTGGCTTGCACCGGCCCCGACACTCTGCTTGGCAGCAATACCTCGCAGACCAGCATTACCTCGCTGGCGGCGCCGCTCGGTGATCGCTCGTCGAACTTCGTCGGCGTCCACTTCTTCAACCCCCCGGTCATGATGAGGTTGGTTGAGCTCATCCGCGGGCTTCAGACCTCCGACGAGACGCTGGCCCGGGCGCGGGCGTTCGCGGAGGGGCTCGGCAAAGAGGTCGTGGTCTGCCAGAAGGACAGCCCAGGCTTCCTGACCAGCCGGATCTCGGCCATCCTGAGGCTGGAGTGCGTGCGAATGCTCGAGGAGGGGCTCGGGACCGCCGAGGAGATCGACAAGGCGATACGCCTGGGGTTCAACCACCCGATGGGCCCGCTGGAACTCGGGGACTTCAACGGGCTGGACACCTTCTATCACGTGCTGACGGCCCTGGAGGCGGCCCACGGCGAGCGGTTCAAGCCGACGCCGACGGTGCGCAACATGATCGCGGCAGGATGGCTCGGCCGGAAGACCGGTCGCGGCTTCTACGACTACACCGACGCAAGTTGAGTAGTGCTGCAAACTCGGCCCAGTTCCACCAAGGACGGCTAACATGACGTTGCGTTTTGGCCTCGCGATCATGAATGACTTCCCGCCGGGGGAGGTCCCGATGACCAGGCTCGGTGACCTGCGGGAGCAGATACGCCTAGCCGAGCGCAGCGGCATCGAATCGGTGTGGGTTCTCCAGCACTATCTGGGCAGCATGCCGACCCTTCAGCCGTTGCTCCTGCTGGCGGCGCTCACGCCGGACACGGGCGAGATGCGGCTGGGAACCAACATGTTCATCCTCCCGCTGCGGCATCCGATTGCCGCCGCCGAGGAATTCTCCACTCTCGACCATCTGTCCGGCGGTCGTGCGATCGCCGGCGTCGGGCTCGGATACCGCGAGAACGAGTTCGATGCGTTCGGCGTAGCGATGACGGAGCGACTCGGTCGCTTCAACGAATCCGTCGACATCATGCGGAAGCTGTGGACCGGCGACCGGGTCAGTCACGATGGCAAGTACTTCCGGTTTACCGACGAGAAGATCAGTCTGCCGCCCGTGCAAACGGGAGGGCCTCCGGTCTGGATCGGCGCCGGCGGTAAGCCCAAGGCCGTGGAGCGCGCGGCCCGTCTGGGCGACGCATGGATCATCCCGCCGCACGGCACCGTCGAGCGGCTGCGCGAGTTGCTCGGCCTGTACCGCGAGGCCAGGCGCGCCCACGGTCGTCCCGAGGCCCAGGAACTCGTGGTCCGCCGGGATATCCTGCTCGACGAGGACGCCGAGTCCGCCTGGCGGCTGGGCTCTGCGGCCCGGGTGGGCCTGTCCGCCGAGTACGGCCGGTACAACCGTCCCGACGATACCGTCGATTACCAGCACCTCGCGGGCGCTGACGAGGCGGAACAGCGGGCCCGCGACTCATATCTTTTCACCGACCCCAGCACCGCGATTCGCAAGCTGAAGGAAATCGAGGCGGCCGGCGTCACCACGGTGATCTTGCGCATGCAGTGGTTTGATCTGCCCCAGGACCGCGTTCTGCACTCTCTAGAACTGTTCGCACAGCGGGTGCTACCCGCCTTTCAGGAGGGGTGACACTCCGGGTGACCCGCACCTACACCGACCTTAACCTGAGGTTTCCCGACCGCAGCACCTGGACACTCGCCCACGTGCTGCGCCACCATGCCACGGAGCGACCCGACTCCATCTTCCTCATAGCTCCGGAGGAGGGGGTCGAATTCAGCTACGGCGAAACCTTCGACCGGGCGCAGCAGGTATTCGCTGGCTTCACCGCCGCGGGCGCGCGGCGCGGGGACCGCGTCGTCGTCATGGCGTCCAACTCATCGCGGTTCGTGTTCTCCTGGCTCGGAACCGGCATCGGAGGGCTCATCGAAGCTCCGATCAACACCGCTTACGAGGGCGACTTCCTGCGCCATCAGGTGGTGCTGGCCCAGGCG
>Ga0302229_10000491_pt1 | contig 30339 bp, 26 predicted proteins | sample II_Palsa_N1_3_FD_193518 | JGI IMG/M metagenome (GOLD analysis project Ga0302229, IMG submission 193518) | Peat permafrost microbial communities from Stordalen Mire near Abisko, Sweden - II_Palsa_N1_3 | ecosystem: Environmental > Terrestrial > Soil > Palsa > Peat permafrost | place: Sweden... | reverse complement strand
GGGGCCCCGCCGCCAGAGCGGTCAGGATCAGGAACGTGGGCTCCTGCATGCTCCGCTTCTTCATGTCATAGATATACATCAGCCATCTACCTATAGCAAGCCGCTGGGTTCTTTTTCCGGACGAGCCGTGGGCGCGAGTAGCTCGACCTAGCCCGCGCTCACCCGGGTGCCGGACGCGGTCAGCCGGCAGTGGCGGATCGCTCCGCAGCGTCGGGCTGGAAGGCTGAGACGATCGTGCCCGCACCTTCTTGCACGCGAGTTAAACCGCAATTGAGCGGTACGCCAGCTCGCCGCATCACCCGGCCGGTGCCGGTACCCCTCACCGGTATCACTCACTCGCAGGCGTTGACAGGACCCAGAAGCCCAGGACCGGAGACGGCCGGTAGGTGCCGGATTATGCGATGCCTGGTCCGCGGGCCAAGCCGCAGTCAAGCAGTGAGACTGCTCCTAGACGAGATGCTCTCTCCGGTCATCGCCCGCGAACTATGCGCGCGTGGCCACGATGTCCAGGCCGTGGCAGGGCATCCTGAACGGGAGGCCCTCTCCGATCCTGACGTGCTGGCACTCGCGCGAGCTGAGCGACGCGCCGTCGTCACCAACAACATCCGCGACTTCCGGCCGCTACACGTCGAGGCCGTGCTGCCCGGCGGCCTAGGACACTACGGCATGATCTTCATGCCGGGAACCTACAGGCGCACCAAGAATTACATCGGCCGGATTGTCGCGTCCCTTGGGGCGAAGCTCGGCCAATACCCTGGCGAGGAAGATCTCGTCAACGCCGAGGAACGGCTGTAACTCCACCACTCGTTGTGGTCCTGGGTGTGAGGGGTTGGAGTCCCCTCGCTCACCCCATCTTGTATAACCGGTGACCTGCGGGTTTGCTCGGAGCCCGAAGTTTTCGCTAACCCGCTGGTTAGCGCATCTGTGTGAGGTCGATCATATGGAGTCTCGTGAAGGGCAGTGCGGTGCCGTGTTGTGCAGCGTCCCGGCCGCCTACCCTGGCGGCACCGCCGCGCCTTCCTCGGTCACGGCCGCCTCCGCGCTGTGTGCCATCTTCTCCCCAGGCCAAGTGTCACGGTGTCCCTCGATCCGCGGATGACGTTAGCCTTAGGCCCGGCCTGAATCGTTGACCACTAATTCGTGGCTGGTTGCGGGCGCGCCGCCGCCTACCTTCGGCGCGTAGCAGCCCGGCCCTCCTATCTGGCGACCGGAGCACCTAGGTCGGCACTACGGACAGGCGGCAGCATGAGGTTGTGCCCGGCAAAGACATGGAGGATGCGTTGAGCGGAGCAACAGACTTCACCATTGGAAGCGACGTCTTCTGCAGTGACGGCAGCTGCGGGGAACTCCGACGCGTGGTCGTCGATCCCGTCGCCCGAGTCGTCACCCATCTCGTGGTCGAGGCGAAGCACAGCCAAGGAACGGGCCGTCTCGTTCCGATCGATCTTGTGAGCTCCACGGGAGCCGGAATCCGGCTGCGCTGCACCACCGCTGAGTTCGAAGCGCTGGAGGACGCCGAAGATACGCAGTTCCTGCCCGGGGCGAGCGGACAGTGGGGCTACGGGCAAAACCAGATGCTCTCGTGGCCCTACTACGGGCTGGGCATGGGCGGTATGGGGATGGGCACCATGGGTCCGCTGCCGATCATCTCTGACCGAGTGCCTGTGGGCGAGGTGGAGGTACGCCGCGGCGAGCACGTCCACGCCACCGACGGAACTATCGGGCGAGTCCAGGGACTGGTCATCGATCCCAGCGACCACCACGTGACCCACGTTCTGCTCGACGAGGGCCACCTGTGGGGCAAGAAAAGAGTCGCCATTCCGATCGGCGCCGTGACCGGCGTCGGTGACGGCGTCCGACTCAAGCTGACGAAGGACGAGGTGCGCGACCTGCCGTCAGTCGACCTCGCTGACCAGGAGTGACGTGGCGGCCATACGAGTCGCGGAAGATGGGCCTGACGTAATCGCAGTACATGCAGCAAACTAGCTCTATGCCGTACGGCCCACTTCCTCGGGGAGAGTCCCGCCCTCCTAGAGAGTCACGCGCCAAGCGCGTCCGGATCACGATCGACCTGACCGCGGACGAGTATCAGGTCCTGAACCGCTGGCTGGCCAGGGCCAGCGTGGAGCTCGATCAACCGGTCAGGAAGATGACCGTGGCCCGCGGGATCAAGGCCATGATCCAGGCGACCGCGGCCGACCACGTCGTTAACGACGTCGTGCTCGACGTGATGCGCAGAGACGGGTCCTGACGACAGGCCCGTCCCGGGCGCTTCGCCCCGCAGCCTAAGCGCGTCACTCCCCCGGCCGTGGCCGCCGGAGCCGCCCATGGCCGAGCCGATCAGCCTGGCCGGCGAGCTGCGGGCATGGGCGCTGATGTAGGCGAGCCTGCGGCTGCGCAGTGACCTGATCTGCGAGATGTCCAAGGCTTGAACGGCGGACGCCGCCGAGCGCCTGTGCCTGCCCGAAGAGAACCAGCGGGCGCTGGGCCGTGGGCCCGGCGTGGCTTGACATGGAGCGCGCTCTAGCACCCAGACTCGCGTTCAGCGCCCGGACCGGAGCGGGCGGCTGGAGAGGGACCCTGCATGAAATACCGCCTCGGTGGCGCAACTGGACGAGAGCCTGGCCGCAGCGGACCTGGAGCTGACCACGGAGCAGCGCACCAGGCTGGACGCGGCCCGGTGACCGTGGCGCCAGGCGCCCGCACGAGCCGGGCATGTCAGAGTAGGCACGTGGAGACCGCGACGCAGATACTGCACCGGCTGACGTCCTATGAACCTGGCCGGGCGGCGCGCCGACCCCCGTACGCTTGATGACATCGCGATGACGTAGGTCAGGACGCCGGACGTGTCGTCTCATTCAGGCTTTGCAGTCTCGGAGGGGCCGGGTCAGCCGGATGTCTTCTTCGTGGAAGCCCAGCGCCGCATAGAAGTGGCGGGCCGGGATATTGGCTGATCCGGTTTGCAAAGTGAGATGCCGTAGTCCGCGGTCTCGTGCCCAGGTTTCAGCCGCCGCGATTAGTGCCCGCCCTATGCCGTGGCGAACCGCGTGGGAGGCGACTGCCAGCTCGCCTATGTATCCGTCAGTCTCACCGGTGAAATGGCGCTGCTCGCTGATGGTTATCACTCCAGCGATGCCGGTCTTATCGACGGCGACCAGGACTGTGCCGTCCGGGCGGGCGCCGGTGGCGAAGGAGTCCGTAAGCCACTGCTGGGCGGCTAGCACGGCGGCCTGGCGGTTCCTCCAGGGTGCGAGTCCCTCGGCAAGTCTCGGTGCGAGCTGTAGCACAGCGGGCTTGTCGTGTTGGGTCGCGGCGCGAATATGGATGTGTGCGCTATTCATGTCGGCAGTATGCCACGCGAGCCTTTCTATATAAAAGTGCATTGCAGAGATTCGCGGCACGGGCGCTTTTCCTGGCCGCGATTTATTAATTCAGGCGCATCTCATCTATATGGCCGGCGGGGTAGATCATGAGCGGTGTCCCGGGCTGGTGGTCAGTGGTCGTTCATGTGCTTGGTGTGGGTGATGCGAGGAGCGTGGCTGCCTGCTGCTGGGTGAGCGCGCGGCCGACGGCCAGCTCGGCGTTCCACGCCTCGGGTGCGATGGTCTCGCGGGCGGGAGCCAGGAACGCCTCGAGCATTTCCGGTTGTTTTATCGGGATGGCGGTCTTCTGCCTGATGGCTTCCGCGGCGCCGGTCAGGCGGGCCGCCCGCAGGGCCTCGCCGAACTGAGCAGCGTTGGCGGCGGCCATTTCCAGGGTGGTGGCCAGGAGTTCGGGGTCACCGCAGCTGACGACGTAGCCGGCCATGCCGGACAGCTGCTCGCGGGCCTCCTGGGCCCGGCCCGCCCGCAGGTGGACCCCGGCCAGCGATTGCTGGTCCAGGGCCACGCCCAGCATGTCCCCCTGCTTCGTGTCAATGGCGAGCGCCTCCTGCAGCACCTGCGTGGCGCGGTCGAAGTTACCCGCATCGGCCTCCAGCTGGCCGATGTTGGTCAGGGCCGCGGCGAGCCGCATGTCACTGCCGAGCTCGCGGGAGATGGCGGCGCTCTCCTCCAGCAAGGACCGCGCGGTGTCGAAGTCGTCGAGATGATGGTGGGTGATGCCGAGGCTGTTGAGTTCTCGTGCCTGCTGGTTCCGGTCGCCGAGGTCACGCCAGATCGCCAGGCTCCGCTCGAGCAGCGGCAGCGCGGCCCGCGGCTCGCTCTGCTGCTGCAGCAGCACCCCGAGCCAGTGCGCCAGCTGGGCCAGCGGTGCCCCGCCCTCCTCGGCGGCCAGGTCGATGGCCCGCTGCAGCCACCGCCGCCCTTCGGTGACGTAGGCATGCCGGTACCAGAACAGGGCCAGCGCCTCGACCAGCCGCAGGCCGATGGCGGCCCGTTCGCGGTCGCCGGGCGCCGGGTCCGCGGCCGGGGTTTGCAGTGACCAGCCCAAGGCGGCGCGCAGGTTGTCGTGCTCGGCCTCCAGCCAGTCCAGGGCGACTAGGTGCTCCGGGCCCGAGCTGCGCAGCTGTTCCTGCGCCCGTTCGGCGAGCCCGGCGTAATACCCGGCGTGGCGGCGCCGGGTCTCGTCCAGGTCCCCGGCCTGCTCCAGGCGCTCGAGGGCGTACTCGCGGATGGTTTCCAGCATGCCGACGCGGGGCTCGCCGTCGGCGCCGTCGGTCACCGTGACCAGGCTGACGTCCAGCAGCCCGGCGGCCAGATCCAGGGGATCGGCTCCGACCCCCTGGGCGCCCGGGCCGGGCTCTGACGCCGCGACCGCGGCCAGCGCGTCCAGGTCGCAGCCCCCGGCGAACACCCCGGCGCGGCGGAACGTCTCGGCCAGATTCTCGGTCAGCAGGTCGTAGCTCCAGGCGATGGCGTTGCGCAGGGTCTGCTGCCGCGACGACTGCCCGACGTCGGGAGCGGCCAGGTCGATGCTGTGGCTCAGGCGGGCCAGCAGGGCCCGCGGCGCCAGCAGCCGGATCCGGGCCGCGGCCAGCTCGATGGCCAGCGGCAGCCCGTCCAGGCGCTCGCAGATGGCCGCGACGTCGCCGGCGTTGGCCGCGGTGAGAGTAAAGCCCGGCCGGGACATGCTCGCCTGCTGGACGAACAACCGCGCCGCGCCGCTCGCGGACACCTCCTCGACGGACGCCTCGCGGGGCACCTGTAGCGGCGGCACCGGCAGCTCCTGCTCACCTGGCAGGTGCAGCGGCCGCCGGGAGGTCGCCAGCACGACCAGGCCGGGGGCGGTCGCGAGCAGTCCGGCCACCACGCCGGCGGCGCCGTCCAGCTGCTCGAGGTTGTCCAGCACCAGCAGGGCCCGGCGATCACCCAGGTACCCGGTCACGGCGTCCGCGGCGGGCCCATCGGCGGCCACGTCCAGGCCGTCGGCGATGGTCTTCCACATCACCTCGGCATCGCGGACGGGCGCCAAGGGGATGAAGAACACTCCCTGCGGGAAGTCCTGGTCCAGCGCTGCGGCGGCGGCCAGCGATAGCCGTGTCTTGCCGACGCCGCCGGTGCCGGTCAGCGTCACCAGCCGGATCCCCGGCCCGGTGAGCTTGGCGGTGACCTCCTCCAGGTCGCGCTCCCGGCCGACCAGCGGCGTCATCGGCACCGGCAGCCTGCTCTGCGCGCCCAGGCTCTTCAGCGGCGGGAACCGGTCCGGCAGCCCGGCGACGACCAGCTGGTAGATGCGCTCCGACGCCTCGATGTCTTTCAGCCGGTGCCAGCCCAGGTCGCGCAGCGACACATCGGCGGCCAGCCGCGATTCCACCAGGTGCCACGTCGCATCGGACACCACGACCTGGCCGCCGTGCGCGGTCGCCGCGATCCGCGCCGCCCGGTGCACGTCCAGCCCGACATAGTTGTCCTCGTGGCGGGTCGGCTCACCCGAGTGCAGGCCCATTCGCACCCGGACCGTCACACCATCGGGCCAGTCATACCCGGCCAGGGCCCGCTGCCCGGCCACGCAGCAGCCAACCGCGGCGATGGCCGACTCGAAGACCACGAAAAAGCTGTCCCCCTCAGTACTCAGCTCCCGGCCGCCGAAACTGCGGAACGCGGCCCGCAGCAGCGTCCGCTGCGCCGACAGCGCCTCGCCATACCGCTCTCCCAGGCGCCTGACCAGCACCGTCGACCCCTCGATGTCGCTGAACAGCATGGTCAGAGTCCCAGTGGGAAGCTCCGCCGCCGTCGCGGCCACGCCGGGACCGCCCTCCGCGTCCGCCCCGGCGCCCGCGTCCTCCCCGGCGACCGGGCCGGACCGGATGATGGTCTGGGGGGCCGCCGGGCGACCAGCCTGTCCGGACTGCGCGCCGACCGCACCGGGAACCTGCGCATACGGCGGCAGCCCCAGCGACCCGCGCAGCGCGTCGGCGAACTCGCAGCAGGTGGCATACCGGTCGGCGGGCACCTTGGCCAGCGCCCGGACCAGCACCTGGTCCGCCGCCGCCGGAAGATCCGGTCGCTCGGCGGTCAGCAGCGGCGGCGGCTGCGAGAAATGCCCGTACATCACCGCCATCGCGTCTTGCTGATGGAACGGCGGCGAACCGGCCAGCAGCTCGAACGCCGCGCACGCCAGCCCATACTGATCAGCCCGCCCGTCCACCGGCTGGCCCCCGAGCTGCTCCGGGGCGACGTAGTCCAGCGTGCCCAGGAACTGCCCCGTGCGGGTCAGGCCGGTGGCCGCCAGCGCAGGCTTGCTCAGCCCGAAGTCCGACAGGTACACGTGATCGGGCCGTCCGGCCCGCGCGTCCATCAGCATGTTGGCAGGCTTCACGTCACGGTGCACCAGCCCGGCCGCGTGCGCGGCATCCAGCGCCGAGGCCACCGCAGAGATGATCGCGGCCGCCCGCCCCGCCGACAGCGGGCCCTCACGCTGGACCAGCGTGTGCACGTCGCTGCCGGGCACGTACCGCATCGCGATGAACAGCACCCCGCCTGCCTCGCCGGCCTCATACACCGGGATGATGTGCGGGTCATCGACCGCCGCCGCCGCCCGCGACTCCCTGAGGAACCGCTGCCGGAACTCCGCATCGGCCGCCAGCCACGGCGCCAGGACCTTCAGCCCCACCAACCGACCCAGCCGCTCATCACGCGCCCGGAACACCACCGCCATTCCGCCCGCGCCAACCTGCTCCTCCAGCAGGTACCCCGCCACCCGCGATCCCGCGGCCACCCCGGCGTCGGCTTGCGCCGGCACCTCACCGCTCACGGGGCCTCCCCTACCAGCAAGCCACCCGGCGCTCCCCTCCCCGACCCGGGCCCGGCGCGAACGCGCAGCGCGGTTATCCAGCGGCCGGAAAGCCCGCCAAGGCGCTCCTAAGTATCCGCCGTGACCGCAGCCCGCCGCAATACGACGCGGTACCTGGCCGGGCGTGAGCCGGCCGTTGACATCACCGGCAGGTTTCCGGCCGCGCGGACATCTATCCTGAGCTGGTGCGCCTGGTGTCCCTGCTCCCGTCGGCAACCGAGATCGTCTACGCGCTCGGCCTCGACGACGAACTGGTCGGGGTCACCTTTGAGTGCGACGAACCCCCGGCGGCTCGTCAGGAAAAGACGGTCGTCGTGGGCGGGCGGGATACCCGCGGGATGACGGCCGGGGAGATCGACGCCTACGTCCGCGCGCAGACGGCGGCGGGAACCGATCTCTACACGCTGCACGCCCGGGCGCTGGCCGAGCTGGAACCTGAGCTGATCTTGACCCAGGACTTGTGCCGGGTGTGCGCGCTGCCCTCGGATCGCGTCGAGGACGCCCTGGACTACCTGGGCTGCCGGGCCGACGTGCTGTCCTTGGACCCGCACTCGCTCGCCGACGTGCTGGCCAGCATCGCGGAGGTGGGGATACGGGCCGGCGTGCCGGAGCGGGCCTCGGAGCTGACCGCCCGGCTGCGGGCCCGGCTCGAGCGCGTCGCGGCCAGCGTGGCCGGACGGCCCCGGCCCAGGGTCGCGGTGATCGAGTGGACCGATCCGCCGTTTACCGCCGGACACTGGATACCGGACCTGGTCAGCGCGGCCGGCGGCGAGCCGGTGGCAGCCCGGCCCGGCGAACGGTCGGTCGCGACGACCTGGGCGGCCATCGAGGCGGCGGCGCCGGACCTGGTCGTTGTCGCGCCGTGCGGCTACCACCTGGCTGGCGCCATTGAGCAGGCCAAGACGGTGGCCCGAGCGCTGCCCGGCCTGCCCGTGTGGGCGATCGACGCCGACGGGCTGGTCGTCCGGCCGGGTCCGCGCCTGATCGACGGCGTGGAAGCGATCGCCTCGGTGCTCCACCCAGGGGCCGGTCCGGCCGCCCGTCCCGGCACGGTGAGCCGGGTCACGCCTCCCAGCTAGGCACCCAGCGGGCTGAGATACGTGGACGTCCAAGTAAATGGGCGGTAAGATAGTAGGACGTCCTAGTATTTTCGGTGGCTGGTCCTCGTGGCCCTTCTCCTACAGCCCCAGCTCCCCTATAGCCATAGCGGAGGCGGCAGTGCCCAGTAACTCCCCGGCGCTCCACGTGCCGGTCAACCCGGTGCGGTTCGTCACCGCCGCGAGCCTGTTCGACGGGCATGACGCGGCGATCAACATCATGCGGCGGGTGCTGCAGAGCCAGGGCGCGGAGGTGGTCCACCTCGGGCACGACCGCAGCGTCGAGACGGTGGCCCGCACCGCCATCGAGGAAGACGCGCAGGGCATCGCGCTGTCGTCCTACCAGGGCGGGCACGTCGAGTACTTCAGCTATCTCGTGCAGCGGCTGGCCGAGCTCGGGGCGGGTCACATCAAGGTGTACGGGGGCGGCGGCGGCGTCATCGTGCCCGAGGAGATCGCCCTGCTGGCCGAGCGCGGGGTGACGATCTTCGCGCCGGAGGACGGGCAGCGCCTCGGCCTGCCGGGCATGATCAACCAGCTGATCGCGGCGTGCGACGTCGACCTGTGCGCGGATGAGCCGAACCTGGACGCCGTGCTCAGCGGCAGCTCCGCCGCGCTGGCGCGCGCGATCACCGTGCTCGAGGCCGGACGGTCCCCCAGCCTGGCACAGGCCCTGCGGGAGGCGGCGCCAAACCGGCCGGTGCCCGTGCTGGGCATCACCGGGACCGGCGGGTCCGGTAAGTCGTCGCTGACCGACGAACTCCTGCGGCGCTTTCGCCTGGACCTGGAGGACAAGCTGCGCATCGCGGTGCTGGCCGTCGACCCGACCCGCCGCCGCGGCGGCGGCGCCCTGCTGGGCGACCGGATCCGGATGAACGCCCTGGACAGCGGGGACCACAACCGGACGTTCTTCCGGTCGATGGCCACCCGGTCGGCCGGCGCGCAGCTGCCGGAGCGGTTCGGCGACATCTTGACCGCGGTGAAGGCGGCGGGGTTCGACCTGGTCATCGTCGAGACGCCGGGCATCGGGCAGGGCGACGCGGCGATCGTCCCGTTCAGCGATGTCTCGCTGTACGTCATGACCCCGGAGTTCGGCGCCGCCTCGCAGCTGGAGAAGATCGACATGCTCGACTTCGCCGATGTCGTGGCGGTCAACAAGTTCGAACGCCGCGGCGCCGAAGACGCCCGCCGCGATGTCGCCCGCCAGCTGGTCCGCAACCGCGAGGCCTTCGGGGTCAGCTGGGAGGACATGCCGGTGTTCGGCACCAGCGCGGCGCGGTTCATGGACGACGGGGTCAGCGCGCTGTACCAGCACCTGAAGATCCTGCTGACCGAAAAGGGACTGCCCGCCGGCTCGGGCGTGCTCCCGCAGGTCGCCGTCATGGCCTCGACCGCGCTGCACAGCGTCGTCCCGTCGGCCCGCAGCCGGTACCTGGCGGACATCGCCGACTCCGTGCGCGACTACCACCAGCTGACCCGGACCCAGGCCGAGATCGCCCGCCGCCGCCAGCACCTGGGCACCGCGGCTGATCTGCTCGGCGAGAACGAAGGGGCCGAGCACGTCCGCAAGCTGATCGCCGCCGCCGACAACGAGCTGCGGCCCGAGGTCCGCGACGAGCTCGGGCAGTGGCCGGTCCGGGTCGCGGAGTACGCCGGCGACGAGTTCGTTTACACCGTGCGCGGGAAGGAACTCCGCACTCCGCTGGTCAGGACCACGCTGTCCGGTTCCAAGGTGCCCCGGGTCGCGCTGCCGCGCACCCAGGATGACGCGGAGCTGCTGCGGTTCCTGCGCTCGGAGAACCTGCCCGGCTTCTTCCCGTTCACCGCGGGGGTGTTCCCGTTCAAGCGTGAAGGTGAGGCGCCGGCCCGGATGTTCGCCGGCGAGGGCGACGCGTTCCGCACCAACCGTCGTTTCCAGCTGCTGTCCCGCGGCAATGACGCGACCCGCCTGTCGACCGCGTTCGACTCGGTAACGCTCTACGGCCGCGATCCCGACCTGCGTCCGGACATCTACGGCAAGGTGGGGACGTCCGGGGTGTCGATCGCCACGGTCGAGGACATGAAGGTCCTGTACTCCGGGTTCGACCTGTGCTCCCCGACGACCTCGGTGTCGATGACGATCAACGGACCGGCCCCGGCCATCCTGGCCATGTTCCTGAACACCGCCATCGACCAGCGGCTCGACGCCTTCCGCGACGAGCACGGCCGCGAGCCTGACGACGCGGAAACGCAGGAGATCCGGGCCTGGGTGCTGAGCAACGTCCGCGGCACCGTGCAGGCCGACATCCTCAAGGAAGACCAGGGCCAGAACACCTGCATCTTCTCCACCGACTTCGCGCTGCGGTGCATGGGCGACATCCAGCAGTACTTCATCGACCACCAGGTCGGGAACTTCTACTCGGTGTCGATCTCCGGCTACCACATCGCCGAGGCGGGGGCCAACCCGATCAGCCAGCTGGCGTTCACGCTGGCCAACGGGTTCACCTACGTCGAGGCGTACCTCGCCCGCGGCATGGACATCGACGACTTCGCCCCGAACCTGTCGTTCTTCTTCTCCAACGGCCTGGACGCGGAGTACTCCGTGATCGGCCGGGTCGCGCGGCGGATCTGGGCGGTGGCGATGAAGGAACGGTACGGCGCGAGCGAGCGGGCGCAGAAGCTGAAGTACCACGTGCAGACCTCGGGCCGTTCGCTGCACGCGCAGGAGATGGACTTCAACGACATCCGCACCACGCTGCAGGCCCTGTGCGCCATCTACGACAACTGCAACAGCCTGCACACGAACGCCTTCGACGAGGCGGTCACCACCCCCAGCGAGCATTCGGTCCGCCGGGCGCTCGCCATCCAGATGATCATCGACCAGGAATGGGGCCTGGCCGGCAACGAGAACCCGCTGCAGGGTTCGTACATCATCGAGCAGCTCACCGACCTGGTCGAGGAGGCCGTGCTGGCGGAGTTCGACCGGCTGGCCGAGCGGGGCGGCGTGCTGGGCGCGATGGAGACCGGCTACCAGCGCGGACGGATCCAGGACGAGTCGATGCTTTACGAGCAGCGCAAGCACGACGGCAGCCTGCCCATCGTGGGCGTCAACACCTTCCTCGACCCGCACCGCGGCGAGACCCCGGCCGGACCGGTGGAACTCGCCCGGGCCACCGAGGAGGAAAAGCAGTCCCAGCTCAAGCGGCTCGCCGACTTCCACGCCCGGCACGCGGACACCGCACCTGCGGCCATCGCCCGGCTGCAGGACGCCGCCATCGGCGGTGGCAACGTCTTCGACGCGCTGATGGAGGCCGTCCGGCACTGCTCGCTCGGGCAGATCAGCGACGCCTTCTTCGAAGCGGGCGGCCAGTACCGGCGCAACGTGTGAGCGGGGGGCTGCGGTGCAGCGGCCCGGATGACGCACCAGGGCCGTTCCGTCAATAAAGAACTTATGCCGAACGACCAGTGGTGCTTGTCGTCCGGACCTGTATGAGCGCGCGAGCTAGAGTTGGAGGTGTGCAGACCGGGGTGATCGAAGAGGAGCCCGGCGAGCTGGCGCTGGCGTCGGAGTTCCCGGCGGCCACGCGGCAGCAGTGGCAGCGGCTGGTGGCGCGGGTGCTGGGCAGTTCCAGTGACGCCCCGGAGTTGGAACTGGCGACCGTCACCGCGGACGGCATCGAGATCCTTCCGCTGTACGTGGCCGATGCCGGTCGGCCGGACCCGGGCTACCCCGGGCAGGCGCCGTTCGTGCGCGGGCGTACCGCGGTAGGGCACCGGACCGGGTGGGACGTCCGGCAGTGGCACGCGCACCCAGACCCGACGGTGGCCCGGGAGCACGTCATGGAGGACCTCGAAGGGGGGGTCAGCTCGCTGTGGCTGGGGCTCGGCGAGGGTCAGATCCCGGTCGGCGCGCTGCCCGACGTGCTCGCTGAGGTCTATCTCGACCTAGCCGCGGTTGTTCTGGACGCGGGGGCGCGGTTCAGCGAGGCCGCGGAGGTGTTCCTCGGGGTGGCTGCGCGGCGCGGGGTGCCTGCTTCTGCCCTGACCGGGTGCCTGGGGGCTGATCCGCTCGGGGTGCTGGCGCGGACTGGCTTTGAGGCGGCGGGCGGCTTGACAGCGGCGGCCGGGCTGGCTTTGCGCTGCTCGGCGGAACTGCCGGGGGTACGCGCGATCGTGGTCGACGGGCTGCCGTTCCATGAGGCAGGGGGTACGGACGCTCAGGAGCTTGGCTGCGGGTTGGCGGCGGGGACCGAATACCTGCGGGCCATGCATGCGGAGGGGTTGTCCGGTGCGGCGGCGGCCGGGCAGCTGGAGTTCCGGTACGCCGCGACCGCGGACCAGTTCGCGACGATCGCCAAGCTGCGCGCCGGGCGCCGGGCCTGGACCCGGGTCATCCAGGAGTGCGGCATCCCGGCCAGCGCCGGCGGGCAGTGGCAGCACGCCGTGACCTCATGGCCGATGCTGACCCGCCGCGATCCGTGGAACAACATCCTGCGCGGCACGCTGGCGTGTTTCGCGGCGGGTGTCGGCGGGGCGGACGCCATCACCGTCAGCCCCTTTGACGCGGCGATCGGCCAGCCCGACCGGCTGGCCCGCCGGGTGGCCCGGAACACCCACGCCGTGCTCGCCGAGGAATCCCACGTCACCCGCGTCATCGACGCGGCGGGCGGGTCCTGGTACGTCGAGGACCTCACCGAGCAGCTGGCCGCCCGCGCCTGGGCCACCTTCCAGGACATCGAGCGGGCCGGCGGCCTGCGCGCCGCGCTGGACAGCGGGCTCATCGCCGGCCAGCTCGCGGCCAGCCGCCAGGTCCGGCGGGACGCCCTGGCCCGGCGCCGGGAGGCCATCACCGGGGTCACCGAATTTCCCCTGGTCGGCGAGGTCCTGCTGGACCGGCCGCTCGATCAGCTGCCCGATCGGGCCGGGGGGCTGCCGCGCATCCGGTGGGCGCAGTGGCATGAGGAACTACGGGACCGAGCGGACGCCTACGCGCGGGCGACCGGGTCACCGCCCACGGTCACCCTCGTGTTGCTCGATGCCTCCCGGGGAACTGCGGCTTCGGCGCGGCGAGTTACCGCCCTCCTGGCACCGGTCGGCATCGCTACGGTCACCGCTGATGGTCTGGTGCCGGGAGCGGTGATTGTGTGCGGTGACCCGGGCGAGGTCGGGGCGGCGGTGGAGCGGGTGCGGGGGCAGGGGGCGTCTTTTGCCGTGGCGGCGGACGAGGTGGTCGCGGATGGCGTGGACGTAGTGGCGTTCGGGGACCGGATGCTGACCGCGCTGGGGGTGGCGTGATGGCCGACGGCTGGCAGGTCCCGGATTTCGCCGAGGTCGGGCTCGGCGAGCTGCCGGCCGACCCGCACGGTGAGAAACGATGGCGGGAGGCGCTGGCCGGTCAGGATGGTGACGGGCCGGGATGGGCGACGCCCGAAGGCATACTCGTGAAGCCGCTGTATACCGGGGCGGATCTGGACGGGCTGGATTTCCTGGCCACCTATCCCGGCCTGGTCCCCTACCTGCGCGGGCCGTACCCGACGATGTACGTGAACCAGCCCTGGACGATCCGCCAGTACGCCGGGTTCTCCACGGCCGAGGAATCCAACGCGTTCTACCGGCGCAACCTCGCCGCCGGGCAGAAGGGCCTGTCGGTCGCGTTCGACCTGCCGACCCACCGCGGCTACGACAGTGATCACCCGCGGGTGAGCGGCGACGTCGGGATGGCCGGCGTCGCGATCGACTCGATCTATGACATGCGGCAGCTGTTCGACGGGATCCCGCTGGACCAGATGAGCGTGTCCATGACCATGAACGGCGCCGTGCTGCCGGTGCTGGCCCTGTACGTCGTGGCCGCCGAGGAGCAGGGCGTGGCCAGCGAGCAGCTGGCCGGGACCATCCAGAACGACATCCTCAAGGAGTTCATGGTCCGCAACACCTACATCTACCCGCCCGGCCCGTCGATGCGGATCGTCTCCGACATCATCGGGTTCACCTCCCGCCGGATGCCGAAGTTCAACTCGATCTCGATCTCGGGCTACCACCTCCAGGAGGCCGGGGCCACGGCCGACCTGGAGCTGGCCTACACGCTGGCCGACGGCGTGGAGTACCTGCGGGCCGGCCTGGGGTCGGGCTTGGACATCGACGCGTTCGCACCCCGGCTGTCGTTCTTCTGGGCGATCGGCATGAACTTCTTCATGGAGGTGGCCAAGCTGCGCGCCGGCCGGCTGCTGTGGGCCAAGCTGGTCCGGCAGTTCGAGCCCAAGAACCCCAAGTCGCTGTCGCTGCGGACCCACTGCCAGACGTCGGGCTGGTCGCTGACGGCCCAGGACGTTTTCAACAACGTGGCCCGGACCTGCATCGAGGCGATGGCCGCGACCCAGGGCCTCACCCAGTCGCTGCACACCAACGCCCTGGACGAGGCCCTCGCGCTGCCGACGGACTTCTCGGCGCGGATCGCCCGCAACACTCAGCTGCTGCTCCAGCAGGAATCGGGCACCTGCCGGGTGATCGACCCCTGGGGCGGGAGCGCCTACGTCGAGCGGCTCACCTACGAGCTCGCCCGCCGGGCCTGGAGTCGTATCGAGGAGGTCGAGGCGGCCGGCGGGATGGCGCGCGCCATCGAAGAGGGCCTCCCCAAGATGCGCGTCGAGGAGGCCGCGGCCCGTACCCAGGCCCGGATCGACTCCGGCCGGCAGCCGGTCATCGGCGTCAACAAGTACCGGGTCACCGGCGACAATGACATCGAAGTGCTCAAGATTGACAACCAGGCCGTGCGCGCCCAGCAGCTCGACAAGCTCCGCCGGCTTCGCTCCGAACGTGACCCTGTCGCGTGCCAGGCCGCGCTCGACCGGCTGACCGCCGCCGCGGCCCGGCCGCCCCGGCCTGGCTCCGGCTCGGGCTCCGGCTCCGGCTCCGGCTCCGGCTCGGGCTCCGGCTCCGGCTCGGACGAGGACAACCTGCTGGCCCTGGCCATTGACGCGGCCCGTGCGAAGGCCACGGTGGGCGAGATCTCCGACGCCATGGAGAAGGTGTTCGGGCGGTACACCGGGCACATCCGTACGATCAGCGGCGTGTACCGAGAAGAGTCCGGCAGCACGGCCGGAATTGAGCGGGTCCGCGCCGCGGCCGCGGCCTTCGAACGAGCCGAGGGGCGCCGGCCGCGGATCCTGGTGGCCAAGATGGGGCAGGACGGCCATGACCGCGGCCAGAAGGTCATCGCCAGCGCGTTCGCCGATCTAGGCTTCGACGTGGACGTCGGGGCGCTGTTCCAGACGCCGGAGGAGGTGGCCCGCCAGGCCATCGAGGCTGACGTCCATATCGTCGGGGTCTCCACCCTGGCCGCCGGCCACCTGACCCTCGTGCCAGCGCTGAAGGCCGCCCTGGCCAGTGCGGATCGTGGCGACATCATGGTGGTGGTGGGCGGCGTCATCCCGCCCCAGGACTTCGACGAGCTGCGCGCGGCCGGCGCGGCCGCGATCTTCTCGCCGGGTACCGTCATCCCCGATGCGGCCTATGAGCTGCTGACCGAACTGGCCGCCCGGCACGGTTCGGCACCGTGACCGGGCTGGGCCGTTAATGTGGCCTCCCGTGCCTCCCGTGCCTCCCCTGCCTCCCGTGCCTCCCGTGGAGGACCCGCCGGATGTTGCCCGCTACGCGGATCCGGTCCTGGCCGGATCCCGGGCGGGCATCGCGCGCGCCATCACGCTGGTGGAGTCGAGCCGCCCCGACCACCGGGTCCTGGCCCAGCACGTGCTGAACCGGCTGCTGCCTTATGCGGACCAGGCCCGGCGGGTCGGCGTTACCGGCGTTCCCGGCGTGGGCAAGTCGACCTTCATCGACGTGCTCGGCGGCATGCTCATCGACCGCGGCCATCGCGTGGCCGTGCTGGCCGTCGACCCGTCGTCCACGCGCAGCGGCGGCAGCATCCTGGGCGACAAGACTCGCATGACCAGGCTCGCCACCGACCCCGATGCGTTCGTGCGGCCGTCACCCACGGCCGGCACGCTCGGCGGCGTGGCCCGGGCGACCCGGGAATCACTGGTCGTCATGGCCGCGGCCGGCTACGACATCCTGCTGGTCGAGACGGTCGGCGTGGGCCAGTCCGAGACCCTCGTGGCCGAGATGACCGACACCTTCCTGCTCCTCGCGCTGGCCCGCACCGGCGATCAGCTGCAGGGGATCAAGAAAGGCGTCCTGGAGCTGGCCGACATCGTGGCCGTGAACAAGGCTGACGGCCCGCACGCCGCCGAGGCCCGCCGGGCCGCCCGCGAGCTGGCCGGAGCGCTGCGCCTGCTCGGCCGACCCGAGGACGGATGGGCCACCCCGGTCGTCACCTGCAGCGCCATCACCGGCGACGGCCTGGCCGAAGTGTGGGACCTGGTCGACAACCACGAGCGGATGCTCCGCGACAGCGGCGAGCTGGACCGCCGGCGGCGCGACCAGCGGGTCAGCTGGATGTGGTCACTGGTGCGGGACCAGCTCCTGGATCGCCTGCGCGACAGCCGCGAGCTGCGCGCGATGACCCCCGACCTGGAAGCGGAGGTCAGGGCCGGGACGCTTACTCCGGGACTGGCCGCCCAGCAGCTCGTCGCGGCGTTCCTGCCCGATCCGGGGGTTCCTGGCGTTTAGGGCGGTTCCGGGCGGCGGGGCGGCGGTGCCGGCGGCCGGTGCATGTGGCCGGGGCAGCACCGATGGAACATCGGTGTCGTCAGGGCGGCAGCGATGGAACATTGGTGCCGCCGGGGTCCTGGCGCGGGGTGGGCTGCGGGGCGGCTGGGGGCTGCGGGGCGTGCCAGGCGCGCGCGGAGGCGAACATGGCGGCGCCATGATGCACCCGCGATCCTCGGGATGGTGGCACCACGATCTCGGGGTACGGGGCCGGTGCGGGACACGCCCACGAAGCCTGAATCGACCACGAAAACCGGAGAGATTCTCCTTATGTGGTCAGGCGGCGGCGCGTTCATTGACGGGTCGGCGGCGGAGGTCCGGGCGCTGGATGGCCGGGGGCAGGTAGGCGGCCTGGTCAGGCGCGCCGACATCGGTGCCGGGCGGGACGATCTCGTCGATCCGGTCGAGGATGTCGTCCGTCAGGGTGACGTCGACTCCGGCGAGCAGGTCGTCAAGCTGCTCCATCGTCCGCGGCCCGATGATCGCGCTGGTCACGCCGGGATGAGCGATCGCGAACGCCATCGCCAGGTGCGTCATGGGCAGGCCCGCCTTTTCGGCGAGCGGGATGATCTGCTCGACGGCGTCGAGTCGGGGCTCGTCGCTGAAGCTCGTGAAAATCGTGGCGCGGCGCAGGTCGGTCTGCTGGCCTTTGCGGATGCGCCCGGTGAGCATTCCCTTCGCGAGCGGGCTCCAGACCAGCGTGCCCATACCGTAGCGCTCGGCGACGGGCAGCACCTCGGCCTCGATGCCGCGGTTGAGGATGGAGTAGGGCGGCTGCTCGGTGCGGAACCGCTCCAGGCCGCGGCGCTCGGCCACCCACTGGGCTTCGACGATGTCGGAGGCGGGCATCGTGGACGACCCGATCGCGCGGACCTTGCCGCTGTGGATCAGGTCCGAGAGCGCGGAGAGCGTTTCCTCGATGTCGGTGTCGGGGTCGGGCCGGTGGATCTGATAGAGGTCGATGTGGTCGGTCTGCAGGCGGCGCAGCGAGTTCTCGACCTCGGTCATGATCCAGCGCCGTGAGTTGCCGCGCTGATTGGGGTCATCGCTCATCGGGCCATTCACCTTGGTCGCCAGGACGACGTCGTCGCGACGCCCCTTGAGCGCCTGGCCCACGATCTCTTCGGACTCGCCGGCCGAGTACCTGTCGGCGGTGTCCACGAAGTTGATCCCCGCGTCCAGCGCTTTGTGGATGATGCGGATCGAGTCGTCGTGGTCGGGGTTGCCCATGGCCCCGAACATCATGGCGCCGAGCGCGTAGGGGCTGACCTTGATGCCGGTCCGGCCGAGGGTACGGTATCGCATGCGGTTGCTCCTGGAGTTGTGGTCGATATGTGGTGATCGCCTCGCCGATGCCGTACGCTGGACCGAAGCGGAACGCCTTTCCGGATTATACGGAAAGGCGTTCCGGAAAAGCAAGCGGAGGAGTGTCGTGACGGGGAACACGGCGCCGACCGGGGTCAGCTCGGGCGGTGCGGCGGGTGCGGGCGGCGTGGCCGGTGCGGCGGGTGGGGGGCACTCGAACGGGGCGCCGCGGCGGCTGCGGGCTGACGCTCAGCGCAACATCGACTCCTTGCTTGAGGCGGCGAAGGCTGTCTTCGGCACGTCGGGCGTGGACGCGCCCGCGAAGGAGATCGCCGATCTGGCTGGTGTCGGAGTCGGAACGCTGTACCGACACTTCCCGCAGCGCTCGGACCTGGTCAAGGCCGTGTTCCAGCGCGGAGTCGATGCCTGCGCCGACGCGGCCCCGGCGCTGGCCGCGGCGCACGAACCAGGAGTAGCACTCGCGAGGTGGCTCCTGCGATACACCGAGTTCCTCGCGACCAAACGAGGACTCGCTAACGCCCTGCACTCGGGTGATCCGGCGTTCGACGCCCTGCCCGGCTACTTCATGCAGCGGCTCGGACCCGTCCTCGGGTCACTGCTCGACGCCGCGACAGCGAGTGGTGAGATTCGCGCCGACATCAGCCCCGAGGACCTCCTGCACGCGGTCGCCAATCTGTGCCAGCCTGTCGCTGACGACGGAGCCGCGTATAGCCAGCGCATGGTCGCGCTGCTCATCGACGGACTTCGTTACGGAGCCGACCTTCAGCGGTCGTGAGAGGGTGGGTTCAGCTCAGCTTTGGGGCGGCGTCGAAGAGGGCGGCGGCAGCGGCCCGGGCCGTGGTGGCCGCGGAGGGGTCGTGGTCCATCCGCGCGGACAGGCCCGCGCCGTCGTACAGGAGGTGGAGCTGCCGGGCCAGGGCGTCGGGGTCGGCTACGCCAGCCTCCTGGGCCAAGGTGGTGAACAGGGTCCGCACCCAGTCCCGGTACGCTTCGGCGGCGTGCTCCACGGCACCGCCAGGCCGGGCCTCCGCGCTGGCCATGACGAACGCGCACCCGTTGAACGCGGGGTTGGTGAACTGCTCGCCCTGCGCGTCGAAGACGCCGAGCAGCCGGTCGCGGGGGGTGCGGAAGCGCGTCAGGGCCCGGCTGATCCGCTCACTGGTCCCGGCGTGTCGGGACTCGAGATAGGCGCGGACCAGCTCTTCCTTGCTCCCGAAGATCGTGTAGAGGGAGGCCTTGGCGACACCCGCGTGGGCGATGATGCGGTCGATCCCAACCGTCTGCACGCCCTCCCGGTAGAAAAGCTCGTCGGCAGCCGCCAGCAGACGCTCACGCGCGGACGGCTCGGCGACCTCCCTCTTCGGCATGCTGGTTCCCTTCAGACTGGACCGCGCGCGTTACTGCGCATCCAGTTCGACCTGCACACGGTCGGTGTAGAAGGCCACGTGTCCCGCGATGGCGTCCACCGCCGGGTAGGGAGCCTGGTACGTCCAGACGGCGTCCGCGAGCGCCTGCCCGTCGGGCAGCACGACATCGTAATACGAGGCGTCGCCCTTGTAGGGGCAGTAGCTGTCCGACGTGCTGGCACGTAGCGTGCCGGGGACGACGTCGTCGAGCGGGATGTAGTGCACGGGCGGGTACGCGGCCTCGCGCAGGGTCAGCGCGGCGTTCGTATCGGCGATGACGGTGTCTCCCACCCGGGCGACGACCCGGACGGTGCCGGCGTCGATGCTGATCGGGTGGTTCGCGTCGGGGACTTTGATCTCCTTGGTCACTGCTCTTCCTTCCTGCTGGTGGGTGGACGGTCAGCCGTGGACGAGGTCGAACTCGTTGCCTTCCGGGTCGGCCAGGGTGATCCAGTGGGCGCCATTCTCCTGGACCTCGCCGATCCGGGTGGCGCCCAGATCGGTCAGCCGGCCGATTTCGGTCTCCCAGTCGGCGGCGACCAGGTCGAGGTGCAGCCGGTTCTTGACGGTCTTGCCCTCGGGCACCTGGTGGAAGACCAGGCGTGGCACCGAAACGGCGGCCGGATCGATGGTCACCACCGCGTGTCCCTCGTCGGCGCCGGCGGCGACCTGCCGGCCCAGGGCCTCGGCCCAGAAGCCCGCGAGGGCCGCCGCGTCGGCCGCGTCGATGCTCAGGCCGATAATCGTGTTGCTCATGGACCCTCTCCTCAGTGGTCGGCGGAAACGGTCAGGCTGCGGTCTTGCCGCCGTTCACGCCGACGATCTGACCCGTCACGAACCGGGCGGCGTCGGAGGCGAGGAACGTGATGACATCCGCGATGTCATCGACCTGGCCGAGGCGGCCGGCCGGGACGGTCGCCACCATGGCGGCGGCGCCCTCCTCGCTGCCGGCGAAGAGTACGAGGCCGCCGGTGGCCACCGGGCCCGCGGCGACGGCGTTCACGCGGATGCCCTGGGCGGCCACCTCGAGCGCCGCGGACCGGGTGAAGCCGTTCACCGCATGCTTGCTGGCGCTGTAGAGCGCCGCTCCCGCGCCGCCCCGCTCGCCGAAGGTCGAGGAGAGGTTGACGATGCTGCCGAAGCCCTGTCCGGTCATCACCCGCAGCTCGTGCTTGAGGCAGAAGAACAGGCCACGGACGTTAGTGTCGAAGACGGCGTTATATGCCTCCAGGGTCTGGGTGGCCAGCGGGCCGCGCCTGCCGGTGAGGCCGGCGTTGTTGACGGCGACGTCCAGCTGGCCGAAGGTTTTGACGGTGCCGTCGACCAGGGCCTGGACGTCGTCCTCGATGCTGACGTCGGCCCGGATGTATTCGGCCTCCGCGCCCAGTTCCCGGAGCTCAGCCGCGAACGCCTTGCCTTCCTCGTCGCGCCGTCCGGAGACCACGACGGCGGCGCCCTGACGGGCGAAGGCCGTGGCTGTCGCCCGCCCGATGCCGGCCAGGGCTCCGGTGACCAGAACCACACGCTCGCTCATTTGCTGCTCCTCACTCGCATGCAACGGCCACTCCCGCGCCGTGCTGTCGCCTGTGAGAGCGGGATCAGCGTACGGGGCAGGCTGGGTCATACGAATAAGGTAGACAGGTCTGTTCAATATGTCAAACGGCGACGTTCGCCGGTGGTCTCCGTCCCGCAATCGATGCGAACAGACCTGTCTGAATAGTGCTTCTCTTGCCCGACCGAGCAAGCACAGGGAAAGATCGGAGTGGAGCGGTTGCGGGGGTGTGACCGGGCCGCCGGGGCGGGGCACACAGCCACGCGGCTCTTAGGTCCAGGTGTCACGCATCGGGTTCCTCTTTCGGTCTAAGCTGCTTCCCCCAGCGCTCCGACTCACCGAGTTCGACACGATATGTAATCGTATAACGACAGATAGTTACCAATGGTTCAGTGCTTCTCGCACCCGCTGGATGCACGACGGTGGCTGCCACGTCGATCCCGTCCGCGGCTGGCGCGGAGCGCACGACGGCCCGCAGGGCCTAGCTGAGACGGAAACCCGAAGGCAGCCGCAGGCCAGGGCAGGTCAGGTAGTGCGTGCCGACCGCGCCGCACCGTGTGCACTGGCCGCCCGGCAGCTCATCGGCAGAGCCCGGCGCGACCTGCGGCCCGGTCCCCGCGAGCGCGGGATCGGGAATCGCGCACGGGTCGAACCGCCCGGTCATGGTGATGTCCTGCGTCCGGCGACGTCCCGGCTCCGGACCGGGGCCAAGGCCGGAGGGCACCAGGGCTGCGGTCACCGGGTGCGGGATGATCCCGGCGCGGTTGGCGGTCATCGCGCTCGCTGCCGCATAGCGCTGCGGAACAGGACCTCCACGTCCGCGCGCCGGTACCGGGGCCTCCCGGCCTCGTTGCGAACCTCGGGCAGGCGCCCGCGCCGCGCCCACGCCGCCACCGCCGCCGAGGTCACCCCGAACAAGCCCGCCACCTGCCTGCGGGTCATCAGGTCCTCACCCACGTCGTTAACCGCGGCGACGGGTTCCCAGGCCGCGCACGCGGCCCCAGAGCAGCTCAGCCGGACCAGTGTCGGCGCCATCACGTTCATCGGATTCCCCTGCCAGGCCGCAATAAGCTGGATCCGGGACAGCGCTGGTCACCCTACGCGGCTGCTCCCGGGCAACGGCTCAGGCACGATACCGAACTGCCCGGTGCTGGTTGCAATAAAAGTATTGCTGCAAATTGCAGCGCGAAACATCGGTCAGCTGACCGATATTAAACGATCGCCGCCGGCCCTCCTCCAGATCAGGCCAGGCCCGGCGAGCGACGTTCTACGCCGGTGCCCTGCCGACTCTCATGCGCTGGGTTTCGTCAGACGGCCGTTCGGCCAGATTGTCGTCAAACCGACCCACCGCAACCGGTCCCCTTGACCCTCGCCGACTCCTCTTCCGGGGCCGAAACGGAGTCCGGCGGTGGGTGGCGGACGGTCACGCAGCCTCATACTCAACGAGATTAAAGATGCGGCAGGTCCCGGGTGGTCAGCATCAACGTCACCGCGGCCCGCACCGCCCGCGGCCGGGCCGCAGCCGGCCATAGCCGCATCCGCAGCGCGCCGCGGATCGGGTCGCCTGTACCGCCTGCTCGCTCACGCCACGCCCCCTGCCAGTCCCGGGTTCAGCCGCCGCAGCGCCGCAGCCGCGTTCGCGTGCAGCCGGGCCGCCTCCTCAGCCAGCACCGCCGTCCCCGCGGGGGTCAGCCGGTAATACCGGCGCAGCCGGCCCTCCACCACCTCTTCGCGGTCTACCCCGATCATCCCGTCGACCCGCAGCCGCTCCAGCGCCGTGTACAGCGTCCCGGCGCGCAGCTTGACCCGGCCGCCGGAGATCTGGCCGACCTCGGTGATAATGCCGTATCCATGCTGAGACCCTGCCGCCAGCGCGGTCAGGATCAGGAACGTCGCCTCTTGCATCGCCCTACCGCTCATACCGCCGTTATATACCGATGAACTATCGGTGTCAAGCAAGGGGTAACGGGGTTACGCCCAGCGGCGGAAGCCGCCTTCGCTGTTGATGACCTGACCGGTGATCCAGGCCGCCTCGTCGGTGACCAGCCAGGCGATCAGGCGGGCCGGGTCGTCCGGGACGCCCCAGCGCTGCTGCGGGAAGTGGCGGCGGACGGCCTCGTGGGCCTCGGGCGGAGCGTAGCCGGTGTCGACCGGGCCGGGATTGACCGCGTTGAGGGTGATCTGCTGGTCCGCCAGCTGGTCGGCCAGGGTCTTGGTGATGGAGGCAAGCGCGCCCTTGCTCGCGGCGTAGGCGATCTCGCCGGTCATCGGGCCGAGATCCTGTCCTGAGGTCATGAAGATGACCCGGCCGCCGGGCCGACCGTCGTGACGGGCGGCGAAGGCCTGGGTCAGCAAGATGGTGGAGCGGGTGTTGACCGCCCAGTGCGCGTCGAGCAGGGCGGCGTCCAGCGTGCCGAGCGGGCTGTCGCCGCTGCGCGCGTGGTTGCAGACCAGGATGTCCAGGTGGCCGAAGGCGTCCGCGGCCGCCTCGATGAGCCGGTCGGGAGCCTCCGGCAGGGCCAGGTCGAGTTCCAGGTGGTGGATGCTGGCGTCGGTGGCGGCCAGCGCGGATCGGACGCCGGCGAGCACCGCATCGGTGCCGCCAGGGTCGTCTCCCCAAGGCTGGTCGCGGTCATGCGGCGCGTAGTGGTGCAGGAACAAGCTGGCCCCCAGCGCGGCCAGCCGGCGGGCCACCGCGTATCCGATACCCGCGCGACGGCTGACCCCGGTGACCAGGGCGGCCCGGCCGCGCAGCGGAAGCGGGTCACGCCGCAACTGATCCAGGCTGGGCTCGTTCGCGGTCATCGCGGGCCGACCGTGGCGTACGCCATGGGTCCCTCCCTGTCCTGGACTCGCGCTACGAGCCTACGCAGGGTGTAGCGTCCGCGTGGCAACCGCCCGGCATGCCCCCGGCCACGGTGGGTATGAGTTCAAAGACCAAGGCACCAATGTCGCCGTATGGACATATTTGCATGAACCCTCACGGGATTGGTGCCTTACCAACCGTGTTTGCTAGGTTCGCTGCGATACGGCTTAGCTGCCCACCGCCGGAGGTCACATGGACGCTTACGAGGATCCTGGACTGGACGGGGGTGATGACTTCGGGCTGAACGGGGCCAGGACACGCATCCGGGTAGCCGCGCCGAGGGAGGTATCCGGCCTGGCCGACCCGGGCGACGCCAATGAGTCTCATGCGTTGTCCGCGCGAGAAGCCGAGGTGATGTCGCTCATCGCCGACGGCCAGACCAACGGCCAGATCGCCGCCCGGCTGTTCCTGGCCGAGAAGACGGTGAAAAATCACGTCCGGAGAATCTACTCCAAACTCGGCGTCGGCTCACGGCCCGCCGCTATCGCCTACTGGCGCGCCGCGCACTGATCCCGCAGGTCGCAAGGCCATCTCCAGCGGGCCTTCAGGTTATCCTCAGCTCGGCGGGCGACAATACACAGTATGGACACGCTGACCGATGCGCGCCAGCGACCGGATGCCAGGCTCCTCGTCGTCGAAGACGAGCCGAACATCCTTGAGTTGCTGTCCGCCAGCCTGCGCTACGCGGGTTTCGATGTCGTCACTGCGGCAGCCGGAACTGAGGCGGTACAGGCGGCTCAGCGCCACCGCCCTGACCTCATCGTTCTGGACGTGATGCTGCCGGACATGGACGGGTTCGACGTCATCAGGCGCCTGCGCGGCGGCGGCGCCCGGATTCCGGTCGTCTTCTTGACCGCCCGTGACGCCACCGAGGACAAGATCCGCGGCCTCACGCTGGGCGGCGATGACTACGTCACCAAGCCGTTCAGCCTGGAGGAGGTCATCGCACGGATCCGGGCCGTCCTGCGCCGTACCCGGGGCGACGGGGTCGAGCCGACGCCGAGGCTCACGTTCGCCGACCTGGAACTAGACGAGGAGAGCCACGAAGTGTGGCGGGGCGGTGAGCAGATCCAGCTCTCCCCCACCGAGTTCAAGCTGCTCAGGTACTTCATGAGCAACTCGAACCGGGTCCTGTCGAAGATGCAGATCCTCGACCACGTGTGGGACTACGACTTCCGCGGCGACACTGGCATCGTCGAGTCGTATGTGTCGGTGCTGCGCCGCAAGGTCGACACCAAGGAACCCAGGCTGATCCACACCCTGCGCGGTGTGGGATACGTGCTGCGGCTTCCTTCGTCCTAGGCGCGCGTTCGGTCATGACAGCAGAGGGAGCGAGCAGCCGAGCGGCACGGCGGTGGCGGGCCCTACGCGACTTGCCTGATCGCATGTCCCTGCGGGCCAAGCTCATCACCGGCCTACTCGCACTGGTCATCGCCGCGGTCGCGGCGATCAGCGTCAGCAGCGTCTGGGTGCTGAGGTCCTACCTGACCGCCCAGGATGACAGCCAGCTGAAGTCCGTCTACAGCCTGATAAGCAGCCAGGGGTTCAGCTCGCCGCTGACGCCCGGGGAGCTCTATCAGGTGCACGGCATCCTGGTCGCGGTCGAGGAGCCTGGCACCCCGCTCAGCGCATCCCAGCCGCAGGGCGGCTTGCCCGGCTATGGCGGCAATCGTGCGGTGAGTTCGCTGCCGTCGGTGCCGGCGAGCCAGCTGTGGGCCATCACGAACAAGGGGAAGCTGGTCACGGTCGCGGCCGAGTCGGGCTCGGACACCTGGCGGGTCATAACGACGCCTATCTCCTACCTGCTGCCGACCGCCACAGGCAGCACCGAGCAGGTCACGGGCACCTTGATCGTGGGGGCGGACCTGGGCAACATCAACGCGACGATCGGCGACCTAGCCGAGACCGCCTTGATCATAGCCGCTGTCATCGTCTGCATCTTGGCGCTGGGCATCGTGATGGTGGTGCGGGCGAGCCTGCGGCCGCTGGTGGAAATCGAGGAGACGGCGGGGGAAATCGCGACCGGGCACTTGAACCGGCGAGTGCCGGAACGGGACCCGCGCACCGAGATCGGCAGCCTCGGCCGGTCGCTGAACACCATGCTGAGCCAGATCGAGACCGCGTTCCACGCGCAGGAGGCATCGGAGGCGGCGGCGCACCAGTCAGAGGAACGGATGCGGCGGTTCATCGCCGATGCCAGCCACGAGCTGCGGACGCCGGTGACCTCGATCCGGGGTTTCGCCGAGTACTACCGCCAGCGCGGCGGCCTGGTCCGGCACTGGGACCGGGACGAGCAGGCGGGCGCCGCTGGTTCCGCAGCTGGCGCTGCCCCGGCTGAGGCTGGGCTCACGCCCCCCGACCTGGACCGGATCATGGTCCGGGTAGAGAAGGAAGCCGCCCGGATGGGCCTGCTCGTGGAGGACCTGCTCCTGCTGGCCCGGCTGGACAAGCAGCGGCCGCTGGCCCGGCAGCCGGTCGACTTGCTCTCACTGGCCGCGGACGCGGTACACGACGCGCGGCTGCTGGCGCCGACCCGGGCCATCGACCTGTCGGTACAGCCGGGCGCCGCGTTCCTGGTCATCGGCGACGAGCCACGGCTGCGGCAGGTCATCGGGAACCTGATGAACAACGCGCTCACGCATACCCCGGACGGGACCCCGATCGAACTGTCGATCAGCTCCGGGGCTCTCGATCCCCAGGTGGGCGACCATACCCCGGCCGTGATCCTCGACGTGACCGACCAGGGGCCAGGCATGACGCAGGAGCAGGCACGCCGGGTGTTCGAGCGGTTCTACCGCGCGGACCAGGCCCGGACGCGCAGCACCGGGGGCAGCGGACTGGGCCTGGCCATCGTGCGCGCGCTGGTGGTGGCCCAGGGCGGTGTCGCGTCGGTGCGCACGGCCGAGGGTCAGGGGGCGACCTTCCGGATCGCGCTCCCGCTGGCGCCCGAAGCCCTGGCCCATCCCGATGATGCGGACGCGACCGACGATCTCGGGCCAGCTGACTTAGATGGCCAGGTCTTTAGATAGCCAGGGCGGCGCGGGCCGCGGACCTGACCTCTTCCCGGTACGAGGCGCCGTACAGGCACGCGTGCACCAGCAGCGGGTGCAGCTGGTGCAGTGGGATCCTGGGCCGCCAGCCCGCCGCCAGCGGGACCGCGTCGTTATAGCCGACCAGGATCCGGTCCAGGCTAGGCGCGCCGAACAGGGCGAGCATGGCCAGGTCGGTCTCGCGGTGACCGCCGTGCGCCGCGGGGTCGATGAGCCAGCCCCGGTTGCCGGACCACAGCACGTTCCCGGCCCAGCAGTCACCGTGGATCCGGCTCGGCGGCTCGGCCGGGCCGGCCAGCGAGCCGATCCGGTCGATGACCGCCTCCACCAGCCGCGCCTCCTCGGACCGTAGCGCGCCGGTATCCACGGCCCGGGTCAAGAACGGCAGCAGCCTGCGGTGCGCGTACCAGTGCGGCCAGTCCGCCGCGTCCGGCGTGTTATCTAGCGGCAGGCCGGCGATGAACCCTGGCCACGGCGCGCCGAAGGTGTCCGCGCCGGCCGCGTGCAGGCGGGCGAGGTCCGTGCCGAAGCCGAACGCCGCCTCGGGCGTGGCCGGGCCGGGCGGGATCATCGAGATGACCAGCGCATGCGGGCCGACGGCCAGCACCTTCGGGACCGGGACGGAGGCGGCCTCGGCCAGCCAGCGCAGGCCGTTCGCCTCGGCCGCGAACACGGTCGCGTCCGGATCCGGGCCTGGGCGCTGATCCGGGCCTGGGCGCTGATCTGGGCCTGGGCTGGGATCGGGGGGCGGGAGGGCCTTGGCGAAGGCGCGGCGGCCATCGGACAAGGTGATCATGAGGTGCTGGTAGCCGTGCTGGGAGCCGACGACGCGCGCCTCGCGGACGGTCAGGCCGGTGAGCTGTCCGATCCGGACGGCCAAGGCGGCGGAACGGCTCACGCCGGGTCGTCGGGCCGGCCCAGCAGTTGGGCCAGCCGGGCCGCGATGACCGGCGCGGCGGCGCCGAGCAGGTCGAGCACGTAGGCGTAATCGGCCTGGTCCCCGCCGTAGGGATCGGGGATCTGGCCGCCACCGACCTCGCCTAGGCCGCCTACCTCGCCGAACAGGCGGATCCGGTCCTGGTCCTGCGGGCCGGCCAGCCGCCGCAGGGTGGCGAGATTGCCCGCGTCCATGGCCAGTACCAGGTCGCGTTCGGGAAGCCAGGAGGCCTCGAACTGCCGGGCCCGGTGGGCGGAGCCGTCGTAGCTGCGCCGGGCCAGCGCCCTAAGGGCCTGCGGATACATCGGACTGCCGACATGCCAGTCGCCGGTGCCCGAGCTGTCCAGCGTGACCGCCTCGGCCAGCCCGGCCTCGGCCAGCGAGGCGCGCAGCACGGTCTCGGCCATCGGCGAGCGGCAGATGTTCCCGAGGCAGACCAGGCAGATCCGGTACGGCGTACCCGGCTCCCGGGGCGGCGGCAGCGGCGTCGCCAGCGGGGCGGGGGTGGCGGACAGGGGCAGCGGTGGAATCATGACACCAGGATGCCGCAGGGCGGCCCTATTCGGCGGCGCGGGAGCTGTGGGCCAGGGCGGCTTCCGGGGCGCGCACCGGGACCGGGAAGCGGTCGGGGCCGAACCGGGCGTCGAGCCGTTTCGCCAGCCGGCGCCCGACGCCCTGCATAGGCCGTTCCACGAACAGGTAGGTCGCCGAGCACACCGCGATCAAGATGGCCAGGAACAGCGCGTCGACCAGCACCTGGACCCAGAACGAATGATGCGCCGTCCAGGTCAGGTGGCGGTAAACCTCGATGAGCGCCGGGTGGAGCAGGTAGACCGAGTAGCTGATCAGCCCCAGCCAGGTCAGGAACCGCGGCCAGGTGACGTGCCGGAAGGTCAGCCCGATCCCGAACGTCAGGCCGGCCAGGAAGACCGACATGAACCAGCTGCGCTCCCAGACGAACTCCTCGTGCGGGGACATGTTCCCGGGGAGGTGATGCCACACGCCGGCCGCGATGGCGAGTCCCAGCACGGCGACCGCGATGGCGATGGCCCTGCGCCACGAGTACTGGCCTTGCTCGGCCCGGTAGAGCATCGTCCCGGTGAACATCAGGGCCAGGATCGACAGCGCCTCCCACGGGTAGAGCCAGGTGCCGTTGAAGGCCAGCAGGGTCAGCCCGACCATCGCGGCCAGCGCCGCCCCGACCATGCGCGGCATGCCGCGCATGCCGACGGCCACGGCCAGTCCGGTCAGCACGACCAGGTCGGCGACGAGCGCGATGATGCGCGGGCTCAACAGGTTGTTGGTGAAGTACGCCTGCGGCAGGATGCCGCCGAGCACGACGGCGGCGGCACCGAAGGCCAGCGCGTACCGGCTGCTGCGCCGGTGCACCCGGGCCATGAACAGCGCGGTCAGCAGCAGGTAGAAGATCATCTCGTAGGACAGCGACCATACAACGTTGGGCAGGTTCTCCCCGGCCAGCACGTTCGACATCATCAGCATCTGGGACAGGACCGAGGTCTCCGGGTCGGAACCCTCGCCGCGGAGCCCGCCGATATGCACCATGAACAGGAACAGCGCTACCCCGACGGCGAGCAGGTACAGCGGATAGAGCCGGAACAAGCGGCTGACCCAGAAGGTCCGGACGCTGCCCTTGCGCTCCAGCGACGCGGGCACGATGTACCCGCTGATGAGGAAGAAGACGAAAACGCCGTAATCGCCGGGGTTGATCCACTGGTAGACCCGGCCGTTCAACGCCGGTGGCACGAAGTAGCCGAAGTGGTTGAAGACCACCGCCAGCGCCGCCACCCCGCGCAGGACATCCAGCCAGGCCAGCCGGCTCACGGTCCCCGCCGCGCCGGCCGGGGCAGGCTGCGTCGGCTCGGACGGTCCGGGCTGGGCCGACTCGGCCGGTCCGGGCTTGGCCGTCGGCTCGGCCGCTTGTGGACTGGTCATTCGGCTATCACCGGCATACGTACCGCTCATCGTCCTCAAGTTCGCTCTTCGTGGCCTTACCGGTGCACACTGTAACTGCTGAGCCACGGGATGCGCCGGCCTGCCCCATCTTGGCTACCACGCTTCGTTCGGAATATGGGTCTTCTGGTTCTTTTCTTGCGAACATCACACGGTACCCTCAGCCGACGCCTAGCCGGGCCGCCCGTAATTGGCCATCCCCGGGCGATTGCTGCTACGATCACAGCGTTCTGACGCGCCGCTAGCTCAACTGGCAGA
>Ga0302229_10000490_pt1 | contig 30372 bp, 32 predicted proteins | sample II_Palsa_N1_3_FD_193518 | JGI IMG/M metagenome (GOLD analysis project Ga0302229, IMG submission 193518) | Peat permafrost microbial communities from Stordalen Mire near Abisko, Sweden - II_Palsa_N1_3 | ecosystem: Environmental > Terrestrial > Soil > Palsa > Peat permafrost | place: Sweden... | reverse complement strand
TCGATGTCAGCATGTAGCGTCCGCCGGCATGCGCATCCAGTCCTCGGACGAGGCGCTGCCGCCGCTGGATGACGATCTGATCGTGTCCGGGGACAACCTGCCGGTGCTCAGCGCTCTGCCGGCGGGCGCCTTCGACCTCGTCTACATGGATCCGCCATTCAACACCGGCCGGCTGCGTACGCGGGAGACGATCTCGGTCACGCGCGACGAGCGCGCGGCGGACGGGGGCACGCGGCGCGGCTTCGGTGGCCGGATCTACCGGTCCCGCCTGCTCCAGAGCCTCAGCTACGACGATGCGTTCGCCGACTATCTGGGCTTCTTGGAGCCGCGCCTGCAGGCCGTTCGCGAGCTGCTCGCCGGGCACGGAACGTTGTACTTCCACATCGACTACCGCGAGGCGCATTACTGCAAGCTGCTGCTCGACGAGGTCTTCGGCCGCGATGCGTTCCTCAACGAGCTGATCTGGGCCTACGACTACGGGGCGAAGCCGCGGCGGCGCTGGCCCGCAAAGCACGACACGATCCTCGTATATGTGCGCACTCCGGGGCGGCACCATTTCGACGCGGACGCAGTGGAGCGTGAGCCGTACATGGCCCCCGGACTCGTCGGTCCCGAGAAGGCAGCCCGCGGGAAGCGACCGACCGACGTCTGGTTCCACACGATCGTCCCCACCAACGGCCGGGAGAAGACCGGTTATCCGACACAGAAGCCCGAGGGGGTGCTGCGGCGGATCGTGGCGGCCTCGTCGCGGCCGGGGGGCTGGTGTCTGGACCCGTTCGCCGGCTCCGGCACACTCGGCGCCGTCTGCCGGCAGCTCGGTCGCCGGTTCGTCCTGATCGACTCGAGTCCGACCGCGCAGGCGGTCATGGGCAGGCGGCTCGGAGCCGGCGGTCCGGAGGCGATTACGAGCTAGCGGAGCTAGCTCGACGCGCCTAATGGGCGCTATAGCGCCCACAAGGCGCGTCGCTCAGTCGGTCACCAGTGGGACGAACCTGACCGCCTCCAGCACCACCTGCCTGAGGACCCCATCGTCTTTGCGGATCACCGCCAGCCGCTGGCTGTCGGGCGAGTCCGGGCCGATTCGCAGGGGCGCGACGAGACGCCCACCGGGCGCGAGCTGGTCGAGCAGGGGCTGCGGGACCGGCATCTCGACCGCCGCGGCGACATTGATCGCATCGAACGGTGCACGGCTGGGCAGGCCGTGGCTACCATCGCCGACGGACAGCTCGACGTTCTGGACGCCCAGCTCGGCGAGCGCCTCGCGGGCGAGCTCCGACAGCTGAGGGTGGCGCTCGATCGACCACACCTCGGCCGCGAGCCGGGCCAGCAGCGCCGCGTGGTAGCCCGAGCCGGTGCCGATGTCGAGCACCCGCTCTGACCCAGACAGCTCGAGCAGTTCGAGCATCCGCGCGACGACCAGCGGCTGCGAGATCGTCTGACCGTCCCCGATCGGCAGCGCGACGTTCTCGTACGCCCGGTAGCGCAGCTCCGGCGACACGAAGCGGTCCCGCGGAACCGTAGCGATCGCCGTCAGAACCCTCGCGTCCCGGACGAACGGGGCCAGCGAGTAGGCGAGCTCCCGGGCGGCGGCCGGGTTCACATCCACCGCTCCGTCAGTGGCGCGCGAACCGCTCGACCAGCGCATCGACGCGCTCCCGGAGCTCGTCCGTGGAGAACGTCGAGATCTCGAAGCTCGCGTCGCCCGATTGCGTGCGCACGACCAATTGCCCGGGAGCGCCCGTCCGCTTGCGCAGCAGTCCCCGCGGCGCCGGCACCTCGAGCGACTCGATGTCCCCCCATTCGAGCCGGCCGACGATCTGCCCGTCATCGCGGAGGATGTCGAAGCCTTCCTGCGAGATCCGGACCTCGACCGACTGACGCGTTCCCGAGAGGTTCGCGACGCCGCCTAGATGGATCGCCGTCAGCTGCAAACCGTCCTGGTCGACCGCGGGCTCCGGGGTCGGGGCCTGCTCGCCGGCGGCCGTCGCCGGCGCCCAAGCCGGCCGAGGCTGGGTCGGCGGTTCCGGTGGGGCGTACGTCTCGGTTTCAGGCGGCGTGTAAGGCTCGGGCTCCGGCGGCGTGTGCGGCTCGGGCTCGGGCTCGGGCTCGGGCTCGGGCTCGGGCGGGGCGTAGCTGCCCGGCTCGGGCGGCGTGTACACCTCGGGTTCGGGCGGGGCGTATGCGTCGGGTTCCGCCGGTGCGTTTGTTTCGGGTTGCACCGGGGCGTATGCCTCGGGTTCGGGCGTCGCGTAGTCGGCGTCGGCTACCCCGCCGTACTCGCGAACTCCCTGGTCGTCCTGGGCAGCCTCGTCCTGGCGGCCGTTGTGCGCGGTCAGCTCGGCGTCCGAGTTCTCCGGTCCGGATCGCCGGACGAGCGCGCTCAAACTCTCCTCGTACGACGGCGCGCCGACCAGCTCCTGGGCGCGCGCGACCGCCGGATGTCCGATCGCCGCGCCGAGCTCGATCCCCAGCTCCTCGGCGGCGATCGTGGCCAGCGCACGGCGCCACTGCAGCCCGTCGGCGCGCGGCAGGTAGTTCTGCACGACCGTCTCGAGCTTCTCCTCGTCCATCTGGACGATGTCTGCGTGGGCTGCCGCCGCCTGGGCAAACGCGGTTCGCAACTGCTCCGCGAGCGCCTCGTGTCCGCGGGCCGCAAGTCGCTCGGCGAGCGCCTCGAGGGACTCGTCGTTCATGGCATTGCCTCCTGAAGGTGTGCCTTCAGCTCCTCGAGGAACGCTGAGGCGTGGGCTCCGTAGACGATCCGGTGATCGCACGCGAGGGTCAGGACCATCGTGTGTCCCGCCACGACGGCGCCGTCGCGCACGACCGGCACGTCGCGGATCGGGCCGGCGGCGAGCGCCGCGGCCTGCGGCGGGATGATCAGCGGGGTGAGGGTGGCGATGTCGTACGCGATCGAGTCGGTGACGGTGAACGTCGCGCCGGTCAGCTCCGGCGGCGTGAGGCTTCTCGCTCTTGCGCGCACGAACAACTCGGCGAGCTCGGTGGCGATCTCGATCGCCGACTTCTGATCCGCGTCGAACACCGTTGGCATCACGTACAGACCCTCATCGGCAATCGTCACCCCGATGTTGATCCGCGCGTACAGCTCGTAGCGACCGTCGCGATAGGAGGCGTTGACGCGGGGGACAGCGGTCAGCGCGTGTGCCGCCGCGCGCACCAGCAGCGCGGTGGTTCCGCATCCGAGCTCGGCCGCTCGGGCCAGCGACGGCGTCATGTCGACCTCGGCCGTGAACTCGACGCTCGGGACGGTCGCGCGCGACTCCGCGCTGCGCCGCGCGATCGCGCGCTCGTGGCGGTCCAGCTCGATCGTCGTCACCTCGCCTTTGGGAGCGAGACTCGCGGTCGAGTCGTTCATGACCAGACCATAGCCGCTGGCGCGGCGCCGCCCGGCGGCAAAACCGACGCCCGAGTCGCCGGGACGGCTCATTGGGAGCGGGGGAGCCACTTGTCGAGAAACGCCTCGGCGTCGATGCCGGCCAGGTCGGTCCGCAGGTCACGCAACAGCCGCGACGCGTCTCGCGCCGGCAGCTCCCAGAACATCGCGACCTCGCCGTCGTCGATCGAGACGACCTCGATGCGGTCGAGCCGGTCCTCGTCGAGGAATGCCGGGGCGACCCGGTCACGGCTCGCGATCAGGTGATACGCGCGGTTGGCTCTCACGCCGCCTCCGACAGCGCCCGCGCCGCCGCCTCGATCGCGCCGGCGCCCGCAAACACCTCGCCGTCGACCGTCACCCCCGGCAGCCGGTCGACGCCGGCCCGGTGAGCCCGCGCAACCGCCGCATCGAGGCGATCGGCGACGGACCGCAGCCGGGTCGCCTTGATCAGTGCCGCCGGATGGATCTCACAGGCCGCGCCGGCGATCAGCACGGTGTCGAGCTCGCTGAGGTCCCGCCCGCCGGCGAACGCCTGGCGGAACGCAGCCAGCGAGAACGCGATCGTGCGCCCGACCTGCTTCGCGTAGGTCGCCGCCAGCATCGCGTCGCGCGTGTCCGGCGGCCAAGCCCGCGGCCAGCGCAGCGGCTGCAGTCCGAGCGACTGCGCCCGCCGGGCGAGCGCCGTGAGATCTGGCTCGTCGGGGGCGGCAAACCCGGCCGATGCGAGCACCGGCTCCCACTCCGCGGCGCCTCCCAGCGCCGCTACCGCGCGCTCGGCGGCGAGGTGGCACTCGGGATCCCCGAGGTCGTAGTAGAAGACGATCTGCGCGGGTGGCTCTGGCACGGCGTCAGCCGTGGATCAGCCAGCCGTCCGCGGCGCGCGCGGCCTCCATCAGGGCCTCGGACAGGGTCGGGTGGCCGTGGATCGTGCGCGCGACCTCGGGATAGCCGCCCTCGAGCGCCTTGGCGATGACAAGCTCCTGGATCAGCTCGGTCGCCCTGGTGCCGCAGATGTGGCCGCCGAGGAGCTCGCCGTACTGCCGGTCGCCGATGATCTTGATCACGCCGTTGCGGTCTCCGTAGACGGTTCCAGCCCCGACCGCGCCGTACTGGACCTTGCCGACGACGACGTCGTGGCCCTCCTCGCGCGCCTGCTGCTCGGTCAATCCGAACGATCCGACGTTGGGCGTGCAGAAGGTCGCACGCGGGATGTCGATGTAGGAGATCGGGTGGGTGGGCAGCCCGGCGGCGTCCTCAACCGCGATCACCCCTTCGTCGGAGGCTTTGTGCGCGAGCGCCGGCCCGGGCACGAGATCGCCGATCGCGTAGATGCCCGAAGCGGTCGTGCGCAGCGCGCCGTCCACCTTGATCAAGCCGCGCTCGTCCAGTTCGACGCCGGCCTCCTCGAGCCTCAGCGCTGCGACGTCGGGCCCTCGCCCCGCGGCGATCACGAGCCAGTCCGCTGTCCCCGACTCCTCGCCGAACACGAACTCGACCAGCTTGTCGCCGGTTACCACGCTCGTCACGAACGTGCCGGTGTGGATCTGGATGCCCTGGCGCCGCAGACCACGCTCGGCGGCCTTCGAGATGTCGGCGTCCTCGGTCGGCAGCACCCGGTCGAGCGCCTCGAACAGGCGCACCTCGACGCCGAGGCGCGCGTATGCGGAGGCGATCTCGGCGCCGGACGCGCCGGCTCCGACGACCGCCAGCGACCCGGGCAGCTCGGGGAGCGCCCACGCCTCCTCGGTCCCGATCACGCGCCCGCCGAAGTCAGTCCCCGGAATCGGCCGCGGGACCGAGCCGGTCGCGAGCACGATCGTCTTTGCCTTGAGAATCCGGTCCCCGACCGCCACGCCGCCGTTGCCGGCGAGCGAGCCGACGCCATCGATCGCCTCTACCGAGTTCTTCTTGAGCAGCCCCGCGACCCCGCCGGTCAGCGTCTTGACGACCTTGTCGCGCCGCGCCATCACCGCCGGGAAGTCGACCTCGGGCGCGGCGACCTTGATGCCGAACTCGCCGGCGTCGCGAATCTCCTGGAGCACGTCGGCGCTGCGTAGGACCGCCTTGGCGGGGATGCACGCGTAATTGAGGCAGCGGCCGCCGATCTTGTCCCGCTCGATCACGGCCGTCTTCAGACCGAGCTGCGCGGCCCGGATCGCGGTCACGTAACCGCCCGGGCCGGAGCCGATTACGACACAGTCGAAGTTTGAGTCGGGCACGGTCGCAGCGTAGCCGAACTACAGCTAGCCGGCCGTCGGCGCCTGCATCCGGGCGAGCACGCGCACGAGCTTCCAGAGCAGGCAGCCGCTGCCGACGATGAACAGCGGCGGCACGAGGAACCCGAGCAGGTTCGACGCCTCGACCAACAGCAGCGAGAACAGCATGATCACGATCGCGAGCAGCGCCATGAACACCAGCACCGCCTGGGCCGAGCGCCGCCACATACCCACCGCGCACGCGATCGTGACCGCCGAGAACAGCAGGGTCGGGGCGGCGGACGGATGCCTTCCGGCGATCGTCGCGCCGGCCGCGTACAGGACGAGATTGACGACTCCGGAGATGCCCGCGACCGCGGTCGCGGCCAGTAGCGGCCAGGGACGCTCGCCGGGCGCCAGCGGCTCGAGCCGGGCGCGCGCGGCGGCATTCTGCGCCTCGGTGCGAGCGCGGTAGCGCTCGATGAAGTCGTCTGGGGCCGGCGCGGGTGCGTCGGGGGGCGGTGGCGCCTTACGCTGCGTCACGGCGATCCTCGTGCTCGAGCGCCGCTCGCAGCCTGCGCGCCGCCAGTTCGGGTTCGGCCGCCTGCGTGAGCGCGCGGACGACGGCCACCCGTCTGGCGCCGGCGGCGGCGACCGCGCCGACGTTGCCGGTCTCGATCCCCCCGATTGCGAAGAACGGCATCCGGGCGTGCGCGGCCGCATACCGTACGAGCTCGAGCCCGACCGCTCCGCGCCCCGGCTTCGTCGGCGTCGCGTGCACGGGTCCGACGCCGATGTAGTCGACGTCGAGCTCGTTCGCCGCCTCGATCTGCTCCGGCGAGTGTGTCGAGCGCCCGACCAGCCGGTCGCGACCGAGCAGCACGCGCGCGGTTGCGACCGGGACGTCCTCCTGACCGAGGTGGACCCCATCGGCGCCGGCCGCCGCGGCGAGGTCGGGTCGGTCGTTGACGATGAACAGCGCGCCGCGCGCGGCGCAGACCCCGGCGAGCTCGACGGCCACCGCCAGGATCGCCGCGTCGCTCTCGCTCTTCATCCGCAGCTGCACCAGATCGACGCCGCCCCGCAAGGCGGCGTCGACTCGGGCCGGCTCGATCCGGTCGCAGACGAGGTACAGCCTCGCGGCGGCCAGCCGAGCGCGGCGAGCGGCCCCGGCGCCGGCGGCGCTGCCGGCGGTTGCGTGCTCTGGCGGAACGCTCATCAGCCTCGAAGTCTGCCAAGAGCGCCGCGGTAGCATCACTCCTGAACCGTGACCGAGCCCCGCTCCTCAACCGATGTGGTGATCGTCGGCGGCGGCGTGATCGGGCTGGCGATCGGCTGGCGCCTGCAGCGCCGCGGCCTGCGGGCGATCGTTGTCGACCGCGCTGTGAGCCTCGGCGAGGCGACCTCGCGGGTCGCTGCCGGCATGATCGCGCCGATCGCCGAGGCGGCGCCGAAGGAGCCCGCCGTGCTCGCCCTGTCGCGCGCGAGCGCGCAGCTGTACCCGAGCTTCGTCGAGGAACTGATCGCTGAGGGGGGCATCGATCCCGGCTACCGAAGGTGCGGGACGCTGCTCGTCGCTCGTGACGCCGACGAGGCGGCCGCGCTCGATCGCGAGCACGCCTTCCGCCGCTCGCTCGACTTGCCCGTGGCGCGGCTGCGCGCGAGCGAGGCACGGGCGCTCGAGCCGGCGCTCGCCCCGACGCTCCGGCTCGCGCTCGAGATCCCCGACGACCATGCGATCGATCCGCGCGCCCTCGCGCGCGCGCTGTCGCAAGCCTTCGCCCGCGCCGGCGGCGAGGCATGGCTGCGCAGCGAAGTTGGCGAGGTGATCTGCGATGACGACCGGGTGCGCGGGGTGCGGCTGGTTGGCGGCGGCGAGATCGAGGCCGACCACGTCGTCGTCGCGGCAGGGCCGTGGTCGGGCGAGGTACCCGGGCTGCCCGAGCCGGCGCGCGTGCCGATGCGGCCGGTCAAGGGTCAGAGCCTCGGCCTCCGAGACCCCGCCGGCCCGGGTCTCCTGCAGCGCGTGATCCGCATGCAACCCGGGTACATCGTTCCCCGTGGGGATGGTCGCTACGTACTCGGCGCGACGATGGAGGAGCGCGGCTTCGACACGACCGTCACCGCGGGCGCGGTGTTCGAGCTGCTGCGAGACGCGATCGAGCTCGTCCCGGGGGTCGGCGAATGGGTGATCGAGGAGCTGATGGCGGGCACGCGTCCCGGGACGCCCGACAACGCGCCGATCATCGGCCGCGGGGCTCTCGAGGGCCTGTACTGGGCGACCGGGCACTACCGCCACGGAATCCTGCTGACCCCGCTCACGGCCGAGCTGGTAGCCGCGGGGCTGGCGGGCGAGGCCGTGCCCGAGCTGGCGTTGACGTGCGACCCGACCAGGTTCGCGCCCGTCGTCCGAGCGCAGCGGAGCGTCCGCGCGTGATCGTCGTGACGGTCAACGGCCAGCACCGCGAGCTCGGCGACGGAACCACCGTGAGCTCGCTGGTCGAGGCGATCGGCGGCCCCGGCGATGGGCGCGGCGTCGCCGTCGCGATCGGCGGCGAGGTCGTGCCGCGTTCGGCGTGGGCGGAGACGGTGCTCGGCCCGGGCGCCCGAGTCGAGGTACTGACGGCGGTGCAGGGCGGATGATCGGCGAGGAGCTTGTGATCGCCGGGCGGCGTTTGAGCTCGCGCTTGATCCTCGGGACCGGCGGCTTCAGCAACCACGAGCTGCTGAGCGAGGCGCTCGCGGCGGCCGAGGCCGAGCTGTGCACGGTCGCGCTGCGGCGGCTCGGGGTTGGGCGCGATCAGCATCCCCGCGGATCGATCCTCGATGTGCTCGCCGCCGCCGGGGTCGAGATCCTGCCGAACACCGCGGGGTGCTACACCGCCCGCGACGCGATCACGACCGCGCGGCTCGCACGGGAGGCGTTCTCGACCGACTGGATCAAGCTCGAGGTGATCGGCGATGACCGGACCCTGCTCCCGGACGCGGTCGAGCTTGTGGCCGCAGCCGAGGCGCTCGTCGACGACGGCTTCACCGTCCTCCCGTACACGACCGACGACCCGGTGCTCGCGCGGCGCCTGGAGGACGTCGGCTGCGCCGCCGTGATGCCGCTCGGCTCGCCGATCGGCAGCGGCATGGGCATCTGCAACCCGTACAACATCTCGATCATCGTCGAGCGCGCGTCGGTGCCCGTGATCCTCGACGCGGGCGTCGGTACGGCGTCCGACGCGGCGCTGGCGATCGAGCTCGGCTGCGACGCCGTGCTGTGCGCGAGCGCGATCTCGCGTGCGCACGACCCAGTCGCGATGGCGCAGGCGATCAAGCTGGCGGTGCAGGCCGGGGCGCTGGCCGCCGGCGCCGGCCGGATCCCGCGACGCCGCTACGCCCAGGCGTCCACACCGGAGGAGGGGATGCCGGTGTTCGCCGACTCGCCAGACCGCGTCGCATGAGGCCGCGGGAGATCGGCCGGTGAGCTCGCGGGAGCTGGACGAGCGCTCGGTCGACGAGCTGCTCGACGTGTGGGAGGCGGCCTGGTCGGGCAAGGACCCGGACGCGTTCGACGCCGTCTGCCACGAGGACATCCACTACGAGGATCCGCTCGTCGCCGAGCCGCTCGAAGGCCCCGCCGCGGTCGCCGCCCACGCCGGTCGACTGTGGGCCGCGTTTCCCGACGCTCGCCTGCAGAAGCTCGGCAATCGCCTGACCGATGGCCGTTACGTCGCGGCGCCGAGCAAGCTGCTCGCAACCAACCGCGAGCCGCTCGCGGGTCTGCCGGCGACCAACCGCTTCGTCGTCGTCCCGTGCGTCTTCTACTGCGAGCTGGCGGACGCCCGTCTGCTGCGCGTGCGCGCCTTCTTCGACCTGTACGACGCGGCGGTGCAGCTCGGGGTCCTGCCCGGACGCGGCACCCTCGGCGAGAAGGCGCTGCTGGTGCTGCGGGGCTTCGGCCTGCGCGCCGGTCGCTGACTCGCCGCCCCAGACTCGCCGCCCCAGACTCGCCGCCCCAGACTCGCCGCCCCAGACTCGCCGCCCCACTTGGGCGCGGATTGTGCCCCTGGCGGTCACATTTCCCGCCCAGGTGGACACTCGTGGCAGAAATCGTCTGATGCGTGTCATTGCGGACGCGGATGCGGTGGGGGATGATCAGCGCATGGGGTTCGGCACGGTCGAGACGCTCCGCCGCACCTTCGGTCGGACCCTCCAGGTCAACCCAAGCGACTACCGGGAGCGGTTCGCGGCATGAACATCGCGATCCCGATCTTCGACGGGCTGACGGCGCTCGACGCCGTCGGACCGTACGAGGTGCTGTCCCGACTGCCGGGCGCGACCGTGTCGTTCCTCGCGACCGAGCCGGGACCGAAGCGCACCGAGACGGGAATGCTTGCGCTCACGGCCGACCTCGCGCTCGACCAGCTGCCCCACCCGGACGTGATCGTTGTCCCCGGCGGGTACGGAACCCGGGCCCTTTGCAGCGACGAGGAGATGCTCGGCTGGCTGCGGGAGGCCCACGCCCACTCGACCTGGACGACGTCGGTCTGCACCGGCGCGCTCGTGCTCGGCGCGGCGGGCATCCTCGACGGCCTCGAGGCGACGACCCACTGGCTGCTGCTGGATGTGCTCTCGGATTACGGCGCCACACCGGTGAACCGGCGAGTGGTCGAACAGGGCAAGGTGATCACGGCCGCCGGCGTATCCGCAGGGATCGACATGGCGCTCACGCTGGTGGCGAGGATCGCCGGCGACGAGCTGGCCCAGGGGATCCAGCTGGGGATCGAGTACGACCCACACCCGCCGTTCAGCGGCGGCTCACCGGCAACTGCCCCGCCGGCGATCGTCGAGCTGGTCCGCCGCCGCGCCGCCGAGCTCGCGTGAGCGTGGCGGTGTAGCCGCCGCAAGCAGCAATCCTCGTGGTCGGGGACGCCCGCATCGCGGGCGTTTTGTGGTGTACGGAGTCCGGGGGACACGAAAGATCGTGGTAGACGCCACGTTGCGAGCGAGCCTCGGACGGCGTCAACTTTCGACCTGTGATGCGACACGGCGACGAGACAGGGCGAGGCTTGGCGCAGCGCCCCATGGGCAGCGGGACCGATCAGGCTCGCTCGCATGCGTTGTCCGCCGCCGGCCGCCGCGCTCGTCTCGGGTCGGGAACGACCGGGGGCCTTGCGTGCCGGATGACCGTGGCGGGGAACTCATCGGTGAGCGCTTCGGCGATCTTCTACAGCTGCGCCGACAACCACTCGCGGCGGACCGTGGACAGCCCGCGTAACCAAAGACCGATCGACGCGTACGACGGGCGAGATCGGGTTGGTCGGCTGCTGTGTTTGGCGCGGATCAGTGCGGAGCGGGGGCTCGAGCGCGATTGCCGCGAGTACGTCTCGTGGGCGCGATATATCGCGAACGCCTGTGGTTGGGTTGGCCTCGAGGCGCGGGCCTGCGGTGTGCTCGGACTGCTCGAGGTCGGGCTGGGCAAGTTCGCTGCCGCTGTGGAGCAGTTCGACAGTTGCGCGCGGATGTTGGCGGGTGCTGAGCGCGAGGACTCCGACGAGCTTGTCTGGGCTGCTGATCAGGTGGAGGCGTTGATCGCGCTCGCTCGGTACCCGCGCGCAGCGGAGGTCTGCCGATCCGAGCAGGTGCGCGCGGAGCGGACGCGTAGCCGGCTCGTTTACGCGAGCGCCGCCAGGTGTCGTGCGCTGGTCGCGGACACCGAGTCGTTCGTGATGGAGTTCGAGGCGACAGTGCGTGCATACCGGAGCGTTCCAGATGACTTTGAGCTTGCTCGTGCCCAGCTGTGTTTCGGGGAGCGCCTGCGACGCGAGCGCCGTTCAGTCGACGCTCGCGCCCAGCTTGGCTCCGCGTTGTCAACCTTTGAGCGCCTCGCGGCTGTGCCGTGGGCCGAGCGTGCACGGCGCGAACTTGAGGCCACCGTCCGACACCGCAACTGTGCAGGCGATCCCGACGCGCTCACAGGGCGCGAAATGCAAGTTGCAATGATGATGGCCGATGGGGCGACCGTTCGCGAGGCCGCCAACCGTCTGTTCATCTCTGCAAAGACGGTCGAAGCCCACCTCTCGCGCGCGTACCGCAAGCTGGGTGTCCGCAACCGCGCCCAGCTCGTCAGAGCACTAACCGCGTCAGCTCGACCAATGCGGACTCAACTCGAGCCGGAACCCGTCACGCGGTGGCCGTGAAGATCATCTGGACAGGTTGGAGGGTGGAGCGGTAGCGTGCGGCTATGTCCTCGGAGTGGTCGGCGCTGTCCTACGAGGAGTGGAGCGCGACGTGCGATACGTTGCACGCGCACACCCAAGTTCTCGGCAAGCTGGCCGTCGCGCTTGCTCCCCCCGAGCCGCAACTGCAGCACGCGGCGCTGAAGCTGACCGCGCGCGGGTGGGAGACGGGCCTGCTGCCAGCGGCCAACGGTTCCGGCGCGCTCGTCGTCGCGCTCGACCTGAGAAGCCATGAGGCGAGCGTCGAGCACAGCGGGGGGCGCGTGCAGCGCGTCGGGCTGACGCCCGACCGATCGGTCGGCGAGGTTACGCGTGAAGTGCTCGAGGCGGTCCGCAACGTTGCCGGTAGGGTCGAGATCGACCCGACGCCGCAGGAGGTGCCATGGAGCGCGCCGCTTGACGAGGACGAGGAGCACGCTCGCTATGACCCTGATCAGGTCGCTTCCTACTTTGCGGGCGCAATCCGCGCCGCGTTGATCCTCGCAGAGTTTCGGGCGCCGTACCGCGGGCGCTCGACACCGGTCAACGCGTGGTGGGGCTCGTTCGACCTCGCCGTGAATCTGTTTTCCGGTTTGCCGGCTGATCCGCCGTCGCAGGACTTCATCATGCGCAACGCGATGGACGCGCAGGAGGTCGCCGTCGGCTGGTGGCCGGGCGATCGAAGGTACGCGCGGGCGGCGTTCTACGCCTACGCGCACCCAGCGCCGGCCGGGTTCGCGAGCGCGAACCTCACCCCCGCAGCGGCGCACTGGAACGCGGAGTTGGGCGAGTACATCCTGGACTGGGACGACATATGCCGGAGCCCCGACCCCCATCAGGCCGGGGTCGAGTTTGCGCATTCGGTGTTCCGTCATGCCTGCACGGTGTGCGATTGGGATCCCGCACTGTCCGCAAGCGCGGAGGGCAAGCCCCCGCCGGTCGCGTGAGCGAGAATCTGGACGCCCCTCGCCAGCTGTGCAAGCGGCGGCTCCGCGGAGCCACCGCTCACAATGGCTGAGTGATCCTCGTCGCGCTCGCGATCCTGCTGTCGACAGCCGCGGGCGTCGCGTCCGAGCGGCGCACGCCCCGCGCGATGCGGGCGGCGGAGCTGTCGCTGACCGCGATGTTGTACGTCCTGATGCCGTTCGTGGCGTACGCCTCGTTCGCGCACCTGCACCTGTCGCTCGCGGGCGCCGCCGGACTGGTGGTGGCATGGATCGGCCTCGGGGCGGCCGGCGTGCTCGCCTGGGGGATCGGGCGGCGGATGCACCTGCCGCGCCCGTCTCTCGGCGGCCTCATCTGCACCGTGACGATCGTCAACACCGGCTACGTCGGGCTGCCGCTGATCGTTGTCCTGCTCGGCGCCCGCGTCCTGACGCCCGCAGTCGCCTACGACCAGGCGGTCAGCGCTCCGTTCTTCTTCACCGTCGGGTTCGCGATCGGCGCCGCCTTCGGGGTCGGCGAGAAGCCCTCGATCTCCGGACAGATCCAGGCGCTGCTGTTCCGCAACCCGCCGCTCGCCGGCGCGGTCGCCGGCCTGCTCGTCCCGGCTGCGTGGGCGCCCCACGTGCTCGTCGTCGCCTCGCGGCTGGCCGTCGACGCGCTGATCGTGCCCGGCTTCTTCGCGGTCGGCGTCTACCTGTCTGCCGACCCGTCGCAGCGACTGCTCGAGCGCCCCGATCGCCGCGTCCTGGTGGCGCTCGCGCTGCGCTTCGGGGTCAACTCGGCGCTGCTCGAGGCGGTGTCCGTTGCCGGAGTCGCGATCCCGTCCGTCTACCTCTTCCAAGCCGTGATGCCCTCGGGCCTCACGTCGCTGATCCTCGGGCGGCGGTTCGGCCTCGACCAGGGGCTGATCGCGACCGTGATCATCTGGAGCACGGTCGCGGTGCTCGCCGTCGCGACCACCGTCTACCTGGTCTAGCCCGACCATCACCGGGGACCGAGTGCACCGCACTAGACTGCTGCGCTTGACCGTCACGGCGCCAACGCACTTCCTGACCGGCGAGGAGCTGTCCGACTCCCAGCTGACGGCGCTGCTCGACCGGGCGCTCGAGCTGAAGGCCGAGCCGTTCGCCTCGAGCGTCCTGCGCGGCCGCAGCGTCGCACTGATCTTCGAGCGGCCCTCGACTCGGACCAGGGTGTCCTTCGAGGTCGGCGTGCACGAGCTCGGCGGCCACCCGGTCGTCCTGCGCGGCGACGAGATGCAGCTGAGCCGCGGCGAGTCGTTGCGCGACACGGCGCTGGTGCTGTCGCGCCACGTGGCGGCGATCGGGCTCAGGACCGGCCCGGACGATGTGATCCGCGAGCTTGCCGACGGTGCGAGCGTGCCGGTCATCAACATGTTGACCGCCGGACACCATCCCTGCCAGGTGCTCGCCGACGTCCTCACGCTGCGGGAGGAGTTCGGTCATCTCGACGGTCTGAAGCTGGCCTACGTCGGGGACGGCAACAACGTCGCTCGCTCGCTCGCGATCATTGGCGCCGTCGCCAGCGTCGAGGTGCGTGTCGCGGCTCCGCCTGGCTACCAGCTCGAGCCGGTTGCGGGCGCGACCCTGACCGACGACCCCGTGGAGGCGGTGAGCGGCGCCAACGCGATCTACACCGACGTCTGGGTCAGCATGAACGACTCTCCCGAGGAGGCCGACACCCGCCGCGCCGCGCTCGCGCCCTACCGGCTCGACGACGCGCTGCTGTCGGCCGCCGCGCCAGGAGCGATCGCGCTCCACTGTCTCCCGGCGCATCCGGGTGAGGAGATCACCGAGAGCGTCCTGTACGGCGAGCGCCAGCGGATCTGGGATCAGGCCGAGAACCGCCGCCACGCGCAGAAAGCGCTGCTCGAGCTGCTCGTCGGTGCGGAGACGGGCGCCGGATAACCTAGGACGGGTGGACCACGCGCCCGTCACCGCGACCAGACCACGCCGCGGCGACGAGCTGGAGCTGACGATCGACACGCTTGCGTTCGGCGGCGCCGGGGTGGCGAGGCACGACGGCTTCGTCGTGTTCGTCTCTGGCGCGATCCCGGGCGACGTCGTCCGTGCGGTCGTCGGCAAGTCCAAGCGCGCGTATGCAGAAGCCCGCGCGGTCGAGATCGTCGCGCCCAGCCCGGAACGAGTCGCGCCGCGCGCCGAGCATCCGGGCGCGCCGTGGCAGGTGATCCCATACGAGCGCCAGCTCGAGATCAAGCAGGCGCAGGTGCAGGAGGCGCTCACCCGGATCGGGCGGCTGAGCGGCTTTGAGCTCGAGCCGATCATCCCCGCAGTCGAGCAGTGGCGCTACCGCAACAAGCTCGAGTATTCGTTCGGTGCGGGCGCCGCCGGCGAACTCGTGTGCGGCTTTCACGCCCCCGGCAACTGGGAGGAGATCGTCGGTGTCTCGGACTGCCTGCTCGCCTCACAGGACAGCAACCGGGCGCGCGATGAAGTCGTCGCCTGGTGCCGGACGCAGGGGCTCGCGCCGTATGACCGTCGCACCGGAACGGGCTTTCTCCGCAACCTCGTGCTGCGCGAGGGCCGGCGCACGGGCGAGCTCCAGGTGCGGCTCGTGACCAGCCCCGGGACGCTCGACCGCGAGTCGCTGGCGGCCGCCGCCACGAGCGCCGGCGGCCTGCTGTGGACGCGGACCGGCAGCGTCGCCGAGACGACCGCGGGCGGTCACACGGAGCTGCTCGCCGGCACCGACCGGCTGGAAGAGGAGCTCGGTGGGATGCGGGTGAGCATCTCCGCGGAGGCGTTCTTCCAGACGAACACCGAGATGGCCGAGCGTCTGTACCAGCTGGCGATCGAGTACGCCGAGCTGAGCGGGATCGAGACGGTCTATGACCTGTACTGCGGGATCGGCACGATCGGGCTGCTGATGGCGCCGCGGGCCGCGCACGTGTGGGGGCTCGAGCTGGTCGAGGACGCGGTCGCTGACGCGATCCGCAACGCTCGGCACAATGAGGTCGACAACGCCCGGTTCTTCGCCGGCGATGTCCGGATCGCGCTGTCTGAGCTGGTCCAGCGCGCCGGACGCCCCGACGTACTGGTCGTCGACCCCCCTCGCGCCGGGCTCTCGCAGAAGGTTGTCAGGCGGATCATCGAGACAGCCCCAAAGCGGGTCGTGTACGTCTCCTGCAACCCGACGACGCTCGCGCCGAACGCCGCCCAGCTGGTGGACGCCGGATATGTTCTGCACAAGGTGCGCCCCGTCGACATGTTTCCCCAGACGCCGCACGTGGAGTGCGTCGCCCAGCTCGTGCGAGCGTGATTCCGTCGATCGAAGAGCTGCTGCGCACCCGTACGGGGGAGGAGATTGCGCTCAACCAGCGCCACCTCAACCCGCAGATGGGGCGAATCCTGCGGACGCTCGGATTCGACCGGACCTGGGTGCAAGGCGACAGGTCGTGCCTGATCGACTCGACCGGCGAGCGCTACCTCGACCTGATCAGCGGTTACGGCGTGTTCGCGCTCGGGCGCAACCACCCCGATGTGATCGAGGCGCTCGAACAGGTGATGGCCGCCCGCACCGCCAACCTGCCGCAGCTCGGGGTGACGCTGCTGACGGGCGTCCTCGCCGAGCAGCTGCTCGCCCGCGCGCCCGCGAGCGTCGCCGCGATGGTCCCCGCGAACTCGGGAACCGAGGCGGTCGAGGCCGCGATCAAGATCTCGCGGGCGGCAACCGGCCGGCCCCGGGTGCTGTGCGCCGACCACGCGTTCCACGGTTTGACGCTCGGGTCGCTGTCGCTCAACGGCAACGAGGAGTTCCGCGCCGGCTTCGGGCCGCTGCTCCCCGGCTGCGATCCGATCCCGCTGGGCGATCTCGACGCGCTCGACCGGGAACTTGCTCGCGGCGATGTCGCGGCGCTGATCCTCGAGCCGGTCCAGGGCAAGGGCGTGAACCTACCGCCGCTCGGTTATCTCGCCGATGCGCAGCAGCGCTGCCGCGACGCGGGCACGCTGTTCGTCTGCGATGAGGTGCAGACTGGAATCGGCCGAACCGGGCGCTTCCTGGCGCTCGAGCATTGGGCGCTCGAGCCTGACCTGATCTGCCTCGCCAAGGCGCTGTCCGGGGGATTCGTCCCGACCGGAGCGGTGCTCGTCTCGCGAGCGGCATTCGACAAGGTGTTCGATGGGATGGAGCGGGCCGTGCGTCACGGCTCGACCTTCGGCGGCAACGACCTCGCCGCCGCCGCCGCCCTCGCCACGCTGCGGGTGCTCGAGCGTGACGGCGTCGTCGAGCACGCGGCGCGCATGGGCGCGCTGCTGCTCGAGCTGACCAGCCCGCTCGTCGAGCGCCACGAGATCGTGCGCGACGTCCGCGGGCTCGGCCTGATGTGGGCGATCGAGCTCGGCGCTCCGACCGGGACCGCCAGCCGTGCCGTCTTCAACGCCGCCGAGCGCGCCCAGCCGGGACTGTTCGCGCAGCTGTTGACGGTTCCCCTGTTCCACGAGCACCGGATCCTCTGCCAGGTCGCGGGCCACCGGATGAACGTCGTCAAGGCGCTCCCCACCCTTCTGATCGACGAGGAGGAGGTTCGCCGCTTTGCCGACGCGCTCGCCAGCGTCGTCGCCGCCGCCGAGCGCACGCCGCGGGCGATGGCCCGGTTCGGCCTGAAGATGGCGCGTGGCTCGGTCCGCTCCTATCAGTCCCGACGCGCCCCGGTCGCGCGCTGAGAGCCGTGCGGGCGCTCGTCACCGGCGCCGCCGGGTTCATCGGCGGCCACGTCGCGAGCGCGTTGATCGACGCGGGGGCGGAGGTGGTCGCCTTCGACCGGAGGTTCCCGCCGACGGCGCCCGCCGCGAATGTCGCCGAACAGATCGAGGGTGACGTGCTCGACCCGGCGGCCGTCGCCCGCGCGCTCGAGGGCTGCGACGCCGTCTTTCACCTCGCGGCCGTGTACAGCTATGCCCGCGCCGACGCACGGCTGATGCAGGCCGTCAACGTCGAGGGGACGCGGATCGTGCTCGACGCGGCCGCGCGGGGAACGCGCCGCCGGGTCGTGCACACGAGCAGCTGCGCGACATGCGGGCCGGTGCCGGGGCGCGCGGCCGACGAGCGAGACTTCCCGCCGCCGAGCGAGCTCGGCATCCCCTACAAGCGCACCAAGCTCGCCGGTGAGCGGATCGCGCTGACCGCGGCTCGCGACGGTCTCGACGCCGTCATCGTGAACCCGACCGTGCCGGTCGGCCGCGGCGACAACCGGCCGACCCCGACCGGCAAGATGGTCGCCGACGTCGCTTGCGGGCGGGCCCGCGCGTATCTGGCCGGCAGCACGCTCAACGTGGTTGCCGTCGAGGACGTCGCGGCGGGCCAACTGCGGGCCTACGAGCGGGGCCGCACCGGCGAGCGCTATCTGCTCGGCGGCGAGAACCTGAGCATCCGCGAGGTGTTCTCGCATCTGGCGAGCGCGGCCGGTCTCGCGGCACCGTCGATCCCCGTCCCGTGGACCGCGGCGTACGCGTGCGCGCGCGTCGCGGACGCGGCGCTTCGTCCGTTCGCGCGCGAGCCGAAGCTGCTGCTGCTCGACGAGGTTCGCGCCGGCCGCCTGCCGCATCTGTTCGATGACGGCAAGGCCCGGCGCGAGCTCGGCTACACCTCGCGCCCGGCAGCGACGGCGCTCGCAGAGGCAGCGCGCAACGCACTCCAGGCGCGGGCGGCGTGATGCGGGCGGTGACGATCCGAGACGGCAAGCTCTCGGTCGCCGAGCACCCGGACCCGCAGCCCGGGACTCGCGAGGTGCTCATTCGCGTCCACGCCGCCGGGATCAACGGCGCCGACCTGCACCAGCTGGCCGGTCGCTACCCGGCGCCGCCAGGCGACGCGCAGGACATCCCGGGCCTCGAGCTCGCCGGCGAGGTGCTCGCGGTTGGCCCCGGGGCGATGCGTTTCGAGCCTGGTGACCGGGTCATGTCGATCGTCGGTGGCGGCGGCCAGGCGGAGCTCGCGACGGTCAACGAGCGGATCCTGATGCCGGTGCCGGCCCCCCTGCACTGGATCGCAGCGGGCGCGCTCCCGGAGGTTTTCACAACCGCGCACGACGCGCTGTTCACGCAAGCAGGGCTGCGTCCGGGCGAGCGCCTGCTCGTGCACGGGGGCGCCGGCGGCGTCGGCACCGCAGCGATCCAGCTCGGACGCGCGATCGGCGCGCGCGTGCACGCGACCGTCCGCGACCCCGACCTCCGCGACGGGGTCGCTGCGCTCGGCGCGACCGCGATCGAGCCCGAAGGCTTTGCCGCGCACGGGCCGTTCGATGTGATTCTCGAGCTCGTCGGGGCGCCCAACCTGCCCGATGACGTGATCGCGCTCGACACGAACGGTCGCATCGTCGTGATCGGGATCGGCGCCGGCGCCAGGGCCGAGCTCAACCTCGGGCTGCTGATGGTCAGGCGTGCCCGCGTGCTGGCCTCGACGCTCCGCTCGCGCCCGCTCGAGGAGAAGGCGATGACCGCTCGCGCGGTGGAGCGCAGCGTCCTGCCGCTGTTCGCCACCGGCGCCCTCGCCGTGCCGATCGCCGCGACGTATCCGCTCGAGCAGGCTGGCGCCGCCTACGATCGCTTCGCCGCCGGCGGCAAGCTCGGCAAGATCGTCCTGACGATCTGAGCGAGCCGCTATTCGATGATGTCCGGATCGCCGCCTTCGAGCCCGGGCTCGAGCTCGGCGGCGTGAATCGAGCACAGTGCCGGGCCGCCCAACTCGAGCGCCGTCCGGAGCTCTGCATCGGTCAGCTTGGCGCCGCACACCTCACAGCGGGACCCGGTCTTCTCGAGCGTGCGCTCTTCGAGGTCCATGGCGCCGAGGTTACCCGCTGCCGACCTCAGTAGGGCGGGAGGTCGGCCCACCACTGCCCGAGCACGCGGAACGCCGACCAGAACTCGCGCTTGGCGGACTCCTCATCGAGCGCTTCGTCGATGTTGGGGACGTACAGCGCCTCGATTGACGGCGTCAGGCGCTGGAGCTCGCCTGGGCGCGCGTGCAGGTCGCGCCGCGCCGGCAGGTCGAGGTCGTTGACCACGGCGAGCGCCTCGTCACCCATCACGACGACGATCTTCGGAGAGACGATCGTGAGCTCCTCGGCAAGGCGCGCGACGCACGCCGGATCGGCCATCACGGGGTCGAGCACCGGGCATTTGACGCACAGCGTCCCGTAGACGGCGAGGGGGTCGATGTCGAGCCGCTTGAGCGACTTCATCAGTGCGTTGCCCGTGCGACCGTAGAATGCGACCCCCTCCTGCACCTCCGCCGGCTTGGCTGAGTGCTTGATCAGGAAGATGTCGGCCTGCGGGTGCCCCGAACCGAGCACCGGCAGCAGCTGCCCGCGCGGACAGTCGGGACAGTCGTGCAGGTCGCGGGCGAGCTGGTTGAGCTCGCGAATCGCGCGCTCGAGGTACTTCTCGCGGATCTCGTCGTCGGTGGCAGGCACCCCTCCCGGATTGGACGACCGGCGGGCATGTCCTTCCGGGCGCATCAGGACTTGCGCGCCGCGGGCGCCCTCGGACCGCCGCGGGACGTCACGATTTCCGCGCCACCCGGCGCACCCGCCGGTCACGCGCCGCCCGGCGCGCCGACTCCGGCAGCGCCTTGGTCTGCAGGAATTTCAGCGCCTGTACGTACAGCAGGCTCGCCGGGTTGCGGACGATGTCGGCGTCGCGCAACGACTCGAGGAACTCCTCGGGGCCGGAGAAGTCGCGCATCCGGATCCGCACCGAGCCCAGCCCCTGCGGGACGTGGGCATCGGAGCCGGCGCCGGCCGGGATCCGGTACTTGGCGGCGAATCGCACCGCCTCCTCGTTGAACTCGGAGATCGCCACGCGCGGATTGAACACTTCGATCGCGTCGATCTCATCGAGGACCGCCAGCAGGTGCGCGTAGTCGGGGACCGAGTGCATGCGGTCGAACGGGTGCGGAACGTAGACGATTCCGCCCTGCCGGCGGATCTCTGCGATCGTCGCCTCCAGCGTCATCCCGCGCGGGATCCGCTCCTCGATGAACAGCCCGATCACCTCGCCCTGCGCGGCGGTCTTGACCTCCTCGCCGACGATCACCTTGATCCCGCTCGCTTTGGCGCGTGCCTCGAGCGCGCCCGAGACCTCGTTGTGGTCGGTCACCGCGATCGCTCCGAGGCCGCGCTGTCGCGCCTCGGCGAGCAGCACCTCCACCGGGGTGGCGCAGTCGTAGGAGTGGTCGGTGTGCATGTGCAGGTCGACGTCGATCAGCTGCCGCTCGGCGATCCGGCGGCGCACGCGCTCGTTCGCCCGGCCGTCGTGTCGGCGGGCGAGCAGCCGCCCGTACACCGACTCGAGCTCGTCAACCAGGCGGCTGTAGCTCAGCGCGTCGCGGAGCCTGCCCGCACCGGAGGCGAGCTCGCCGAGCAGCGCGCGATCCTCGATCAGGCGCGACAGGTGCGCGGCGAGCGTGATCGCGTCGCCCGGCTCGAACGCGAGCCCGCGGCCCCCGTCGGACAGCAGCTCCTCGTAGACAGGCAGCCGCGAGGCGACCGGGACGATCCCGCTGGCGAGCGCCTGCACGAGCACGGCCGGGGTCGCGTGGATCCCCTCGGAACCGAGCACGAGCACATCGGCGTCTCCGAGCACCTTCTCTGCCGTCGCGTCGCCCGCGCCGAGGAACGTCACCCGCTCGCGTAGGGCGCGGCTGAGGGTCGCTGGCGCGGCCAGTGTCCGCGAGGACCAGACGGTTGCGCGCCAGCTCGGCTCGCGCGGTAGCTCCCGCAGCGCCCGCAGCAGCGTCCGCAGCGCGACCCGCTCCTCGTCGGCGATCATCACGATCCTGACGGCCTCGCCATCAGCACGCCGACTGCGCGCGACCGGCTCGGCCGCCGGTGGCAACACCTCGTAGTCGGCCGGCCAGAAGCGCATCATCAGGTCACGCGTGGCGTGGTAGCTGGTCAGCCTCGTGTCGAGCCGGCTGAACAGGAGCTGCGACAGCGGCCTGCCCAACTGCGTCGAGAGGATCCGCTCGGTCGGGGCGTGGAAGGTGGCGACGTTCAGCGCGCGCGACTGGCGCAGCGCGAGACTCGCGGCGCTCGGCGCGAACGGCTCGTGCACGTGCACGACGTCGAGCGGCAGGATCGGCATCGCCTCCTCGATCGTGCGGGCGACATCGACCGGGATCGAGGCCATGCGCCGCCGGGCCGGCGAGAACGGCAGCACCTCGCCGACGCCGAGCACGAGCGGCTCGCCGGAAGCCTGCTCGAGCAGCGACTCGGCGGCCGCCCGGCCGCCGCGCAGCGCCCTGCGGCTGTCGCGCACGAGGTCCGGCGAGTTCGACGGCGCGATCACGACCACCCGGTGCCCACGCCGCGCCAGCTCCTGGCTGACGCGTGCGACGTGCGCCCCGACCTCGGTCCGCGCCTCCCAGGCGAACGGCGTCACATGCGCGATTGCGAGGCGCTGCTCGAGCGGCACCGAAGTTATTTCGACGAAGACTTTGCCTTCCGCGTCTTGCCTTTGCCGGCAGGAAGCGGGTGGCGTGCGTACTTGCGGATGAACTCCTCCGTCAGCTCGCGCGCCTCGTCGTCGGGGCGCTGCGTGTGCGGCGACTTCATCAGATAGGAGCTGGGGCCGTCGAGCTGGCCGCTGAGCCCGTTGTTCAGCGCCAGCTTGCAGAGCCGCGTCGCGTCGATCACGATCCCGGCGCTGTTGGGCGAGTCCCACACCTCGAGCTTGGTCTCGAGCATCAGCGGCACGTCGCCGAACGCCTGCCCCTCGAGCCGGATGTGCGCCCACTTGCGGTCGGTCAGCCACGGCACGTAGTCCGATGGGCCGACGTGGACGTCGTCGGCCGGCAGCGTGTGGCCCATGATCGAGGTCACGGCGTTGGTCTTCGAGATCTTCTTCGACTCGAGGCGCTCGCGCTCGAGCATGTTGAAGAAGTCCATGTTGCCGCCGACGTTCAGCTGGCTGGTGCGCAGCAGCTTGACGCCGCGATCGTGGAACAGTCGCGCGAGCTGCCGGTGGACGATCGTCGCGCCGACCTGGCTCTTGATGTCGTCGCCGACGATCGGCAGGCCGGCCTTCCTGAAGCGCTTGTCCCAGTAGTCCTCCCGCGCGATGAACACGGGGATGCAGTTGACGAAGCCACAGCCCGCCTCGAGGATCTGCTCGACGTACCACTTGGTCGCCTGCTCGGAGCCGACCGGCAGGTAGGACACGACCACGTCGGTGTGGGTGTCCTTGAGGATGTCGACGATGTCGGCGGTCGGGCCGGGCGCCTTGGTGATCCGCTGTGACAGGTATTTGCCGAGCCCGTCGTGGGTCATCCCGCGCTGGACCGGCACGCCCAGGTGCGGCACCTCGGCGTCGAACTTGATCGTGTTGTTCTGGCCGGAGAAGATCGCCTCCGAAAGGTCCTTGCCGACCTTCTCGACGTCGATGTCGAACGCCGCCGAGAACTCCACGTCGGAGACGTGGTAGCCGCCGAGGTCGACGTGCATCAGGCCCGGGACCTGGGCCTTCGGGTCGGCGTTCCTGTAGTAGTGGATGCCCTGCACGAACGAGCTGGCGCAGTTGCCGACGCCGATGATCGCCACGCGGACCTTGTCCTGCTGGTAGCGGGCGGGGTGGGAACCAATCGGCGGGTGGGTGCCGTTCGAGCCGTTGGTGGTGCTCACTTGAGGACTTCCCTTCTCGAAGGTGGGGTCGCGCGCAGGGATGCCCGGCGCGAGCGGTGCCACAGGAGGTAAGCCTGAAGCGCCCGACGGTTACACGCTAGTGCACGCCGACGGCCCCGGACTAGCGTGCGGCAAGCTGCCCGTAGACGTGGACGATCCGCTGCAGCGTCGTCAACACGGTCAGCCCCGCGAGCACGTACACCGCGGGCGCCAGCAGCGAGAAGTTCCCGAGCGAAGCCCCGCGGGCGAACACGAGCCCAACCGAAATGATCACGACCCGGACCGGACGCGTGGCGAGCCCGACCTTGCATTCCACGCCGAGCGCCTCCGCACGAGCGCGCGTGTAGGAGACCATCAGCGAGCCCAGGACGCCCGCGACGACCGCAGCGACCGCCGCCTGATCGTGTTGCGCGGCGAAGTAGGCGGCGACCGCCGTCAGGACGATCCCCTCCTCGAGCCGGTCGAGCGTCGAGTCCAGGAACGCCCCGAACTGCGTCCCCTTTCCGGACATGCGGCTATAGCGGCCGTCGAGCGTGTCCATCGTCGAGCCGACGATGAAGGCAATCCCGGCGAGGAAGAACAGCCGTCCGACGACCAGCCCGGCGGCGGCGCAGTTCAGCACGAACCCGGTCAAGCTGATCGCGTTCGGGGTCAGCCGCGACTCGATCAGCCGGTTGCGGACGATCTCCTGGGTTCGCGGCCGGGGACTCGGGGCCCCTTCCCGCCGGCGCCGGCCGCTGCGGCGGGCGCCGTCTCTCCCGGTGTCGGTCTCGGCCATTGTTCGCGAGAAAGAGTAGGGACCGTGGAGGTCGGGCGCGCTCGCGCTCAGCTGCGTGCCGGGTCCGCGAGCGCCCGGCGGAAGGCCCACGCGTCGGGACGGGCTCGTGCCAGCAGTCGTTTGGCGAGCAGCGCCGAAATCGCCGCGGTCATGGCCCCCAGCACAACGTCGGTGAAGTAGTGGTTGCCGGTCACGACGACGACGAACGTGATCAGCACCGGATAGGTCAACCAGGCGATCCGCAGCACACGGTTGCGAACGAGTCGGGACATCGTGCCGCCGATCATCAGCGCGACACACACGTGCATCGACGGAACGGCCGCGTACGGGTTGAACAGCGCCGCGCCGATCCCATGCTGCAGCGAGACGCCCGTGAACTGCTGGACCGGGTCGGTGAAGCCCCACGCCGGCATCAGCCGCGGCGGCGCGGTCGGAAAGGCGACGTAGCCGATGAGCGCGAGCGCCATCGCGATCGCGAACATGTTGCGCACGAAATAGAAGGACTCGTTGCGACGCAGATAGATGAAGGCGAGCACGCCGGCGGTGAGCACGAAGTGGGCGTTGATGTACGTCCAGTCGGCGAGCTGTAGCAGCCAGTGGGCGTGCGCGGTTACCCACGCCTCGATCCGGGGCTCGGCGAACACGTGCACCGAGCGCTCCAGGTCGATGATCCGCGTGGCGTCGGTGAACGGCCGGCGGCCCTCTGTGCCCGCGAACCCGCGGACGAGCTCGTACGCGCCGTACGCGGCACCGAACAGGCAGAGCTGACGCAGCGCGTCGGCGCGGTCGCGCGGGAGGAGCCGCGCCTCGAGAGTCGTGACGGCAGATCGCATCGGAGTCGGCATCGTAACGGTGTGAACACTCGCCACGACCGCGCGCGAGATTGACGCCTTCAGGGGATCAGCTGTGCAAGGATCCATGGTGGCGAAGCGATGGTCAAAGGGGCAAAAAGCCTGGCGGCGGTGGCGGCGATCGCGATCATCGCGGTCGTCGCGAGCGCTTGGCCGGCGCACGCGTTCGAGCCGCGTGCGACGGTGACGACCACCACCCTCGCTCTGCACCAGGGTCGCCTGACGCTGACCTTTGCGCGCAGGACCTATGCGCTTCTGACCAACTCGACCCATGGCGCGCTCCCCGACACGCGGACGTTGACGCCGATTACGCCAGGGGCGGGCGGTGCGACCGGGGTGTTCCGGTTCCCCCTGCGGCGCGGTCACGTCGATCCCGTGGGGCTGACGGGAGCTGCGAGCAGCAGCGGCGGAATCCGCTTCGACAGCATCAGCCAGGACCCGACGCTCGGTCAGAGCAGCACGGTGCAGTTCTCGCTGACGAGCTTCGCGCTCGACCTGTCGACCACTCCAGCCGAGTTGACGGCTACTTTCCTGGGTAAGTCGACTTATCACGACATCCCGATCGCGAGCCTGGATACGACCGGCGCTCAGCACCAAGTGCATCGCGGCAGCATCGCCATCACCGGCATGCGGCTGAAGCTCCTGGCGGCCGGCGTCGAGCTGTTCAACCAGCAGGCGTTCAACAACGAGCACCGCCGCTTCAGGATCGGGCAGACGGTTGGAACCGTCGCGCTCACCGGCGGCCGCTGACCCACCCGAGCGTCAGCCGCACCGGGGCGAGCGGGCGCCGATTCGGCCGGGAGCGAAGTCGATCACCAGCCTCGCCGTGCCAGCCCGCGCGACCGTGACGGCGAGGAACCGGCCGGCCGGGGCGACGCAGCCCGGAAGGTCGGCGAGCCGCCAGTACGGCGACCACCGGATCCGCACGAGCGTCCGGCCCGGGCGATCCGCGCGCAGCGTCGCCGAGTCGGGGCCGAGCGAGGTCAGCCGCGCGGCACCGGACGCGAGCGGCGCCGGGTTCGCGACCGCGTACACGCGCCAGTGGCGGCTCGCGAAGACGAGCGTCAGGAAGCGCGGGCGCGACCGAATCAGTGCCGCCTCGGCGCGAGCCGAGCGGTCGAGCCGGGCGTCCGGCAGCGCGACGAAGCGCACCGCCAGCGCGTGCAACCAGGCGTCGTAGCGGGTCGGTGTCAGCGCTCCGGGCCGGTAGAAGAGTGCGTTGTCGGCGATGTCGAGCTGGCGCTCCCAGCCGCGCGCGAGTGGGAAGCGCGGCGCCACCTCGTAGGCCTCCCAGTGGTCCACGGTGAAGGGGATCTCGATCCGGAACAGATCCCCGCCCGCCCGACCGGCGCGCTCGAGGAAGCCGACCAGCGGCCGGTAGTAGGCGGCAGTGGTCGAGGGGTCGCTCTGCGCCCCTGCGACGTCCGCGATGGCGGCGTGCCACTGGAGGTAGACGAGCGCCGGCGCGCACGCGAGCAGCAGGCGGAGGCGGCGCGGGTACAGCAGCAGCGCCGCGATCGGCCCGGCGGCGAGCGCTCCGAGTCTGGCCGCGTTGCCACCGACCGGGGTCGGGAGCGCGTAGGCGAGCAGGCAGCCGGTCACATACAGCGCGATCCCGGCCCGCAGCGCTCGCTCGCCGCCCGGCGCAGCGAGCAGCAGGCCGGCGCCGATCAGCGGGATTGGCCACAGGGCCGAGAACGCAAAGGGCTCGTGCCCACCCTCGGGGAACGCGAGCGCCAGGAGCGCGACCGGCAGGAGCCCGGCCACGACGACCGCCGCGCCGGACCGCGCGTGTGCGCGCGGTCCATTCAGCGCGTGGGCGGCGCCGGCGAGCGCCGCGAACAGCGCGGCGACGGGACTCGCCAGCGCGGTCAGGAACGCGGCCGTCGCTGCGGCCCAGGGGCGCCCGCGCTGCAGCGCGAGCGCCGTTGCGAGGGCGCCGAGCAGGCCGAGCGCGAACGTCAGCCGCCCGGACAGGAGCGGCGTCACCGTCGCCGCTCCGAACCAGGCGGCGCCGAGCCACGCGCGGGAGCCGAAGCGGCCGCGTGCGAGCGCCTCGAACGACGCGGCCGCGAGCACCGCCGCGACGGCGGCTAGCAGTCGCGGGCCCGCAAGCCATCCGAGCGCAGGAAACAGGACGCTGTAGCTCGGGAGGTAGTGGCCCGCATACCACCAGTTGTCCCACAGGCCGAAGCCCTCCGCGCCGAACAGCTTGACTCGTAGCAGCGCAGCAGCGAGGTCGGCGCTCCGCGGTTGGGCGATCAGGTAGCCGATCGCCAGCGCGGCCGCGAGCGCCGTCGGGCCGGCCCGCCGCGCAAGCGCCGGAAGCCCGCTCGTGTGCTCGTCGACGCGCACGGGCCGGCGAGGATAACGTCTCGGCCGTGACCACCGGGATCGCGCCGACCGAGAGCAGGCCCCAGCGTGGGGTGCTGTGCATCGGTGAGGCGCTGGTCGATTTGATCTGCGAACGGGCGGTGGCCGATCTGGCCGAGGCACCGGCGTTCGTCCCGCACTTCGGTGGCGCCGTCGCGAACGTCGCACTGCTGGCGGCGCGAGCCGGTTCCCAGGTGGCGCTCGCGGGCGCCGCCGGCGATGACGCCTGGGGCGTCTGGCTGCGCGATCGGCTCGGGCGGGCCGGGGTCGAGCTCGATCGCTTCAAGCCGCTACCGGGCAGCGCGACACGGGTCGCGCTGACGATCGTGGACGCGACCGGCGAGCCGACATACACGGTCTACGGTGAGCCCGGAGGGCGCGTTGCGGCGGCGCTCGACGGCGAGCTGGACGGCGCGGTCGCGGGCACCGCCGGACTGTTCCTGACGACCAACACGCTCGTCTCCGGGGACGAGCGCGAGCTGACGATGCGCGCCCGCGAGCTCGCGCTGCAGAACGGGAAGCCGGTCGTGTTCGACCCGAACATCCGGATGCGACGGTGGAGCTCGCGGGCCGACGCGGCCGCGACCGCCAACGCCTGCGTTCCGGACGCCCTGCTGGTCTGCGCCAACCTGTTCGAGGCACGGTTGATGTCCGGCGAGGAGGATGTCGAGCGGGCCGCGCTCGCGTTGCTCAAGGGCGGCGCTCGCAATGTCGTGATCACGCTCGGCCCGCGGGGCGCGATTCTGCGCGGCAAGCTCAGGCTCGACGTGCCCGCGCTTCCGGCGCAGGTGCTCAGCACGATCGGCGCGGGCGACGCGCTGACGGCCGCGCTGCTCGCCCGGCTCGAGTGCAGCGACTGGTATGAGCCGGCGATCGCGGCCGGCCTGCGCGATGCGGTCGCGGCGGCCGCTCACGCCTGCGAGCGCTGGGGGGCGGTCGACTGACCGGCGCGCCCGACGCGTCGGCGCGACGCCGCGTGCGCGCGATCCGCGATCGGCTGCGGGAGGTGTACGGCATCCCGCGCGTGGCGCCCCATGGCCATCCGATCGCGGAGCTCGTCCTCACGGTCCTGTCGCAGTCGACCAACGACCGCAACCGCGACGTCGCCTACCTTGCGATGCGCGAGCGGTTCCAAACGTGGGAGGAGGTGCGCGACGCCCCCGTCGACGAGCTCGAGGAGGCGATCCGGCCGGGCGGCATCTCGAGGGTCAAGTCGGCGCGGATCAAGGCGATCCTGCGGGCGATCACGAGCAACCCGGGCCCGGATGGCGTCGATCGCGGCGGGGGTGGCCCGCAAGCCACCCCCGCCGAAGGAGCCCTGTCGCTGGACTGGCTGCCAACCGTCAGCGTCGCCAAGGCGCAGGCCTACCTGTGCGCCCTGCCCGGGGTGGGGCGCAAGACGGCCGCGTGCGTGCTGCTGTTCAGCTTCGGGATGCGCGATGTGCCGGTCGACACGCACGTCGCGCGGGTCGGCACCCGGCTCGGCCTGTTTCGCGAACGCGCCCCGTTCGTCGAGCTGCACGACACGATCCTGGCGCTGACCCCAGCCGGCCAGGAGCTCGAACTGCACCTCAACCTGCTCAGGCACGGCCGCCGCACATGTCACGCGCGCCGGCCCGAGTGCGACGCCTGCGCGCTGCGGCGGATGTGCCCGCGGATCGGCGTGGTCGACGGCTGAGCACCGAGCGGCCGCGTGAGCACAAATCTGCTACCCTGACGCTTAGATTTTCACAAATCCAGAGGAGTAGAACGACAGACATGGGCAAGACAATCGGAATCGACCTCGGTACGACCAACAGTTGCATGGCCGTGCTCGAGGGCGGCGACCCGACGGTGATCGAGAACGCCGAGGGTGGCCGGACCACGCCGTCGGTCGTCGCGTTCACGCAGGGCGGCGAGCGCCTGGTCGGAACCGTCGCCAAGCGACAGGCGGTGACCAATCCGCAGAACACGGTCTTCTCGATCAAGCGCTTCATGGGCCGCAAGGAGGCCGAGGTGCGCGAGGAGGAGGCGATCGTGCCGTACAAGGTCGTCGCCGGACCCGGTGGCGACGCGCGCGTCGAGGTGACGGTCGACGGCGCTCCCAAGCAGTACTCGCCGCCGGAGATCAGCGCGATGATCCTCGCGAAGCTCAAGGCGGACGCTGAGGCATACCTGGGCGAGACGGTCGACAGCGCCGTGATCACGGTGCCCGCTTACTTCAACGACGATCAGCGCCAGGCGACCAAGGACGCCGGCAAGATCGCCGGGCTCGACGTCAAGCGCATCATCAACGAGCCGACCGCGGCATCGCTCGCGTACGGGCTCGACAAGGAGTCAGACCAGACGATCCTCGTGTTCGACCTGGGCGGCGGCACGTTCGACGTGTCGGTGCTCGAGATCGGCGACGGCGTGTTCGAGGTCAAGGCGACCGCCGGCGACAACCACCTCGGCGGCGACAACTTCGACAAGGCGGTCGTCGACTGGCTTGTCGCCGAGTTCCGGAAGTCGCAGGCGATCGATCTGAGCGCCGACCCGATGGCGCTGCAGCGCCTCTATGAGGCGGCCGAGAAGGCGAAGATCGAGCTCTCGACGACGCAGGAGACGCAGATCAACCTGCCGTTCATCACCGCCGATCAGAGCGGGCCGAAGCACCTCGACATGCGCCTCACGCGCGCGAAGCTGAACGAGCTGACGGCCGCGCTGCTCGACCGGACGGTTGCGCCGGTACGCCAGGCGCTGGACGACGCCAAGGACAAGGGCGCGGCCAACATCGACCACGTCGTGATGGTCGGCGGCATGACGCGCATGCCCGCTGTGCAGGAGAAGGTCAAGGAGCTGACGGGCAAGGAGCCGCACCGGGGCGTGAACCCGGACGAGGTCGTGGCGGTGGGCGCCGCGATCCAGGCCGGCGTGCTCGCCGGCGACGTCAAGGACGTGCTGCTGCTCGACGTGACCCCGCTGACGCTGGGGATCGAGACCAAGGGC
>Ga0302229_10000486_pt1 | contig 30517 bp, 24 predicted proteins | sample II_Palsa_N1_3_FD_193518 | JGI IMG/M metagenome (GOLD analysis project Ga0302229, IMG submission 193518) | Peat permafrost microbial communities from Stordalen Mire near Abisko, Sweden - II_Palsa_N1_3 | ecosystem: Environmental > Terrestrial > Soil > Palsa > Peat permafrost | place: Sweden... | reverse complement strand
GGTACATGCTGAGCAGGATGTCGCGGCCGAGTGCGTCCTGCAGGAACGACTCGATGGTGTCGGTCCCCGGCGGCGCGTGCACCCTGATCCTGCTGCGGAGCACGGTCCCGCCGAGCCCGCTGGCCAAGGCGAGCGACAGCGCTCGGGCGCCCAGCCGGGCGGTGCGCGATCCTGGCTGGCCGTAGCCGCGCACCGCCGCAGCGCCTGCGCCGGCCGCCGCAGGTATGAGCAGACGGGGCCGGCGCATCCCGAGGAGCAGGATGAATTCGGTTTCCGCAGCCCGCCCGCCGCCTTTTGCCCCGGCCCGGCCCGGAGCCTGGTTGCCGAGCGTAACCGTTGCCGGGGAGGGCCACAGCAGGTCACAGACCTGGCGCAGGTAGCGCTGACGGTCCTGTCCGCCCGGGTGTCTTGCGGCGGCTACCCGCGGGGGAGTGCTACTCACGATGAGACCTTGAGGCAGGAGCCGGCGTCACTGCGGGCGCCGGGGGGATCCTAGCCGGGACCGGCGCGCCAGCCGGGCGGTCCGCGGCGCCCAGGACAAGGCGCACGGCGCCGATGACCAGCAGCAGCAGCAAGCTGCCGTAGAGCAGTCCGCTCAGCACGTCGGTAGTCCAGTGCAGCGACAGGTACCACCGGCTGTACGCCTCGTTGAAAGCAATGGCGGCAACGGCCGTGCCGGCCCAGATCGCCGTCCGGCGATGTCCGCTGAACTCGCGCCACAGCAGGTAGGCGATCAGCCCGTAGAACAGGATGCAGCGATCCACGCCGCCAGACGGGAAGGTCCCCCCGGGGCTCCCCGGCGGTCCGATGCGGTGGAAGGTGTGCCGGAGCGCCAGGGTCAGGTAGTGGTCGATGACGATCGCCACGGCGAACGCGACGGGCGGGAGCCAGCGATTCCTGCGCCAGGTCACGGCGATGCAGACTGCCGCGGCAAAGCACGCGCCCCAGGTTGTCCACGTATTGCCGATCTTCGTAAGCCGGTTCATCACATGCGCCCATGACGACACCCGGTGCGTCAGGGTCCAGCTGAAGATGGGCTTGTCGATCGCCGGACCGGCATGCACCACGAGCGTGCCGAGCGCGGCCATTACTCCGTAGATCAGCACTGCGCCGACGACAGCGGCGAGGCAGAATCGCGCGAAGTCCATGGCTATCAGGCGCATGTCCCGGTCGCGGCTCGCGGCCGCGGCGCCGTGGCGGCCCGCCGGCGGAAGGCTGCCTGGCGGGAGCGTGCCGGGCGCGGCCGGAGCGCTGGGCGGGTCTGGGAGAGCGCTGGGCGCGGCCGGGAGAGCGCCGGGCGCGGCCGGGAAAGCGCTGGGCGCGGCCGGGAGAGCGCTGGGCGCGGCCGGGAGAGCGCCGGGCGCGGCCAGAATGGCCCGCGGTGCGCGCCGTGCCAGCAATGCGCCGAAGCCGATGATTACCGCGATGCCCGCCGGCCATAGCAAGACCGCCAGGGTCCTGATCATTTCATTCTCCGCTCCTTGAAAGAGAAGCTCATATTTAAACGGCTATCCCCGCATAAATTTCACATCAGCACTATGCCCGCCAGCCCGCGGCGACGGGAGCCGGCGCCGGGCAGCCGGTCCGGACGGCGCTGCTAGCCCGGCCTGTACTTTCGGGCGAGATAGGACATACCTGGCATCACCGAGAGCTGCAGCACGCCGCGGAACCGCCACAGGCCGCAGACGAGCAGCGCGCCGCCGGCCACCATGCCCGCCGCGATCCCCGCGGCCCCGCCGCCCAGGAGGTACCGCAGCGCTAGCGGGACGGCACCGAAACTTGCCAGGCACAGCGCGCACGCGATGAACGTGCCGCGGCCGAACGGGTGCAGCCGGACGGCCCGGGCCACCTGGGCAAGCGGCATGAGGTTGGCGGCGCCTATTGCCGCTGCCCACCCGATTGCTGCGCCGGTGATCCCGTAACGCGGGATCAGGAACAGGTCCAGGCCCACGTTCACCACCACCGCCAGCAGCCCGTTCACCAGGCTCCAGCTGCTGCGGCCGGTGGTGATCAGGACCATGTCCACCTGTCCGCATGCGGCGGACAGGAGCATGGTAAGGCCGAGAATGATGAGCACCGCGTCCCCCGCCCTGTACGTACGGCCGAAGATCGCCAGAAACTCGGGTCCGTAGACGACGACAAGCAGGTAGAGCGGCCAGGTCAGCAGAATGAGCCACGCGGTGGTCGCCTGGTAGACACCGTTGGCCCTGCGGGTCGCCCCCATCGCGAACAGCTCCGTGAACTGCGGCTGCGCCGCCATGCTGATCGCGCCGCTGCCGAGCTGCCCGACGACGAGGAAGCGGGTCGCCGCTGTGTAGATGGCCGCCTTGGTAGGTCCCCAGAAAATAGCCACCAGGACGATGTCGATGCGCTGAATGGTGATCTGGGCCAGCGTCGCAATGGCCCGCGGCGTCGTGAACCGCCAGAACCCGCGTGGGTTCGCGTTGGCCAGCCGCTCGTCCGCGTCGGTCTCGCCCGGCCGCATCTTGGTCCCGTCCGCCCGCACCGGCGTCGCCAGCGCTATCAGGGCGGCGAGTTCTGGCGGGACGCTGTGCGGGGACTGCCGGGACGTCTGGTGGCGCCGGATCCAGCGCAGCCATATCCATGCCGCGGCGGCGGCGGGAATATAGGGCACTGCCCACAGCGGCGCGAGCAGTGCCGCGCTCCCGGCCGCTACCGCTATCGCCGCGCCGATCAGCTGGGTCACGGAGCGGCCAAGCTGGAATATCACGACCGTGGGCCGCATGTCGCGGTAGCCGCGGCTGGCGCCAAGCAAGGTGTCGAGCAGCGCGGCGAACGGCAGCGTGACTGCCAGCGCGCGCAGGGCAGTCGCCACTGCCGCCGGGGTCGCTCCGCTTTGCCCGAGATGACCGCCAAGCAGGACGCGTGCCAGCGGGTTCGCGAACAGCAGCAGGAGCATTGCGCCGATCACCGACACGACCACCACCGGGATGATCGCGGCCCGGAGGATGGTGTTGATGCGGCCCTCTTCACCGAGCAGGCGCAGCCTGGCGATGAAATAGACAGCGCCGGTAAAGGCGCCGAGGCTGGCCACTGCCTCGACGATGAGGAACAGCGAGGTGGCCGAGAAGAACGCACCAGCCACCGGCGGGCTGAATACGTTGGTGACGAGTACGGTCAAGCCGAGCGTCGCTGCGGCGGAAATAGCCGCACCCGCCAGGTTCAGGGTGCTGCCCCGAGCGACCTCCGCCAGCTTCTTGCTGCCAGGAGCAGGTTTCTTGCCCGCAGGGCCGGCCTTCTCGCCGGGCGGGCCGGGCTTCTTCCCGGCCGGGATGAGCTTCTTGCCGGGCGGGCCGGGCTTCTTCCCGGCCGGGATGAGCGTCCCGGGGTAGCCGCGCGGCTGCTGGACCGGCCAGTCGCTGGCTGCGCCGGACCCGGCAGGTGACGCGCGTGACATTGGCCGCGCACGGCCGATGTCACCCTCCGCGCGTTCCAGCCTTGCGTTTTCCCCGGCCATCAGGCCTGCCGTTCGTCCTGGCAGGCGGGGGCATCCGCGCGATCGTGCGCGGGACAACGACCCGGCTGGGGGCTGTCTGCGGTCACTTGAGCGCCCGGCGCGGCGCGGCGCGCTCCAGGCTGCCACCCGGTCCCGGGCCTGCGGCTGCGTCAATCGACTCCGGATCCGGGCTCCGCAGCTGGAGGTCGTTTCGCCAGAGCAGGGCATAGGCCAGCATGGTGAAGGCCAGCGGTGCCACTACGGCCTCGTAGGTAAACATGTAGACGAAAGACAGCAGCAGGACAAGAACCCCGGCAAGCCCGTAGGGCGTCATATCCCGCCGGAAGCGCCAGATCCCGTAGGCGAAGAAGCTGAGGTAAAGCACGGTGCCGAGGATTCCGTCGGAAACAAGCAGCAGCCAGAACTGGCCGGTGCTGCCCGCCTCGGACTGACCGCAAGCGGAGCAGTCCACCGTCGGCCCGACGGCGATCGATGCCGCGCTGCCTTGCTGATGCCTCTCGTCGCCGTAGCCGATCAAGGGCGAGGCACGGCCATCCCGCAACGCGAGCGTGTTCAGCGACGCGCGGATGCTGTTGCTGTTCTGCTCGGATGTGAGCCGCGCGCTGATCAGGCTGTGCAGCGGGCTGATCAGGATGAGGATGCCTACCACGGCAATGCCCGAGCCGATCACGGTGAGCAGGCCGAGCTTGCCCCGGGCCGCGAACCGCACGGCGAGATAGACGACGGAGACCGCCATCCCGATCCAGACCCCGCGGTCCAGCGAGTAGATGAGCGGCACGAGCGCCAGGGCCGCCACGGCCAGGGCCTTCCGCCGCTGCCTGCGTGTCGCCCACCAGGCCACCAGCAGCCACGGCAGCAGGATGGTCAGGCTTTCCCCCCAGCTGTCCGTGTAGTCGAACGGCGCCTTCGGGCGGCCTTCCGCCTCCCCGAGAACGCCCTGGACCTGAGTGAGCGCGGGGTGCAGCATGGACTGCACGAGCGTGTTGCTCTGGAAGCTCTTCGGCATCACCAGCGCGAGCGGCGAGGTGAACTGGAAGCCCGGGAGCAGGATGCCGGCGAAGCCGCCGATGATCGCGTAGATCCCGACAAGGCCGAGTAGCCAGGCGAGCCGCCGCCTGGGCAGCTCAAGTTCGGTCAGGTTCCCGGCGAAGAGCAGCAGGACGGTAACGGCCAGGTAGCTCGCACCGCGATCGCTGAAGGCTATTATCCGGTTCCCGACCGGGCTGGCGATCGTGCCGGGCGCCGTCAGGCCCAGCGTGGCAGCCCCGGCCAGCATGCAGATCAGGAACAGCATCCACAGTGAGAATCCTGGCGGCAGCCGCAGCAGCCGCCTGCCTTGCGCGCGCCAGGTGTACAGCCGCACTGCCATCGGGATGGCGAGCAGGATGAACATGTAGTCGGCGATGCCCAGCGCCCACCAGATCGGGTAGCCGGCCAGCAGCGCGATGATCGGCCAGGCGGGATGGCGGGAAAGCAGGCTGCCGCGACGCCTGGCGTGACTACCTGACGTCCGCCCAGGCTCGCGGGACCGGGTATCGCGGGCACCGGGAGCTGCGTCGGCCGGCTGCCCCCAGTAGTCGCTTCTTGCCCGGCCATTCTGTCGATCCAGTTCGGTGGTCATGACCGGGCCTCAGCTGCCTCGACCCTGGTGCCGTGCGGCGCCAGGATGATCCAGGTCGTTCCTGGCTGGAGTTCCATCGGGAAGTCTTTACTGTCGACGTAGGTGGTGACTTCCAGCAGGCCGGGCTTGGCCCATCTGCCTTTCGCGGCCAGGCCGCCCGGCCCGCGGGCCGCCGTGTCCCCGATCCCGGAAAAAACCTCTGCCGTGCCTTTGCCGAACACCCGCGCGCTCGGCGAGGTCAACCCGAGTTTCCTGCTCAGGAATACTTTCTTGTAACGAACGGTCTGAATTATCAGGTTAGCGACCTGTATCGGCGGGCCGCCGCTGACTTGCGCCCAGCGATCGGTGCGGCCGTCAAAGGTCCATCGCTGCCTGCCGAAGCCGGGAATGGTCACCGTGACCGATGAAGTCCGCCACTGCCCTGCCGTGGCGAGGGCGCTGCTGCCCGAATCCGCGCCTCGGTAGGAGAAAAGCTCGGGTGGCGCGGGACCGTGCCTGGCGTCCCGCAGCTTCTTCGTCGAGGCAGTGAGCCCGTGCGGTCCGGACCGGTAGGGCGACATGTGCGCGGGGTAGCCCAGGTCGGTAACTTTCGTGTGGTCGAGTACCTGGATAAACGAGGCAGTGCCGCCGTCGTAGCCGATCGCGGGCCGCAGCACCGAAAGGACCTGCCCGTCAGCGGGGCTGGTGCTCGTGATAGGACCGGCAGTCTTTGCCTGCTTCGACTGGAAAACCGCGATATACCTGCGCGGCGCGGTGATCTCCTCGAATATCACGTCGGCGTCGGACAGCTCACGCGGATGCCTGCCTGCTATGACCAGCGCCACGGCACGCCGCGAGGCATCCGCGGCACTGACAGGAAGCCCGGTCAGCGGTGCCGGCGTCCCCGGCGCGGTAGTCGCGGTCGGGCTGGCCGTCGGGCTGACGGCCGGTGCTGATGCGTTGATGTCGACCTGGGCAGACGAGCCGGGGGAACTGCATGCGGCGGCAAGGAGCCCGGCCGCGACCGCGGTAAGCACGCTCGCTAGCCCGCGCCTCCCGCCAGCGGCCCGCTGCGGCGGCACGGCTAGCTTCCGGCCTTCTTCTCGGGCGAATCCTCGCGCTCCCCGGTGGGGCGCTGCGTCTTCTCGCGCTTGTCTCCTGCTATCCGTACCGCGCCGAGGGGCAGCGGCCACGTCTCGCTCGGATCGCGCATCCCCACCTTAAGCGGCGGCTGCCGCGGGCTGGCTGGCTCCGGGCGCGGGGCTGGCTCAGGGCGCCGCTCGGCTGGCTCAGGGCGCCGCTCGGCCGGCCGGCGCTCGGCCGGCCCGGTCCGCTGCTCGGCTGGCTCGGCCGGCCGGCCCGGCTTGGCCCGCTCCGCAGCGCTGAACGGCGGAATCAGGACCGCGCCAAGTACCGTCGTCCGGAGCCGGTCAAGCCGCCGGAGGCATTCAATGACCTCGACCCGCTTGGTCTTGCCCACTTCCACGGCGATGAGCGCGGCGTCCGCGAACTCGGCCAGCGCGAAGGTGTCGCCTCCTTCCCCGGAGGCTTGAGCCTCGATGACCACGAACGGGAAGCTTCTGCGCAGTTCCGAGATGAGATCGCGGGTCGTGTCGTGCTGGAAGTTATAGAGGGCAAAGGAGGTATCCACTCCCGGCGTGACCACCCGCAGCCGCGGGAAGTCGGCCGGCCGCCGCGCGACCTCGCTGACGGTCGCGTTGCCGCTCAGCACCTCGGCCAGCCCGCGGCCCTGGCCGAGGTGGAAGAGATCCGGGATCACGCTCGCGTGCAGGTCGGCGCAGACAAGGACGACCTCGGAATGCGTTCTTGCCAGCGCGGCGGCCAGGTTAGCCGCGGTGACGCCGCCGCCGGGGCCCGCCGAGGTGCCGGCCACGACCAGGACATGATTTCCCTCGCCGAGCGCCGCGGAGGCCCCGTGCGCAAGCTCGGCGAACGCCTGGCCCGTCCTGGACCTCGGGCCGACCAGGGACGGCTGCGTCCCCTGCTTCTTCGCGGAAACGCTGAGCATGACCGGCAGGTCAAGGTAGCGCTCGATGTCCCTGGCTCCGTGGATCCGCTGGTCGCGGCGGTCTACCAGGAACGCAGCGACCAGGCCGATGAGGAGGCCGACGAGCAGGCCGCTCGGGAGTATGAGCAGCGTCTGCGGGCTGGTCGGGCTGCTTGGCGTGCTGGCGGGGGTGATGATCGTGCCTGCCGAGACGTCGGACTGCTGATCCGCCTCCACCACGCCCTCCTGGTGGCTCAGCGAGCTCGCCTGGCTATCGTCCGACTTCAGCGAAGACTCCGCGGTGGCCCGCTGGGAGGAGTTCGACGGGAGCACGGAGATCTTGGCGGCAAGCTTGGCCTCGTCGTTCGCCAGCAGCTTCAGGTTGGCTTGCAGCCCGGTCAGCTGGCTGGAGAGCAGGCTGCGCGCGGCGCCGGTCTCGCTTGCCAGGTACGCGTTGGCGAAGGCCTGGGCGCAGGCGGCCGCCTCGGCGCCGGACGGCATGTGGCAGGCGATCGCGAGATCATTGGAGTTCGGCGGGACCGTGACGCCGACTTTCTTGCTCAGCTGCGTCGCGGTGAGGTCGCTTTTCAGGGCTTTCCCGGCGGTGCTGGCGACGCTGATGGACTCCACGATCTGCGCCTGGCTGTCCATGTCGATGGAGCCGCCGCTGGTGCGGGCGGCCGCCACCGAGTTGGTATTGGCCGCGTTCGCGGTGACTTGCACGGTCGCGGTCGCTGTGTAGACCTTGGGTGCTTCCTTGACGTAGGCAGCAGCTACCAGCAGGCCGACGATCGCCAGCACGAGCACTATCCACCAGCGGCGGCGCAGTACCTCTAGGTAGTCGCCTGGCTCGAATGAGTCCGGTCGCTGTGAGATGTTCATGCAGCAGTGCTCCTCACTCTGCGTGCCCCCCGGGACACCGTGTGCCTCGGGCTGCTCGGCTGCCACTGAGCTGCCCGACGGCCGGACTCGCCATACCTGAAGCATGTGTTGCTAACAGTGACAACCAAGCTTATCGGGTGATCTCAGTGACTTCCGCCGCCGATGGTGTATTCATTGCCCTGGAGTGGGTCGCCGCTGGTAGCGGCGTTGCGCGCCCGGACGTGGCCGGGCCCGCGCGCTGCCGCGTCCTCGCCGGTTAAGCTGGCGTTGCATAGGTGTTCGCCGGGTGATGTTCGGCGGGCCGGATAATCCGTCTCGCTGATCTTGAAAGCGTTATTCAGGAGCCATCCGGCCGAGCATTTATCCCGGCCGGCGGACCGCATATAAATCCATATTGAGATGGATCTCCAGATAACTACCCATTCTGTTGCCCGCCTTCTCTGCCCGGCGGCCTGTCGCCGGTCCCGCACCATCGCCGCGAGCGGAACGGGCAAACCCGGCCGCGTCCCCCAGATGTAACGTTCCCCCAGATCTAGACGCGCTGAGGTATGGTCCGGTTCACCCGCAATCCGCAGGAGGGGCCAAGTGACGCAGGAGGCGCCAGTGACGCCGTTCCGCGACCTTCATCACTATGTCGCCATCCCTCAGGTGACGGTGCTCCGGCTGTCGCCGGATGGCACCTGGCTGGCCGCGGCCGTGCAGACGCTGGACGCCGACGGCAAGAAATTCGTCAGCAGCATCTGGCGAATCGGCGTGAGCCCGGCCGGAAGCGGGAGCCCGCCGGCCCGGCTGACCCGCAGCGCCGAAGGCGAGGGCGGTCCGGCCTTCCTGCCCGATGGCTCCCTGCTGTTTGTCTCAAGGCGGCAGGGACCACCCGCCGGGCCCGGGGCCGGCGGCGCTGCGGCCGAGGACAAAACCGAGGACAAGGCCAAGGACAAGGCTGCTCTCTGGCTGCTGCCCGCGGCAGGCGGCGAGGCCAGCAGGATCGCCGCTCCGCCCGGCGGCGTCGCCGGGCTGGCCGCCGCCAGCGATGCCAGGTCCGTTATCTTCTCCTCGCCCGTGCTGCCGGGCACCAGCGGCGCGGGCGAGGACGCGGCGCGCCGCAAGGCGCGCGCGGACGCGGGCGTGACCGCGATCCTGCACGAGGCGGGCCCGGTCCGGTACTGGGATCACGACCTTGGCCCGGACAGCCTGCGGCTGCAGGCGGTGGTGATTCCCGGGCCAGGAGCGGAATCGGCCGCTGACGGCGGCGCCCGGCCCGCCGTCGAGCCCAGCGATCTCACCCCCGACCCGGGCAGGGCGCTCGATAACAGCCATTTTGAGCTGGCGCCCGACGGGTCGGTGGCCGTGACCGGCTGGGCGGTCACCGATGACGCCGCGGCCGTTACCGAGGAAGTCGCCGTCATCACCGTGGCCACCGGCGAGCGCCGCACCCTGCTGTCCGCGCCCGGCTATGACTTCGGGCAGCCGCGGATCTCGCCCGACGGCCGGCTGGTGGCCTGCCTGCGGGCGGCCCACGACAATTACCAGAGCCCCGGCGACGTGACGCTGGTGGTCGCGGCCCTGGACGGCGGGGCAAGCGGCGGGGCTGCCCCGGACGGCGCGGCTGCCCTGGACGGCGCGGCTGCCCTGGACGGCGCGGCTGCCCTGGACGGCGCGGCGGGCCGCAGGGGGGCAAGCGGCGGGCCGCGCGACCTGCTGGCCGGAATGGACCGCCGCCCGCTGGAGGCCGCCTGGGCACCGGACTCGGCGTCGGTCTACTTCACTGCCGACGATCACGGCAGGCGCCCGGTCTTCCGGGTAGATGTCGCGACAGCGGAGATCACCAGGCTCACCACGGACGACGCCGCCTACGGCAGCCTGTGCCCGGCGCCGGACGGCCGCTGGATCTACGCGCTGCGGGCCGCGGTCGACGATCCGCCCGCACCGGTGCGGCTGGACGCGACGGCGCCGGGCAGCGATCCGGTGCGGCTGGCCGGCCCGGCCGGCCCGGCAGTAACCGCCAGCCTGCCTGGCACGCTGACGGAGGTGCAGGCCGTGGCCGGCGACGGGGCCACGATCAGGGGCTGGCTCGTGCTGCCGGACGGCGCGGCCCCCGGCTCGCCCGCACCGTTGCTGCTCTGGGTGCACGGCGGCCCGGTGATGAGCTGGAATTCCTGGTCCTGGCGGTGGAACCCGTGGCTGATGGCCGCCCGCGGCTACGCGGTGCTGCTGCCCGACCCGGCCCTGTCGACCGGATACGGGCACGACTTCATCGCCCGCGGGCATGGCCGGTGGGGCGAGGCGCCCTTCACCGATGTCATGGCGATCACCGATGCGGTGGTCGCGCGGCCGGACATCGACGCGGCGAGGACGGCCATGATGGGCGGCTCGTTCGGCGGGTACATGGCGAACTGGATCGCCGGCCACACCGACCGGTTCAGCGCGATCGTCAGCCACGCCGGCCTGTGGGCACTGGACCAGATGTTCGCGACCACCGACCTGCCGTCGTTCTGGCGCAAGCATTTCGGCGACCCGCTGACGCAGCCGGGGCGCTACCTGGAGAATTCACCGAACCTGCATGTCAACAGCATCAGGACGCCGATGCTGGTGATCCACGGGGACAAGGATTACCGGGTGCCGGTCGGCGAGGCCCTGCGCCTGTGGGCCGACCTGGCAGGGCGGGTGCAGGATGCCAGGTTCCTCTACTTCCCCGACGAGAACCACTGGATCCTGACGCCGGGGCACGTGATCGTCTGGTACGAGACCGTGCTGGCCTTCCTCGCGCAGCACGTTCTCGGCGAGCCGTGGCGGCGGCCGGACCTGCTCTGAGGTGTGCCAGGCTGGGCGCATGACCCGCGCCCAGCTCGACAAGCGTCCCGGCGAGGTCGCCGCCATGTTCGACCTGCTCGCTGAGCGCTATGACCTGCTCAACGACGTGCTGTCACTGGGCCAGGACCGGCACTGGCGCACGGTGGTGGCCCGGGCCGTCGGGGCCACCGCGGGACAGCGGATCCTCGATCTTGCGGCCGGCACCGGAACGTCGACGCGGGCCTTCACGCCAGGCGGCGCGCACTGCGTTGCCTGCGACTTCTCGCTCGGCATGCTCGGGGTGGGAGCGCGCAGGCCGGCCCCGTCGGTGGCGTTCGTGGCCGGTGACGCGCTGGCGCTGCCGTTCGGTGACGCGTCGTTCGACGCCGTCACGATCTCGTTCGGGCTGCGGAACCTCGCCGATCCGGACGCCGGGCTCGCCGAGCTGCTCCGGGTCACCAGGCCCGGCGGGCGGCTGGTGGTCTGCGAGTTCGGCCACCTGCCCTGGCGCGGGCTGAACGTGCTGTACGAGCGCTACCTCGCGGCCGCGGTGCCCGCCGTCGCGCGCCGGCTGTCGGGCAATCCGGCTGCGTACGACTACCTGGCCGAGTCGATCGCCGGCTGGCCGGCCCAGCCTGAAGTCGCGCGCCGGATCCGCGGCGCCGGCTGGTCGGCGGTGGGCTGGCAGAACCTCACCATGGGAGTCGTCGCCGTGCACACCGCCAGGAGGGCCGACTCGGTGCCGGCCGGGGCAACGGTTTAGACTGCGGGAAGAGCACCTTGTGAAGCTGTTCACAAGATAGTCAGGACGGGTTCGTGACCGAGCAAGTACCCATTGCTGACGCCCCGGACATGGCATTGCGTGACATCGGTTCGGCCAGCCAGTCCGCACGCGCGCGGCGCCGCGTCGGCAGCAGTGGCATTTCCGGCCAAAGCGAGGGGAGCGCCGACGTTATCGTCGTCGGGGCCGGCCCTGCTGGCTCGGCGGCGGCCTTCTTCCTCGCTAGCGCCGGCCTGGACGTCCTGATGCTGGAGAAGACCCGCTTTCCGAGGGAGAAGGTCTGCGGCGACGGGCTGACACCGCGCGCGGTGAAGGCGCTGACCGGCATGGGCGTGCCGATCGGCGAGCAGCACGGCTGGCTGCGCAACAAGGGCCTGCGGATCATCGGCGGCGGCGGCCGGATCGAGGTCCCCTGGCCGGACCTGTCCAGCTACCCGGGCTTCGGGCTGGTGCGGACCAGGCTTGACTTCGACGAGATCCTGGCGCGGCACGCGCAGAAGGCGGGTGCCCGGCTGCTCGAAGGCGTCAACGTGACAGGGCCGCTGCTCGATGACCGGACCGGGCGCGTCATCGGGGTCACAGCGCGCCGGGGCGCCGCTTCCGCGGAAGGCGGCGGGCGCGCGGCCGCTGCCGCGCAAGACCAGCCGGAACGCAGCTTTCGTGGCCGGCTCGTCATCGCAGCCGACGGTAATTCCTCGCGGCTCTCCGTTTCCATCGGCCTGCAGCGCCGGGACGACCGGCCGATCGGCGTGGCGGTCCGCACTTACTACTCGAACCCCCGGCACCAGGACGACTACCTGGAGGCGTGGCTGGACCTCTGGGACGGCGAGACGCTGCTGCCCGGCTACGGCTGGATCTTCGGCATGGGCGACGGCACCAGCAACGTCGGCCTCGGCCTGCTGAATACTTCCGCCGCATTCCAGCAGATCGACTACCGCGTGCTGCTGCGCCGCTGGCTCGCCGCGATGCCGGCCGAATGGGGTTTCCGCGAGGAGAACCGGACCCAGCCGATCCGCGGCGCGGCGCTGCCGATGGGATTTAACCGGACCCCGCACTACACCAGGGGCCTGCTGCTGGCCGGCGACGCGGGCGGGATGGTCAACCCGTTCAACGGCGAGGGCATCGGCTACGCGCTTGAGTCCGGCGAGATCGCCGCGCGGGTGATCACCCAGGCGCTTGGCCGGCCGACCGCGGCGAGCACGGAAAATGCGCTGCGCGGCTACCCGGCCGCGCTGAAAGACGCCTACGGCGGTTACTACACGCTTGCCCGCACGTTCGTGCAGCTGATCGGCCGGCCCGGTTTCATGCAGTTCGCGACCAGGCATGGCGTGAAGCGCCCGGCCGTGATGCGGCTCACCATGAAGCTGCTGGGAAACCTGACCGAAAGCCGCGGCGGCGACGCGGTTGACCGTCTGATCAACGCACTGTCTAAGATGACGCCGGCGGCTTAGCCGCGAGGAGACGATGCTGCCGGACGCGATACTCCGGGAGCTGGCAGAGGAGGTGACGGGCGGTGCTGAGCCTGTACGTGCCGATCCTGGTGCTTGCGGCGCTGGCCGCCGTCTTCGCCGCCGGCTCGCTGGTGATGGGCTCGCTGGCGGGCCCGAAGAGGTGGAACCGGGCGAAGCTCGAGGCGTACGAGTGCGGTATCGAGCCGACCAGGCAGCCCAGCGGTATCCGGTTCCCGGTGAAGTACTACCTGACGGCGATGCTGTTCATCGTGTTCGACATCGAGATCATCTTCCTGTACCCGTGGGCAGTGGCCTTTGACCGGCTCGGGGTGTTCGGGCTGGTCGAGATGGTGACATTCATCGGCACTGTGCTGATCGCGTACGCCTACGTCTGGCGGCGCGGCGGCCTGGAGTGGGACTAGCCATGGGCCTGGAAGAGAAGCTGCCGAGCGGGATCCTGCTGACCACCGTGGAGAAGGTGGCCGGGTACGCGCGCAAGAGCTCGGTCTGGCCGGCCACGTTCGGGCTTGCCTGCTGCGCCATGGAGCTGATATCCACCGGCGGCCCGCGGCACGACCTGGCCAGATTCGGCATGGAGCGCGCGTCTGCCACCCCCAGGCAGGCCGACCTGATGATCGTGGCAGGCCGGGTGAGCCAGAAGATGGGGCCGGTGCTGCGCCAGATCTACGACCAGATGGCGGAGCCCAAATGGGTGATCTCGATGGGCGTCTGCGCGTCAAGCGGCGGCATGTTCAACAATTACGCGATCGTCCAGGGCGTCGACCACATCGTCCCGGTCGACATCTACCTGCCGGGCTGCCCGCCGCGCCCGGAGATGCTGCTCGACTCGATACTCAAGCTGCACGACAAGATCCAGAACATGAAGCTCGGCGTCAACCGCGAGCACCAGGTGGAGGAGCTGGAGCAGGCCAGGCTGCGGCGGCTCCCGCTGGCGGCCGGCCTTGGCGGCCAGCCGGGCCATCCGCAGCAGGGAGCGGCACGGTGACCGAGGGAAATCCCGTGCAGGGGCAGCCCGCGGAGAGCAAGCCCGCGGAGAGCACGCCCCCGGAGACCAAGCCCGCAGGGGGCATGCCCGCGGAGGCCAAGCCCGCGGAGATGCAGCCGGGCGAGCAGGCCGCGCTGGCCGGCCGCGAACGGCTTTCCGAGCAGGTGGCGCGGACCGGCATGTTCGGCGCCGAGACGACCGGGGACACCTCCGGCTACGGCGGGCTGATGGTCCGCCGTCCCCCGCCGCTGTCCAGCCCGCGACCTTACGGCTCCTACTTCGACGACCTGGCCGATGCGCTCGGAAGCAGCCTTGACCAGGCCGGCCTGGCGTTCGGCGATGCGATCGAGCGGGTGGTGTCCGACCGCGGCGAGCTGACCTTCCACGTCCGCCGCGAGCACCTGACCACCGTCGCCGGGCGGCTGCGGGATGACCCCGCGCTTACCTTCGAGCTGTGCAGCGGGGTGTCCGGCGTGCACTACCCCGCGGACCCCGGCCGAGAGCTGCATGCCGTCTACCATCTTGTCTCGCTCACGTTCAACCGGCGGCTGCGGCTCGAGGTGTCCGTGCCCGACAGCGACCCGCACATCCCGACGATGGTCCGCGTCTACCCCACCTGCGACTGGCACGAGCGGGAGACCTGGGACTTCTTCGGCCTCATCTTCGACGGGCACCCGGCGCTGACCAGGATCGAGATGCCCGACGACTGGAAGGGCCACCCGCAGCGGAAGGATTACCCCCTAGGCGGCATCCCGGTGGAGTACCGCGGCGCGACGGTGCCGCCGCCGGACGAGCGAAGGGCTTACGAATGACCTCGGGCACCGAGGCGGAGACGGAAGGCCGCGTCTACAACGTCGGCGGCCAGGACTGGGACGACGTGGTTGCCGCCGCTGACCAGGCAGGGGACCGGCCAGGCGACGAGCGCCTCATCGTCAACATGGGCCCGCAGCACCCGTCCACGCACGGCGTGCTGCGGCTGGTCCTGACGCTGGACGCCGAGACGGTGACGGAACTCCGGCCGGTGATCGGCTACCTGCATACCGGCATCGAGAAGAACATGGAGTTCCGGACCTGGACCCAGGGCGTCACGTTCTGCACCCGGATGGACTACCTCGCGCCGCTGTTCAACGAGACCGCCTTCTGCCTGGCGACCGAGCGGCTGCTCGGCATCACCGACCGGATCCCGGAGCGCGCGACCGTCATCAGGGTGCTGATGATGGAGCTCAACCGCATCTCCTCGCACCTGATGGCGATCGCGACATTCGGCCTGGAGCTTGGCGCCACCACGGTCCTGCTGAACGGGCTCCGCGAGCGGGAGAAGGTGCTCGACCTGTTCGAGCTGATCACCGGCCTGCGGATGAACCACGCCTACATCCGGCCGGGCGGCGTGTCCCAGGACCTGCCATCGGGCGCGATCGAGAAAATCAGGGAGTTCCTCGCCATCATGCCCGCGCTGCTCGGCGACATGCGCAAGCTGCTCGACGCTAACCCGATCTACCTGGCCAGGACGAAGGGCATCTCCTTCCTCGACCTGACCGGCTGCATGACGCTCGGCGTCACCGGGCCGGTGCTCCGCTCCACCGGGCTGCCCTGGGATCTGCGAAAGTCCCAGCCCTACTGCGGATACGAGACCTACGAGTTCGACGTGCCAGTGCAGGACACCTGCGACGCGTACGGGCGGTACCTCGTCCGGATGGACGAGATGGAACAGTCACTGGCGATCATCGAGCAGGCGATTGACCGCCTAGCTGGCAGCAGGCCGCCCGGTGACCGGATCATGATTGCCGACGCTAAGATCGGCTGGCCTGCCCAGCTGGCGCTCGGCCCGGACGGGCTGGGCAACTCGCCCGACCACATCAAGCACATCATGGGCCAGTCCATGGAGGCGCTGATCCATCACTTCAAGCTGGTCACCGAGGGCTTCCGGGTGCCGGCCGGCCAGGTCTACGCCGCGATCGAGTCACCACGCGGCGAGCTGGGCTGCCACGCGGTCAGCGACGGCGGCACGCGGCCGTACCGGGTGCACTTCCGCGACCCGTCGTTTGCCAACCTGCAGGCTCTCCCGGCGATGTGCGAGGGCGGCATGGTCGCCGACGTCATCGCCGCGGTGGCCAGCACCGACCCGGTGATGGGAGGGGTGGACCGGTAATGGCGCTCAGCGACGAACGGCGCACTGCCCTGGAAGCGGATGCCGGGCAGATCATCGGCCGCTACCCGCGATCCCGCTCGGCGCTGCTGCCGCTACTGCATCTGGTGCAGGCCGAGGAGGGCTATGTCTCCGCCGACGGCATCGCGTTCTGCGCCGGGCAGCTAGGCCTGACCGAGGCCGAGGTGACCGCGGTGGTGAGCTTCTACACGATGTACAAGCGGCGGCCGGTCGGCGACTATCACGTCGGCGTCTGCACCAACGCCCTGTGCGCGGTGATGGGCGGCGATGCCATCTTCGCTGACCTGCAGCGGCATCTCGGCGTCGGCAACGACGAGACCACCGCGGACGGCAAGGTCACCCTGGAGCACCTGGAGTGCAACGCGGCCTGCGACTATGCGCCGGTGATGATGGTCAACTGGGAGTTCTTCGACGACATGACCCCGCACTCAGCGCGTGAACTCGTGGATGGCCTGCGGGCAGGGGCCGACGTCGCGCCGACCCGGGGAGCGCCGCGGCTGTGCACCTGGCGGCAGGCGTCCCGCATCCTGGCCGGCTTTCCCGACGACCAGGCAGCGCAAGGCCATACCGCCGGCCACGCGACCCTGGCCGGCCTGCGGATCGCGAAGGAGCATGGCTGGGAGCCGCCAGCAGCGAGCGCCGCGCCCGCCGCCAGGCCGGGCGCTGCCAGCCGGGGCACGGCCAGCCCAGGCCCGGCCAAAGCGGGCACTCCGAAGGCGAGCGCCGCCAAGGCGAGCCCGGCCAGGGCGCCGCGTCCCGGCCCCGTCGAGGGAGGCCAGCAGTGACCTCAGTGCTCACCCCCGAGCTCACCGCCCGCTGGGACGAGCCGGACTCCTTCACCCGCGCCGCCTACCGTCGCGGCGGCGGCTACCGGGCGCTGGCCAAGGCGCTGGAAATGAACCCGGACGACCTCGTCCAGCTGACCAAGGACTCCGGCCTGCGCGGCCGCGGCGGTGCGGGCTTTCCCACCGGCCTGAAGTGGGGATTCATCCCGCAGGGCGACGGCAAGCCGCACTACCTGGTCGTCAACGCCGATGAGTCAGAGCCGGGCGCCTGCAAGGACATCCCGACCATGCTGGCCAACCCGCATGCGCTGATCGAGGGAATCGTCATCGCGTGCTACGCGATCAGGGCCGACAAGGCATTCATCTATGTGCGCGGTGAGGTCCTGCACGTGATCAGGCGGCTGCATCATGCGGTCGCCGAGGCGTACGCGGCCGGCTATCTGGGCAGCAACATCCTCGGCTCGGGCTTTGATCTCGACGTCGTGGTGCACGCCGGGGCCGGCGCGTACATCTGCGGCGAGGAGACCGCGCTGCTGGACTCGCTGGAGGGGTTCCGCGGCCAGCCCAGGCTGAAGCCGCCGTTCCCGGCTATCGCGGGCCTGTACGCCTGTCCCACGGTGGTCAACAATGTCGAGTCGATCGCCAGCATCCCGTACATCATCAGCAACGGCGCCGCCGACTTCGCGGCGTTCGGCACGGAGAAGTCCAAGGGCTTCGGGATCTTCTCGCTGTCGGGTCACGTGACCACCCCTGGCCAGTACGAGGCCCCGCTCGGCACCACCCTGCGCGAGCTGCTCGACCTGTCCGGGGGCATCCGGGCCGGGCACCGGCTGAAGTTCTGGACTCCCGGCGGTTCATCCACGCCGCTGTTTACCGAGGAGCACCTCGACGTGGCGCTCGACTACGAGTCGGTGGTCGCCGCCGGGTCCATGCTCGGCACGCGGTCACTGCAGATCTTCGACGAGACCACCTGCGTGGTGCGCGTTGTGCTGCGGTGGATCCAGTTCTACGAGCACGAGTCGTGCGGAAAGTGCACCCCGTGCCGGGAGGGCAGCTACTGGGTCGTCCAGCTGCTGGACCAGCTGGAACGCGGCGAGGGCAGCGAGGCCGACCTGGACAAGCTCCTCGACATCTGCCAGAACATCACCGGCCGGTCGTTCTGTGCGCTGGGCGACTCGATCGAGTCGCCGGTCAAGTCATCGATCCGCTATTTCAAGGACGAGTACCTCGAGCACCAGCGGCGGGGCGGCTGCCCGTTCGATCCCGTGGCGTCCACCCTGTTCGCCGGGGAGCTGGTATGACCATCCAGGCCAGCGACAACTCCGCGGCGGCGCCCGCGCGGCCCGCCGACGGCGTCACCGTGACCATCGACGGCTTCGAGATCACCGTGCCCAAGGGCACCCTGGTGATCCGCGCCGCCGAGCTGCTCGGCATCCAGGTGCCCAGGTTCTGCGACCATCCGCTGCTTGATCCGATCGGCGCCTGCCGGCAGTGCCTGGTGCACATCGACGGCCAGCCCAAGCCCCCCGCGTCCTGCACCACCGCCTGTACCGATGGCATGGTGGTGCACACCCAGCTGACCTCCCCCGTCGCCGAGAAGGCACAGCGCGGGATGATGGAGCTGCTGCTGGTCAACCACCCCCTCGACTGCCCGATGTGCGACAAGGGCGGCGAGTGCCCGCTGCAGAACCAGGCAATGTCCACCGGCCAGGGCGAGACCAGGTTCGACGGCGCCAAGCGCACCTTCGCCAAGCCCATCGCGCTGTCCGCCCAGGTACTGCTCGACCGTGAGCGGTGCGTGCAGTGCGCCCGGTGCACCAGGTTCGCCGAGCAGGTGGCCGGCGACCCGCTGATCGAGCTGCTCGACCGCGGCCCGAAGGAGCAGGTCGGCATTGCCGAGGGCGTGCCGTTCGATTCGTACTTCTCCGGCAACACCGTGCAGATCTGCCCGGTCGGCGCGCTGACCGGCGCGTCGTACCGGTTCCGCGCCCGCCCCTTCGACCTGGTCTCGGTGCCCAGCGTCTGCGAGCACTGCGCGGCCGGATGCAGGCAGCGCACCGACCACCGCCGCGGCGCGGTCACCAGGCGGCTGGCCGGCAGCGACCCGCAGGTGAACGAGGAGTGGAACTGCGACAAGGGCCGCTGGGCGTTCACCTATGCCAGCCAGCCCGACCGGCTGGCCACGCCGCTGGTGCGGGACGAGGCCGGCGTGCTGGTGCCGGCTTCCTGGCCGGAGGCAGTCGCGGCGGCGGCGGCCGGCCTGCTGGCCGCCCGCGGCCGTGCGGGAGTGCTGACCGGCGGGCGCCTCACGCTGGAGGACGCCTACGGCTACGCGAAATTCGCCCGGCTGGCACTGGGCAGCAACGACATCGACATGCGGGCCCGCCCGCACTCCGCTGAGGAAGCGCAGTTCCTGGCCGGCCAGGTGGCAGGCCGCGGCATCAGCGTTAGTTACGCGGACCTGGAGCGGGCCCCGGCCGTGCTGCTGGCCGGGTTCGAGCCCGAAGACGAGTCGCCCATCGTCTTCCTCCGGCTGCGCAAGGCCGTGCGCGGGCACGGGCTCGCCGTCTACTCGCTCGCCGTGCTGGCCAGCCCGGGACTCGGCAGGCTTTCCGGCGTCCTGCTGCCGGCCGTGCCCGGCACCGAGGCCGAGGCGCTCCGCGGCCTTGCCGCCGGCGACCGCTCGCCGGACCCCAGCGGCCGGGTGGGCAGTGCCCTGCGGGGTGCTGGCGCGATCATCCTGGCCGGGGAGCGGCTGGCTGAGGTGCCGGGCGCGCTGTCGGCCGTGACGCGGCTGGCGGAGGTCACCGGCGCGCGGCTGGCCTGGATTCCGCGCCGGGCGGGCGAGCGCGGCGCGATCGAGGCCGGGGCACTGCCGGGCCTGCTGCCGGGCGGCCGCCTCGTCGACGACCCGGCCGCGCGCGCCGAGGTAGCGAGAGCCTGGGGGGTCGCCTCGCTGCCCGCCGAGCCTGGCCGGGGCACCTCGCAGATTCTCGCTGCCGCGGCGGACGGGGACATCGAGGCCCTGCTCATCGCCGGCGTCGACCCGGCTGACCTGCCTGATCCGGCCGCGGCGCTCGCGGCCATGGAGGCCACGCCGTTCATCGTCAGCCTGGAACTGAGGGCCAGCGCGGTGACCGACCGCGCCGACGTGGTGCTGCCGGTGGCGGCGGTCGCCGAGAAGGCCGGGACCTACCTGAACTGGGAGGGCAGGCCAGGGTCGTTCGCCGCGGCGCTCGCCGTCCCCGCCGTGCAGACCGACCTGCAGGTTCTCGGCGATCTTGCCGACGAGATGGACGTCCACCTCGGCCTGCCGTCGGCCGCCGCGGCCCGCGCCGAACTCGCTGCGCTTGCCCCGGCCATCGCCGCTCCGGCTGGCCAGTCAGCTGCCCAGCCCGCCGCGCCGCGGCCGGCCGCACCGTGGCCTGCGCTGACCGGGCAGATCGGCCAGCTGGGCAGGACCGATCCAGGTCCCGGCAGTGCCGTGCTCGCCACCTGGCATCATCTGCTCGATGCCGGACGGCTGCAGGACGGCGAGCCGAACCTGGCCGGAACGGCGCGCACGGCCGTCGCCATCATGTCCGCGGCGACCGCGGCGGAGGCGGGTACCACCGATGGCGGTAAGGTCACCGTGGCCACTGCGCGCGGCGGCATCACCGTTCCCGTGCAGATCGCCGACATGCCGGAGCGGGTCGTCTGGCTGCCCGCCAACTCGGCCGGCTGCGCGGTCAGGAGCTCACTCGGCGCTGGCCACGGCACCCCAGTGACGGTGAGGAGCGCGGAATGACAGCCATGACGTCCGCGGCGCAGCCGCGTGCGATCACCGCGGCCGACCCCTCGCTGTCCAGCTTCGGCCACGATCCCTGGTGGCTGATCGCGCTCAAGGTGCTGGTCATCTTCGCGTTCCTGATGATCACCACGCTGATGACGATCTGGGCCGAGCGACGGGTGATCGGCCGGATGCAGTCCCGTCCCGGGCCGAACAGGGCCGGGAAGTTCGGCCTGCTGCAGTCCCTGATGGACGGCCTCAAGCTGCCGCTCAAGGAAGACATCATCCCGCGCGGGGTGGACAAGGTCCTGTTCGTCATCGCGCCGGCGATCGCGCTGATCCCCGCGTTCATCAGCTTCGCGATCATCCCGTTCGGCCCGGAAGTCTCGATCTTCCACCACCACACCCCGCTGCAGCTCGCCGACCTGCCGGTCGCCGTGCTGCTGGTGCTGGCGATGAGCTCGATGGCCGTCTACGGGATCGTGCTGGCCGGCTGGGCGTCCGCGTCGCCCTACTCGCTGCTCGGCGGCCTCCGGTCCTCAGCGCAGGTGATCAGCTACGAGATCGCGATGGGGCTGTCCTTCGTCCCGGTGTTCCTCTATGCGGGCTCACTGTCGACCACGGCGATCGTGGCGGCCCAGGCGCACGGCAGCGAGCTGCACGTGGCCGGCATCGCGCTGCACTACCCTTCGTGGTTCGCCGTGCTGCTGCTGCCGTCATTCGTGATCTACGTGATAACGATGGTCGGCGAGACCAACCGGCTGCCGTTCGACCTGCCCGAGGGCGAGGGCGAAATCGTCGGCGGCTTCCACACCGAGTACAGCTCGCTGAAGTTCGCGCTGTTCTACCTGGCCGAGTACGTCAACATGATCACGGTGTCGGGCCTTGCCGCGACGCTGTTCCTGGGCGGCTGGCGCGCACCGTGGCCGATCACCGTGTGGTCAGGTGCCAACAGCGGCTGGTGGCCGCTGCTGTGGTTCCTCGGCAAGGTGCTGCTGCTGCTGTTCTTCTTCATCTGGCTCCGCGGCTCGCTGCCCAGGATCCGCTACGACCAGCTCATGAAGCTGGGCTGGAAGGTCCTCATCCCCGGCGCGCTCGGCTGGACGCTGATCGTCGCGACCATCCGGGTGTGGCGCCGCTACGGCGGCAGCACCGGCGTTTACCTGGTGGCGGGCGGGATCGTGATCGTGCTGCTGCTGCTCTTGCTGTCCGGCGAGATCTCGGCGCAGCGCGCTGAGCGGCGGGCCGCGGCCGAAATGGATGCAGACGCCGATGACGGCACCGCCGGCGAGCTGGCGGCCTACCGGCCGGACCCCGAGACCGGGACCGGCGCCTTTCCCGTGCCGCCGATGGACCTGCCGCACTACCACGGCATCGGCGTGACCGTAGGCGCCTCAGTCGGCGCCGTCGGTGCCGGGAGCGCGGGACCCGCGACCGTAGCCGACACAGCCAAGGAGGTCACCGGTGCTTGACTTCCTGAACCCGATCAAGGGGTTCGGCGTCACCTTCCGGCAGATGTTCCAGAAGGTCGACACCGTCTACTACCCCGAGGAGAAACTGCCGACCGCGCCCAGGTTCCACGGCCGGCATCAGCTCAACCGCTGGCCGGACGGCCTGGAGAAGTGCATCGGCTGCGAGCTCTGCGCCTGGGCCTGCCCGGCCGACGCCATCTTCGTCGAAGGCGCCGACAACACCGAGGATGAGCGTTACTCGCCCGGCGAGCGGTACGGCCGGGTCTACCAGATCAACTACCTCCGCTGCATCCTCTGCGGACTGTGCGTCGAGGCCTGCCCGACCCGCGCGCTGACCATGACCAACGAGTACGAGCTCGCGGACGACAGCAGGGAAAGCCTGATCTGGACGAAAGAGCAGCTGGTCGGGCCGTTGCTGCCGGGCATGGAGGCGCCACCGCACCCGATGCGGCTCGGCGAGACCGAGGTGGACTACTACCAGCTGGGGGCCTCCGGCGTGGCGGGAGCAGACCGCGGCGATGGTGGCGACGAGGACGGAGCGGCGCGGTGACTCACCCCGTCGTGCTGGCCGCCGGCGCTGCCGCCACCACCCAGTCGATCGCCTTCTGGGTGCTGGCCATCGGCTCTGTCGGGGCGGCGCTTGGCATGGTGCTGGCCAGGAAGGCCGTGCACTGCGCCATGCTGCTCGCGTTCGTCATGCTGACGCTCGCGATCATGTACGCGATGCAAGGAGCGCCGTTCCTGGCCTTCGTCCAGGTGATCGTCTACACCGGGGCCGTGCTGATGCTGTTCCTCTTCGTGCTCATGATCGTCGGGGTCACCTCGGCGGACTCGGTCACCGAGACGATCAAGGGCCAGCGGCTTGCCGCCGGTCTCGCCGGAATCGGCCTGCTCGTGCTGCTGAGCCTGGTCGTCGGACAGGCCGTCATCGGGCCTGCCGCGCCGGGCGGCCCGAACTTCGGATCGGCGAACGTGGGCGCGATCGCCGCCCTCATCTTCACCACGTACGTCTTCCCGTTCGAGGTGACGAGTGCCCTGCTGATCACCGCGGCGCTCGGCGCGATGGTGCTGGCGCACCGGGAGCGCACCAGCCCGAGGCCGACCCAGCGGGACCTGTCCATCCGCCGGATGACCGGCGGCCGGCCCGCACCGCTGCCTGGCCCCGGCACCTATGCGCGGCACAACGCGGTGGACATGCCGGCCATGCTGCCGGACGGCAGCGCGGCCCGGCTGTCGGTCAGCGCGGTGATGGGCGTCCGCGCCGTGTCAGGCATCACCATCGCCGGCCTCGATGAACTTGCCGTGCCGCAGGCACCTGCCCTGGGCGAGACGCCCGCGGCCGGGGACACCGGGGACACCGGGGACACCAGCGGGCCGGCCGCCGGCACCGGCGGACAGGAGGAACGGTGATCAGCCCAGCGCACTACGTCGCCCTTGCCGTGATCCTCTTCGTGATCGGTGCCGTGGGCGTGCTCGTCCGGCGGAACGCCATCGTCATCTTCATGTGCGTCGAGCTGATGCTCAACGCGGTCAATCTCGCCTTCGTTGCCTTTGCCCGGCTGCACGGCAATCTCGACGGCCAGGTGATCGCGTTCTTCGTCATGGTGGTCGCCGCCTCGGAGGTGGTCGTCGGCCTCGCGATCCTCACGTCGATCTTCCGTACCCGTAAGTCCGCGTCCGTCGACGACGCGAACCTGCTGAAATATTGACCCGGGAAGCTCCGGGCCAGCTGGGTCCGGGGAACTTCTCCCGGGGGGCACCGCGTCCTCCCGGGCCAGCACTGCAGAGGGGCTAGCTAGTGACAGGCTCAGTCGCGGCCTCCCGCGCGCCGTCCGCCGCGGTGATGACGACGCTTCAGGCGGTCGGCGTCCAGCGCGCTGCCTGGCTGCTGCTGGCGTTCCCGCTGGCCGGGGCAGTGATCTTGCTGTTCGGCGGCAAGCGCACGAACGGCTGGGGGCACCTGCTCGGCGTGGCCATGCCGGTCGCCGCGTTCGGCTACGGCGTGGTTGCCTTCGCCGCGATGCTTGGCTACCCGGCCAGCCAGCGCGGCCGGGACCTGACCATGTTCCGCTGGATCGACGTGGGCCAGTTCCACGTGAACCTCGGGCTGCAGCTCGACCCGCTGTCGATCAGCTTCGTGCTGCTGGTCACCGGGGTCGGCTCGCTGATCCACATCTTCGCCGTCGGCTACATGGCCGACGACCCCGAGCGCCGCCGGTTCTTCGGGTACATGAACCTGTTCCTTGCCGCGATGCTGCTGCTCGTGCTCGCCGACAACTACCTTGCCCTCTACGCGGGCTGGGAGGGCGTCGGCCTCGCCTCCTACCTGCTCATCGGGTTCTGGCAGTACAAGCCCGCGGCCGCCACCGCCGCCAAGAAGGCCTTCATCGCGAACCGGGTCGGCGACGCCGGGCTGTCGCTGGCGATCATGCTGATGTTCGCGACCTTCGGCACGGTGTCGTTCACCGGGGTCTTCCACGCGGCTCACACGGCCAGCCAGCCCGAGGTGACCGCGCTCGGGCTGCTGCTGCTGCTCGGGGCCTGCGGTAAGTCCGCGCAGCTTCCGCTGCAGTCCTGGCTGCTCGACGCGATGGAGGGCCCGACCCCGGTGTCGGCCCTGATCCACGCGGCGACCATGGTCACCGCCGGCGTTTACCTGATCGTCCGGTCCAGCCCGATCTTCAACCTGTCCACCGACGCCCGGCTAGCGGTCACCATCGTCGGCGCCGCCACGCTGCTGTTCGGCGCGATCATCGGCTGCGCCAAGGACGACATCAAGAAGGCGCTGGCCGGATCGACCATGAGCCAGATCGGCTACATGATGCTCGCGGCCGGCCTCGGCCCGGCGGGATACGTGTTCGCGATCGCGCACTTGCTGGCGCACGGCTTCTTCAAGGCCGGGCTGTTCCTCGGCGCGGGCTCGGTCAAGCACGAGATGAACGACGAGGTGGACATGCGCCGCTTCGGCGGCCTGCGCAAGATCATGCCGGTCACTTTCGTGACGTTCCTGTTCGGCTACCTGGCGATCATCGGCGTCCCGCCGTTCTCCGGCTTCTTCACCAAGGACGGGATCATCGAGGTGGCCTTCGACAAGGGCGGCACCTCCGGGTTCATCCTGGGCTGCGCGGCCTTGCTGGGCGCCGGGATCACCGCGTTCTACATGACCAGGGTCATGTTCATGACCTTCGCCGGGCAGCGGCGGTGGGAAGACGACGCGCACCCGCACGAGGCGCCCGCCGTGATGACGGTGCCGATGGTGCTGCTCGCCGTCGGCTCGCTCGGGGCCGGCGCGTTCCTGATCCTGGGCAGCCGGTTCGGCGACTTCCTGGCGCCGGTGACGGGGACGGCGCCGCCCTCGAAGGGCCTGTTCACCGTCCCGGGACTGGCCGCGCTTGTCCTGGTGGTGATCGGCGTGGGGATCGCGTGGGCCATGTACGGACGGCGGGAAATCCCGGTCACGGCGCCCGCCGGCGGGTTCGTGACCGTCGCCGCGCGCAAGGACCTGTACGGGGACGCGATCAACGAGTCCGTCCTGATGCGGCCGGGTCAGTGGCTGACCCGGCTGTCGGTGTACGCCGACAACCGCGGCGTCGACGGGATTGTCAACACGCTGGCCGCCACCATGGGCGGCACCTCGGGCAGGCTGCGCAGGATGCAGACCGGATTCGTGCGTTCTTATGCATTGTCGATGTTCGTCGGCGCGGTGCTGCTCGTCGGCGCGCTCCTTCTGGTGAAGCTATAGATCTGGTGAGGCTGCGTATCCCATGAGCACATTTCCCTGGCTGACCGTCGCGGGCGTGATTCCGCTGGCCGGCGCGGTGGTGATCGCTGCCGTGCCGTCCGCCGGAGCGGCCGGCGACGCCGCGCAGCGCGGGAGGGACAAGCTCGTCAAGCGCGTAGCGCTGGTGGTCTCGCTGATCACGCTCGCGGTCACGATCGCGATGGCGCTCCGCTTCTCCCCGGGCGGTCCCGATTTCCAGTTCACCCAGACCGACCAGTGGATACCGCAGTTCGGCGTGCACTACGCGGTCGGCGTGGACGGCATCGCGCTGGTCCTCATCCTGATGACGACCGTGCTGATGCCGGTCGTGGTGCTCGCCTCGTGGAACGACGCCGAAGGCGGCTCGGGCCCGGCCGGCGAGAAGCCGCCGCGGCGCAGCGTGAAGACCTACTTCGCGCTGCTGCTCGTGCTGGAGACGATGATGATCGGCGTCTTCGCCGCGACCGACGTCTTCCTGTTCTACGTCTTCTTCGAGGCCATGCTCGTCCCGATGTACTTCATGATCGGAAGTTACGGCGTCGGCCAGCGCCAGTACGCGGCGGTCAAGTTCCTGCTGTACAGCCTGCTCGGCGGGCTGCTGATGCTCGTCGCCGTGATCGCGCTGTACGTCTACTCGGCCCGCGGCGGGCACCAGGGCACGTTCCTGTTCAGCCAGCTCACGCACCTTAGCCTCAGCCCGGTGACGCAGCGGTGGCTGTTCCTCGGCTTCTTCGTCGCCTTCGCGATCAAGGCGCCGCTGTGGCCGTTCCACACCTGGCTGCCGGACGCGGCCACCGCCGCGCAGCCGGGGGCGGCCGTGCTGCTCGTCGGCGTGCTCGACAAGGTCGGCACCTTCGGCCTGATCAGGTACTGCCTGGAGCTGTTCCCCTCCGCTTCGCACTACTTCACGCCGCTGATCATCGCGCTCGCGGTGATCGGGATCCTCTACGGCGCCATCGTGGCGATCGGCCAGCGGGACCTCAAGCGGCTGATCGCCTATACCTCGGTCTCGCATATGGGGCTGATCACGCTGGGCATCTTCGCGATGACCAGCGAGGGCCAGACCGGCGCAACCCTTTACATGGTGAACCACGGGTTCGCCACCGGGGCGCTCTTCCTGCTCGCCGGTTTCATGATCACGCGGCGGCGCTCGCAGCTGATCGCCGACTGCGGCGGCGTGCAGAAGGTCGCGCCGGTGCTTGCCGGGCTCTTCCTGATCGCGGGCCTCGCCGGGCTCGCGCTGCCAGGGCTCTCCACGTTCGTCAGCGAGTTCCTCGTCCTGGTGGGGACCTTCACCCGCTACGAGGTGCCGGCCATCCTGGCCACCGTGGGGATCATCCTCGCGGCGATCTACATCCTGTGGATGTACCAGCGCACGATGACCGGGCCCGTCCGCGACAAGATCGTCGGCATGCCGGATCTCAATGCCCGCGAGCTATGGGCGGTCGGCCCGCTGATCGCGCTGATCATCGTGCTCGGCGTCTACCCTCAGCCGGTGCTCAACATCATCAACCCGGCGGTTCACCAGACCCTCGTCCAGGTGCATGCCACCGATCCGGTTCCGCCGCACCCGGCCACCGCGCTGCACCAGAACGGAGGCGCCCGGTGACCGGGATTCTCGCCGCGGCCGCGCCGATAGCCACGCCGCACATCGAGTACGGCCAGCTCTCGCCGATGCTCCTGGTATTCGGCCTGGCCCTGGTCGGGGTGCTGGTGGAGGCGTTCGCGCCCAGGCCGCTGCGGCGCGGCCTCCACCTGGTGCTGACGCTCGGCGGCCTGGCCGCGGCCTTCGTCCTGACGATCGTGGTTGCTTCGTCAAGTTCCGTCTTCGGGCATGGCAGCCCGGGACACGTGGCGGCGGAGGGCGCCGTCGGAATCGACCGGCCGACGCTGTTCATCTGGGGCACGATCCTCGTCCTGGCCTTTGTCAGTGTCCTGCTGATCGCCGAGTCCTCGCATGACGTGAGCCCGTTCGCCGCACAGGCCGCCGCGGTCCCCGGCAGCGCGGAAGAGCGGGAGGGACTGGAAGCCGGCATTACCCACACGGAGGTCTACCCGCTGACGCTGTTCGCGGTCGGCGGCATGCTGCTGTTCCCTGCCTCCAACGACCTGCTCACCATGTTCGTGGCACTGGAAGTGCTGTCCCTGCCGCTCTACCTGCTGTGCGGTCTCGCCCGCCGCCGGCGCCTGCTCTCGCAGGAGGCGGCGATGAAGTACTTCCTGCTGGGCGCGTTCTCCTCGGCGTTCTTCCTGTTCGGCATCGCGATGCTGTACGGCTTCTCCGGCTCGGTCCGGCTGTCCGCGATCGCGGCGGCCGCCTCGTCCAACACGGGCAGCGCGACGCTGCTGTACGCGGGCATCGCCCTGCTGGGCCTGGGCCTGCTGTTCAAGATCGGCGCGGCGCCGTTCCAGAGCTGGAAGCCGGACGTCTATCAGGGAGCTCCCACGCCGGTGACCGCGCTGATGGCGTCCTGCACCCTGGTTGCCGCGTTCGGCGCGTTGTTCCGGGTCTTTTATGTGGCGTTCGGCCAGCTCTCCTGGGACTGGCGGCCGGCCATGTGGGCGGTCGCGATCCTCACCATGGTCGTCGGCTCGATCGTCGCGGTGACGCAGACGGACGTGAAGCGGCTGCTCGCTTACTCCTCGATCGCGCAGGCCGGGTACGTCCTGACCGGGGTGATCGCCGCGAGCGCGGCCGGGCTGTCGGCAAGCCTGTTCTACCTGGCGGCCTACGGTGTCGCCGTGATCGGGGCCTTCGCGGTGGTGACGCTGGTCCGCGACCAGACCGGCGAGGCTGCGCACCTGTCTCGCTGGGCCGGGCTCGGCCGCCGCTCGCCGCTCGTCGCCGGGGCCTTCGCCTTCTTCCTCATCACGTTCGCCGGCATACCGCTCACCAGCGGGTTTACCGGGAAATTCGCTGTCTTCCGGGCGGCCATCGCCGGCGGGGCGCTGCCGCTGGTGATCGTCGGCGTGCTCAGCAGCGCTATCCTCGCCTTCCCCTACGTCCGCGTCATCGTGCTGATGTTCTTCAGCGACCCCGCGCCCGACGGCCCCGCCGTGATCAGGCCCAGCGCGTTCACCAGCGCCGCGGTGGTGGTGGGCGTGCTGGCTACCCTGGTACTGGGGCTGGATCCCCAGCCACTGCTCAGCCTGGCGAACCATGCCGCCACCGGAATGTTCATCCGCTGAACGCCGGACGCGGGAACGTTTCGGGTTACCTGGCCGTGGAAGTATCTTGGGCGCGGCTTGGCAATTGCCGCGCTGACGGCCGGTCCGCTGGCGGCGCTGGCATACCGATGAGGAGCCCGAGTGATCACCGTTGTTCCCGTGGAGCTCACTGACGCTGCGCTGGCGGCTGAGGTCCTTGATGGCCTGGCCCTGGTCGAGGACGGGCTGCGGGACGCCGCGCGGGCGCAGCAGTCCCTGCTGGCCGAGACGGCCGGCTACCTTATCGACGCTGGCGGCAAGCGATTCCGCGCCACGCTGGTGCTGCTGGCCGCGCAGTTCGGCAACGCCCGGGATGAGCGGGTCGTGCCCGCCGCGGTCGCGATCGAGCTCACCCACCTGGCCACGCTGTATCACGACGACGTGATGGACGAGGCGGCGGTCCGGCGCGGTCACCCGAGCGCGAACTCGCGCTGGGACAACACCGTGGCGATCCTGACCGGCGATTTCCTGTTCGCGCGCGCCTCGGCGATCCTGGCCGGCCTCGGCGCGGATGCGATCAGGATCCAGGCAGCCACCTTCGCCCAGCTGGTGAGCGGCCAGATCGCCGAGACCGTCGGGCCAGCGCCGGGGTCCGATCCGCTCGTCCATTACCTGCAGGTGGTGACCGACAAGACGGCATCGCTAATCGCGACCGCGGGCCGGTTCGGCGCAATGTTCTCCGGGGCACCCGACGGGGTCGCTGCGCGGATCGCCCCGGCCTGCGAGGCCCTCGGCGTTGCCTGGCAGCTCTCCGACGACATCCTGGACATCGCCAGCGAGTCCGCCGAGTCAGGCAAGACGCCGGGCACCGACCTGCGCGAGGGGGTGCTGACGCTGCCCATGCTGCACGCACTGCGCTCTGCCAGTCCCGCCGACGCCCGGCTGGTCGAGCTGCTCGGCAGCGGCGAGCTCACCGACGCTGCCTTGCACGCGGAGGCGCTCGCGCTGCTGCGGGCTCATCCGGCGATGGACATGGCCCGGGCGGACCTGCGGCACTGGGCCATGCTGGCCCGCGACGAGATACTGGCACTGCCCGACGTTCCCGTGCGGGCCGCGTTCGAGGCACTCTGCGCCTTCGTCGTGGAGCGTACCGGCTGACCCTGCCGGGCCCGGCGCGAGCCAGCGGATGACAGCGGAGCCGCGATACCATGTGTGCAATGAGAACCACCGGGCGCACTGCGAACGATGGGGCCGCGCCCGAGCCGGCCGCCAGCGCTGATGACCGGGGAGCTGATGACCGGGGAGCTGGCGACCGGGAAGCTGGCGACCGGGAAGCTGGCGACCGGGAAGCGGCGCCCGGTGACGGCCAGCCCCCGCCGAGGAACAGCGACTTCGTGCAGTCCCTCGATCGCGGGCTCGCG
>Ga0302229_10000483_pt1 | contig 30581 bp, 24 predicted proteins | sample II_Palsa_N1_3_FD_193518 | JGI IMG/M metagenome (GOLD analysis project Ga0302229, IMG submission 193518) | Peat permafrost microbial communities from Stordalen Mire near Abisko, Sweden - II_Palsa_N1_3 | ecosystem: Environmental > Terrestrial > Soil > Palsa > Peat permafrost | place: Sweden... | reverse complement strand
GTGATGCGGGAAAAACCCGGAGAGATGCCCGAGTGGCCGAAGGGGCTCCCCTGCTAAGGGAGTATAGGGTCAAAAGCCTTATCGAGGGTTCGAATCCCTCTCTCTCCGCCAGATACGCAACTAAGCCCCTGAAATATGGGGCTTTTTTGTGGGTAAAATTTCTCTACCCATGATTCTACCCATGAGCCACACGGCGTTGGGGATGGCTCTTGCGCACTAGTGAAGCGGATCAATTTCGATCTTTGGCTGCGTATGAACGGTTGCCAATATCGGCGCATCAACTGTTGCCGAATTTACCTTGAACCTTTTGGATCACACATCTCTTCGAGTCGATCTTAAGAGTGACGTCGATTACGGTGCAGCAGTAAGCAGGGGTTTGCATGGACGGTGACGTGGGGCCTCCTCACGTCATGGTCCATGCGAGCAATGTACGCTGCACTGGCTCTCGCTTGCGCCGGGAAAATTGTGTGACCCACCAAGTCAGAAACTCATGACGACTCAACCCGTTCTACAGAGCACGTTGACCTGTCCACATTGCGGTCATCAGGTCACCGAGACGATGCCAACCGATGCATGCCAGTTTTTCTACGACTGTACGGGTTGCGGTGAACTGCTCCAGCCGAAAGCAGGCGACTGCTGTGTGTTCTGCTCCTACGGCAGCGTGCCGTGTCCGCCGATTCAGCGGCAGAAACCCTGCTGCGGATAGCTGTCGCCGAATCGCGCCCGTCAGGCTGTTCGGACTTTGCCCCGTGTGGCGGTGTTGCAGGCGCTGACGATGATCGCCTTCGTTGCGCAACTCGCGCTTGATAGGGGATGACCGTAGCCGTGACGAATCTGGATCTGGACCTTCTTGATCCGTGCCAGTACTAACGTCATCGCTCAGGAAACCTCGTGCGTTCCATCCATCGCCCTGCGCGCTCCGCAGCCGACGCAATACAACCGTCTTGACGTTTTCCGAAACACCCGTTACAAATGACCGACTGGCTATCTATGCCAGCGTGTGTACCAAACTTCGAGCGTACCAAAAAAGTAAGCGCATATGCGCACCGAATCGGGTCAAGTCTGCACTTGGCCTCTCCTTACTTTTGCTCGGAATTTACCCCGTGAATAAACAAACCTCTTCGGCGCCGTCGGCGTCGCACGAATCGCTCCGGTGTGCTCAGAGCACCTCGCTTGCGATGCCGGCTCCACCCGTCTTCAGCACTATCAGTGCTGACCGCAAAGCCGATCGTCCCGCCAGCCTTACATACCTCGCGCCCGCGAGCTTCGTCTCGATGGCCGATATCTGCGCGCGCGTCAAGCGTTCAAAATCCTGGATGTACGAAAACGACGTCGTGCCGATCATCGACGATGAAGGAAAGCACATCAACAATGACAAGGTGCCGCCGCCCCCATGGGAACAACTGCCGAAACCGCGTATCGAAGTGGGCAAAAAACTCTGGCTTGCGGCTGATATTGAGGTGTGGCTCCGTCGCTTGGACGTCCGCACATACCAATCAGCAGATGACTCTATAGCTAGCCCGAAGGCACGCCGGAAGGTGACGCCATGAACCCACACGTTAGCACCATGCGTGGGCTCGAATCTGGCGAGAAGCCGCCGAGTCCAATTGCGCAGGCACCACGCGAGCTTGAGTCCAGTCAGCACCGCCGCAAGGAAGCAGAATTTGCGGAGCACTATAAAAAAATCGCTGCGCTCATCGAACCTGCCTTGGAGCGAAGCAACACTCCGGAAACCGCCCTCCGCCACGTCGAGACCTCCCATGAAGGGACGATCAAACGGGATCCCGAAGATCCACATGGCCTGGGTATTGGCACGCCCTTAGCCTTTGCGGCGTACACGGTTGCCACCGAATGTTATTCGAAGCTGCTGAACGGAACTATCGGCGAAGAGGCTGTGCTTCACCGTCTTCGCAAACTGGTGCCAAAGTCAGCATTTCAAATCGACTACGTCACCCGGCAAGCATTCAAGTTCATCAATCCCCGTGGCCACGGGGCTAACAGCGCAAGATTCAACAACGAAACGCTTGCATGGTTTCGACAAACGTATCCAGCAGATTCACATCTGACTGCTGGTCTGATCCTGGTTGTCTGCGCCGCGAAGTGGTGGACTCATGAACAGGGGCGTCGGTCGGTTATCCCTCGCGTGAATCCGCTAATGACTTCCGATCTGGACAGCAAGCTGAAGTCGTTCGGGTTCCTTTCCGGGGAACGTGAAGCTATCTGTCGAATGCTGCGACGAGACTCGAGTCAGCGGTAACTGCCGACCACAACAAAGCAGGATTAACCAAGCCGTTCGCAACCCGCGAGCGGCTTTTTTTCTTCCCGTGCCGAGGGGTTATCCCCCTCCGATTAGCTGACGCAAGAAGTGCAATCTTCTCGTAGGCTATCCGGCATGCCTGCCAGACCGTCGCATTGAGAGCGGGTACCACCAAGCCAAAGCGCTCGGGGAGAGCAATCGGATCGTGGACTGGCTGACGACCTATCGAGACTGGGGCTTCGGCCTGTGCTTTCTGCACCTGCGCAACGTGAAGGGCTTTGGCTGGCACCACAAGCAGATCTACCGCATCTACCGAGAACTTGAGTTGAACCTGCGGATCAAGCCATTGAAGTGGCTCATACGTGCGCGGGCCGAGCCGCTGGCAATACCCGAGACGATCAAACAGACCTGGTTGAGGATTGCCAACCCAGTTGACCAGTCCTGGCGGAGAACTTGATCAGCGTCGCCAGCCAGTTGACCATCCGACTGAAGGTCTGTTGTCGACCCGTTCCCGTCGTTCGCAACTGTCTGCTTTCGGGAACTCTGATCACCAACGCTCAAGGTCAGGGGCGCTGCAGGGCTTTATCGCGCAGCGCCTCTCCTGCACCGCAGAGTTAGCCCTTACCATCTGCGGTCTTCTTCGCGAGTTCCATGAGCTTCTCAAGCACATCGTTTTTCGCTTCGATTGTTCGCTTGTCAATCGTGATACGAAATGACTCAGGCTTTTTCGTGTAACCGATGCTGGCGGAATCTAATAGAGCCGCAGCATCGTCTTGTAGAGATGAGGTAATTTTCAGATTCAGCAGAGCTTTTGGCGATGTGCGCTTATGGAACCAGAGCCGATTGTACGAACCACTACTGATGCTTATGTACTGCTTCAGGTATCGGAGTGCCGGGGCGTCAAAGTGCTTCGCGGCGACTGGCAGCAGCGCATCCGCGGCTTCAGTAACCCACTTTGCCTTCTTATTCCAAAACTCTCTGTCGTAGCTTTGTTCTTCAGTAGCAGTCCCGTCATCAAGCTCTTCGTACGTATTGAGAACCGTAGTGAAGAACAGGCTTTGAGCGCCACCGCTTTCGACCAATGATGCTTGAATAGCAATGATTGGAATTGAGTGGCTTAGGAGATGGATGACGTTGAAAAAGCGCCGGTTGATATTCTCGGCGACGAGCACAGCGTAATGTTGTCGCTGCGGCCACCGGCGCTTTTCGTTATCCCAATACTCGATGGTGCGGATGATGTGGGTTTCATCAGTCTCCCCAAGCATTACCTCAACCTCGTACATGGCGTCGACTTCGGGGTCTTTCAGCAGGATGTCGAGGCGGCCGCCAGCAAGTTGCCGACGCTCTCTCTGAATCGCTTCCAATTCGCCAAGGCCGAGACAAGCTGGATTCTCGAAAATTTGAGCCTGAAGCCAGTATTCGTCGAAACCGGCATCCCGGATTGATACTTGAGTGGCGATGGTAATGTGATTTGGCACGCTCGGTTCCTGGAAGGCGAATACTGAATAGACAGCCCCGTTGGTCGGTACAGCGAGCACCACCTGCCGCAGCGCGGCCCCCGCTCTGGGGTGAGTGCCTAGGGCTTGGGTGCCATCGTAGCCGCTCTCGCGGCCGGTTGCTGTGCGTAGGCGGAGGGTGCCAGCACCACTGGACAATCTGCAACGACCGTTTTTCGGCAACGCGACTCAGGCCGCGGCTGGCAGCTCCTGGCCGGAAGCAGTAAATCGAAGTCGGCAGTCAGTGCTCATTTTCCGAGCAGGCGGCCGACGGCAGGTCGTGCCCTGCATCGAACTCGTCCGCTTACGCTTCGGCTCTTCTGGCGATTTGCTCACTCGGCTGTTACTCCGCCCTTCACCCCTGGCAGCTCAGACTTTTCCTAGGGGTTGCGGGAACCTGGCTGGCAGGTGAGTTTACGTGCCGCCACTGACTTGATATGACCGCGATTCAGACGTCGCGCGAAGCCAGTCCAGTGCCTCGTCAAGATCCAAGTTAGAGCTGGCATAGCTTTGCCGTAACAGGTGCGGTGAAAGCAATCCGTCCCATTTTTGGCGGACGAGATTGCTTGCTTTTGCGAGCAGTTCGTCCACAGGTGCAGCGGGCTCCGAACCGATGTCCCCCAGCAAATTTTCGATCTCCTCGAGACTACGGCCAGCGCGCTGGATCTCGACCCCCAACCGGCCTGTGAATGCCTGTACGCCGCGCGACATCAGTACACAAGCGATCGCCTCATTGGCCGCGTCGCCCAGCCAAGTCAACAGGATCGCTTGGCTTCCCTGATCCAACAGCAAACGATCAGCCAACGCCAGCGAGGCGAACGCCTCGCGGCCTTCCCCCAAGAAGCGTTGTGCCGTTGGGTCCAGGAAGGGCAGCGCGTCTTGTGCAACATATATATCGCGCATGCGCTGCCGCACCCGAGTATGTACACGACCGCCGCCTCCATTGAACAGAGGTGGAGCGCCCCCCTTGGCTGGCGCGACATGGATCGTCTTGTGTTCTTCGTCGATGGCTTCAATGAGCCAAGTGCGCCCCCCAAACAGAATGCGCTGACCGGGCGTCATCATTTGCGAGACAGGTAGCGTTCCCAATGCCTTGCCACCAGAAACGATGCGGAACTCCTCGTCGCTGGAGAATGCCGCATAGAAGGAATAGTGATTGACGATCTTGTCACCGATGCGGCCGTGGAGCAGCAGACCTGAGTGATCCTGCGTCAAGATTTCCTCTTTTCCCAAGGTGCGCAGAAGTTCGGCAAAGGCGTCTTTGGACACTCGCTCGAACGGACCGGGCGGGGCGCAAAGAAGGTGGAACGCCTGAGCCGCCTGGAGGCCGCCATATTGCGCGATGGAAGACAGGAGCTGCTGCACGAGCGTGGAGTAGTGCGCCCCATGGACAGCAGGCGGCTCGAACCAGTTTTCCAGCAAAAGCGAGATGACGGCTGCGGTCTGTACCGTATCCAGTCGAAGCCGCGTTTCCAGATCAGCCTTCTCATCCAAGGCGTCTTCGATCACATAACCGCGCAGGATGGCAGATTCACCCTCGCGTCGGCCGGAACGACCCAGTCGTTGCCGGAGGCTTGCAACGGACGGCGGCGTGCCAATCTGCACTACACTTTTTACCGCGCCGATATCGATGCCCAGCTCCAACGTGCTTGTGCAGACGGCAGTCGCCGCGCGCTCACGCTGTTTCAGCGCAGCCTCGGTTTCGTAGCGGATTTCCTTCGACAGATTGCCGTGATGCGGCCAGAACTCGTTGGGGACTTGGGCTTGCTCACACAGCCCATTCAAAAGATGCGTGTAGCGCTCAACCTCCCGACGGCTGTTCGGGAAAACGAGATTGTTGGAGCAGCGCAAGGTTTTGAACATGTGCTGGGCGATCGCCAGCGGTGCATGCTCCGATTCCGGATTGTTCTTGCTGCCCGTCCCGTCCGCGGCCGCGAGCTCTTCAAACCCTTTGACCAGGATCAACAACTGGCCCCCAGTCGATGCCGCATCGACGATTGCCACAGGGCGGTCGGGTCGCAGGAACTGGGCCGCCAGGCCCATGTCGCCCAGCGTGGCGGACAGACCAATGCGCGGCACTGTGCGTCCCAGTGCGACTTCGATGCGGTGCATCAGCGTCTGCAGTTGCTTCCCGCGTTCAGTGCCGATGAACGCGTGAAGTTCATCGATGACGAAGAAGGTCATCTGCTTGAACAGGGCGGCGATGCTGGTGCCACGGTTGCACAAAGTGGCCTCCAAGGACTCCGGCGTGATCAATAGCACACCAGTTGGTTTTTGCACGAACTTCCGCTTGGAAGTCGAGGTGATATCCCCGTGCCATGGCCAGACGGGCACGTCCAAGTTCTCACAGAGGCGGTCCAAGCGTCCAAACTGGTCATTGATCAGCGCTTTCAGCGGGCTGATGTAGATGATCAAGCCCTCGTCTGGCTGCGCGAGAAGATGGGTCAAAGCGGGAAGGAAAGCGGCCTCAGTTTTCCCTGAGGCTGTGCTGGCGGCCACGATGACATCCTGGTTGCCTGGCAGGATCAGCGGAATGGCCTGTTCCTGCACCTCGCGCAGCGCACCCCAACCCTCGGCCCACAGATAGCGCTGTATCCGAGGGTCTAGTTGCAGGAAGGCCTGGGACGCTGCCATCAGAGCTTGAAGGAAGCCAGCTCGTCTTCCGGATCCACGGCTACATCACTCTTGCCGCCTTCATCAGCTTCCACCCGGACCTCGCCGATCAGGTTCTTCCAGTCGGTGCCAGGGTTTTGTTCCAGGATGGCCAATAGATTGATGAAGGACGTGATCGTGGTGCGCGGCGTGCGGAAGAAGCTGTCGCCGATGCGATGGGCGCAGTGCTCCATGAAGCTCGCGATCGCCGGGTCGGGAAGCAGATACCGAGCGGAGTCCCCGGCGGCGTATACATGGCGGATTTTCCCCAGAAGCAGGTAGAAGTCTTCCACCGTCAAGCTCGAAAGGCGCAGCACGGGGCCAGAGAAGTCGACAAGCTCATTGGTCGCGAAAGTGTTCTGGGCAAGCCGACTTTGGAGTGCCGAGTAGCTGTAAATCCCACGGCGCGTATCCATCAGGAACTCCGGCGTGCCGCCCAGCACGAACCCGAGGCCCACAGCCGTGCCCTGCAAAGAGTCGTTGAGCATGCGCAGGATCTGCTCGTAGTTGGAGTTGCGCGCTTGCGAGTTGGCAAGCTTGTAGAGATTTACCATTTCATCCAGACACACAAACAGCCCCGCGTATCCGGCCAAGCGCACGAACCTGGCCATGAGTTTCAGTTGATCGTAGATCGATGCGTCATCGACAATCGTGCGAACGCCCAGTGCCGCGCGCGCGTCGGTCCGGGTCGCAAACTCACCGCGCAACCAGCGGACGGCATCTGATTTCAGCTGGTCGTTTCCTTCCTCGACGCCGCGGCAATAGGCCGCGATGACATCGGCAAAGTCATAACCGTTAACGAGCTCGGTCAGCTGTTCCAGCTTCGACCGGATGACCTGCTCGGTGGACAGACTCTGCGCTTTGGCTTTGGCTTCGGACTTGGCCGTGGCGATGAACTTCTCGACCACGCCGGACAACGCGCCACCTTCTGGTTTGGTTCGCGTGGCCAAGTTGCGCATGAGTTCGGCATACAGCGACCGTGCCTGACCGCCAGACGCGTGCAGGCGTCGATCGGGATTGAGGTCGGCGTTGGCCACGACAAGCTTGCGCTCCATGGCAATGGCGCGGATCAGATTGAGGAAGAAGGTCTTGCCCGCACCATATTCGCCGATGACAAAGCGGAACGATGAACCACCGTCGGCTACGCGGTCGATGTCCGCGACTAGCGCTTCGATCTCCCGGCCTCGGGCGACCTGGATGAGGTGTTGGCCCGCGCGTGGCACGACGCCGGCACGCAGGGATTGGATCACGGCGTCGCGATCCTTCGGACGAATGGCAGCATTCATGCTTCGATCTTCTCAAGTAGTTTGGTGTGCACTGAAATCGGGTCCTCTCCTTCGAACAGTGGCTCGTCGAATGCTTCGAAAGCTGCCTCGTTGATCTGTTCCATCGCGCCGTCGAGCATGAGGTCCAAGTCTGTGGCAGCGTCCTCCAGCTCGGCACGCGTCCACTCGGGTCGCGACAGAAGCAAGCGCAGCAGGGCAGAATGAGCCTCGTCCAAACCCAGCGGCGCATTGGTTTCGTCTTCGAGCTCCGGCTCGAGAACCGGTGCCACAGGCGCGGGCGTACTATCAGCTTCCTCGACGAAGATTCTCGACAGCAGCTCTGAAACTCGCACCGTATCTTTTTGCAACGCCGCGATGCGCTCGATATCTAGGCGGAAGCCCTGCTTCTCAGGCTGGACAGTGGACACAGGCGCGCCGCCGGTACCAGCGGTGTGGATGTCGCTGAAGACGCGTTTGGGCTCTACGCCGAGAGCTTTGTAGACCTTCTCCAAGAACTTCACTTCGTCGGGCGAGACGACACCATCGGCCTGAGCCAGCGTCGCCATGAAAGCCGCGAGCGTCTCGCGCGCCACAGTGGGCAACGGCTCCAACTTTTTCTTCAGTGCCGACAAGGTCATTGGCGAGGTGGTCAACCATTGGAGATGCGCATGCAGCCTGCGGCGCTCGGCGAGAGTGAGGTGCGTCCAACCTTCAATTTCTGCCCGCAGATGTGCAACCTCCCGATCGTGAAATTCTCCATCGGCCTGGGCCACAGCCGAGGCCAACTGCAGCGTCAATGCCGCCATTTGATACTCGGCACGCGAACCTACCTCCGAGTCCATAAACGGCTGAGCGAACAACACGATTGTGTCCTGCTCGCCCGGGGCCTTGGCTCCGCCGAGGACATGCGGTTCCATCCCAATTTCGGCGCCTTCGAGTGCACGCGCCAACCCCCGCGCACGATCGCGATTGACCACTTGATCGGCACCTCCTAGCGCCGCGAGAAGTTGCTTCAGCGGTAACGACAGTCGGCCTTCACGCATCTGTGCGGTCAATGCTCGCAACTTTGCTAGGGTTGCAGCGGGCCAGAGGGTGGCGGGCAACAGCAAAAGCCCTTCCAACGCTCCGGCTGCCCCAGGATCCTTTCCGACGAGGCGACTATAAGAACCGAGTTCGTCCGTGCACTGGTTCGCAATTTCCATCAGCTTCTTGATGGGTGCGGTCAAGGCCGTGACGTCCGGAACATCCCCGAAAGTCATCGTGATATTGGCGCCACGCAGTCCTGCCGATGCGCCTTGGTATACGAATTTGAGCTTAGTGCGGTTTTTCGGAAGGACCAGTCCAGGGCCGAGGGCTTCGTAATAGCGTTGAGCGAACAGAGGCTCGAACTCGTTGGGGCAACGGGTAGCTGCAGTGCGCAAGTAGCATTCCGGACTCAAACGAAGCCAGGCCAGCGCGAGATGCGCGGGAAGCGGAACGCGATCGAAGGCGGCTTGGCCGAGAGCCAGTCGAAGGTACGATGGCAGCTCATAGGTTTTCGGGAAATCGGGGACGGGCTGCTTGTAGAGCTGAGTGGATTGTCCGGCCAGCTCGATCCAACTCAGGAGTTCGCTGGCGTAGCGATTGAACGATCCCGATTTTCCCCCATAGATCACAAGCAATCGGCGAAGCTCAACCTTGATGGCTGGCCAGTCATTTCGTGCTTTGGGGTCGCTGCGCGTGTCCACGATGACACGGCGTTCGAGTCCGTAGAAGTACAGGAACACGTATCCAATGTCGCAGTCGGGATGCGAGCGACCATCCGATAACCAGTTCAGGTAGGCGCGCCTTTCCTCTGGGGAAGCTTCGGCGTAGCTGGGCCAATAGCCCATATGACGTGACTGAAAGTTGCCCACGCGCGCCACGGTGTATTGGCCACTAATTAGGCATGGCTCGGGGTTGCCATTGAGATCTTTCAGCCTCCCGCCGACATAAATCATCCCGCCCGATAGGTTTACGCCGGCGACTTCGACTCTTTCGCCTGGCGGGACCCAGCGCCCATCCCCGAGGCCGCTGGGAGCTTTCGGAATGACGTGCACAGGCGTGGGATTTTGGGCTGGGGCTGATGACGAGTAGAACTTGTCAGACTTCGCGGATACGTCCGTGCGATCGGAGGCTGTCCTCGGAGGCGGTGACGCGGTTGGGCGGCTGGGCGGCGCTTGTGACGACGCCTGGAGCACCATTTTGGGTGGAAGGGCGCTCTTGGGTAACCCTGGGGCGTGTCGGGCGGGCTTCCGAGCTGGCCGCCGGGACTGGTTCGCTGCCATCCACTCAGCCAAAGTAGGTTCGTGCTGGCGGGCGTCGCGACTTGCGGAAGCTTTGGGACTACTCGCCATTTTGCCCAAGCGTTTGATGACTAAGTAGGTGACAAGGGCAATGCCGCCGATCACCCCAAGGCCAATCCAAACCTCCTTGGGCACCACGGCGACTAGCACCAGCACCCCGACGACCAGCCACAAGCCGCCCCCATTTGAACGTCTCGCCATTTGAACCTACCCCTTGGTGCTTCTAGGTTCCGCCCCTAGCCCCTATGCGGAAGCATACGCCTGGGCGCGGCCACTGTGGTTTGCAGCCGTGATTCTCAATGTCCGGTAATGGCCGATCACTGCCGGTCGACTCCGCTGGTCAGTGCTGCCGGGGAGCCTGGCAACTTGCACCGGCGATGGCGGGCAAGTTTAATGAAGGGAATGGGCAACACTTTGGCGGCAGTTGGCAGTTGGCTGGCCTCTTGCCCTGGTCGATGGATTTCATGCGCGACCAGCTCAGTGACGGGCGTAGCTTCCGGCTATTCAATGTGCTGGACGATTCCAGCCGCGAAAGACTTGGGATCGAGATCGACTGATCGTTGCTTTCCGCCTGCGTGATTTGTGCTCTGGACCAGATCGTCGAGTGGCGCGGCAAGCCCGTTGCGATTCGCTGTGACAATGGCCCCGAATACATCGGTGGCACACTGCTGGCTTGGGCGGCATAGCATGGCATCCGCATCAACCACATCCAGCCGGGCAAGTCGCAACAGACGCCTACGTCGAACGCAACAACCGAACCGTTCGCTATGCCTGGCTGGCACGAGCTCAAGTCACCACAACACTCACGAGTTTGCAGTCCCAAGGCTTTCGCCGGCCACTACGTTTTCCATGGCGTGAATCGCCCCATTTTTGAATGCGGGCCGACGGAAGGCCCCATTACTAAGCTTCCTCCTGCCTGCCGAGCAGGATTCTCTCGGCAAGCGACACATCGTTCGGGAACTTCCGAGGCGCTCCACGACGCTTACCATCCTCATGCCGCCTTGGAGGCTGGCCTTTGCGCATGTTCTTGCCAAACGTCTTTGGAAGAAGGAAATGGCAATCAGTCTTTGTCAGGTAGTCGATCGCATCGCGGACTCCCAGCAGCATGCCTTCATCGGTGTAGTGAACGAGACCTATCGCGTTGTAGCGATACTCGTCCTTGCGCAAGTAGCAGTTGAATCCGGACGCCAAATTCGGTGATCCAACACACTCGTATATCCAGTACGTCTTCAGTATCTCGGTCAGGTTATATGACTGGAAATGCTTGTCTCCGTCGACGATCACCATCAAATGCAGATGAATGCCCCTGTCATAGGCGTCCTCGCGTTTGAGGATGTAACCGAGAACACCTGGGATGATGCGCCTCTCACGAAGGTTGCGGATGAACTTCTCCACAGCCTGCTCAATCTTGCCTTCCTCCGCAGCCCTCTTCGCTGCACCTTCGACGTACAGATCCACTCGCATCACCAGCGGTCGAGCGTGCATGCGGAGGATGGACAAGAAATATTCGCAGCACGCCTCGAAGTTTTCCCGCTGCTGGCGCTCCAGCTGCGCGACCCGATCTAGGAACTTCCTTGAGGTGCACACGCGCCTGATGACGAAGACGATGTGCGCCAACATTCGCCGCGGATACTCTTCGGCGATGAGCACCTCAGAGTCCGTATTAGTGAAGAAGCGCAGTCTCGGTTCCCACTTTCGTGCCAGGCGCATCCCGACGCTAACGTAGGGACCCATCTCACTTTCCCGCCCCCACGCCTTCTGCGCCAAATCGACGCCCCGGATTGCGTGCCACAGTAACCTCGCTTCCCTGGACATGATGTACCGCGTCCGGCTTCCGGCACTCACTTCCCTCCACGGCGGAGCTTTGCTCTTGGCAATTCGCTTGATGGCACCTTGTAACGTGTCCAAGTAATCCACTGCCTGTTTGTTCTCGCCTAGCTCATAGCCATGCTGGCGCTCTCCATTCTCGTCATTCCATTCATATGGTGAGAGGACACCAGAAGAGACAAGACTGTGGAACCGCTGGCCTACTAATGGAGCGGCTTTGATCATGTGCGACTGCATAGCGATTCACTCGTCTCTCTCTTATTCATTTATGGGCTTCGTTACCCAACTAATAACGTAAAGACTACGTACCGGAATTCGCGATCAGTCGGATCCCAAGAAAACTCCACCCTTGCGAACGCGACGCCGCGGTAGAGCCACTGTTTTTTACTGTCGGTCTCATGTCGAGATAGCGCGAGCGCTCATAGCAGCTATCCACTCCTGCAGCGTTAATCGTTCTAAGCGACGACGTCGAAACGAACAGCCACCGCGCTTATAAACTACGACCTGAGCAGGCACGGCATGACGCTCAATCGTTCTGGCCTCGACGTTGCTAGTCGGGCAATAGATACCACCGAGTTCGATGCGCATCCGCATCGATTTAGCTGAGTTTGACTAGCGGGAGGCGGGCGACAGAGTAATAACTCTTTGTCGATCGGTCACTTGCGGCTCTTACATCCATGCTCAAAGTCATTCTCTCGCTCCGAGGTGGCGCTCCCACACCATGGCTAGACGAGGCCTGACCGTCAGCAGCAGACGAAAAGAAATGTTTTTTCAGACTCAGGCCGACCACTAGTGGGATCAATAATTTGCGGCAACTAAACACAAAAAAAGAAAATTCGTGGCCGTATGTCCGAGGACTGCACCAACAACGAGGTGGCACCTTGGAGCCTGACTTTGCATCCGCGCATCCCATTGTTTTATCTGGGATGGCTAGTCAATTACTCAAGCTTGGAAGGCGAACCCCAGCTTTCGAATCTGGCTGCCGCTGATTCAATGTGGAATGCTCCACAACAAGCGGATTTCAAAACGAACCGTGCTCGCGACAACGCGATGGACGTTCCCAATTGACTGCGCGCTAAGCAGTTCCAGGAGTCCCATGGGCAGCCGCGACAAGCGTTGCTCTTGGTGAGAACCGAACACGTGGAGGAGGTGAGTGGTTGTGAGTCCGTTTAATCCGCTTTACAACGTGCTTCGAATGTTGCCGCCCAGAGTCACGGGAGCAATCTTGGAGGTCCATAACAAGACTGGTGCGCCGCTCGAGATCGTCATCCTCGTCGCCATATCTGCCATGTCCACCGCGTTGCATGGGATCGCTATCCGCACGCCCAGTGACCGTTTGATGCCAGCTTCTTTGTATTGCATGGGGATCGGGCCGCCCGTATGCGGCAAGTCGGCTGCGATGTGGGAGTTCTACAAACCGATTCGGGAATTCGATGTGCGCCTCGCCGAGCGCCGCGTATCGCACTCCGTATTCACCGATCATGCGGCCTTTCGCGACGTCCTGCAGTTGGATGCCACCTGGAGCTCCTTGCTCGAAGCGCTAAAGGGCACGAGCAACGGTCTAACGATCGCGGATGACGACTGCATCGACCAATTAAAGAGCGATGTCATGAAGAGGCGCGGCAAGCTCAATCGCTTTTTTGATGGCCCGGTAAAAGAGTCGCTGATCCGGCGAGATCAGGAACCTCTGGTGGCCTACTATCCGTCGGTAGGGATGTGCTGTTTGACACAACCGGAGATCTACGCCGAACACCAGATCGCTACGCGTTACAACGACCGCAAGTCTGGGCTAGCGTCAAGATTCCTCTACGCCCACACCTTGGATGGCCGTGGGCCGGAGCTTCCCTTTCTGCCGACGCCCAATCTCAACGAGGTTCACACATTGGCTAGCTGGTTCCTGGAGCAGCGGCTTCAGCGCCTGCTAGCCGGCAATACCGATCGGATTGAGTTGCGCTTGTCTGCTGAAGCGGAGTCCCGTTGGGCGCAGCTGAAACAGAACATCGACATGCGCATGACCGGCGATTTCCAACTGGTTCAAGACTCCGCCGGTCGTGCCACGGAAAAAACGTGGCGAATAGCTGCCATTCTGCACTGCTTCAACTCGCTGTCTATCCCTGCCAGCCCTTTTGATGCACTTCCTCCCATATCCCCCATCCCGCCCGAAGCGATCGATGCTGCATGGCAGATCGTCCAATGGTCGATAGTGCAGTTTTACAAAGTTTTCCCGCCGTCGAAACCCAAGGCGCCTAAGCCTTCGCGAGTTAGGGAACGTCAGCTCGAAGAATTGCGACTCGCCAAGGGACACTTGTACAACCACCTGCGCAGCAGTGGCAGCGACACTATGGCGTGGAGCCTAGCTCAAGAGCTGTCCTGGCTTAGCGCGCACAAGTTCAAGACGGTCGTCGCGCACATGAAGAGCATGAAGCAGGTCGAGGTGCTTGAAGGTAAGGACCCAGTGCTCTGGTTTTCCTCACACTTCTTCGCCGAGATGGGCTACGAGAAGGCCATCACAGCGGAGATGGCGTCACTGTAGCCTTCCTGATCACCACTGCTGCACCAATGATGTTGAGACATATCGACGGTCACCGAACTTATGGTTTCGCCGAATTCTTCCAAAGAACTTCACCAACACCGCAGCATCGTGGATTCGGCTCCATCATGGTCGTGGTCAGCTGGCGCAGACGAAAGCGTCCATCGGCAAGCCAGTTCGCGGCTCGATCGCTTCCGTCTGATGGCTATATAGCTGGTCAATTCCGCGCGATCTCAGCGCGTTCGTGAGAGACGGCGGTAGATCGTCGGGCATCGGAGCGAACGCACCTTTCCAATCTGGCACCACAAAGGCGCCAGTGATCCTCGCCGCATATGGGTTCGAGAGGCGCGGGGCCAGCGTGCGGCCGTCGCTCGGGTCGCGCAGGACCAGTGCATCGGAGACGTAGCGATCAGGAAGAGCGTTCATGCGGTGGCCTGGGCTGATAAGGGGAGCAGTGAATCGCGGAGCCATCTCATGCCGTGAGATGACTTCGGGTGACGCTGCGGCTGAAGTCGCCTTCGAAGCCGTATGTGATCACCGCGCTAAGCCATTGATCTGTCTGAAGTGGTTTGGCGGGGTTTTCTTTCATCTTCCATTTTCACCTAAATAGGTGAAACTATGCGAGCCATGACCATCCAGATCACTCAGCGCCAATTGAACGTCCTTGCTTTCATCCGCGCCCGGATTGAGCGGGATGGGCAGGCGCCCACGCTTGAAGAAATCGGCGACGCACTGAGCATCGGCAACGTCAGTGCGGTGCTCAAACACGTCCGGTCGCTCGCAGCGAAAGGTCGGCTGACGATCGAACCCAGCCATGCCCGCGGTATCCGACTGGTGCGCGAGTCCGATCCCTTGGATGCCGATACGCTGGAACTGCCGCTGATCGGTCGCATCGCGGCCGGCGAACCCTTGTTTTCGGAGTCACGGGTCGATCGCAGCCTGCTTGTGTCCCGTTCGCTGTTCCGGTTGCGACCGGACTACCTAGTGAAGGTGGCGGGTAATTCGATGCGCGACGAAGGCATCCATGATGGCGATCTGGTGGCGGTGCACGCCACGCCGGTGGCTCGTCATGGTCAGGTGGTGGCGGCACGGGTGGGTGGCGACCGTTTCACGATCAAGCGGCTGCACTGGAAGGGCGATGTGATCCGGCTGATGCCGAACAGTCCGGGCTTCAAACCCATTGACGTGGATCCCACCGAAGACTTCGCGATTGAAGGTCTGTTTGCGGGCCTACTGCGGGGCAGCTGATGAGCGCCGTGGTTCCACTCTCCGCATTGCTCGATGCCCGTCAGGTCTGGCGTGGTCGTGCCCCCGAGGTGCCGGTCGGTGACCAACCCACCGGGTGGCGTGCACTCGATGCCGTTCTGCCCGCAGGCGGTTGGCCCGAGGCCTCGTTGTCCGAGATCCTGTTGCCTGTTGATGGCGTGGGCGAACTTCGCCTCGTGCTGCCCACGCTTGCCCGGTTAACCCAAGGTCAGCGTCACGTGGTGATCGTGTCGCCGCCGTATGCGCCATGTGTCGCTGGATGGCGTCAGCAAGGCGTCGACATGCGCCGGGTGGAATTCGTCGGTGCTGGCGAGAAGGATGTACTCTGGGCCACTGAGCAGTGCCTGCGATCGGGAAGCTGCGCCGCTGTGTTGGCGTGGCCGCATCACGCTGACGATCGTGCCCTACGACGCCTGCAGGTGGCCGCGGTCACCGGGCAATCCCTCGCCTTCGTGTTCCGCGATCGCTCTCATCTTTCCAATGCATCGCCTGCGGCGCTGCGTCTGGAATTGGAAGCACCGCCGCGCCCGCAGATCTGGGTGCGTAAATGCCGAGGTGGGGCCGTGCCCGCCCAGGCCATTCCGTTGCCGCGCTCTGTCCATTAATGGCGGCCAGACATGCTTTGGACCTGCATCTACCTGCCAAGTCTGGCGCTGGACGGAATTCTCCGACGCCGTCATACGGAAGGGCCGCTGGTGCTCGTCGACGGGCCGATCAACACACGCACGATCGTTTCAGCCAATGAAACCGCCCGAGCGGCAGGCCTGCACGTCGGTCAACGCCTGAGCGCGGCACAGGCGCTTCTGTCGCAGTTCGAAGCAATACCGTACGACCGCGAGTCGGTGGAGCGGTGGCTCCGGTTCCTGGCTGCTGTGGCTTATCGCTATAGCTCCGAGGTCAGCTTGCTGCCGCATGCGATCGTGCTGGAAGTCAGCAAGAGCATGGGTCTGTTCGGGCCGTGGCCACGGCTTGAATCCATGTTGCGCGCGGACTTCACCGACTTGGGCTTCCGTCATCGCATAGCCGCGGCGCCGACGGCTCACGCTGCGCATGTGCTGACCACGGTCTCCGATGGGCAAGCGGTGCTCTCCATCGATACGCTGCGTAACGCCCTGCAACGTGTGCCTATCGCGAAGAGTCGATTGCCCGCGAACGCCCTCGCAGCGTTGCCGAACATGGGCATTCGCGATCTGGGTCAGGTGCTAGCGCTGCCGCGTGATGGGCTGCGGCGACGCTTCGGTGCGGAACTATTGGCGTCGTTGGATCGCCTGACGGGCGATCTGCCGTCTGGCTTGGAGTTGTATCGCCCCCCGGACACGTTCGACCTGCGCATCGAGTTGCTTCACGAGGTGGAGAACCAATCCGCGCTGATCTTTCCGGTGCGGCGTATGGTCGATGACCTGGCTGCTTATCTCGCGGGTCGCGACGGCGGAGTGCAGCGTTTTTTACTACGTCTGGAGCATCGCGAAGATCGCTTCACGGATGTGCCGGTGGGCTTGCTGGCCTCGGAACGTGATGGCGCTCTGTTGTTCGAGTTCGCACGTGGCCGACTGGAACACGTGACTCTGTCTGAGCCGGTGCTGGCGTTGCGTCTGATCGCCCGCGATCTGCCGGCGTTCGTGCCCGCGGGACGTGACCTTTTCGATGAGCGACCGGCGAACGCGTTGCCGATCGAACAGGTGCGCGAACGTTTGCGCGCACGGTTGGGAGATGGCGCAGTCTATCGGCTGGGCAGCACGCAAGACCCCCGGCCGGAACGAGCACAGCGCGAGGCCACGCACGATGAAGTCCCGATCGAGCCGCACCCTCGCCCCACGTGGCTACTTCCCCGTCCCATCCCCTTGCGCGGTGGGAACCCGATCATTCTCGCCGGTCCGGAGCGCCTCGAAACGGGTTGGTGGGATGGCGGTGAAGTCTGTCGTGATTACTACGTCATCGAGACCTCGCTGGGGCAGGAAGCCTGGGCGTTCTGTGCACCCGATGAGCAGACGGGCTGGATGATCCACGGGTGGTTCGCATGACGGCCTACGCGGAACTCCATTGCCTCTCGAACTTCTCCTTCGGTCGTGGTGCATCCAGTGCACGCGAACTGTTCGAGCGTGCGAGGACATGCGGTTACGCTGCACTGGCGATCACTGATGAGTGCTCACTCGCCGGCATCGTCCGCGCGCTAGAAGCTTCGCGCGAAACGGGCGTGCCGTTGATCGTCGGTTCGGAGATCCAGCTGGACGATGGCCCCAAGATCGTCGTGTTGTGCGAAACGAAGGAGGGTTACACCTCGCTCTGCGGCCTCATCACACGGGGTCGGCGTGCATCGGAGAAAGGCACCTACCGCTTGTCGTGTGCCGACATGGTCACCGGCTTGCCAGGCACGCTGGTCCTGTGGGCGCCAGACCTGATCGTCGACATGGCACACGGGCGTTGGGTGCAACAGACGTTCGGCGATCGCGCATGGCTGACCGTTGAGCTGCATCGTGGACCGAACGACGCACGGCGAGTGCGTGAACTGGAAGCTATAGGCCGGAAGGTCGGCTTGCCTCTAGTGGCCGCTGGCGACGTGCACATGCACATCCGCCGGCGGCTGGCCCTGCAGCACACGCTCACGGCGATCCGGCATCACGTGCCTGTCGCTGAAGCAGGTGGGTTGATCGCGCGCAATGGCGAGCGGCACCTACGCCGCCGCCATGTGCTCGCCAAGCTCTACCCCGAGACGTTGCTCGACGAGAGCGTGCGGATCGCCGCGCGATGCACCTTCACGCTCGATGAGCTGCGCTACCGCTATCCGGCTGAGCTCGTGCCCGAAGGCCACACCGCCACCAGCTGGTTGCGTCAGCTGGCGGAGGAGGGCGCACGCTGGCGCTGGCCCGAGGGCATACCGGAGAAGGTGCACAAGCAAATCGAGCATGAACTTGGATTGATCGAAGCGCTGCGTTACGAGTCCTATTTCCTCACCGTGCACGACATCGTGCGCTTCGCGCGCAGCCAGGGAATCCTGTGTCAGGGCCGGGGATCGGCGGCGAACTCCTCGGTATGCTTCGCGCTCGGCGTGACCGAGGTGGACCCGATGAAGATGAGCCTGCTGGTCGAGCGATTCATCTCGAAGGAGCGTAATGAGCCGCCGGACGTCGACATCGACTTCGAGCACGAGCGCCGCGAAGAGGTTATTCAGTACATCTATCGGAAGTATGGGCGGGAGCGTGCCGCTCTGGCGGCCACGGTCATCTGTTACCGCGGTAAGAGCGCCGTGAGGGATGTGGCTAAGGCCATGGGACTGCCGCTGGATCAGGTCGACCAACTGAGCCAAGTGTTTGCGTGGTGGGACGGCGATGAATCACTCGCCGAGCGGTTGCGCGAACGAGGATTTGATCCCGAGAGCGCGGTCATCCGCCGCATCGTGAAGCTGACGGCGGAGATTCTTAACATGCCACGGCACCTGTCGCAGCATGTCGGCGGGTTCGTGATCTCCGATGCGCCACTGAGTGAGCTGGTGCCGGTGGAAAACGCTGCGATGCCCGATCGCACCATCATCGAATGGGACAAAGATGATCTGGACACGATGAATCTGTTGAAGGTCGATTGTCTGGCGCTGGGCATGCTCACGTGTGTGCAGAAATGCTTGAACATGCTGCGCGACCAGCGCGGAATGGATTACTCGATGGCCACGTTGCCCTCGGAGGATCCCGCCACCTACGCCATGATCCAGCGTGCAGACACGGTGGGCGTGTTCCAGATCGAGTCACGCGCACAGATGGCCATGTTGCCGCGGCACCGACCAGAGAACTTCTTCGACCTGGTAGTGCAGGTCGCGATCGTCCGACCCGGTCCCATTCAGGGTGACATGGTGCATCCGTACCTGCGGCGGCGTAGGGGTGAGGAGCCCGTCGACTACCCGTCGGAAGAGTTGAAGGAGGTGTTCGAGCGCACGCTGGGCGTGCCGTTGTTCCAGGAACAGGTCATGAAGCTGGCCATGATCGCGGCCGGTTATACGGCAGGCGAAGCGGACGGGCTACGGCGTGACATGGCTGCGTGGAAGCGACGGGGCGGCTTGGAGAAGCACCGCGAACGCATCCTGACCGGCATGACCGACCGCGGCTACACCACCGCCTTTGCCGAGAAGCTGTTCGAGCAGATCAAGGGCTTCGGTAGTTACGGCTTTCCCGAAAGCCACGCGGCCAGTTTCGCTGGCATCGTCTATGCGTCGTGCTGGTTGAAGTGCCACGAGCCGGCGGCATTCGCGTGTGCGTTGTTGAACAGCCAGCCAATGGGTTTCTATGCACCAAGCCAGATCGTGCAGGATGCCCGACGCCACGACATCGATGTCTTCCCGATCGACGTGCAGTGCAGCGATTGGGACAACACGCTCGTCACTCGTGAAGAAGAACCTCCTGCGATCCAGCTTGGATTGCGTCAGGTGCGCGGGTTCAGTGAAGAAGCCGTACGGCGGATTATGGCGGCCCGAGAGCAACGTCCGTTCGCAGACATCGCGGATCTCTGCGCGCGGGCGGCCGTGGACAAACGTCATCGGGACTTGCTGGCGCAGGCCAGCGCCTTGCGAGGCTTGTCGCTGCATCGGCATCACGCGCACTGGGAGATCGCTGGTGTTGAAAAGCAGCTGCCGCTTTTTGGCAATGTCAGCCCGGCAGAGATTGAGGTGACGTTGTCGAAGCCGACGCAGGCGGAGGATACGTTGGCAGACTACGCGCGAACCGGTCTGACGCTGGGGGTACACCCTATGGCACAAATCAGGGATCAGCTGCGCGCTACCCGATGCACGGATTCACGAACGCTTCGGCAACGACCCCACAACAGCTATGTGCGTGTCGCGGGTATGGTCACGATGCGTCAGCGACCGCAGACGGCCAGTGGCGTGACGTTCCTGACGATGGAAGATGAGTACGGCATGGTCAACGTCATCGTCTGGCGCGACGTCGCCGAAACGCATCGGCGGGTGCTGCTGGAATCAGAACTTCTGGGAATCGATGGACGTTGGGAAGCGCTCGATGGCGTGTGCCATCTGATTGCCAGTCGGTTGCTCGACATGAGCGAGCTGCTCGGAGGTCTCGATGTGCGGTCGCGGGACTTCCACTGAGCGCCTCGGGCGAAACACGCGGCCCCAAGGGAAGGTCTGGATGTCTCGGAAAAGTGCGAGAAGCACACACCAGCGATGACGACATCCAGGCTATCCAGGGTCGACATCGTGAACAGAAGCGAGGACGACGTCGACGAGTCCCTGATGCGTTCGGTCCTGGTGGACCTGCGCGCTCCGCTTGTGGGTCAGTGAGCGGGACAAGCGGTTCTGCGGTCCGGCCAGCGTACCCAATGACTGTGACTTCAAAGCCTTGTGCACCAGTGCATCTCCATCAAAGACCGTACTTGCGCTTCCGATTCTTAAAGGCAGGTTCGGTGCCCTCAAGAATTTCAACGACTGTCCTCTTGATCACTGGCGACTCGATGCCGCCAGAGACGTAATTGAACGTATTGGTCGCCTTGTCACAGGTCGCGCAAATGATTTGCTCGGCGTCGCAGACCACCGCCAAGTTCGGGTTGTGCGTCACCATAATGACTTGGCGCCGTTGCTTGGCCGCCTTGATGCACTTAACAAGCACCTTGAAGATGGTCTGGTTGTCTAGGTTCTCCTCGGGCTGGTCGATGATGATCGGGATGTCGTCCTTGTCCACGAGTAGGTAGAAGACGAGCAAAAGCAGGCCACGCTCGCCGGGCGAGAGCTGGCTGATCTCTTGCTGGTCGAACGTCAGCGAATACCTCGGCGCCAAATAGCTCATGCCGTAGAGGTACTCGAGGATGTCTTGGGCCTCGCCGCCCTTGCGGAGCTGATCGACAATCCGGGTCTCGCGGCCAGCGCCGGACTCGCGCCGGTCGAAGTGCAGCATGTCGTCGATGGTCTCGAGGAATTTCAGCGTCGAATCCACGTCTCCGAAGTTGACCTCCATGAGCAGCCCGCGCATGAGCTGATTGCTCTCGTCCACGCCTGAGAAGCTGCCCCGCGACTGCCGATTGATGCGAGGGAAGAACTGCTCCTGGAAGTTCGACTCTTCGATGCGCACGTCGAAGTCCAGAGGCAGGTGCATCTCCATCTGGGCGGCGGACTTGACGAACTGCTGCACCGGCTCATACAGGCGGCGGTATTCCTCGACGGTCTTGCCGATTTGCTCGTGGACGGCCCTGGCCGACTCCACCCGGTTTGCGCGCAGCGCCGCTAGCTTGTCGGGCAGGACGGCCAAGGATTCGATCTCGGCCTTGAACCATTCAATCGACTGGGGCTTGTGCTTGTTGCCGACAAGCTCCTCCTTGGCCCGCTCCCATTTGGCGATCTGGTCCCTGAAGATGATGAACAAGCGCTGCTTCTCGCCGAGCTTGCTCTTGATTTCAGCCATTGCCACCTCGGCCACCTCGCGCCGTTTGGAGAGGCCCGTGGGCTCTTGATTGGCGAGCGCCGCATCCACTCCGGCAATCGACTCTTTGGCGGCCTTGGCCAGCGCGTCGATCTTCGTGGTGTCTATCTTCAACTCGACCAGCTCGGAGGCTTTCAACTCCGCGCCAGCCTCGGCCAGCATGCGCGCCAGCTCAGCCACGAATTGATCGTGGGCCTTCTTGTGGTTGGCGATGGCCTGGGCGATACGGCTCAAGACGGCCTGGCACTTCGCGTCGGCTGCCTTCTTGTCGCGAAGCAGCTTCTCCTCTTCGCGAAGGTTTTTGAGTTCGTCCTCGAGCGCCTGAATTTTCTCGGTGGCCGCTGTCGATTCTTCCTGCGCGGCTTCCGACGCCGTGGGATCTTCCACCTGAGCGGGCTTCGAGGCCACGAGGGAGTTGAACTCTGCGATCTTGGCGTCGAGCTGCTCTTGCAGCGACTGCTTGAACTCCGGCGTGAGCCGGCGCTCGGTCTGCAAAATCTCGGCGTTGGCCTTCGAGATTTCCTTGATGACTTGCTCGCGCGCGCTGTCGATCTCGGCGACTTTAAAGTCGAGCAGCTCGTCCATCGAGGTGTAGCCTAGGCGGCCTTCTTCCGGGACGTGCGTGTAGATGATCTTGCGCAGCTCGGTGTCGAAGGTCGCCGAGCCGCCGTCGCCGAGTTCGTTGCACAGCGTCTCGAGGTAGCTCTGCGGCAGATACTTCACCCGCTCCACGCTTGTCTCGGACGGGTCTTGGTCGAGCTGGCGCTCGGACTCGGTGCCATCGTGCCATCCCAGCGCGCCGAGGAAGTGCTGCGCGAGCTTGTTCCTCGGATTGCGAAACCGCGTGTCTTTGAGGAACGAGAAGCTCTTGAAGTTCTTGGTGTCGCCGGCCAGGGCGGCGATGTCGGCCATCGCGCTCTTGCCGCTGCCCTTGTTGCCGATGATGGCGACCAAGTCATGGCTCAGCGGCATGTCCACGTTGAACCAAGTGTCGGCCAGCGTGGAGCTCGCCTTGCGGCCGATGCGAATTTTGGACGCGTATTTGGTGCGGTTGGCCTCGACCAGCAAGCGCTTGGACGGCGCGTCGCCGATGAACACGCGGTCCTCGAACTCGGTGATGGCTTGGACGAGGCCGTCGAAGGTGGCGTCGGCCTTGATCCAGGTGAAGCAGTTTCCGACGCGGTCCTTGTTCTCCGAACTGCTCGGCGCGTGGGCATCCGAGCAGTCCAGGAGCGTGGCCTTGACGTTTGACTCCGAGAGCTTCTTACGAGCCGCGTCGTATGCGGCCGGATTGGCGGAGGCTGTGAAGACCAAGTCGGCCTGGTTGATGATGTTGCGCTTCTCGGCGATGGACTGGTCATCCCACTTGAGGTTGTCCCATTCCGTCTTGCCCACAGCGATCAGGTATTTGCCGGCGAAGTAGTGCTTGTCGAGCGCCTCGAGCACCTTTTCCAGGCTCACGCACAGGTTGTTGAAGCCCTCCTGCAAGTGCGGCGCATAGTCTCCTTGCTTGTCGGCCGGCGCCGACTCCACGATCATCTTGCCGAGTTCGGACAAGCTGTCGCGGGTGATGACGCCTTTCCACCTGCCCTTCCAGTCGCTGGAGTCGGGAATCAGTTGGTAGCTCGGAGTCAACGAGTTGAGGAACTGTTGCTGGATGACCTCGGAGTCCATCGCGTCGAAGATGACGTGCAGGTTGATGCGGTTCCAGCCGGACTGCGAGTAGGTCCCGTCCTTCTCCTTCTTGACCACCCCGGCGAACTTGTCCAAGCGCAGCTCGATGACGGGCAGCAGCAGGTCGATGTTCTTGAGCCGGCCGTGCTCGGACTTGGCTTTGCGCGCACGCTCGTAACCATCGATGAAGATGTAGTCGTTGATGCCGATGGCCTTGAACTCGGGCGGCAGGGCCTCGAGATCTTGAAGGAAGGCTTCCCACGCATCGTCTTGACTGGCGCCAGGGTAGTTGTGGACGACCGACGATGGAGTGTGGACGTGCAAGTCCCATTTTTTCCAAGTCGAGCCGGCAGGATCATTCGTCATTGGAGCCCCCTCCCTGAATTGTTGGCCGATGCAGGCTGTGGTTTCTTCCTGATGCAGGTGTTTCGTCTTCAACGTGCCTGCGTTAATTGAGTAGCAATTTGATGAGCCTGACCAAGAGGCTTTCGGAGCGCGGCCAGGAAGGCACCTCGACTACGCCGATTGAGTCTACAGGTGTCGTGGCCGCGCCGGAGGCGTGAAGACCAACAGCATCAATTCCAGACCTTCAGGTGAGGCATGTACCATTCCCCGCCGATACGTCAGTGGCCCAAGCTCAACGTTGAGCGACCAGTTCCATTGGCGTAATCAACACAAACGACCTGTCGCTCTGAATCAAAAGCCGCCGCCCTAGCACCCTCGCAGCGAGCGGCAGAAACCACAGTCAAACGCGGACAGTCGGCCAAGCTTTCCCAACGTCCGCTTCCGGGAACAGACATTCGCGGCGAGTTGAAGCCGCCTCGATTCAGTGGATGCCGGCACTTTAGTGTGGTGTCTACTTAGTGTGGTGTCTACGAGAGCGGCAGCAGTCCAAAATGACTGGTGAGGAATCACTGCTGGGCGACTAAAGTCGCTACTTCGAAGTCGTGGGGAAGGGCTGTGATACCCAAAGATGGATAGCATCCCAAGTCGCAACCTTTGCGACAAATAGGTCGCAAGCTCGCAACTGGAGAATTTTCCGTTTTTCGCCCATAGTCGATCCCGTCGGGCTCACGAGTGGGGGAAGGGATGAGTGATGTAGACATGGAGCGGTGGCTTGAAATCCGCATCAACAACACACGACCGGTGTCTTTGACAGAGCTTACGCTCTCACTGCTTGCCTTTAACCAGCAGTACGCAAAGTTCGTTGATGAAACGACCAATGAAGATCAAAAAATAAGCACCGAACTTCTGATCAAGGAAGTTCGATCTGGCTCGATTGTCGTAGAGCTCGTGACTCAGGTAGCGCCGTTTGTCCCGTTGCTATGGAGCGTGACACCATTAGACACGTGGTTCACGGCAGTAACGCAGACACTCTCCTGGCTGGCGGGAAAAATCGATAAGCCGCCTCAGAACTATACAAAATCGGATCTTCGAGGCTGGGCCAACTTCGTGCAGCCCGTCGCGACAGATGGTGGTAGCCAGCTCAACCTATCGGTGGGTGACAACTCAACTGTCACAGTAAATCACTTCAGCTACAGCTCGCAAGATGCGAAGCAAGCTCTTGCCACCATTCAGAAGGAGGCTGATCGACTGGACGAACCATCCGACAACGTGCATCGACGCATGCTCATGTATTGGTACCAGTCCAGATTCGTTGATCACGCTACGGCCGGTGATAAGGCAATCATCGAGACCATCACCCTGAAACCAGTCAAAGTGATCTTCGACAACGACGAAGTGAAGCGACAGATGTTAGCTGGCGACGAACGCTTCGACCGTCCGTGGCAGGCGCTTGCATACGTGGTCGACGTTGAGGTGCAAACGGTGCGAGACGTGCCCAAGCTATACACGATCCTTCGCTACTACCCTGACGATACGATAGATCCCGAAGAGTGACGGTGCGAAATTGCCGTTGGCCGAATCAGATGCGCTCTACGTTCCGGCCGTGGAGGAAGCGCTGAGCTACCTTATGGCACGCAACATGATCGGCAGTTCCGAGAGCCTGTCGTCCAGAGCCGATGATCAACGTCCGCTATCTAAGTCCGATTTCTATAAGAGGACGTTTTCGCGTGTAGAAGTAGTCACGATCTGCGTCGTAAATGTATCGAATATTGTCACGGATTCGCTCGAATTCGAGATGATGTTCGGGCTGCTTGGGCTGCACGAAATTTCGGAAGGTGGCGAGAGCAAAATCTGGCACAGTAACGCAAGCGGTATCTTCCTTTCTAACCACTGAGACCGATGGCTTTGCTATGGGTCGCCGGTCACCTCTTCGCTCAGCATCATTGAACGTCGTATCAACGAGGTTGCGCAACGAAGGTGCCTTAACCTTATCATTTCGCTCAACATCAATCGCAAGCGTGCATCCATCAGCAGTCATAAACTCTTGCTGAAGGGCGCCGCCTAGAAGGCGAAGGTACGTATCTTTATAACGCCTGTGATTTGGTAACTGAGCAAAATATATAGAGGCGCTCCAAGGGAGCTCGGTAAGCAAGTCAAGTGATCTTGTACGTAAGTCAGGATGCGCTTCATTGTAATGAATGCCGACTTTTCTTAGTTTTTCAAGGTCGCCCTTGGCGCCAGGTTGCGTTTGATAGTCGGACCTAAGTTTGTTTAGCAAGAGATCAACATTTTTCGGTCGATTGGTGCGCGCAACGCAGATGGCCAAATACCCTAGGCCGTTTTGCTCGAACTGAATCTCATCGACGACCGCGTAGACATTTCTTGGAGGTCTATTTGCGAGAGATGCGAAGGTGGTTTCGCGCCCTTCAGATCTAGCTAGAGCCTCCCACCTGTTGCGTAAGGTTGCGGCAATTCTTCTTTCAATGAATGCCACGTATTGAACAGTGCCGTCAAGGCGATTGAACGTCTTGCGTTCCAATTCATCGATCCATGCCGCATGACTTGCAAGACCGAATTTTTCGCAGAAATAGATCTCTTGCCTGAGCCTTCGCTTTATCTGCTTTGGTGCATGCGGCACGTCACGCTCGGATACGCTAAGCCCAGTCACGTAGTGGGACTGACCTCGCTTTGAAACTCTGAATTTTCTGTCGGCTAGCGAAAAATCATGACGAGCTAGAATCGCGCGCATTTCTTCACGCGACGGAAGATCAGCATATCCGGAGAGAGTTATGTCGTCGGCATATCTGGTGTAGCGAAGCTTCCGCTTATCTGCTGTGCTTTGAATATCTTGGTCCAACTGCAAACAGATCAGATTCGACAGAACAGGGCTTTCCGGAAGTCCAAGTGGAAGATGTCCGTCAATGGTCGCAAAGCGCGCCAATGCCTTTGCGGGTCGCGTCTTCATCCCTACGGAGCGCAGCGCCTTTACAACACGCTGTTCTGTGATTCTTGGAAAGAATTCTTCAATGTCTGCGCGCAACAATAGCCTAGCACCACAGTGCGGCTCCGCATTGCTTCTCGTTGATCCACCGCGCACAAAACCGTGAATGGCTTTGTGGGGGTATCCGATGCTCTGTTGCCTAGCGAAAATATCGAGCCTTCTCGCAATCGCTTTGTGAGCACGAGCTACCTGCTCATCGCGTGTCTCCCAGACCACGCGGACATCGCCTTTCCTGCGGGGGTTCTTTTTCTCGATCTCGTGCCTGAAATAGAGTTCGAGAGGTTGAGCACATCTAACAACACGGCGGAACGTTTTCAGTGGAACGCCAAGCACCACCGCGAGTTGTTCAGTGGTTGTGACATCAGCCAACTTGAACGAAACGGGCGCGGGTCGATTGGGTATAGACATAGATGTGGAGGCGGTCGGGTCCAGAAAGCTTGTGGTCACTTAAGCGCGGATGCGACTCGCATCCCAAAACCATGAACTACGACCGCCCCCGCTACATGGTAGGCCAATTGTAGGCAGATTCCGCGTTCAATGAGTTTTCGGCCCTGCAAATGGCAGATTTGGGTGGTGGGTTCAACCGGTCGACGTGGACCTACAGCTGAGCACGCTGGTCGACAGGTAGGTCGTCGTCGATCGGTCGTCCGGTATGTTCGATCTGGTGCACGCATGGACCATGAACTCTTGCGGGCCTATGAACCGTTTGCCGCGTGGAACATGCCTGTCTTTCAGTTCCATTTGTCCGAATGTAAATTTTTACATTCGATCACCCTATTGTATGCCGACGAGTTCACCCGGCGTCGGCGGGGTGTAAGTTGCCAAACAAATGCTCTTGCTCTTGCTCTGCTGTGCTCTTGCTAGACCGATTGGTCAGTGGGGATAGCCCGAGCTAGACCCACACCGCTCAATGAAGGCTCTAGCTTCGCTGTTGCTTGGGGGGAGGGGGGGTTAAAGAGGGGGTGGAGAGAGAGCGCGCGAGAGGGGGAGGCGGGAGAGAAGAAGGGGAGAGGCGAGACGCTTTAACTATGAGTGCTGGCTACTAAGCCAGCGCTCGACAAGGGATCGGGTCAACACCCGAACTCCTCGCAAGAGAGAAAGCGTACGCGATGCCACAGGCGAGCCGTACGCTTTTTACAGACCGCCGTAGGCAAGGGCTGACAAGTAACCCTAGTCGCCAGCCGAAGAGCTGGCGACGACCGGTTTTATGCTGGCAAGCAAAAGTCCGAAGGGATGGAGACATCTCACCCCAATCAGTCAATCCTGACACTGCAGGGTGAGTTCATGAGCAGAGGGCCAGACATCGAGCGTGCCGAGCCAGAAGTGATACGAGGCGATCATTTCGATGAACTGTTTCGCTGGTCGCCTAAGAGGCAAGAAGTGGACAGTATCGGGCCGATCTCTTTTGCTGACTCGCCGAGCGCTGGCAACGCACTGACCCTCATTGCCATGGTCAGCTTTTTTCATAGCGATGGTTGACCCACGACGTTGCTCAGGGCGTCTGAACAAAACACGGCGCACGTCAGGTGGTAATCCACTGCAGCCTGAGGATCAACGGCTTCCAACTGATCAGCCACCTGTTTGACAGTACCCTGACGGTTCCCCGCTGAGTCATGGCACTGACCATCAAGGCCACACAAGGCGTCATAGATCGGAAAGCCATCTTGATTGATCCCGCTCACTGGGACATCCGAATCACCGTTTTCACGCTTCATGGCTGCCAAAACAGCCAACGGCTGAGTAGCCGACCTGCTCCACTGTGACGGCGGGTAAGGCGAAGGACGGCCAATGATGTTGCCTGCCTTGTCCGTACAGATCACATCGCACTTGTAGCCGTAACGCCTGATGTCGACTTGACGAACAACCGTCATAGCGACCGATACCTGTTGCACCGTGCCCTGGTCGCCCAGTGTTCCATTGGAGCAACGGCCGTTGGCACAGGTAAGTGCATAGACCGGATAGCCTTCGTGGTTGATAGCTGTGACCGTCAGCAAAAGCTTGGAACCGTGCTTAGCAGCTATCTGCCAGGCCACCTTGCTGTCGGTGGTTGCGAACGACAGGGGATGACCGTCCACGCCTGTGCCGTCGGCTTCGATAGCGGGCAGATCCATGTCCTGCGCTGAGTCGGCCGCTGCGGTGGTAGCAGCCGGCTGTTGAACGGTAGCGGATTGCACCGGCACGCCTACTGTGCCGGCCAGAGTAGCGGCGACCTGGGCCCTAGCGTCTTGGTCGGTGGTCCCATTGGTAGCAGGGCTGTTGTCCACTGGGACCGTTACATCACCGGATGCCGAGTTGGAGTTGATACTCTGGTAGCCAAGGAAGGCAACGGTAACGCAAATGACGATGACACACAGGAGGATCAGTGTCCTAGTTTTCATTAAACAATTTTCCTTCAATGAGTCATTGGGAATGGATCGAGCGGTAGGTAACTCCGCATGACCGCCTGGCGTCGAAGCGAACACCGCGATGAACAACATCCTTCTTCAGTCGGAGTCAGCTGACCATTTGCGAAAGTGCATCAACTGTATCCGTCGCCGAATTCACGGCGACGGATGTTTCCTCTCACAGAACGCCATTCGGATATGCAGCTCGCCCATTAAACTCAAATTTGCGGTTTGTACTGGGAATAATTGTTCATTGAGTTTTGGACGATCAGCTGAATTGCAGTTCCGACAGAGTTGTAGCCGTATGCAATATCATCGGTGTGGCCATCTTTGTGAACCATCTCAGCGCCTGCGTAGACTAAGCTGGGTGTGTTGTCATCGGCGACTGTCCACTGAAACAACTCATCTCCTCTGACGACGGGGTTCAGACCAATCGCTTGAATCTGCGCGCCGACACTCTTTTCTAAGTTCCTGAAATAGTCCTCTTTGCCAGCCGTTTCTTTTGCAAGCTCGTCTTGGTCAGACTTGATGAGGGCAGACACATCAACAATCCGGTTCTGTATTCCTGCCGTGTCATTCTTGTCTTGCTGAATACTTGCAGCACTCTGAGCTATGCCTGACTGCAGCAGTCCGATACTTCTTTGCAGCTCGTAGATGGCACTTTGACTGGCTGATGTGATCCCGTTTTCGTCTCTCGTCAGTTCCGCTGACGGCGCGCCATTCTGGCCAGCCTTGGTGGATAGGGAGAGATGCTCACTCGCATCTCTGGCGATGGTCGATAGATCTGCGTCATTGAACGAGTCCGTTGGAAGGCTGGCGCTTATTCGATTTGTCGTGCTTATGATTGAGGTCACGTCCCCGGACTTCAGTGCCAACAATTCTTCGGACTGGTCTTGCAACTTGATCTTCTCAGCATCAACATTGGCTTGGGCATCGGGATTCACGATGCCTGCGTTGAGCTCGGTCAGTTTCTTTTGCTCGCCGTCAATCTTGGTTTGCAGGGATGTCATCCCAGCAATGTAATTGCCTTCGAGGCCCTGGATAGTTCCCTGCAAGGCGGCCAACTTCTTATCGTCAAGCGATTTGTAGTAGTCCGCCACACCGCTTAGTTCGCAGCGATACTCGACGATCAGTCGGCCCCTGCCAT
>Ga0302229_10000473_pt1 | contig 30872 bp, 25 predicted proteins | sample II_Palsa_N1_3_FD_193518 | JGI IMG/M metagenome (GOLD analysis project Ga0302229, IMG submission 193518) | Peat permafrost microbial communities from Stordalen Mire near Abisko, Sweden - II_Palsa_N1_3 | ecosystem: Environmental > Terrestrial > Soil > Palsa > Peat permafrost | place: Sweden... | reverse complement strand
AACGCGCAGGTCACCGTGCTGGACTCGATGACCGGCAAACTGCTGGCGGAGATTCCGGTTGGATCGGAGCCCGAGGGCATGCGCGTGAGCCCGAACAACCAGATCACGGCGGCGACTTCCGAAGGCAGCAGCCTGGTCCATTTCATCGACAACAAGACGCTGAAGTTGGACGCCACCGTACTTGTGGGTGCTCGTCCGCGTGTGGTCACGTTCACGCCCGACGGCCGCTACGTCTGGGCGTCCTCCGAGGTCGGTGGCACGGTATCGGTGATCGACGTCGGTACGCACCAGGTTGTGCAGACGATCAGCTTTGCGATCCCCGGCATGCGTGCCGAGTTCATCCAGCCGGTCGATATCACGATGTCGAAGGACGGCTCGCAAGCGTTCGTCGCGCTAGGGCCCGCGAACCACGTCGCCGTCGTCAACACGAAGACATACAAAGTGAGCGACTACATCGTCGTGGGACAACGGCCGTGGCACATGGCGCTGTCGACCGATGGCTCGAAGCTCTATGTCGTCAACGGCTTCACCAACGATGTGACGGTAGTCGATGCCACATCGCTCAAGCCCGAGGTTTCGGTGAACGTCGGTCGCTTGCCATGGGGCATTGCGGTCGTGCCCTGAGCGGTTGCCTCGCGACGCGGCGTTACGGTGGTGCGCAAGCACCCGCAGAAGATGGTTGGTTCGTACGGCTATTCGAAGGAGAGTCAAATGCTACGCAAGACCCTGTATAGCTTCACTGCTTTCGCTGCTTTTGCCGTGGCCGGTATCGGCCTGGCGCTTGCCACTAATAGCTCGGCCAGTTCGCCCGCTGCTCCGGATAGTTCGGGAGCCGCTCCAGCGAGCGCTGCAAGCATTCACGTACCGGCAACGTACGAGTCCATGGACACCAGTCACACCGGCATGGTCACCGAAAAGGAAGCCATGGCCGCCATGCCGAACCTGAATTTCAAAGCTGCCGATGAGAACGGTGACGGTCAGCTGGATCGGGTCGAATATCTGGATTTGCAGTCCAAAGTCGCGGACGGGACCTGGACAAATCAGGTTGCTAAAACGGAAGTCGTCAACCAGATCACTGGCTACGATGACAACCCGGTGGATGTGGTCACCAAGGCCCCGAAAGGTTCGTTGAAGAACCCCTATGATCCGAAAAACACCACCGTGGCTTCCGAGGGTCACGAGCAATTTCTCAATCACGGTTGCAATGCTTGCCACGGCGGCAACGGCGGCGGCGGTATGTGCCCGCCACTCAACAACGGCGTCTGGATTTACGGTCCGAGCGACGACACCTTGTTCCGGCTCGTTTCATTGGGAAGCAAGAAGCTGCAGGAGTCAGGTTTCGCGCGGACAAGCCCAGAGACCCCCGCCCTGATGCCGCAGCAAGGTGGCACGACGATTACCAAAGCGGGCGACCTTTGGAAGATCATCACATGGATCAAGTCGATGAACACGAAGGACCAGGCAAGCATCGATCGTGCACCGATCCTCAACTCTCGTGCGGCCGTTGAAGTGTGGACCGCCGAGCACCGCGCACTGGCGAAGGTATGTCATGGCAACACCTCTTCGCCGTGGGATGTTACGAGTGCGCGGTAACCCTCGATGCGGCTGATGGTTCGGTGGCCTCGCGACGCGGTAAAGGGCAGCATGGGTCGCGGTCCGTGGGTGCGCCTCGCCGGCAATTCGGCGCGAGGGTCGTCCGAGCAGTCGCCGGGTGAGGCCGCACCTCTGCCGTGAATCTGATTCCGGATTAGGAGTTGAAATGAAAGGGTGCGTTGCATTTGTCGTCGCACCCATTCGCTCGCTTCACGGTGTGCCCGCCAGCGTTCGACACTGTTGTGGTGACAATCTTCGGGTTGTTGCTACCCCAGGCGTGAGCGATTGTCTCCGGCATGGAACGCGCGAGCGCTTGGCTACTGCCAGACTCACTCGACGCACCTGCACAACAGTTCGCCGGCCTACGTGGGACGGGATCCGAATGCTTTTCGCATGGATCGTCGCGGATGCGGCCGAGTACGGATGTCTGCTCACGAACGTGTATCGGACGTTTTTCATTTCCTCTCGCACGTTCCGCTACGCTGCGAGAAGATCAGATCGGCGCAGAGCAGGAAAGCTCAGCATGACTCGTCGATATGCGTAGGAAAGGTGGTTATATGAAAGCCTGCCAGGCGAGCGTGAACATGGCATTGACTCCCTTCATTACGCGCATTTTCGCGCTGATTTGTGCCGTGTTCCTTACGATGATGCCAAGCGCCGCCGCGCGCGCAGAAGTTGCGCACGATGTCCCTCAACTGCGGGTTGGGGTGCTCGAGTTCGGCTCGGTCGGATGGGAAATCGATACCGTCCAGAGGCTTGGTCTGGCAAGTAAACACGGTATCCGGTTGGAGGTGGTGCCGCTGGCTTCGGAGAACGCCTTGAAGGTGGCGTTGCTGGGCGGCAGCGTCGATCTTGTCGTCTCGGACTGGTTCTGGGTTGCGACGCTGCGGTCACGCGGTCAGGACTACCAGTTCGTGCCGTTTTCCCGGACGGTCGGCGAGGTCGTTGCCAATCCGAAGGCGGGCATCCATTCGCTCGCCGACCTCAACGGCAAACGCTTCGGTGTGGCCGGCGGCCCGGTGGATAAAAGCTGGTTGATCGCGCGTGCCTACGCGCGCAAGACGTACGGCATCGATCTGCAGTCTGCAGTGAAACCACAGTTCGCTGCAGCGCCGCTGCTCAATCACCTGATGCTTGATGGCGAGCTCCCGGCCGTGATCAACTTCTGGCAGTACAGCGCCAGCCTCGTTGCACAAGGCATGCGGCCGGTGATTACGGTGGAGCAGATGCTCAAGGGGTTGGGCATCAAGACCGACCCGCCGCTGCTGGGTTGGGTATTTTCGCAACGCTGGGCAGAGACTCACGGCGATGCTTTGCGGGCCTTTATCGCCGCCACCTACGATGCCAAGCAGGCGCTGGCGCGCTCGGATGCCGCCTGGCAGCCGCTGCGCAGCAAGGTCAAACCCGAAAACGATGCGGTCTTCGCCGCGATCCGCCAGGGTTACCGCGACGGCATCGTCAACCATTTCGGCGCACCCGAGATCCAGGCCGCCGGACAACTGTTTCATCTGGTCGCCGAAGAAAGCCACGGCGAACTTACCGGTGGCACGAGCGAGCTGCCGGCGGATGTGTTCTGGAGCGGATTTCGTCGGCCATGAGTTCCATCCGTCATCGCGCAGGTGCGGGCGACATGCCCCGCGCCGGCGGCAGGCTCGAGACGCAGGCCGGGGCGCCGACACGGTGGCTTGGGTCACGGCCGTCGCAGCGCGGCTGGCTGTGGCGCGGCGCATCGCTGATCGGTCTGGCGGTGGTGTGGGAAATCGCGGCGCAACTGGCGGGCAGCAACATGCTGCCTACGCCGGTCGCGGTGCTCGCCGCGATGTATCGCGATACCCGCAGCGGCCAGCTTCCGCTGGCGTTGGGCATCACCATGGCGCGGGTGCTCGCGGCGTTCGTCGTCGCCATGAGTATAGGCACCGTGGTCGGTTTCATGATGGGCCGTTCGCGCAAGCTCAACCTGTTGCTGGATGGCCCGCTGGTGCTTGCGCTGAACATTCCGGCGCTGGTCATCACCATCCTTTGTTACCTGTGGCTCGGGCTCACGGAAGTTGCCGTGATTGTCGCCGTGGCTCTCAACAAGATCCCGGTCGTGGTGGTGACCGTGCGTGAAGGGTCGCGGGCGATCGACGCGCGCTTGCTGGCGGTGGCACAGGTGTATCACGTACCGCGCACGGTGAGGTTGTGGCGGGTGATCCTGCCGCAGCTCTATCCGTACCTCATCGCCTCGGCCCGCAACGGGCTGGCGCTGATCTGGAAGATCGTGCTGGTGGCCGAGCTGCTTGGACGCAGCAATGGCGTGGGTTTTGAGCTGTCGGTCTTTTTCCAGTATTTCGACATCACCAGCATTCTGGCGTACACGCTGGCGTTTGCTGCGCTCGTCATGATCATCGAAGCCGGCGTGATGCGGCCTCTGGAAAAACGCGCGATGCGGTGGCGCGAATGAAGGGCTTGAACATCCATGTCGTCGAAAAACGCTTCGACGATGTCGTGGTTTTGGCCGATGTCGACGTCACCATCGCCGACGGCGAATTCGTCGCCATCTTCGGACCTTCCGGCGTGGGCAAGACGACGCTGCTGAGCATGGTCGCCGGCCTCGACGCCGACTACAGCGGATCGATTCGCTACGACGGCGCGCCGCTGGCCGCGCCCGGTCAGTCACCGTCGGGCCTGGGCATGGTGTTCCAGGAGCCACGGCTAATGCCTTGGCTCACGGTCGGCGAGAACGTGCGGTTGGCGGAAGCCGAATGTCTGGCGCGCGATCGCAGCTATGTTTCGCGCGCGGACCGCTTGCTCGATGAGGTCGGGCTGCGTGCCTCCAAAGATGCGTGGCCGAACCATCTCTCCGGCGGCATGCAGCGTCGTACCGCGCTGGCGCGGGCGTTCGTGGTCGAGCCCTGGTTGCTGCTGATGGATGAGCCGTTTGTGTCGCTCGACTTGCAGGCAGCCAATCAGCTGCGCGAGCTGCTACGGCGATTGTGTGCGCGTGTGCGGCCACTGGTGCTGTTCGTTACCCACAATCTGAATGAGGCACTCGTGCTCGCCAATCGCATCGTGTTTCTGGGTAATAAGCCGGCGCGCGTCGTACTGGACTATCGTGTCGAGCATACGATTAGTCACGATCTGGACAGTCCTGAAGTTGCTGTTCTCAGCCGTCGGCTGCTGGCACGACATCAAGAGCTGCTTTCCGAAATGACCGAGTCTGACCTGGACGAAAGCCCGCGTGGCAAGGAGGGTTTATGAAATCTGGTGCTTCAATGTGGCGGTTGATGCTGTGGGCAGCGCGCCCTTGGCTTGGCGTGATGCAATGAACGCGTCCAGTGAGACTTCCATGCCCGCGTCGCCACTTCCGGGACAGGCCGCACTCGCGCTTGCGGTGGAGGAAGTCAGCAAGTCCTATGGCGCGGTCAAGGCGCTGGGCCAGGTATCCCTGCACGTTGCACGCGGCGAATTCGTTGCCCTGCTCGGACCCAACGGTGCCGGGAAAAGTACGCTGTTCCAGCTGCTCACCGGATTGTTTGTGCCCGACGCCGGACGCATCGAGGTGGCGGGCTGCGACATGCGCCATCAGGCGCGACGCGCGCTCGCGTGCCTGGGCGTGGTATTCCAGCAGCCGACGCTGGACCTGGACTTGAGCGTCGTTGCCAATCTGCGTTTCCATGCGCGGCTGCACGGCATGGGACGTGGAGCGCGCGCCCGCATCGATGCGGAGCTGGAGCGCAGCGGCTTGACCGCGCGGGCCAAGGATCACGCGCGAACACTTTCCGGCGGCAATCGCCGTCGTGTCGAACTGGCCCGCGCCTTGTTGCACGATCCGGTGGTGCTGCTGATGGACGAACCGACGGTAGGGCTTGATCCGGCCTCGCGCGAGCAACTCGTGGCGTACGTCCACTCGCTTTGCACGCATCGCGACGTCGGTGTGCTGTGGGCGACGCATTTGGTCGACGAGGCCGAATCCGCCGACCGGGTCATCATTTTGCACAAGGGTCACTGGATCGCTTCTGGCACCGCGGCGGAATTGCGCGAGCGCACCGGCAAGGATTCGCTGCGCGACGCCTTCCTCGACCTGACCGGGGAAGCGTCGGTAGCGCAAGAGGAGGCCGTCTGATGCCAACGAAACCTGGATTGCAAGGTGTGCCACCAAAACGCTTCGGTTCGTTCGCGAGCCATTCCCTGCAGGCGCTACTGGCGCTTTCCTCGCGCGAAACGGTCAAGTTCCTGCACCAGCGCGGGCGCTTGCTCTCCGCGCTGGTGCGACCGAGCCTGTGGCTGCTTATTTTTGCGGCTGGTTTCCGGGACGTCTTCGGCGTTGCCGTGATTCCGCCGTACTCGACCTATATCGAGTACCAGGTTTACGTCGTGCCGGGACTGCTGGGCATCGTGCTGCTGTTCAATGGCATGCAATCTTCGCTGGCGATGGTCTACGACCGCGAGATGGGCTTGATGCGGCTGCTGCTGACAGCGCCGCTGCCGCGCTCGGTATTGCTGACGTGCAAGCTGCTCGCGGGTACCTTCTTGTCAATTCTGCAGGCGTACGCGTTTTTCGCGATCTGCGCGCTGTTCCGGCTCGACCTGCCGTGGTGGCCCGGCTTGCTGCTGGCACTGCCGGCGATGTTCCTGACCGGGCTGATGCTCGGCGCGTTGGGCCTGCTGGTGTCCGTTTATATCAAGCAGATCGAGAACTTCGCCGGGGCGATGAACTTCGTCATCTTTCCGATGTTCTTCCTTTCGCCGGCGCTGTACCCGCTATGGAAGTTGCAGGAATCCGGGGCCACCGTGGTCTATCAACTGGCCCGCTTCAATCCGTTTACCTACGGCATCGATCTGATCCGCTACGCCATGTACGGGCAGATGAACTGGCTGGCGTGTGGCGTGGTTGTCGCCTCGCTCATCGTCTTTCTGGGGCTGGCGATCTGGGGCTACGATCCGCAACGCGGCGCGGTGCGGCACAAGCATCAGGGCGGCTAAGCAACGCCTGCAAAGCTGTGTGCTGAGCGATAGCACTGCGCACTCGCGCCGGTGGCCTTGCGTATCCGGAGTTTGCAACAGTGTGCTTTGGTGAGGCGTTCGAATTTCGTAGTTCACCCGCGAAAACTAAGTGTCTTAGTTGTCCCATCCAGCCATCGCGGAGCCCCAGATTTACCGAAGGCTCGGTGAAAGGCGTTCCGCCATCTTCATCGCAGTGGCTGTGCCGCCTGCGACACACTGATCTGTCACGAATCCGATACAGCGCGCAGCCATGTGATCGCTGCGAGTCACTGAATCAGCGTAAGCAGACGTTTTCGGAATCTGGCATCTGATGTGCATTGCACTTAGTTGATTGCCCGCCGTGGCGGAGGGTTGACGGTTATTTATGAGGAACAATTGATTATGAAGTCACGAGCCGCAGTGGCCTGGGCAGCGGGCAAGCCGCTGAGTATCGAAGAAGTGGATGTGGCCGGCCCGAAGGCGGGCGAGGTGCTGGTGCGCATCGTTGCGACCGGCGTGTGCCACACCGATGCGTTTACGCTGTCCGGTGCGGATCCCGAGGGCGAGTTTCCGGTAATCCTTGGCCACGAGGGCGGCGGCATCGTCGAGGAAATCGGTGAAGGCGTGACGTCGCTGAAGGTCGGCGATCACGTCATCCCGCTGTATACCCCCGAATGCGGCGAGTGCGAATATTGCCGGTCGGGCAAGACCAACCTGTGCCAGAAGATTCGCGTGACCCAGGGCAAGGGCGTGATGCCGGACGGCAGCAGCCGCTTCTCGATCAACGGCAAGCCGCTGCTGCACTACATGGGCTGCAGCACCTTCAGCGAATACACCGTGCTGCCGGAAATCTCGCTGGCCAAGGTCAACAAGGACGCGCCGCTGGAAAAGATCTGCCTGCTCGGCTGCGGCATCACCACCGGGATCGGCGCGGTGCTCAACACGGCCAAGGTCGAAGCCGGCGCCACGGTGGCGGTGTTCGGCATGGGCGGCATTGGCCTGTCGGTGGTGCAGGGCGCGGTAATGGCCAAGGCCAGCCGCATCGTCTGCATCGACACCAACCCGGACAAGTTCGTGATGGCCAAGGCGCTGGGCGCCACCGACTTCATCAACCCGAAGGATTACCCGAACACGCCGATCCAGCAGGTCATCGTCGATCTCACCAACGGCGGCGTCGATTATTCGTTCGAGTGCATCGGCAACGTGCACGTGATGCGCGCGGCGCTGGAGTGCTGCCACAAGGGCTGGGGCGAGTCGATCATCATCGGCGTGGCCGGCGCGGGGCAGGAGATCAGCACGCGACCGTTCCAGCTGGTCACGGGGCGCGTGTGGCGCGGCAGCGCGTTCGGCGGCGTGAAAGGGCGCAGCCAGCTGCCGGGTTATGTCGATCGCTACATGGCCGGCGAAATCAAGATCGATCCGTTCGTCACCTTCGAGCTGCCGCTGGAAAAGATCAACGAGGCGTTCGAACTGATGCACGACGGCAAGGCCATTCGCTCGGTGATTATTTACTGAGCGGTCGTCGCGGCGCGTTCTGCCTCTCGCATTAGGCTTTCACGCAGGTCGGTCTTCGTGCAGGCTACGATGATCTCAGCCGGCGGTAACGCGGCGCCGATCATTGATGACTCAGGCATGAGGATGGCTCCATGAAAATCGCCCGTTCGCACACGCTGCTGGCCTGTTTGCTGCTGATTCTTTCGGGAGCGCCGGTGCAGTCATTCTCCCAAACGGCGACGTCCAGTACGTCGGCGCAGGATCAGCCCGCCGACACGCTGGTACCACCTACCAGCGCGAGCGATTTCACCGGCCAGCAGCTGGACAGTGCGCTGGCGGGCAGCTGGCGGCCGGCCAGTGATCGTGCGCGCGATGTCTATCGTCATCCCAAGGCCACGCTGCAGTTTTTCGGCATCCGGCCGGATCAGACGGTGATCGAGATCACCCCGGGCAGCGGTTGGTATAGCGAAATTCTTGCGCCGTTGCTGCACGACAACGGTCACTACATCGCGGCGGTGCAGAAGCCGGCCAGCGGTGACGAGGCGAAGCTGGACAACGACACCCTGCATCGCCTGTTTGCGGCCGACCCGGCGCATTACGGCACCGCGAAATTCATTCTGTTCGATCCGAAAGCGCCGGTGTTCGGCGCGCCCGGTTCAGCGGATCTGGTGCTGACATTCCGCAACGTGCACAACTGGGTGATGGCCGATACCACCGCGGCGATGTTCAAGGCGTTTTACGCGGTGCTCAAGCCTGGCGGCGTGCTTGGCGTGGTCGATCATCGGGCGCCCGACAACGTTGCGCTCGATACGGTGAAAAAGAGCGGCTATCTGCCGACGCCTTACGTGGTAAAGATGGCGACCGAAGCGGGATTTACCCTGCAGGGCAGCAGCGAGATCAACGCCAACCCGAAAGATACGAAAAACTATGCCCAGGGCGTGTGGACCTTGCCGCCGACCTTGACGCTTGGCGATGTCGACAAGGCGAAATACCTGGCCATCGGCGAGTCCGACCGCATGACGCTGCGTTTCGTCAAACCCCTGTCGCAAACGCTTGCCCGCACCAAGCCCTGAGCGGCTTCGCAAACAGCGTCACGCAGACATGTTGATCGCACTGAACAAACCTTATGGCGTGCTGTGCCAGTTCACCGACCAGGGTGGCCGCCGTACGCTGGCGGATTTTGTGCGGCAGAAAGACGTCTATGCGGCTGGACGGCTGGATCAAGACAGCGAGGGCCTGCTGCTGCTGACCGACGATGGTGCGCTGGCGCATCGACTCACCGACCCGCGGCACAAGCAGCCGAAAACCTATCTGGTCCAGGTCGACGGCGAGATCGATGATGGGGCGCTATTGGCGCTGCGCAATGGCGTGTTGCTGAGGGATGGTCCGACCTTGCCGGCAACGGCAAAACGCATTGGCGAACCCGACTGGCTCTGGCCACGCGATCCACCGGTGCGCTATCGCAAGCAATTGCCGACCAGCTGGCTGAGCCTGTCGATTCGCGAAGGGCGCAACCGGCAAGTAAGGCGCATGACGGCGGCGGTGGGCTTTCCCACGCTGCGCTTGATACGCGTGCAGATCGGCGAGCATGCGCTGGACGGGCTGGCATCGGGCGAGACCCGAGTGCTGTCCTGACGCTTCGTCTGCGCGGCTATGGCAGGCCGAAAAACGCCTCGGCCGTTGCCGTGCTGTTGGCTGCGGTCACTTCAGCCGGCTCATCGCGATCGCGTGCGATCTCCTCGCAGATGTGTTTCAGATACATCGGTTCGTTGCGCCGATGTTTTGGCTGCGGTCGTATCGTGCGCGGCAGCAGGTAGGGTGCGTCGGTTTCGATCATCAAGCGGTTGGCGGGAATCTCCCGCACCAGCGCACTCAGATGGCTGCCGCGCCGTTCGTCGCATATCCAGCCGGTGATGCCGATATGGCAATCCAGTGCCAGATAATCGCGCAGCGCCTCTTCCGTATCGGTAAAACAGTGCACGACGACGGCCGGCACCTTGTCGCGATAGCGTCGCAGCAGCGCAAGAAAATCCGCGTGCGCGTCGCGCTGATGCAGGAACAGCGGTTTCTGCAGATCGACGGCAATCTGCAGCTGCCGCTCGAATACCTGCAGCTGCACCTCGCGCGGCGAATAGTTGCGATTGTAGTCGAGCCCGGTTTCACCGATGGCGCGCACGACGGGGTCGCTTGCCAGCTTGCGTAACACCGCATCGGTGGCGTCGTCATAGTCGATGGCGTGATGCGGATGCACGCCCGCCGTGGCAAACAGCGCGCCCGAATGTTCTTTGGCCAGGGCCAGCGCATGCGTGCTGCCATCGCGCGAGGCGCCGGTGACGATCATGCGGTTCACTCCATGACTGGCAGCGCGTTGCAGCACGCTGTCAAGATCCGGCTGAAACGATTCATGGCCGAGATTGACGCCGATATCGAGCAATTGCATGAGGGGGCCGCTTTGCGCAAAGCGTCATTGTCCCAGAGATTTTGCTATCGGCGTGCCGTGGGAGTGATGAGTGGTTCTTCGAGCGCGCGGGGAATCGTCTGATCCGATAGCGCAGTCGAACTAACCGGCTGCGGCTCTGTCAGACCTGTATACGATCGGGTGAGGGCGGCACAGGAAATTTTCCTACGTGGCAAAAGCGCCACTGGCCGGATGGAGACGGCACAATGGCCGGCGGTCAAGCGTGACCTGCAAGCAGATGCTTAATGAAGGCATGCGTTTCGGGCAGAAGCAGTGCGTCGATGACGGCCATTCAGCTGCCGCCACGACTGGTTAATGAAGTTGTGATAGTTATGGTGGTCATTTCGTCAATGCTGGCGGTTCGAGACAACCAGCATTGGCCGCTTTTCACGAGCTATTGAGCGGGGTGGAATCATGTCGGCAGTCATCCAGCCGGCGGCAGGCGGGACCGGCATGACCGCGGACGATCGCGAAGCGGAAGTCTGCGCATGGCTGGTCGCGCGCGGTCGTTTGAAGGACAGCGACCTGGGCCGTGCGCGTCGCCTGCATGAAGAGTCGGCTGAGGGCACGCTCACCACCCTGATGGCGCGGCTGGGTTTGGTTTCCGAGCGTGACCTGGCCGAAGCCTGGGCCGAACTGCTGCAGGTGCCGCTGCTGGCCGCGCGCGACGCGCCGGAACTGCCGCCGGCCGACCTCGAAATATCGCTGCGCTTTCTCAAGCAGCAGCATGTCGTGCCGGTGCACGACGAAAAAGACGGGCTGGCGCTGATCGTCTCCGATCCGGCCGATCCGTATCCGCTGCAGGCGATCACCCTGGCGGCGGGTAGACCGGTGGCGCTGCGCGTGGGCCTGCGTTCGGAAATCGATGGACTGATCGAACGTTATTACGGCACCGGCCGTTCGGCGATGGGCACCATCGTGGAAAACCTCGACGGCAGCGCCGCCGAAGAGGACGACGTCGAGCATCTGCGCGACCTCGCCTCCGAGGCGCCGGTGATTCGTCTGGTCAATCTGATCCTGCAGCGCGCGGTCGAACAGCGCGCGTCGGACGTGCATATCGAGCCGTTCGAGAATCGCCTGAAAGTGCGCTATCGCATCGACGGCGTATTGCACGAAGTGGAAGCGCCGCCGTCGTCGTCGACTGCGGCCGTGATTTCGCGCGTCAAGATCATGGCGCGATTGAATATCGCCGAGCGTCGACTGCCGCAGGACGGTCGCATCCAGCTGCGCGTGCAGGGCAAGGAGCTGGACCTGCGCGTGTCGACCGTGCCGACCAGCTTTGGCGAGTCGGTTGTCATGCGTATTCTCGATCGCGAATCGGTGGTGTTCGATTTCGAATCGCTGGGTTTCACCGACAGCTTCAAGCAGCGCTTCGTCGACGTGCTGGAAAAGCCGCACGGCATTCTGCTGGTGACCGGGCCGACCGGTTCGGGCAAAACCACGACGCTGTACACCGCGCTGTCGCAGATCAACACCAACGACGTGAAAATCATCACCGTCGAAGACCCGGTCGAGTATCAGCTGGAAGGCATCAACCAGATTCAGGTGAAGCCGCAGATCGGGCTGGATTTTTCCGGCGCGCTGCGCTCGATCATGCGCCAGGATCCGGACGTGATCATGATCGGCGAAATGCGCGATCTGGAAACCTGCCGCATCGCGATCCAGTCGGCGCTTACCGGTCACCTGGTGTTGTCGACCCTGCACACCAACAGCGCGGCGGGCGGCATCACGCGTCTGCTCGACATGGGCGTGGAGGATTACCTGCTCGGCTCCACCATCAACGGCATTCTGGCGCAGCGGCTGGTGCGCCGGCTCGATCCGGAAACGGCGATTTCGTATGAGGCGCTGCCCGAAGTGGTCGAGCAGTTCGAGCTTGAAAAATACACCGACGAGCGGCCAATCCGCCTGTGGAAACCGGGCACCAGCGCGACCAATCCCAGCGGTTACAGGGGACGCCGCGCGATCATGGAATTTCTCACCATGAGCGACCCGCTGCGCCGCCTGGTCATGCAGCGCGCCGACGCCGGCGAGATCGAAAGGCAGGCGCGCGTCGAGGGCATGCGCACCATGTACGAAGACGGCATCGCCAAGGCCGTCTCTGGCGTCACCACGCTGGAAGAAGTCATGCGCGTGACGCAGGACGGCTGACGTGGCGCAATTCAGCTACAAGGCCGTCAGCGATGCCGGCGAAATGCTGCAGGGCCAGATGGAGGCGGCCAGCGTCGAGGACGTGATCGGTCGTCTGCAGGATCAGGGGCACACCCTGCTGGCCGCGCAACCGGCCAATGGCGCGGTCGGCGGCAGCGGCCTGGCCGGCCTGTTCAAGCGCGGTCCATTTACCGGTGATCAGCTGGCGCAGTTCACCCATCAGCTGGCGACGCTGTTGGGCGCGGGCCAGCCGCTGGATCGTGCGCTCAGCATTCTGCTGGATCTGCCGGAAGGCGAGCACGCCAAGAAGATGGTCGAGCGCGTGCGCGATCGCGTGCGCTGCGGCACCACGCTGTCGCAATCGCTGGATGAAGAGCTGGGCGTGTTTCCCAAGCTTTATATCAGCTTGGTGCGCGCCGGTGAGGCCGGTGGCTCGCTGGAAGAAACGCTGCGCCGGCTGGCCGATTATCTGGAGCGCGCGCAGGAGCTGCGCGGCAGCATCGTCAATGCGCTGATTTATCCCGCGCTGCTGATGGTGGGCGTGCTCGGTTCACTGGTGTTGCTGCTGGCGTACGTGGTGCCGCAGTTCGTGCCGATCTTTGCCGACATGCAGGTGCCGATTCCATGGATCACACAGGCCGTTCTGCTGCTGGGCAATGCGCTGCAGTCGTGGTGGTGGCTGATCCTTCTGGTGATGGGCGGCAGCATTTTTTTCTGGCGCGCGCGCTTGCGCGATCCGGCGGCGATGCTGGCCTGGAACGCAAAAATGCTGAGCATGAAACTGATCGGCCCGCTGCTGCTGAAAGTCGAAACCGCGCGCATCGCACGCACACTCGGCACGCTGCTGAAAAACGGCGTGCCGCTGTTGAGCGCGCTGACCATTGCGCGTCAGGTGACCGGCAATCGCGCCCTCGATGCCGCGCTGATCCAAGCGCATGAACAGGTGAAAGGCGGTTCGGGCCTGAGCCTGGCGCTGGGCCAGTCGAAGCTGTTCCCCCGACTGGCGATGCAGATGGTGCAGGTCGGTGAGGAAGCCGGCCAGCTCGACACGATGCTGCTGAAAGTAGCCGACACCTTCGAACTCGAATCCAAGCGCGCCATCGATCGTCTGCTGGCTGCCCTGGTGCCGGCGCTGACCATCGTGATGACGGTGATGGTGGCGATCATCATGGCGGCGATCCTGCTGCCGCTGCTGAGTCTGACCAGCAATATTCAATAGAAGTAACCGGAGTGAAAGACATGAGTCATGTGATGAGGCAGAAATTTCGAAAAGGCGCTTCGCTGCACGCGTCGCGCGCCAGAGGTTTCACCTTGCTCGAAATGCTCGCGGTGATTGTGCTGATCGGCATCATCGGCACCATCGTGGTACGCCAGGTCAGCGGCAGCGTGGACAAGGGCAAATACGGCGCGGGCAAGGCGCAGCTGAACGAGCTGCAGCAGAGCATCGAAAACTACGCGCTCGACAACGGTTCGCCGCCGCAGGAACTGGAAGGTCTGGTGACCAAGCCGGTCAATGCCACCAACTGGCAGGGTCCGTACACCAAGGAATCGCTGCTCAAGGATCCGTGGGGCCATCCGTTCGGCTATCAGTATCCGGGCCAGCACGGCAATTTCGATCTGATCTTCTACGGCCAGGACGGCAAGGCCGGCGGCGATGGCTATAACCAGGATGTAGGCAACTGGCAATGAGCATTCGCGGGGAACAGGGAATACGCATCGGGGAAGCGCAGAGCGGCGACGCATGCAGGCTTCCGTTTCCTCTTTCCCGTTTCCCATTTCCCGCGCGCCCAAGGCGGGAGCAAGGTTTTACCCTGCTCGAAATGCTTGCCGTCATTTTGCTGATCGGCATCGCGGCGGCAGCGGTCGCAATGTCGGTAAGCCAGGGTCTGGCCAGCGCGCGCATGAGCGCCGCCAGCAGCGAGATGGCGGCGGCCCTGCGCGCTACGCGTGCGCAGGCCATCGTCAAGGGCACGCAGCAGAATTTCGATGTGGACACCCGGGCCGATACATATCGCAACGTCAGGCAGCAGGACGTGGCGTTGCCGAAAGGCCTGCGCCTGAGCATCACCAGCGCAAAGGACGACCAGCCAAACGATCACACCGGACGCATCCGCTTCTTCCCCGACGGCAGCTCGACTGGCGGACGCATCACCTTGTTCAGCGGCAAGCGCGAGTGGCACGTCAACGTGTCGTGGCTGACCGGCGAGGTGCGTGTAGTCACGGCGACACCGGTGGCGATGCGATGACTCTGGCTGCTGAAAGCCGGCGATCGACGCGCTCGCAGCGCGGCTTCAGCCTGCTGGAGGTGATTGCCGCGATCATGCTGCTGGCGATCGCGTTTGCCGCGTTGATGAAAGTCGCCGGCGCATCGATCAATCTGACCCAGAATGCGGCCGGCTACAGCGAGGCCGCGCTGTGGGCGCGTGGCCTGCTCGACGGTGCGTATGTCGGCGAGTCGATCCGGCCGGGCAACAGCAGCGGCCAGTTCGACAACCGGTATCGATGGCAGCTCAACGTGACGCCGTGGAACCAGGCCGGCATCGCGCCACCCGCCGCGCCGATGCATATGTATCAGCTGGATTTGAGTGTGCTGTGGGGGCCGAACAGCCATCCGCGTTCGGCGCACTTTCGCACCCTGCGTCTCGCCGGGCCGGCGGCCGCTGACACGACACAGGCCGCACCATGAATTCGGCCGCGCTTAAACCGATGGCCGGCTTCACCCTGCTCGAGGTGCTCGCTTCACTGGTGCTGCTGGCGCTGCTGTTGATCGGCGTGTATTCCGGTTTGCGCACCGCCACGCACAGCGTGCGTTCGGGCACGGCGGCGGTGGAGCGCATCGACCAGATCCGTTCGGCGCAGCAATTTCTGCAGCGCGAGCTGGCGCAAAGCATGGCGCAGCCGATTGGAAAGAATGATCGCGGCGACGCCATCTACTTCCAGGGTGACGCCCATGAAATGCGCTACGTCGCGCCGCTGCCGGGCTATCTGGGCAAGCTCGGGCCGCAGCTGCAGAGTTTGAAACTGGTCGATGAAGGACATGGCGAGTCCAGCCTGGTGCTGAGCCTTGCCGTGTTGCCGCCGGACGGGTCGCCACCGCAGCCGCTGGGTGATCCCCAGGTACTGCTGGATCACATCAGCAGCGGCGGTTTCAGCTATCGCGGCATCGATACGACGGGCAAGCCGCTGCCGTGGTCGGCGAGCTGGGCCGATGGTCGCATGCTGCCTCTGCTAGTGCGCATCGTATTGCAACCACAGGGCAATTATCGCTGGCCGCTGATGCAAATTCCGCTGCGCGTGAATCCGCAGGCCAGCAGTATCGCCAGTGGCCTGCAGCCGCTGAATGCAGCCAACGGAAGCGGCCGGTGAGGCGGCCGTTTTCCATCGCGGCTTCGCGCCAACGAGGTGTTGCGCTGCTGCTTGTTCTTTGGGCGTGCACGCTATTGGCGATACTGCTGGGCGGATACGCCGCGCTGGCGCGCACCGAAGGGCTGCAGACGCGTTACCAGTTTGCCCAGACACAGGCGCACTACGCGGCCGAAGCGGGCATCATGCGGGGGTTTTACGGCCTGCAAGATCCACTCACCAAGAACCGCTGGATCGAAGACGGTCGCGCTTATCCGCTAGCGTTCGACAATGCCACGGTGAGCATTTCGGCCGTGGGTGAAAATGGCAAGGTGGATATCAACGCCGCCACGCCGGATGTGCTGCAGGCGCTTTTTCAGGCCGCCGGCATGCCACCGGTGCAGGCCAAGTCGCTGACTGACAACGTGGTCGACTGGCGCAGCGCGCCCTTGATATCGACCGACACCGAAAAGCGGCGGGCGATGTATCAGGCCGCCGGACGAGATTATGGCCCGCGCAACGGACCCTTCGTCAGCGTCGAGGAATTGCAGATGGTGCTGGGCATGACGCCGGCGCTGTATCGCGCAATCGCGCCGGACATCACGATCTGGTCCGGCAACGCGGCGCCGGATCCCAACACGGCGCCGCCGCTGGCGCTGGCCGCCATTCCGGGCATGACCCCGCAGCAGGAGGCGACGGTCTATGCGGCACGCCAGCGCGGTGGCACCGATCCCAGTCTGGTTCTCAGCACGGGAACAACGCATAGTATTCGGTCGGAGGCCGTGCTGGCCGACGGTACGCGCGCGGTCGTGCACGCTACGATGCGCCTGCAGCCGGGCGCCGGGGCGCTGCCGTATGTGGTGCTGCGCTGGCAGGAGGGTGACGGAGAATGAGTACGGCAACGCAGTCGCTGCGGCCACTGGTAGATCGCGTGCGCCGTGCCTGGCGCGGGTCGCCATTGCCGGATTTTTTCCGCTGGTGGGGCGGTGAACTGCGCGCACTGTTGCCGGCCCGCTGGCGGCGGCATCTGGCCGGCGGCGCGCAGTGGTTTTTGCTGCAGCACGAAGGCACCGCCTGGTCGCTGCGTGCGGCCGGCAACAGCGTGGTGATGACGCGCTGGAATGATGACGACGACAGCCTGATCCAGCGCGCGGCCCTGACCAGCGCGTTGAAGGATGTCGACAGTGAGGATCTGCGCCTGGCCCTGCTGCTGCCGGCCGACGACGTACTGCGCCGCACGCTCGCACTGCCGCTGGCCGCACGCGACAACCTGCCGCAGGTGATGGGGTTCGAAATCGACCGGCAAACGCCGTTTGGCCAGGCGCAGGTTTATTACGCGGTGCGCGAGTTGCCGTCAGTGGCCGCGGCCGGGCGCGTCAATGCCGAGCTCGTTGTGGTGACGCGCAGCGCGCTGGATCCGCTGCTGGCCTTGCTTGGCACGCTAACCTTTCCTATCGATGCGGTAGATGTTGCCGTTGGCAACGACCGCCTCGGCGTCAACCTGCTGCCGCCGGAACAGACCCCGCGCCGGGTGCGGCCGCGTCTGCGCCTGAACCTCGCGCTCGCGGCCGGTTGTGTACTGCTGCTGGTGTTGACACTGGGTGCGTGGTTGCACAATCGACAGACCGCGCTGGCCCAGATGCAGGCAACCGTCGACAGCATGCGTAGCGACGCGCAGCAGGTGTCCGTCCTGCGACAGCAGCTGCAGGACAACGCGGGCGCGGCGGGCTTTCTGGCCCAGCGCAAAAAAAGCACCGTCAGCATGCTCAGCCTGATGCAGGACATCACGGCGCGGCTGCCCGATACGTCCTGGCTGGAGCGTTTCAGCGTCGACAACACCGGCCAGGTGGGCTTGCAGGGACAGAGCGTACAGGCGGCCAAACTGCTCGACGCATTGAAGGACTCGCCGCTGATTACCGACGCCAGTTTCCAGGGCAGCATCCAGCCCGATCCGAGCTCGGGCAAGGAGCGCTTTTATCTGGTGGCGCAGTTGCGCCAGCCCGCCAAGGCCGGCAGCAAGGCAGCGGCTAATCGAGCAGACGGCCCATGAAAAAGCTCATCCTCAATCCGCGTGATGGCCGGCTCGCCGCCGTTGGCCTGCTGCTGGTCGTGCTGGTGCTGGCTTACTTCGTGCTGTTGCACTGGTGGTTTGTCGCGCCGCTGCAGCAGATCAGCAGCGACATGGTCGACCTGCGTGACACGCAAAGCCGCTTCGCCTCGGCCATCGCTGAACGGCCGGCGCTGCAGCAGCGCATTGCCGCGCTCGGCGCGGGACAGGCGGCCAGCAGCGCCTTTCTGCCGGAGGATGATCCGAACACCGCCGCCGCCGATCTGATGCAGCGTGCCGTCGACGTGGTCGGTACCAGCAAGCAGACCGGCAGCTGCGTGGTCAGCCAGAAAGTGCCCATTCCCAATCCACCGACCACGCCGGGTGAGCCGTATCGCAAGGCGGCGGTGAGCATCAACCTGAGCTGTGATATCGAGTCGCTGGCGCAGGTGCTGCAGGCGCTGGAGCAGGGCACGCCATACGTGTTCATTGATGACCTCAGCATCTATCGCAATCCGGTGGCCGCGCAGAAAGATCAGGCCGCGCCACTGGAGGTGCAGTTCACTCTTTCCGGCTACGTGCGTCCCTCGCATGCGGCGCCGGCGACAACGCCGTCGGAACCTGCGCGCGGGCAAGCACCGGGAGCATCGTCATGAACGCCGCCAGCCAGCGTCGGCTGACGCCCATGCTCGCCGCGGTCGCCGTTGTTCTGGCGCTCGTTCTGCTGATGCTGTTCAGCGGGGTGGGCCGCTCGGTGCAGTGGAACCCGCCGCGGCCGCTGGCGTCATTGCCGCCGGTCAGCAACGCGTCCAATCTGCCGACGCCACAGCCGCTGCAGAGTTTTGCGCTGGTCTGGCAAAAGCCGCTGTTCAGCCCCGACCGCAAGCCGGTTGAACGTATCGCCGATGGCGGCACGTCGCTGGGGGATCTGTCGCTGACCGGCATCATCATCACGCCCGAGCTGCACATGGCGCTGCTGCGCGACAAGAACGGCGATCGCCAGATTCGCCTGCGGGAGGGCGAATCGACGCCCGATGGCAGCGTCAAACTGGTCGAGGTTCGTTCGCGCTCGGCACTGTTCGACGGTTCCGGCGGTCGAACAGAATTGAAGCTGCCTGCGGGCGCGCCATTCGACGAGCAAAAGGCGGGCGCCGCTGCCAGCGACGATGCCGGCAATAAGGACAATGACAATGCGCAGGTCCCCGCCGGTGCGGTGATCAGCATCGGGCCGCACGGCGCCGGCCGTCAGGGCGGTGCCGACAGCGATGCGTCGCCGAAGGACGCGTCATCGGAGTCACCCCTAATCAACCGAATCAGGCAAGCAAATCAGAGACGCCGTGCCGAACGTGCCGCGGCTTCTCACTAAGGAGTAGTTGATCGATGTTTCACAAGCTCACTCAGCAAGTACTCCGTGCCGGCACGATCGCGTTGATGGTCGGGCTGGCCGGCTGCGCCAACACGCTCGCGCGCGACGACGGATCGCTACAGCGCGAAGCGATGGCAGGTACGCAGAACCCGGTGCCGGCGCCGCTGCCGTTGAACAACGACGTCAACGCCAGCAACGGTGATCTCCTCCATCAGCCGGACATCAGCCGCGGCACCGGCACCTTCATTCATCCCAACGCGTTGTCTACGCCACGCCCAGCGGCCAGTGGCGATGGCGCGGTGACTTTCAATTTCGAGAACCAGCCGGTGCAGGCGGTGGTCAAGGCAATCCTCGGCGATTTTCTGAAGCAGAACTACACCATCACGCCGGGCGTGCAGGGCAATATTTCGTTCTCCACCTCGCAGCCGGTCGGCAGCGACCAGGCCCTGCCGATTCTGGAGACGCTGCTGTCGTGGACGCACAACGCGCTGGTCAAGCGCGCCGGTGGTTATGTGGTGCTGCCGGAGAAGGAGGCGGTGGCCGGCAACCTCGTGCCCAGCCTCGGTGGCAATGCGCCCAGCGGCGGCCTGCAGTCGCGCCTGTTTCCGCTGCACTACATTTCCGCCACGGAAATGGAAAAGCTGATCAAGCCGTTCGCCCGGCCCGATGCCGTGCTGCTGGCGGATTCGTCGCGCAACCTGCTGGTGATGTCGGGTACGCCGGAGGAGCTGGCCAATTATTCCAGCATGGTGAAAACCTTCGATGTCGACTGGCTGCGCGGTACCTCGGTCGGCGTATTCAACCTGCAGTACGCGTCGGTCAACGAGCTGATGCCCCAGCTCGATGGCCTGTTCGGTGAGCATGGCAGCACGCCGCTGGCCGGCACCATGCGCTTCATTCCAATCGAGCGCACCAACGCGCTGGTGGTGATCAGCACGCAGCCGCAATACCTGCAGGAAGTTGGCGACTGGATCGGCAAGATCGATGCAGGCGGCGGCAACCAGCCACAGCTTTTCGTGTACGACGTGCGCAACCTCAAGGCCTCCGATCTGGCCAAGTATCTGGCGCAGATCTATGCCAGCGGCTCGGGTTCGGGCAATGGCAACGATACCAATGGCAAGGTCGGCCCGGGACTCACCGGCAGCACGCTGGGCAGCGGTGACAACAGCAACAGCGGCAAAAGCGACGGCAGCACCGCGGGCAGCTTTGGTTCGTCCACCTCGGGCGCGGGCGGCCTCAGCGGCGGGCTGGGCAGCTCCAGCGGCACGTCCGGTTTTGGCAGCAGCAGCGGTATCGGCGGAAGCACCGGCGTCGGCTCCACTTCCGGCTTCGGCAGCAGCGGTGGTCTCGGTGGTTCCAGCGGCGGTATCGGCGGCCTCGGCAGCAGCAGTAGCGGCGGCGCCAACGGCGCCAGCGGTGGTCTGAACAACAGCGGCAACAACGCCAACGCCGATCAGCAGTACAACTCCAGCGACGGCAGCGTGCACATCGGCTCGGTCGACAGCAACAATCAGCTGCTGGTGCGCGCCCGGCCGTCGCAGTGGAAAGAGATGCAGGAAGCGATCAAGAAGCTCGACAACGTGCCGCTGCAGGTGCAGATTGAAACGCGCATTCTCGAGGTTACCCTCACCAACGAGTTTGCCTTCGGCGTGCAGTACTACCTCGACGGCCTGACCGGGTCCACCACCAACTCCGATGGCACGATCACGCCGGGCCAGTCCTATCGCCATCGCAATATCGGCCTGGGCGGCGGCGGCACCGTGCCGACCAGCTCTGATTCGCTCTTCTATTCTTTCATCAACAGCAACACGCAGATCGCGATCAGCGCGATGGAAACCAGCGGCAACACCAAGACGCTGTCCGCGCCGTCGATGGTGGTGATGAACAACCAGGAGGCGCACATCCAGGTCGGTAATCAGATACCGGTCAACCAGACCTCGTTGATTGGACTCGGCGGCACCAGCAGCACCGACACGACAGCCAGCAGCGTGACGTACCTTCCCACCGGCGTGATTCTCGACGTGCAGCCGCGTGTTAATCCAGGTGGTCTGGTGTATCTCAACGTGCATCAGCAGGTCAGCGCGACCCAGGGCGCGGCCAACGCGCAAGGCAACTACACCATCGCCCAGCGTGATGTGGCAACGCAGGTCGCCGTGCAAAGCGGCCAGACCGTTTTGCTGGGTGGCCTGATTACGCAGGACGATGAGAAGACCAACTCCGGTGTCCCCTTTCTCAGCGATATCCCGGTATTTGGCCGTCTTTTCGGAACGACCAATCGCAGCCGCACGCGCACCGAGCTGATCGTGCTGATCACGCCCAAGGTGATTCGTGGCAGCCAGGATGCCAAGCAGGTTACCGACGATTACCAGAGCAAGTTCGAGTCGCTCGCGCCGCTGCGTGCTGCCGGTGGCACGGGAAGCGTGACGACATCGGCGGTCGCGCCGTCCACCCTGCCGGCCGTCATCACACCGCTGCCAAGCGCAGCCGGCCCGGCGTCGAACTGGCCGGAACAGCTGCAGCAGCACGCCGAAGATGCGCTGCGCCAGTCCGATTACGCGACGGCGCAGGATCTGGCCATGCAGTCGTGGAAACAGGGCCTGCATCGCGGCTCGCTGTGCGAGCGGAACTGGGGCGTGATTGTCGAGGCGCGCAAACACAGCAATCGGCTGGGTAGCGTTGACGCGGCGCGCAAGCAGGAAAGCAGCTGCCTCGCCGCCGGTGGTTCGTAATTCCGCTGCGATAGAAACGCCGAGCCGCGGTCGGTTCGGCGAATACGAAGCGGCAGGCGCATCGCGCTAGCCGCTATCATCGGCGCGGATGAACGCATCCGCGCCGACCTTTCCGATTACACCGCTGCTGCCGCAGATCAGTGCATCGCTCGCACGCCATCCGCGGCTCGTGCTCGAAGCGCCTCCGGGCGCCGGTAAAACCACGCAGGTTCCGCTGGCCTTGCTAGATGCGGCATGGCTGGCGGGTCGAAAAATCATCATGCTGGAACCGCGCCGCATTGCGGCCCGTGCCGCCGCGCAGTTCATGGCGCAGCAGCTTGGTGAGGCGGTCGGTCAGACGGTCGGCTACCGCATCCGGTTCGAGTCCGTGGTCAGCGCAACGACGCGTATCGAAGTGGTTACCGAAGGCATCCTCACGCGCCTGATTCAGGAGGATCCAGAGCTCGGCGCTATCGGCGCCATCGTGTTCGATGAATTTCACGAGCGGCATCTCGCCGGCGATCTCGGCGCAGCGCTGGCGCTCGATGTGCAGGCGACGCTGCGACCGGATCTGCGCCTGCTGGTGATGTCGGCCACCCTCGACGGTGAGCGCATTGCGCAGTGGCTCGATGCGCCACGCATCAGCAGTCCGGGCCGCAGTTACGCGGTACGCATCGTGCACCCGGCAGCGCGCGCGCAGGAAACCATCGAGCATCATCTGGCGCGCGTTGCAAAGCAGGCGCTGGAAGAAAATCTCGGTGACGTGCTGGCCTTTTTGCCGGGACAGCGCGAAATCGCCCGCGCCAGAAATGCGCTGGCGCAGGTCATTGAGGACGACAACGTCGAAGTCCTCGCGCTGCACGGTGAGCTGTCGCAGGTCGAGCAGCAGGCCGCACTCGCACCCGCCGAATCGGGCATGCGGCGGATCGTGCTGGCGACCAATGTGGCCGAGTCCAGCGTGACCTTGCCGGGCATCCGCGCGGTGATCGATGCCGGACTGGCGCGTGAACCGCGTTTCGATCCAAACTCGGGCTTTACGCGGCTGGAAACGGTCAACATCTCGCAGGCCTCGGCCGATCAGCGCGCCGGTCGCGCCGGCCGCGTGGCGGAAGGCACGGCGTATCGGCTGTGGCCGCAGAGCAGGCGTCTGGAATCGGCGCGACGTGCAGAGATCAGCCACGCCGAGTTGTCCGGCCTGGCGTTGGAGCTGGCGGCGTGGGGGTTGAACGCGGACAACAGCGATAACCTGCGCTGGCTCGATGCGCCTCCGCCGGGCGCGCTGGCGCAGGCACGCGGGTTGCTGATCCAGCTGGGCGCACTCGACGACGCCGCGCGTATCACGGTGCTGGGCACGGCCATGCTCACACTGGGCGCCAGCCCCCGACTGGCTGCCGCCGCGTGGCGAGCACCGGAAATGCAGCGGCCGTTGATTGCCGATCTGTTGTCCCTGATGGAAGCGCGCTCGCCGCTGCGCGGTGAGCAGGCGAGGACGGATGACTTTCGCATTCGGCTGGCGGCACTGCACGGCTGGCGCGATCGTCGCGGAACCGCCGGCCGCTCCGGCGCATCCGGCGCCCGCGGCAGTGGTCCATCCATGGACGTCGACAATGCTGCGCTGGCGGCGATCGAGCAAAGCAGCAAGGGCTGGCGCAGACGTCTGGACGTCCGAACCGCGGCCAGCGGTGTGCCGGACAGTCACGCCGCCGGGGATTTGTTGCTGCATGCCTTTCCCGACCGCATCGCCCGCCGCGATGACAGCAATCCGCTGCGCTATACGCTGGCGAACGGTCGTGGTGCGCGCCTGCACGAGAACACGTCGTTACTCGGCGAGCCGTGGCTCGCTGTGCTGGATCTGCGGCATGAGGCGCGCGACAGCCTGATTCTCGCCGCTGTGCCATTCGACCCCGCGCTGCTGGAGCGCGACTATCCCGCGCAGTTCCAGCGCGAGCGCAGCTTGCGCTGGAACGACACGCGCGCCGTGATCGAAGCGTTTGAGGAGCATCGTTTCGGCGCCATCGTGCTGGAGCGCCATAGCGTTCCCGTGCGCCCCGAAGATGCGCTGCCGGCGCTGCTGGCGGTGGTGCGCGCGAGGGGCATCGGGGCGTTGCCCTGGGGTGATCAGGCCGCACGACTTCGTTCGCGCATGCAGGCTTTGCGTCGCTGGATGCCCGAACTCAAGCTGCCCGATGTGTCCGATGAAGCACTGCTCGACACGCTCGATCAGTGGCTTGCTCCTGCACTTCTAGGCAAGCGTGGACTCGATGCGCTGAGCGCAGCCGACCTGTCGCAGGCGCTTGGCGCATTGTTCGACTACGAACAGCGGCGCATGCTCGATGCGCAGGCGCCAGAGAGCCTTACCGTGCCCAGCGGACAGCAGCGCCGTCTGGATTACGGGCCGGATGAGTCGCCCGTGCTGGCGGTAAAACTGCAGGAGCTGTTCGGCCTTGCCGACACGCCGCGCATCGGCGGCGGCCGCATTGCGGTCACCCTGCATCTGCTGTCTCCCGCGGGTCGGCCGATCCAGGTCACGCAGGATCTGAAAGGGTTTTGGGAACGCACGTATCCCGAAGTGAAAAAGGAATTGAAGGGCCGTTATCCGCGGCACCCGTGGCCGGATGATCCGTGGAGCGCAGTACCGACGCATCGCGCCAAGCCGCGCGGTACCTGATGCGGTGGCGGATCGGCAGAGCTTCGAGCGTATTTCCGATGCGATGTTTAATTCCAATCTCATGAGCCATGCACCTTAAATTCATCGCCAGCGGGTTTTGATGGGCGGGTACGCTGAGGCGGAATCCGATGATCCGCCGCCGATCGATTCGCTGTTGACCCCAGGTTGTTGAACCCCAGGAGGAAATCCATGAACAAGCGTTTTGGAATGATGGCATTGCTGCTGCTCGCCTCACCGGTAATCGCCCACGCATCCTGCGACGATGTGAAGTCCAGCATCGATGCCAAGATCAAAGCCAAGGGCGTCAGCGATTACAAGCTCGATGTGGTATCCGGCGACAGTGCCGGCGCCGATGCCAAAGTTGTTGGCACCTGCGAAGGTGACAAGAAAATCGTCTACACCCGCGGCGAAGGCGGAAGCTCGGACTCTTCGTCGTCGGACAGCTCGTCTTCCGACAGCGCGGCCCCGGCTGATGCCAGCAGCGCCCCGGCCCCGGCCAAGAAGCATCATCACATGAAGAAAGCCGCGGACGATTCGGCGGCGCCGGCACCGGCTACGTCCAGCGGCGGTTGATTGTTCTGCCATGCATCAAGAAAGGGCGCCTTCAGGCGCCTTTTTTATTTTGCTTGTCGAGAAATTGATGGAGCAGAGAGTTTTTAGGGAGCGACGCAGCTATCGCCGGGATGACCATGGATTGACCAATCCAACCTATTGTCCGATCAGTGCGTTGAGTGACGATCGTGGTTAGCGCACCATCTCGGCATCGCAATTTTGTTGTCGAGATAGCCGCTTATGGAAAAGATCGAGTAGAGATAGGCAAGGCATTCACGAGCGCGGCTGCACGCCATCAGATCGTGCTTGCTCCTGCAACCGGTGTCGAGGAAAACGACCATCCAGAAGAAACAGCCATGCCGCAAAAACGGCAAACGACGCCCGCTCGGTCCACGCGAGCAAACCACCGTAATCTCTTGCGTAATAGGCCGTTGCGCACACGACAAGCACCGCCGAGCATAGGCATCCACAGCTAAACAGCGTACTCTCGCCCAGGATGTACAGCGCCCACAACAAAGCCAGTACGGCAACCAGAAAAAACAGAAACGCGATGGTGACCATCAAGTCATGCATGGGCGTGAATGCGAGAGCGGCATAGACCATGGAGCCGATGCCGCCAATCCGTATCGCCTTGGAGACCTTTGAAAATTCGGGCGCCCGCGCCAGACGCGCGAACACCAGCGCAATGCCGACACAGAAAAGCAGCATGCCGATCACAGCCAGTCGTCGCACCGGGCTGGATGTGGCCTTGAGCAATGTCGAAATATAGTCGCGATTCCAGTCGTAGCCACCCGGCTGCACCATCGTTGCTCCCAAGAAACAGGCGGCGCCGGCCCATACGCAGAATAGGGAAATCCGCTTCAACGGCATTTAATGATCCCCGGGCATGTGGCCGAACCAATTCGACAGCGAGTCAGCCCGCTTGACCAGAGAAACATATTTATTCCGGCGGCACAAAGCCGCCGCAACGTTAGGATAGACAAAACGCGCTAATTTTTACGACGATCTGCAACTGCGGTCGAGGCCGGCGTCGACACTTTCGCTTTAGGCCAGTCATGCCGGACAATGAGATGATGCCGTATCGCGTGAAACCTTCTTCGGACTCAACGCTGCCCGGTGGTTCTCCAGACAGGCAGGACATCGACGCGCTTACCGATCTGCTGAGTGGGCAGCGACATGCGGAAGCCGAAGCGCTGGCGCGAAAACTCATCACCGAGTTTCCCGACGATGGTTTTGCCTGGAAGGCGCTCGGCGCGTTGCTCAAAGCGCAGGGGCGCATCGCGGATGCCGTGACGGCCGAGCAACGGGCTGTTTTGCTTCTGCCGCACGATGCCCGCGCGCACTACAACCTCGGCAATGGTTTGATGGCGCTGGAAGAACCGGGTGAGGCAGCGAGTAGCTATCGCCGCGCCGTGGCCATCAGGCCGGATTATTTCGAGGCCCATTTCAACCTGGGAAATGCGCTACTGCTACAGGGCCAGTTGAAAGACGCGATTGACAGCTATCGCCGCGCGCTGGAAATTCGACCGGACTATATTGACGCGCATGCCAGGCTGGGCCACGCGCTGGTTGCCAGCGGACTATCGGGCGACGCGGCATCGCATTTTCAACGCGTTCTGGCAGCGCGCCCGGACGATGCGCGGTCGCACAATAGCCTGGGTATCGCGTACCGCAGCTTGGGTCGCATGACCGACGCGGAAGGCTGCTATCGGCGCGCGCTGGCGATCCATCCGGGCTACACCGAGGCGCTCACCAATCTGGGCAATGCGCTGGGTGCCCAGGGCCGCTACGCCGAAGCGGAATCCAGCTATCGCCAGGCGCTGGCGCTCAACGACGGTTATGCCGAAACGCATTTCAATCTCGGCAACGTTTTGCGCGATCAGAATCGGCAGCCTGAGGCGGAGCAAAGTTATCGGCGGGCGCTGCATATCGCACCCCGTCATTTGAAGGCGCTCAACAATCTGGGCCTGTGCCTCAAGCGGCAGGGGCGCCTGGAACAGGCCCGAGAATGTTTCGAGACCGCGATCGCAATCCAGCCGGATTTCGTGCAATCGCATTGCAACCTCGCGCCGCTCAAAACCTACACTGCTGACGACGACCACCTCGGCGTGTTTGAAAGTCAGCAGCATCAGCTCCCCACGTTGCCGAAAACAGGCCGCGCCAGTTACTGGTTTGCCCTGGGAAAAATGCGCGAAGACGTTGGGCGTTACGACGATGCGTTTGCCGCCTATGCCGAGGGAAATCGCCATCAGCACGAGTTGTTTCCGCACGACGAAGCGCACGAGGTCGCGCTGATGGAGCGTTTGCAATCCGTCTTCAGCACCGCGTTGTTTGCCAGTCGCCCGAAGCCGACCTATGCGGACAAGGCGCCGATTTTTATCGTCGGCATGCCGCGTTCGGGCACGTCGCTTATCGAGCAGATCTTGTCGACCTGTTCGGGCGTGCACGGCGCAGGCGAGCTGACCGATCTGAACGACGTGGTGCATTCGATCGTCAGACAAAAGGAGGGCGGTGCTATCGCGTATCCGGATATCGTCAGCAGCCTGCCGGTCGATGAATTTCGCGACCTGGGTCAAACGTATCTTGAGCGCATCTGGCGGCATGCGCCGAATGCCGCGCGCATCACCGACAAGATGCCGGCCAACTTTCTGCATATCGGCATGATTCATCTGATGCTGCCGCACGCCAAAATCATCCATGCGATGCGCGATCCGATGGACTCTTGTTTCTCGTGCTATTCGCGCCTGTTCGCCGGCAACAATCTGGATTTTGCCTACCGGCTCGACACGGTGGGCCGCTACTACGTGCGCTATATCCGGTTGATGCGGCACTGGCATCGCGTGCTGCCGCCCGGCACGGTGCTCGATGTGCATTACGAGGACATGGTCACGGATACCGAAGGGCAGGCGCGGCGTCTGCTTGCCTATCTCGATCTGCCCTGGGACGAAAACTGTCTCGCCTTTCACCGGAACGAGCGCGTGGTGAGAACTGCCAGCGTCGCCCAGGTGCGCAAACCGATTTATCGATCATCTGTGGCGCGCTGGAAACATTTCGAGGCGCATCTGAACCCGCTGCTGGATATCGTCAAGGACTATCGCTGACTCGACGTCCAGCCTCCGCGACAGCGTCACTTTGACGAGTGCAAAAAAGAGCCCGGCCTTGCGGTCGGGCTCTTTACGTCGGATCGTTCGAACGGCCCGTTTTCCCGCGGCCGTTTGGTTTATTCGACTTACTGCACGTTCAAGGTCACATCATCCAGTACGAAGGACGTCTGTTCCGACGCGTCTTCCGTACCGGTGAACTTGATCGTCACCTTCTGGCCGATATACGCCGCCAGGCTGGCGGTATGCACCGTATAGCCCGAAGCCGCATTGACGTTCGAGAAAGTCGCCAGCGTGCTGAGCACCGTGCCCAAACTGTTCAACACCTGCACCGTCAGCTTGTCGTAAGCGGTCGACCCGGTTTCTGCCGTGTCGATATGCAGATAGTAGGACAGTGTGGCCGTGGTCTTGCCGCTGGGGATGGTCACCGTCTGTGACGCGGTATCGGTGTGCTTGCTGCCGTACCCGTCCAGCCACGCGAACCACGTGCCGCTGTGCGCGACTTCACCCGAGCAGGTGCTGTTGCTGCACAGGGTGCCGGAGCTCAGGGTCCAGGGCGTCGCCGCGCCGGTTTCGAAGCCGCCGTTGACGATCAGCTGGGTCGAACCACCGCCCGCGGCGGCAACCGTAACCGATGCGGTCTTGGAGCTGGTCTTGCCGCTGGCACTGTCGGTTACCGTTTCGGTCACGCTATAGGTTCCCGCGGCCGTATATGTATGGCTGGGGCTGGTCGCGGTTGAGGTGCTGCCGTCGCCGAAGGTCCACGAGTGCGCGGACAGCGTGCCGCCGGTATCGGTGGACGAGTCGGTGAAGCTCACCGCGAGACCATTGATGGTGTCGCTGAAGTTGGCCACCGGCGTACCGCCCGTGGTGCCACCGCCGCCACCCGTGCTGCTGATGTTGCCGGAGAGCGCGCTGACAATCAGGCTGCCGAAGCCGGTGGTGTAATCCCAGCCGGTGGCAGCCGTCTCGCCGCTGTTATTGCCGGAGGTGACGTCGTGGAAGTCGGTGGCATAGTTCGCAGCGGCCGCCTTGTAAATCAGCGGCGCGGCAAAGCCGAGCGCGCCGCCATTTGCGCCCTGGATACGCGCCCAGGCGCCGACGAACAAGGGCGATGCCAGACTGGTGCCGCCAATCTGCTGGTTTGTCTTTCCGTCGACGATAACCAGCGCGCCGCTTTCGGGGCTGGCATCGAACGCGATGTCAGGTACGCCGCGGTACTTGGAGGTGCCGTTCTGGCCCACGCCGACCTGCCAGCTGGGAATCGGCTCAAACGTGCTGGGGCTGCCGCCGGTGGCACCTTCGCTGGAGCTGAGGTTGTTCCACACCGTCTCGCTGCCATAGGTGGTGGTGCCTGAGGTATACAGCTCGGTACCGCCGGCCGAGATCACGTACTGCGAACTGGCCGGCCAGCTTGGGGTGACGCCGCTGGTGCATTCGTTGGCGCCGGAGTCACCCGACGAGACCGAGAAGGTCTGGCCCTGCGCCACGGCCTGCTCGAAGATGGCATCTTCCGTCGTGGTGGTGCCCGCCGACTTGGCATCGGTTTCGCACTCGCCGAGCGAGACGTTGATCACGACCGCCTTGTTGTCGGTCACCGCGAGGTTGTAGACCGTGGTGAGCGCCGCGTCGGAAAGGCTCGCAGCATCGTAAAGAATCAGGCTTTTCACACCGCCGGTCATCGCGAGGATGTCCTGCGTGTCCAGATCCCATTCACCGTCACCGCTGGCCGAGACGGCGCCCTTATTGCCGGTACCCTCGATGGTCGGCACGAGAGAAGGCAAGCCGTTCGTGCTCTCGAACGACTTGATGTCGCTGAGCACGTCGCTCATCTGGCCCGAAACAATGTTGCCGACTGTCACGGTGGATGCGGTGGGAAGGCTGCTGGCGCCGTAGAGCTTGGGGAAATCGAGCGGGTTGTGACCGACCGCCGTTCCGGTCACCAGAGGCTGCGCGCTGCTGGCCGTCGCGCGAACCGCGAAGGTATGCGAGAGATGCACGTTATCCAGACCCAGCACAGCCTGGACTGTGTCCTGCAGCGCCGCGGGAATCATGACGGGGCTGGTGTTGCGATACGCGCTGCGGCCGTCGTGGGTGCGAACGCTCTCGAAGTTGGTGTTGAAGGTTGCTCGTACCGCATCGGAGGTGGCGTCGCCTTCGACCAGCAGGCGGTTCGGCGCGATGGTGACGTTCTTGTAGCCTGCCTTGGTCAGGTAGTCGGCCACGGCCTGCGCCTGTGCCTGGGTCGGCGAATACTGCGCGGCGAACTGCGCTGGGCTCATCGATCGATCGGCCACCGCCGTTCCGGGTTTTTCAGCCTTGGCGACAAAGCTGTCCAGTTGCGCCTTGTTGCGCAGCTTGAGCGAAACCACCACGTGCATGGGCTGCGAGAAAGCCAATGGACCGGTCGAGACGTCACCATTGCGCAGC
>Ga0302229_10000471_pt1 | contig 30894 bp, 25 predicted proteins | sample II_Palsa_N1_3_FD_193518 | JGI IMG/M metagenome (GOLD analysis project Ga0302229, IMG submission 193518) | Peat permafrost microbial communities from Stordalen Mire near Abisko, Sweden - II_Palsa_N1_3 | ecosystem: Environmental > Terrestrial > Soil > Palsa > Peat permafrost | place: Sweden... | reverse complement strand
TGCCGGGAATAAGGCAGCTGCAGCCGGGCCGTGTGGATCACCACGTCCGCGTCAAGCGCCAGGATCTCATCCAGGCTCCTGGTGGCGATGACTCCGGTCTCAGGGTAGCGGGCGATCGCCCCCGCGTCCTGCCCGGCCTTGCGCTCGGAGTACACGTACACCCCGGCCAGCCTCAGGTCAGGGCGGTCAAGCACGGCCCGCAGGCAGGTCTTGCCGACCGCCCCGGTAGCCCACTGCACGACGTTGTATGTCACGACGCTCCCCGTACTGAGCGGTGGGTGCCGGTTTTTGACCGGCCATCCGGAGGCCGGCACCCACCGCCGCTTATCGGCTTACAGCCCGCCGGTGCAGTCGGCCGCCCCGAGAATGCTCGGGCAGGTGTCGATGATCGACCCGTCGTAGCCGAAGCTCTTGGTCGCGGCGCTGTAGACCAGCGGCTGGAGCTTCGTGATGCCGTAGGCCTCGTTGGCGTTCATGATCCACTTGATCCCGTTGATGAACAGCGGTGGCTGGTAGTTCTGATTGCGCGCCGCCTGCATGATGCCCACCTCGCTGAGCCCGAGGCTGGAGGAGGCCGCGACCTGGAAGGCGTTGATGTCCATGTCGGCGATCATCCAGCCGGTCTCGTAGTAGGTGTCGGACGGCAGGGCGTGCGCCGGGTCCACCTTCTGGGCGTCGGCGACGTAGGCGTTGTAGCCGGGGTCGTTCTTGTAGATCGGGTTGCCTGGGTCCTTCTCCCAGAAGACCAGCTTCTGGCCGTTGGCGGCCGCCCCGGCCGGGGCGAACATGAGCGATGCGCTGCCGCAGTTGGAGGCCTGCACGGTGAGCTTGGGGGAATAGCCGATCTTCGCCATCGCCTCGGTCAGCTGCAGGCACTCGGGCACCACCAGAGCGCCGAACACCACGTTGGCGTTGGCCTGCTGCAGGCTGATCGCGGCCGCGCCGGGGTCGGTGCCGAACGGCACGACCTTCTTGATCACGACGTTCGTGCCCTTGACCGCGTTCTCCATGCCGTCGAGGTAGGCCTGGCCAGATCCGGTCTGGTCCTCGGCGATCGCCACCGTGATCTTGCTGGCGTTCGGGAAGTCGGCCTGGATGACCTTGACCTCAGCCGCCTCCTCCACGTTGTTCGACGGCAGGAACTCGGTCGTCCACGGGTACTTGGCGATGTTGCGGTAGGTGTCGTCGGTCGCCGAGGCGAGCAGTTCGGGCAGGCAGGCGAGGTTCTGGTCGGCCGCGACCGCGGCCAGCGGGCCGGACCCGAAGACGTCGAAGGCCTGGACCGAGTTGGACTGGATCCAGCCGTCCACGTTGGTCTTGGTCATGGCCGGGTTGAACTGGTCGTCCTTCGTCGCGATCGCGAGCTTGACCCCGTCGATCCCGCCTGCGGCGTTCTGCACCGCGAACCGGTCCCTGGCGCCCTGGATGACCGCGTCGGCGAACGGCGCGATGGGCCCGGAGAACGGTCCGGACCAGCCCAGGGTCAGCGTGCCGGTGATCTTCTTGGTGACCTGGGCCGGGTTCGAGCAGTCGGCCGTGCTCATGGTGTAATAGCCGGCCGGCTCGCTGGCCGAGGCGGCGGGTGTGCCGCCCGAGCCTGCCGATGAGCTGGTTCCGCTAGAGCTACAGGCTGCGAGCGTGACGGCCGCGGCGGCGGCCGTGGCGATCAGGCTGAGATGACGTGGTTTCATGCCGGGTTCGGCTCCTCATCGTGATGGATCACTGTTGTCGGTCCCCCGTCGAATGGCGCCGGGGTTACGGCCCCCGGCCGATGTCCGGGACGGGCGGGCGGTTGCGGTTCGATCCGCAGGATCCGGCGGGATAGCCGGATAATCAGCCCCATCAGGCCCTCGGGCATGACGAACATGAGGACGATGAGGACCACACCGAAGATCAGCTCAGATGCCTCGCCCTGCCGGATGTTCTCGGTCCAGTACGGGACAAAGTAGACGGCCAGGCCGCCGATCACCGGGCCGAGCGTGGTCGAGACCCCGCCGATCACCAGCCCGGTGATCAAGGTGATGGACAGGGTCAGCGTGAACGACGCGTCGGCTGACAGCGACCCCAGGTAGATCGCGAAGATGCTGCCCGCCACGCCGGTGATCGCCCCGGACAGGCCGAAGACGACCATCTTGGTCCAGGCCAGGTTGACGCCCATGGCCGCGGCCGCGGTCTCGCGGTCCCTGGTCGCCCTCATCGCCAGTCCCGCGCGGCTGCGGGTCAGCGTCGCGCACAGCACCAGGACGATGGCGAGCAGCCCGGCCGAGAGCCAGTAGTAGTACTGGAACCGGCCGGCCACGGAGATGCCGGTCCAGTGCGGCGGCAGCAGCTGGAAGACGTTGATGTTGAGCCCGACCTGGCCGCCGGTGAGCCCGGGGAACCTGTCGATGAGCTCGGGGAAGGCCACGCCGAGGGCGAGCGTCACCAGGGCCAGGTTGATGCCGCGGATCCGCAGCGACGGCAGCCCGACGACCAGACCGGTCGCGAAGCAGAATACTGCGGCCGGGATCAGCGTGACCAGCGGGTTCCAGTTGTGCGAGGCGACCAGGACACCGGTGGTGTAGGCGCCGAGCCCGAAGAACGCCGAGTGCCCGATGGACAGCTGGCCGGTGTAGCCGGTGGCCAGGTTGAGCCCCGCGATCGCCGTGGCGTAGAGCAGGGCGATGGTCAGCTGGCCGAGCTGGAACGGGTTCGACGTGGACGCGAAGATGGCCAGCCCGGCCAGGACGACGAAGCCGGCCGCCTGCAGCCCCCGGTGGGCGGGCGAGCGCTCGCGGACGAGCAGCGGAAGTGCCTGCGTCATACTCGCTCCACCTCCCTGGTCCCGAACAGGCCCTGCGGCCGTATCAGCAGGACCGCGACGATGGCGACGAAGGCGATCGCCTCCTGGAGCTGGCCGCCGATGGCGGGCACGTAGGCCGAGAGCATCACCTCGGCGACGCCGAGCAGGAGCCCGCCGATGACCGCCCCGCCCGGCGAGTCCAGCCCGCCGAACAGCGCGGCGGCCGACGCGTAGATCAGCAGCGGGAACATCTCGCCCAGGCCGAGAGAGTCCGGGGTCAGCGGCGTGAACAGCACGCCGGCGATCGCGCCGATGGCGGCCGAGATGCCCCAGCCGAGCATCAGGATCCGCCCGACCGGTATGCCCGCCAGCGCCGCGGACTCGCGGTTGTTGGCCGTGGCCCGCATCTGCAGGCCGAGCCGGGTGCCGTTGAACAGGCCGAACATCAGGGCGACGACCGCCGCGACCAGCAGCCAGACCCCGATGTTGGCCCAGTAGAGCCGGGCGCCGAGCACCGACACGTACGACTGCAGCGTGTTCGGGAACAGGCTCGGCATCGACTGGTTGCCCTTGCCCCAGATCAGCCCGTCCGAGGCGTTCAGGACCGAGAACAGCCCGAGCAAGACGATCAGGGTGGCCAGCAGGCTGTGTTTCTCGATCGGCCGGACCAGCACCCGCTCGGACGCCGCGCCGAGGGCGAATCCGGCGGCGGCCGCGACCAGCAGGCACAGTGCGACCGGGACCCCCTTGGTGGTCAGCCCCCAGGCCAGGTACGTGGTGAACAGCGCCATCTCGCCCTGGGCGAAGTTGATCGTGCCGGTGGCCCGGTAGACCATCACCAGGGCCAGGGCCAGCGCCGCGTAGATGGCCCCGTTGCTGATGCCGTCAAAGAGCCGGTCAAGGAAGAATTGCATCTGCCCGCCTCAATAACCCAGGTACGCGCGGCGGACGGCATCGCTGTGTCGCAGTTCTTCTGCGGCGCCCGAACTGACCACTTCTCCGACCTCGAGCAGGTAGACCCGGCTGGCCAGGTCGAGGGCGAGCTCGGCGTTCTGCTCCACGATGAGCATGGCCGTGCCGTCCTGCTCGTTGATCTGCCGCAGCACCTCGAACACGCTGCGCACCACCAGCGGGGCCAGCCCGAGGCTCGGCTCGTCGCACAGCAGCAGCGACGGCCTGCTCATCAGCGAGCGGGCCACGGCCAGCATCTGCTGTTCTCCGCCGGACAGCGTGCCGGCCGCCTGTCCGGTGCGGGCGGCCAGCGCCGGGAAGACGTCGTACCAGCGATTGATGTCGCTGGTGATCCCGGCCTTGTCCCGCCGATTGGTCGCGCCGACGAGCAGGTTCTCGGCCACGCTGAGCTTGGTGAAGGTACCGCGGCCCTGCGGCACCAGGGACAGGCCGGCCGCGACGGCCTCGGCGGGCAGACCGGGGCGCAGCGTGGTCCCGCCGATGCTGACCGTGCCGTGCCGGCCGATCAGGCCGACGATGGCGCGCAGCGTGGTGGTCTTGCCCGCGCCGTTGGCGCCGAGGATGACGACCACCTCGCCCGGGTCGACGGACAGCGAGATCCCGTGCAGCACCTCGGCCTGGCCGTAGCCGGCCTGCAGCCCGGTGACCTCGAGCAGCGGGCCGGCGCTGCGGCGGTTCGGCTCGCTCATGAGGTCCGGCCCAGGTAGGCATCGATAACGGCCGGGTCGTTCCGCACCTCGTCGGGTGAGCCGTCGGCGATCTTGCGGCCGTTGTCGAGCGCGACGATGTGCTGGGACACGCTCATGACCAGCCCCATGTGGTGCTCGACCAGCACCGCCGACAGGGCGAAGTCGACGCAGACCTGGCGGATCAGCGCGCCGAGCTTGTTGACCTCGGTATGGGTCAGGCCGCCGGCCGGCTCGTCGAGCAGCAGCAGCTTGGGCCGGGCGGCCAGGGCCCGGGCCAGCTCGAGCCGCTTCAGGGTGCCGAACGGCAGGCCGTCCGCGCGCTCGAACGCGACGTCCGCCAGCCCGATCTGCTCCAGGATCTCGTAGGCGTCGGCGCGCAGCCGTCGCTGCTGGCGCAGGCTGGAGGGCCAGCCGACCAGGCCCTGGGCGAAGCTGACCCGGGCCCGGGAGTGGGCCCCCACCATCGTGTTCTCCAGCACCGTCATGGTCGGGAAGATGGCCAGGTTCTGGAACGTGCGGGCCACCCCGCGCCGGATGACCCCGTGGGCGGGCTCGGCCAGCAGGTCGTGCTCATCGAAGGAAATGCGCCCGGCGGTCGGCCGGACGACCCGGGTGCAGCAATTGAACAAGGTCGTCTTGCCCGCGCCGTTCGGTCCGATGAATCCGCAGATCTCCCCGTCAGGGACCCGGGCGCTGAAATCGTCGAGCGCGGTAACGCCACCGAATCGCACGGTCACGTTCTCGATTTCCAGCACCGGCCGTGCTCCCCTCGGGGGAGCCCGTACCTGCGGGTACGGGTCATGGGATAAGGACGCCTGCGTTCCGGGTCCGGTAGGGCCGGTCTGCGAGGAAGATTTACTACAGCCACGAAAGTCACTACAACAATGAGAGTGTCCTCATCGCGGGGGGTGACGTCAAGGGCACGTAACCGAAGCGCAACGTTGGCGGGGAAATGCCGCCATGTGGTGGCTGTTTCGTGACGCGAATGCGTCCGCCATGCCTCTGGCGTCATCGCTCTCGTAACTGTAGTGTCGGCAGTGTTGCTCTGACGTTGCGGAGGTGGCTATGCCGCGGACCAGCAAGGCCGCCGGGTCGGTAGCCCTTGTCACCGGCGCGAATCGCGGGATCGGGTTGGCTTTCGTTCAGCAACTGGCGGCCCGCGGGGCGAAGAAGATCTACGCGGGCGTGCGTAACCCAGCCGATGTCGGCGGCGAGTTCGACGGGCTACCCGCCGAGGTGGTCCCGCTGGACGTCACCGACCTGGCCACCGTGCGGGCCGCCGCGGCCGCCTGCCCCGATGTGAGCATGCTCGTCAACAACGCCGGCCTGTTCACCAACAGGCGGCTGGTCCTGACCGACGACCCGGACGCCGCCCGGCGCGAGATGGAAGTCAACTATTTCGGCGTGCTCAACATGACCCGGGCGTTCGCCCCCGTGCTCGGCGCCAACGGCGGCGGCTACATCGCCAACGTGCTCTCGGTGGCGGGCGCGTTTCCCGCGCCGTTCATGGGCGGCTATTCCCCGTCCAAGGCGGCGGCGTTGTTCCTGTCCAGCATCACCCGGTCCGAGCTGGCCGACCAGGGCACCGAGGTGATCGCGCTCATCGTCGGGTCGGTCGACACCCGGATGGCCTCGCACGTCGCGGGGCGCAAGGAAGACCCCGCCGACATCGCCCGGGCGGGCCTGGACGCACTCGACCGCGGCGAGCACGTGGCCGACACCGATTTCATGGCCGTCGACGCGCGGGCCCGGTACGCCCGGGACCCGATTCGCTACGAGCGCGGGATGACCAAGCTGCTCAAGGCCACCACCATGGACACCGGCCGGTAGCGCGATGCCCCCCGAGCACGCGATGTCCCCCGGGCACGAGTCGGTGGCGGCGGTCATCCGGGCCCGGGTCGCGGCCGATCCGGCCGCGATCGCGATCACCGGCGACGGCCGCCAGCTCACCTTCGGCGAGCTGGACGAGCGGTCCAGCCGCCTGGCCCGGGCGCTGGCCGGGCTGGGCGTCCGGCGCGGCGACCGGGTGGCCTACCTGGATCAGAACGCCACCGAGTTCTGGGAGACCATGTTCGCCGCGGCCAAGCTGGGCGCGGTCATGACGCCGCTGAACTTCCGCCTGAGCGGACTCGAGCTGCGGGAGCTACTGGCGGACGCCGAGCCGACCGTGCTGATCGCGGCCGCACCCATCTTGGCCCGGCTGGGCGCGGACGCGATACCCGCTTCCGTCTTGGCCGTCGTGGTCGGAACCGATCCGCCGTTCCCGGGGATCGAGTACGAACCCCTGCTGGCCTCGGGCGAGGCGGCCGACCCGGGGGAGCAGGCCACCGGCGCCGACCTCGCCGTGCTGATGTACTCCTCCGGTACCACCGGCGTGTCTAAGGGCGTCTGCATCACCGCGGACAATCTGCTCACCGGCGTGGCCACGTTCGTGGCCGAGTTCGCGCCCGACGCCGCCTCGCGCAGCCTGGTGCCGCCGCCGTACTATCACATCGCGGCCAGCGGCTGGTCGCTGATCGCGCTGTCGGTCGGTGGCCGGGTGGTCCAGGTCCGCGAGCCGCGGCCGGATCACCTGCTTGAGCTGATGCAGGCCCACGCCACCACCCACGCGGCGCTGGTCCCGGCGATCATCGGCCTGATGCTCGAGCTGCCGCAGGCGCGCACCGCCGACTTCTCCGCGCTGCGCACCGTCGTGTACGGTTCGTCGCCGATCACCGCCGGGCTGCTTCGCCGTGCGGTCGAGGTCTTCGGGGCCGATTTCACCCAGAGCTACGGGCTGACCGAGACGGTGGGAGTCGGCACCCTGCTGCGCCCGGACGACCACCGCTCCGCCGACCCGGCCCGGCTGCGCAGCGCGGGGCGCGCCGCCGCCGGGGTCGAAGTCGCGGTGGTGGACCCGGCTACCGGTGCCGTGCTGCCCGCCGGGCAGACCGGCGAGGTGGTGCTCCGCGGCCGCAACGTCACCCCCGGCTACTGGCGCCGGCCCGAGGCCACGGCCGCGCTGTTCCTGCCCGGCGGCTGGCTGCGCACCGGCGACGCGGGCCAGCTGGACGCCGGCGGCTACCTGACCATTGCCGACCGGATCAAGGACATCATCATCTCCGGCGGCGAGAACATCATCCCCGGCGAAGTCGAGCGGGTCCTGGCCGAGCACGAGGGCGTGCTCGAGGCGGCCGTGGTGGGCGTGCCGTCGCCGCGCTGGGGCGAGACGCCGCTGGCCTTCGTGGTGTTGCGGCCCGGCCATTCCCCGGCCGACGCCGAGCTGATCGCGTACTGCCGCCAGCGGCTGGCCCACTACAAGTGCCCGGCCCGCATCGAGCGGCTCGAGACACTGCCCAGGAACCCGTCGGGCAAGGTGCTGCGACGCTCGCTGCGCGAGCCGTACTGGCAGCACCTTGACCGCCACGTCGGATAGCGCCCCGTGTAACACCGCACCGTTGGACAGAAAGGCCGGTCATGACCGAGAACCAGTGGGCTGAGCTGCGCCAAGTCGGCTTCGCGACCCTCGACCACGGCGCCGCCGCGCAGGCCGCCACCGAGCTGCTCGAGCTCGGTCCTGGCTTCGACGATCCGCTGCTGGCGGCCCTGCACCTCGCCGACTTCACCGCGCCGCTCGGTCCGGACACCTACATCGAGGTGCTCGCCCCGACGACACCGGACCATTCCATTGCCCGGTGGCTGGGCCGGGTCGGCGGCTCGTCCGGGTGGGTGCTGTCCACCCAGGTGTCCTCGCTGGCGGGGGTAAAGGAACGAGCCGCCGCGCACGGCGTGCGGATCGCGGTCGAGACCGAGGCGATGGGGCACCCCATCATCCAGCTGCATCCCCTCGACGTCGGGGTACTGCTCGAGCTGGACGAGCTCCTGCCGCGCGAGGCGTGGTTCTGGGATGACATGCCGGCCGCCAAGGCGGCGCACGCCAGCCGCAGCCCCAAGGCCGACGACATCGTGGCCGTCGACGTCGCGGTGGCCGATCCGGCCGCCATGGCCGCGACCTGGGCCGCGATTATCGGAATCGACCCGCCCGTCGCCACCGCGGACGGCGCCGCGATCGCCTTCAGCGGCCGGCCGATCCGTTTCGTGCCGGCCGCCGGCGGCCGCACCGGCATCGTCGCCGTCGACGTGCACGCCACCGACCGCCAGCACGTCGCGGGCCTTAAAGGCGAGCTCTGCAACACCCTCATCCGCTTCGTGTAAGGGGCCACCCAGTGATCGCGAAGGCTTCACAGTCCGCCCAGACTGTGAAGTCTTCATGATCACCGAAGCCCCCTTGCCCCCACCCCAGCCCCTTACTGCGGGGCGGGGAACCGCGCGGGCCGGCGCTCGACGAAGCTGCGCACGCCTTCGGCGAAGTCGTCCGAGGCGAGCGCCGCACGCTCCAGCTTCAGTCCCTCCGCGATAGAGCTGAGCACGTCCTGCTCCGACGCCGCCCGCAGCTGCGTCTTCATGGTCTTGATCGAGGCGGGGGAGCAGTTCGCGGCCAGATCCGCGGCGTACTCCAGCGCCGAAGCCAGGGCCTGCCCAGCCGGGGTGATCCGGTGGATCAACCCGATCGAGGCGGCCTCGTCGGTCAGGAACGTCCGTCCGGACAGCAGCAGCTCGGTCGCGCGGCTGAGCCCGATCAGCCGCGGCAGCAGCCACGCGCTGCCGTGCAGGGCGGGCAGCCCCCGGCGCGCGAACGCCGTGGTCATCCGCGCCCCGGTCACCGCGATGCGGACGTCGCACATGAGCGTCTGCATCAGCCCGATGCCCGCGCAGGCCCCGTTGATCGCGGCGATCATCGGCTTGCCGACCAGCAGCGGGTAGTAATCCGGCTGTTCGATCTGCGCCATCTCCGGGTTGAAGTCGCCGGTCTGGGTGTAGACCGTGAGCTCGGCCGTGTCCGCGCCCGGGCAGAACGCCGACCCCGACCCGGTGATCACGATGGCCCGGACGCAAGGGTCCCGGTCGCACTGTTCCAGCAGGCCGAGATAGCGCCGCTGCAGCGGGATCGTCCAGGCGTTCTTGCGTTCGGGCCGGTTCAGGGTAAGGACCGCGACGGCACCCTCGAGCCGGTACAGGACCAGGTCCTCGGCCATGACATCACTCCTTCGTATCGGCGCCGAAACGCTCCCGCAGTTCCCGCTTGAGCACCTTGCCGGACGGATTGCGCGGCAGCTCCGGCACGATCTCCAGCCGCTCGGGCAGCTTGAACGACGCGACCTGCCGGGCTCGCAGGTGCGCGACCAGCCCCGCCAGCGTCACCTCCAGTCGGCCGGCTGGCGCCACCCCCGGCGCCGCCTGCGGCACGACGACCGCGCACAGCCGCTCCCCCAGGATGGGGTCGGGCACGCCGATCGCGGCCACCTCGGCGACTCCCGGGCAGGACTGCAGCAGCCCCTCCACCTCGGCCGCGCTGATCTTCATGCCGCCCCGGCTGATCAGGTCCTTGGCCCGGTCGATGTAGAGCAGGTACTCGCCCCGGTCACCGGCGTACTGGAAGATGTCGCCGGTGGCATACCAGCCGTCGGAGTCGAACGGCTCGCCTGCGCCGCCCCAGTAGCCCGCGAACACCGTTGGCCCCTTCAGCCGGAGCTCTCCGGGCTGTCCCGTCGCGCTGATCTCGAGGCCCGTGTCCGGCGACACCAGCCGCGCCCGGGTCCACTGATCCGTGCGGATCCGGGTCGGCAGCCCGGCCCCGGGCCGCGGGAAATACCGCCCGCGGTCGGCCGGGTCGGGGATGTTGTCCGGGTACCCGGTCAGCGAGATGCCCTCGTTGGAGCCGAAGAAGTTGATCACCGACACGCCGCGCGCTTCCCAGCCCTCGATCAGGAACGGGGTCAGCGGCGTGGAGCCCGACCCGACGCAGCGCAGCGAGGACAGGTCGAACCGCGCCATCAGGTCCGGCTCGAGCAGCAGCCGGGTCAGCACGGCCGGCGGCGACACCGAGTAGGTGACCCGCTCGTCCTGCACCTGGCCCAGGAAGACCTCCAGGTCGAACGGCTGATGCTGGACCAGCCGGGCGCCGGTCACCAGCCAGGGCAGGAACATCCCGCCGAAGCCGCCCGCCGCCACCATCGGGAACGGGTTGAGCAGCACGTCATCCGGACCAAGGCCAGGCGCCTGCACCGTCGTCATGCTGACCGCGATCCAGTCGCCGTGCGTGCGGGGCACGCCCTTGGGCACGCTCTCGGTGCCCGACGTCCAGCACAGCGAGACGCAGTCCGCCGGGTCGATGACCCGGCCCGCCAGGTGCGCCGCCAGCCGCGTCTGCTGATCTCGCAGGGTGGCCGGGTCGGCCGCGCCCAGCGCCACGACGCCGTCCGGCAGGTCGGTGCCGAAGGCCAGCACGGCCGTCAGGGCCGGCACCGCGCCCCGGTCACGCAGCGACGCGATGGCCTTGGCGTTGGCCCGGCCCCGGACCTGGTCCATGGTCACGAACACCCGCAGCCCGGCCAGCCGGCCCAGCTCGGAGAGTTCGTGCTCGCGGTACTGGATCGGGAACGGCGAGGCGATCGCCCCGATCCGGGCCGCGGCCAGGTACGCGAGGGCGAGCTCGACCACGTTGGGCAGCTGGATGCCCACCACGTCGCCCGCCTCGGTGCCCGCCGCGAGCAGCGCCCCGGCCAGCTCATCGACGGCCGCGTCGACCTCCCGCCAGGTCAGGCGGCGCGGCTCGCCGCTGGCGAAGGACGCGCGGTCAGGCGCGTCGCACAGCGCCTCGGCGTCCGGCCGGGCCGCGGCGTGGCCGCGCAGCAGCGAGTCCCAGGTGTCCGCCGTCCACCAGCCGCGGGCGTGGAACTCCGCGACCTGCCCGGGCGAGAACAGCCGCCGCGCCCGTCCGCCCGGGCCTGCCCCAGCCGTCACGGCGCCGTTCCCGCGCCACCCGGCTCGACCAACCTCAACCGCCTGCGGAACGACACGCCCGCCACCTCCAGGTCACCTGGCTCGCCATCGGGTGGCACGGCCACGTCCACCGACACCAGCCCGGGCCGCTTATCGCCGGAGGTGGCGAACGACACCGTGACCCCGGCCAGCCCGACGCTGGTTCCGGTCCGGTCGCCGCCGAACACCTCCGCCCACCGCTCCGCCATCGGCGCCGGATCCGGCACCGCGATGACCGCGGCCACCGGGAGCGCCCGGTCATAGCCGCGCGCGCTGGCCGGGAACTCCTCGTCCCAGTGCCAGTCCTTGGGACCGACGATCTGATCGACCTCGAGCAGCGTGCCGAAATCGCGCGGGTGCAGCTGGCAGATCTGGTTACCGCGGTACTCCTCGCGCAGCACCGGGGCCAGGCCGAGCCGCCCGGCCCGGGCCAGCACCTCCTCCAGGTCGGGCACCTGGAGGTCCAGCATGTACCCGCCGGGGCCGCCCCGGGCCAGGAACTTGGCCCCCGGCAGCTCCGGCCGGTTGCCGAGCGGCGCGAGGATCTCCAGGTAGGACGAGCCGAGCACGAGCACCTCGTGCTCTAGGTCGAACGCGCGCATCGCCTCGGCGTCCCTGATGCCGGCGGCCAGCCCGAGCCCGGTCCGGGCCCGGGCCACGTCCCCGGCCAGGTCGTCGGTGGCCAGGACGATGTGCCGCAGCCGCGCCGTCACCAGCCGTCCCCGCCGGGCTCGCGCGGGGGACGCGGGATGAAGCCGCTGGTCCGCTGGACGTAATCGGCGTACGCGGCGCCCTTCGACCGCGCCATGTGCTTCTCGAGCAGCTTCTTGCCGGTGTGCCGGACCAGCATGTTCGTCATGTAAATCGGGGCCACGACGGTCAGCACGCCGAGCCAGTGCGAGCAGGCCAGCAGCCACAGCCCGAACCACACGACGGAGTCGCCGAAGTAATTCGGATGCCGGGTGTAACGCCACAGCCCGCTATCCAGCACCTGACCGGCGTTGGCCGGATCGGCGCGGAACCGCCGCAGCTGCGCATCGCCGATCGTCTCGAAGCCGAACCCCACCGCCCACACCGCCACGCCGAGCCAGGCCACCGCGGACAGCGCGGCACGCTCGTACATGGCCACCTGCAGCGGCAGGGACACGAACCACATGACCCGGCCCTGCGCCCAGTAGATGTACCGCAGCACGAAGGCGGCCAGGCTGCCCCGGTTGCGCCGCAGCAGCGAGGCGTACCGCTTGTCCTCGCCGTGCCCGAAGTTCCGCGCGAAGATGTGCCCGCCCAGCCGCAGCCCCCAGATGGCGGTCAGCACCAGCACCAGTACCCGCCGGTCCGTGGCCCCGTGCCCGGCCGACAGGCCGAACGAGACCGCCGAGATTATCACGAACCCCAGCGGCCAGACCGTGTCCATGATGGCGTGCACCCTGGTGCGCATGGCGTAGCCGAAGGTCGCCAGCATCAGCACCGCGACCGTCCCCGCGCACACCGCCAGGTTGACCAGCAGCGGCCCCCAGCTCACCGGTGCCCTCTGCTATCCAGGTCGGGGCCGGCCAGATCGGCCCCGCCCATCAGGTCGGTGAACGCGTCCACCGCCACGCCGAACTCCCGCGGCTCACCCTGGCGACTCCGAGCCAGCAGGTCGGCCAGGACGCCCGGGCTGAGATCCGGGTCGCCCGGCAGCGTCACCGTGTCCCACTCCACCACCGACGCACGCCGCAGCCGCCCGCCGCCGGTGACGATGTACTCGCCGTTCAGGGCGCAGTCCTCGCGGGCCAGCGCGGTCAGCACCGGTGCCACCAGGTCCGGCTCCATTTGCGTCTTGGCCGCTGACGGCATGCCGTCGTCGGTCATCTGGGTCAGCGCGTACGGCAGCAGCATGTTGGTGAGCACCCCGCGCGCGGCGCCCTCGGCGGCCAGTGACCGGCCGAACGCCAGCAGCCCGCCCTTGCTCGCGGCGTAGGCGGACAGCCCGATGTCTCCGTGCAGCCCGCCGGTGGAGGACACCAGGATGATCCGGCCGTAGCCCGCCGGGCGCATGACCGCCATCGCGGCCCGGGCCAGCCCGATGGACCCGCGCAGGTTGATCTGGAGGACCTCGTCGAACTGCGCGGCGGGCTGCCGGTGGAACATCCCGCCCACGCCGATCGCCGCGTTGGCCACGCAGATGTCCAGCCGTCCCCAGCGCTGCAGCGCCGCCGCCACCATGGCCTCGCCGCTTTCGGCGGCGGCCGCGTCGGCGTAGTCGGCTACCGCCTCCCCGCCCGCCGCGGTGATCTCCGCCGCGACGTGGTCGGCCGGTCCGCGCCCGTCGTCGTCGACTACCCGGTTCCGGTTGTTGACCACCACCCGCGCTCCCTGCCGGGCCAGCGCCAGGCAGAACGACCGCCCCAGCCCCCGGCCGCCGCCGGAGACGATCGCTACCCGGCCGGCCAGCGGCAGGCCCGCACTGCCGTTCCGCGTATCGGTCATGACGTCACGCGTTCGACCAGGACGGCCACCCCGAGCCCGGCGGCTCCGCTGACCGCCGCCACGCCGTACCGGCCGCCGCGCCGCTCGAGTTCGTCCACCGCGCAGCCGAGGAGGATTGCCCCGGTGGCGCCGAACGCGTGGCCCATGGCGATCGTGCCCCCGTTGGGGTTCATCCGCTCAGGCCCGGCGTCCAGGTCGCGCCGGAAGCGCAGGCAGAGCGCGGCGAACGCCTCGGCGAACTCGAACACGTCCACATCCCCGGGCGACAGTCCCGCCCGCGCCAGCACCTTCTCCACCGCGGTCTGGCCCGCGGTCAGCATGATCACCGGGTCGGTGCTCGCCGTCGCGGACGCCACGATCCGGGCCCGCGGCGCCACCCCGATCCGCTTGGCCGCGTCCTGGGTCCCGATCAGCACCAGCGCCGAGGCGTCGGCCAGCGCGGGTGAGGTGCCCACGGTGTGCAGGTGCCGGATCTCGCCCACCTCCGGATGCGCGGCCAGCGCCAGCGCATCCTGCCCGTCCGCCCCCTGCTGAACGAACGCCGGCTCGAGCGCGGCCAGGGTTTCCCGCGTGGTGCCCGGCCGCAGGTGCTCGTCCCGGTCGACCACCACCCCGTCCGGCCGGGTCAACGGCACCAGCGAGCGGTTGAAGAACCCTTCGTCCCAGGCCCGCGCGGCCTTGACCTGGGTTTCCAGTCCGTAGGCGTCGAGCTCGTCCCGCTGGTAGCCCTCGATCGTGGCCACCAGGTCCGCCGAGATGCCCATGAACACCGAACCGACCTTGTTCACCGTGGCCGGGTCGCAGAACAGCGGGCCGCCGTCGGAGAACATCGGCACCCGGGACACGCTCTCCACCCCGCCGGCCGCCGCCAGTTCCAGGTCGCCGCCGCGGATCCGGCCCGCGGCCTGCGCCACCGCGTCGATGCCGGAGGCGCAGAACCGGTTGATCGTGACGCCGGGCACGTCGCCCCAGCCAGCCAGCATGGTGGCGGTCCTGGCGATGTTCGCGCCCTGCTCGGCGTTCTGCGAGGCGCACCCGATGATAACGTCCTCGATCCGGCCGGGGTCCATGCCGGTCCGCGTGACCAGCTCGCGTTGCAGGTGCACCAGCAGGTCGACCGGCGAGACGGTGGCGAAGCCGCCGCGGCGCGACGCCTTGGTCCGGGCGGTACGGAGCGTTTCGAGCACAAAGGCCTCAGGCACGACAGCTCCCAGCTTCAGCCACGACGGCTCCTAGCTTTCTTAGTTGTAGTAACTCTTAGCCCTGCCTGCCCACCCCGTCAAGCGCCGGTCCCGTCAGCCGGACGCCGGGCCAGCTCGGCCCGCAGTTGATCCTTGCGCACCTTCAGGCTCGCGTTGCGCGGTAGCCCGGCCACGAAGTGCACCCGCTGCGGCCGCTTGTAACCGGCGAGCCGGGTCCTGACGTGCGCGATCACGCTTTCGGCCGTCAGCTCCGCGCCCGGCGCCTGCACGATCACCGCGGTCACCGCCTCACCCCACCGCTCGTCGGGCATGCCCAGCACCACGCACTCGGCTACCCCGGGCAGCGCGGCCAGCGCCGCCTCGACCTCGGCCGGGTACACGTTCGCCCCGCCGCTGATGATCAGGTCCTTGACCCGCCCGGTGACGTACACGTACCCGGCCGGGTCCAGCCGCCCGAGGTCCCCGGTCCGGAACCCGTACGGCCCGAAGCTCTCCGCCGTCCGGCCCGCGTCCCCCAGGTACCCGTCGAACCTGATGTCCGCGGCCACCGTCAGCTCGCCCTCCTCGCCGGCCGCCAGGATCCGCCCGTCCCGGCCCACGGCGCGGATCAGGGCGCTGGGGAAGGGCCGCCCCGCCGACGCGTACATATCCTGCGCGCCGCCCCCGGCGCCGGCCGTGCGCCAGTCCTCCCGGGTGGTGGCCGTAAACGGCGCGACGCCCTCGGTCATCCCGTAGCTCTCGACGTACCGCTCGCCGATCACGTCGACGAGCTCTTCGACGTGCGCCCGGGGCACCGGCGAGCCGGAGTGGAGGACGGACTCCAGGCTGGCCAGCGCCTTGGGCCGCCGCCGCAGCTCCGCCGCGAAGGCCGGGATGAACGGGGTCGGCGCGTAGGTGAACGTGGACTGGTCCGCCTCGACGTGGTCCGCCCAGGACTCGGGCGTGTACGGGTGCAGGAACGTGACGGTCCCGCCGGTGTACAGGTGGGGGAGGATTACTCCCCAGATGCCGCTGACGAAGGACAAGGTGCCGGTGAACGCGCACCGCCCGTAGCTGGCGATCCGGAACATCGACGGCATCAGCCGCACGCAGTCGGTCAGCGCCCGCTGGCTGATCATCGCCCCCTTGGGCAGGCCGGTTGTCCCGCTGGTGTACCCGACGATGGCCAGGTCCCCGTCCGTACGCGGACTTATTTCCAGAGCAGAACGGGCGCTGGTGACCAGCTCATCGAACCCGATCGCGCCCGCCGGGCGGTCCGCCCCGATGGTCACGAGCAGCCGCAGCTCCGCCTGCGCGGCCGCGGCCGCCACCACCTCGCTGCGCCCGTCGGTATGGAACAGGACGCGCGCCCCGGAGTCGGCCAGGATGTGCGCCACCTCAGGCGCGGCCAGCCGGTCGTTGATATGGATGACGGGGTACCCGCCGAAGGCCGCCCCAACGTAGACCTCCAGCGAGGCGATCCGGTCCTCGAGCATGGCCGCCACCGGCGTGCCCGGCGCAAGTCCCGCTTCCCGCAGCGCGTTGGCCAGCCGCGCGCCGTGCTCGAGCAGCTCACCATAGCTGCGCCTGTCATTCCCCCGGACCAGCGCCACCCGGTCGTGGTAGCGCTGGCACGCAGTGGCCAGCAGTTCGCCGATGGTGCCGCTCACAGCAGGGATCTCCAAGTCCGAAGCGATAGACGGCTGGTGCTACTCCGTTTACTGTAGTATCCGCGCGGCAGTTGCAGAAGGGCAGGCGAGCCGGCCATGACCGAGACCGAACCCTGGTCGTATCACCCCGACGGCTCGCCGGTTTACTCGCTGGCCGACATCATCAGGAAGCGAGCTGCCGCCACCCCGGCCGGCGAAGCCCTGGCTGAGGCTCACCGCCGGACTTCGTTCGCCGACCTGGATCGGCGCTCCAGCCAGGTCGCCAGCGCCCTGCAGGCCGGGGGAGTGCACCCCGGCGACCGCGTCGCGTTCATCGGCGCCAGCGGCCCCGAATTCGTCGAGGTCCTCTACGGCGCGGCCAAGGCCCGGGCCATCTTCACCGCCGTCAACAACCGCCTGGCCGTCCCGGAGGTCCTCGGCATCCTCGCCGACGCCGAGCCCCGCGTCCTCGTCGTCGACCCGGCGGCTGCCGCTGCGGTCGCCGGCGTCGCGGCTCTCGCCTTCACCTGCGACGTCCTGGTCACCAGCGGCAGCTACCTCAGCTGGCGGGACGCGGCCACCGCCGCCGATCCCGGCGCCGTCGCCGATCCCGACGAGACCGCCCTCATCCTCTACACCTCAGGTACCACCGGAGTGCCCAAAGGCGTCGAGCTGACCGGCCGTAACCTCGGCTGCGCCCTGCACGAACTGCACGCCGGCATCGGCCTGGGCGAGCACTCGGTCTGCGCGGCCCCCATCCCGTTCTTCCATATCGCCGGGCTCGGCCTGCTGCTGGCCGCTAACCTGAACGGCGGCAGCCTCCTGCTCGAGCAGGTGCCCGATATGCCGGGCGTGCTGAGGCTGCTGGTGGACCGCAAGGTCACCCACGCCGCCGTCGTGCCGACCGTCCTGCAGCGCCTGCTGGCCCTGCCCGAGTGCAAGGCCGCCGACTGGAGCGCGCTCAGCTACGTCGTCTACGGTTCCTCCCCGATTCCGCTCCCGGTCCTGCGTGAAGCCACCGAGATCATCGGCTGCTCGTTCCTGCAGTCCTACGGCCTGACCGAGTCGACCGGCGGATTCACCCTCCTTGGCCCCGCCGACCACGTGCCTGAGGAAAAGTACGAGCACCGCCTGCGCTCCGCGGGCCGTCCGATGGGCGGCGCCCGGGTCCGCGTGGTCGATCCCGTCACCCTGACCGACTGCCCGGTAGGCCAGCGTGGCGAGGTTCTGGTCGCGGGCTCCCGCATCATGAAGGGCTACTGGCGCAAGCCCGAACAGACCGCCGAGGTCATCCTCCCCGGCGGCTGGCTCCGCACCGGCGACGGCGGATCCTTCGACCCCGACGGCTTCCTCTACCTGCACGACCGACTCAAAGACATGATCGTCTCCGGCGGCGAGAACGTGTACCCCGCCGAAGTCGAAAGCGTCATGACCGCTCACCCCGACATCGCCGAGGTAGCCGTCATCGGCATCCCCTCCGCCGCCTGGGGCGAGTCCCCCTACGCCGTGGTAGTCCTGCGGCCCGGCGCCCACCCATCGGAAGCCGACCTGATCACCTGGACCCGAGACCGTCTAGCCCACTACAAATGCCCCGTCGGCGTCACCTTCGCCGCCTCCCTGGCCCGAACCGCCTCCGGCAAGCTCCAGAAGCAGGCCATCAGGGCCGCTCTGACTTCGATTGCCGTCCCCGGTAGCCTCGGCAAGTAGCTCCGGCGTGACAAATTGGCGCCATGAGGTCGTGGCCAAGCCGGAGCGGTGCAGGTGCTAAGCTATGCGTCTGCGGCGCTGGTCCCGCCTCATCCATGAGAGGCTCTCCAGCGGTGTACATGAGGGGCTATGGCGCAGCTGGTAGCGCGTCTGCATGGCATGCAGAAGGTCAGGGGTTCGAATCCCCTTAGCTCCACGTTTTCCCAGCTCAGAGGCATGTTGTGATCTTTAAAAATGATCTTTGACTTCCTGCATAACATGAGTCGTTTCGGCCCTCCGGCCTAGTCCCCGCGCGGAAGTCTTCGCAGGTCAGGTCCCTTCCTCAAGTCTCGGATGCTGTTAGTGCCGGTGAGAGCCGTTTCCTGGGAGCCAAACCGGGAAGCCAGCAGATGATCTGCGGGGCCCGGCCGAGGCCATCTTGCGTGCGTCTGAGCTGCCCAGCGCAGCAGCCTCTGCGTTACGCGAAGTGACTCACGCAGCGGACGGCCAGGTCGTCGGCAAACGGACAGATCGCTGCCGATTCCGCGTGCATTACTGATGCGCTACCAAAGGCGGGCGGCGGTACGCAGATTGCCCTGATCTGGCACCACTCACGCGCTCTTTCCCCGTCCGAGGCGAGCGCGGTCATGTACCGTCCCGTCGGCAAGGCTGGATCGCCGGTGTCGCCTGCGCCCGCAACGGCAAGTTCGGGTGTCGCGGGATCGCGCGGGCGGAAGCCGGTCAGGCTGGCGGGGTGAGTTCGTGCCGTTTGGAGAGCCAGTTGATGATCTCGGTGGCGGCCAGGTCGTTGCCGGTGGGCTCGCCCTGAGCGATGGGTCCGCCGAAGTGCAGGCCGCGGACGGTGGCGGTGGTGAGATCCTTCGCGCCTAGCGCGTCGATCATCTGGCGTGAGTCGGAGGGGAAGGCTGCCTGGTCGCCGGTGAGTTCGATGAACAGGGTGGGGGCGGTGACCCCGGGCGCGCATCGCGCGAAGCCGGCGTTGGAGCTGAGTCCGGACCAGGTCGACAGCCAGGCTTCCGGGGTGGTCAGCCGGCCGAAGCCGGTCAGGCCGTAGTTGATGAGGTCGGGGCGTTTGCCGAACAGCGATCCGTAGGGTCGTTCGCTTGGGTCGAGGGACAGGTCGACGTTGCGCGGGTCGGCGTCGGTGCGGAAGACGGTGATGATCCGCGGGGCCAGTGACCGGCGGCGGTCGGGCGCGTTGCCGCTGTTGCTGAAGGCAGCGCGCGCTTTCCCTGTCCGGGCCAGGTGCTGACGTGCGAGGGCGTCGATCCGTGCGATGCGGTCATGTTGGGCCGCCCGGTAGCGGCCGAGGAATTCCCCGGTGTAGGCCGAGCTGGCGGGCGGCTCGGCGAACCCGTTGGCGGGACTGAACGGGTCGAGTTGCGGTATCACCGACATCGGGTCCTGCTCGTCGTCTACCGATGGGTCGATGCTGGCGAGCAGCAGCTGGCCCTGTCCGGGGTGCGGGGCCAGGAAGATCGCGCCGTCGGGCAGTGGCATCTCGGCGTCGGCGAGCCTGGCCGGGCGGCCGCCCGGGGTGGTCGTGATGCGGCCGGCCGGTGCTAGTCCGGCTTGTTCGAGGTAGAAGGCGTAGAGGGGGCCGCCGCCGGAGTGCCCGAGGGTGATGATGGAGGCGAATTCCTGCTCGCGGAGGAACACCAGTCCGGCGGCGGCGTCGAGGAGCGCCTGCTCGTGGACGAGGGTGAGGTCGTTGTTGACCGAGCGGGTGTGCTGGGTCCAGACCGCGGCCCCGGCTCTCAGCAGCGCCGGGATCAGCGGGTGGTGCGTGAGGTCCTGGCGGGGGTGCATCAGGCACACGACCGTCCTGGCTCCGGGCACCGTGGCCAGCACACCGCGGACGGTGGCCCCGTCTTCGGTGGTCAGCTCGTGCACCGAGGTGACGGCGGATTCCGGTCGGCCGCCGGGGGCGAGGTACCTGCCCGCGCCGAGTCGCTCGGCCGGGGTGGTGCTCATGCGGGCTCCACGCGGAGGGCGTTCTTGTCGTGCTGGGTGATGCGGCTGTCCCGGGCGATGCCGCTGATGGCGCTGTACCAGACCGCGTGCCGGCACCCGGTGGCGCGGCGGTCTATCACGATCGCGGCGTCCGAGGTGATCTCGAAGTACGGGCCGATCCGGCCCACCGTCACGGCGGGGTCCTCGGCGGCCACTTTGGCCAGGGGCGTGTTCTCCGGCACGTCGAGGACGTACATGCTGGTCACCGCCCGGCCTCCTGCCCGGCTCGGGCCAGTTCCCAGGCCGGGGCGCGGTCGACGATCAGCTCGGCCTTGCGGGCCAGCAGCTTGCCGAGCGTGGGGCCGGGCTGGGCCAGGACGTCGAGCAGGGCGTCGATGGTGAGGTTGGCGTCCAGGTCCTCCTGCGGCGTGACCGGCCGCAGCGGCATGGTGATCTCGATGAGGTAGCCGTTCGGGTCGTGGGTGTAGATCGACTCGATGGTCTCGTGCTTGATCTGCATCTTGACCGGCCAGGCGCTGTCGTCGAGCCGGCGCCGGTACTCGAGCAGGTCGTCCTCTTTCTCGACATGAATCGCCAGGTGCCGCGAACGCACGAAGAACTCGGGGACCTCCGGCCCGAAGCCTGCGTAGGCATCGCCGCGCTCGCGGGAGTGCACCGGCTCGAGGCCGAAGTAGTAGAAGAACGCGATCCGGTCGTCGTTGCCGATGTCGAAGAAGAAGTGGATGAAATCGGGGTGATCCTCCGGCCCCCAGCCGACGGCGCAGATCGAGTGCACCACCGGGAACCCGAGGACGTCCCGGTAGAAGCGCACCGTCCCGGCCGGGTCGAAGGTGGGGAACGCGGCGTGGTCGACGCCTTTCACCCGGTGGTCTAGCTCGGTCATTTCCAGCCTCCTGCTCGTCGGGTCATGCTCTGTCCATGACACTACGTGTTCTTTTACGGTTGAGTCAATAGTTTGACGAATATGCTTACAGCGAGGATGCGCAGGCAGGCCGCCCCAGCCTGCGGCGCAGTGGCCAGCGGTGCCGGGTGAGTTGAGGGGTTCAGGCGCCGAGGGTGCGTTCGAGGTAGTCGAGGTCCTGGCGGAGCAGCTTCAGTGCCGCGGCTGGCCCCTCGCCGTCGGGGGTGCGGTGGCTGTCCTGCTGCAGTGCTCCGAGGGCCATGTCGGCCAGCTGGTCGGCGACGGCGTCGGGACTGTCGCGGCCGGGCCGGAACCACCAGGCGACCCAGTTGCACATGCCGATCACGGCCAGCGCGGCGACCCGGGCGTCGACGGGCCGGAACCGGCCCGCGCGTATCCCCTCCTCGATGACACCGGTGATGGTCTCCAGGACGGCCCGGCGGCTGGCGTCGTAGGCGTCTGAGAGTTCCGCCGGGAGTTCGGCCTCGGAGCGGATGACCAGGCGGAACCGCTCGGGCTGGGTCGCCTGCCGGACGACGGTAAGCCGGGCGATCTCGCGGAGCTTGCCGGCGGCATCGAGATCGGGGCGTGCGGCGAGTTCGGTCATCTGGGCCGCGGAGCCGCCTGCGACGTCGACCGCGAGCTTGGCGAGCAGCTCGTCCTTGCTCTTGACGTAGTAGTACAGCGCGGGGCGGGTGATGCCGAGCGCGTCGGCGATGTCCTGCAGGCTCGTCCCGGCGAAGCCGCGTTCGGCGAACAGCCGGATCGCGTGCTCGTATATCTCGTTCTCGACGAGTTCGCGGCGTGCGGTCGGGGCGCCTGCAGGCTTGCCGCCGTTCCGTTCTGGCGGGGGCGGTGCCGGGCCGGCTTTCCGGCGCGCCGGGTCTCGCGGTGAGCTGCTGGTCATGACGGCGATTGTAGAAGGGACCCGGCAGTCTGGGCTGCGCCCGGCGGGCCGCTGCGGGCGGGCTGCTCCGCCGCGAGCAGGTGGCCGGCGGCGGGCAGGACGGCGGGCAGTCCGAGGTGCCGCAGCAGGGCGTAGGCACCGGCGGTCGCGGCGGACAGGACGGGAAGCCCGAATTCCTCCTCGGCCGGGCTGATCAGTTCCAGCGACGGCATCTGCACGCAGGCGGAGATGACCAGCGCGTCGGCGCCGGCGTGGTTCAGGCCGCGTGCGGCCGTCATGACCCGCTCCCCTGGGATGCAGCCGACCTCGGCGTTATCGCCCACCTCGAGTGCGGCCCAGTCCAGCACTTCGAAGCCCTCGGATTCCAGGTAGGCGACAACCTGCTCGGCCAGCGGCCGCAGGTAGGGCGTGACGAGGGTGATCCGGGTGGCGCCGAGGGCGGTGAGTGCCGCGACGAGGGCGCCGGCGCTGGACAGGACTGCGGGCCGCTGCCCGGCCTTGGCGAGCTGCGCGGTGACCGCGTCCTCGGTGCGCCGGTGCTCGCCGGGGCCCTGCGCCATGATCGCGACCAGGCAGGCGTAGAGCAGGGCGTCGACCCTGGCGTCGGCGAGCTCGTCGACGCAGCGTTCCCGCTGGGCGTTCATCGCACGCAGCTCCTCGGGGGAGACGGTGTGCATCCTCATCCGGCTGGAGTGGAAGGAGAACCGCGCATCGGCGTGCCTGGCCAGCAGGGCCGGGATTTCGGTTTCGACGGTGACGTTGGAGCTGGGGACGACGAGCCCGATGCGGTGGGCGGTCACGGGGTTCCTCCTGCGGTGACGGCGGGGGTGCTGGCGGGAAGCGGCTGGTTCGCCGCGAGTTCGGCTGCGACCTTCCCGGCGATCTCGGCCCGCAGGCGCTTCTTGTCGGTCTTGCCGACCAGGGTGCGGGGGAGATCGGCGAGATGCTCGACGCGTTCGGGCCACTTGAACTTCGCCACCAGCAGCCCGGCGAAGTGCTGCCGGACCTCGGCCATGGTGAGCGGTTCGCCCTGCACGACGACATAAGCGCAGGTGCGTTCCCCGAGCCGCGGGTCCGGCATGGCGACGACGGCGGCCGCGGTGATCCGCGGGTGGCGGAGCAGCAGCAGCTCCACCTCCTCGGCGTTGATCTTCTCGCCGCCCCGGTTGATGAGGTCCTTGATCCGGCCCTCGATGGCGACGTACCGCTGGCCGTCGATCTCGCGGACCGAGGCGAGGTCGCCGGTGCGGTAGAAGCCGTCGGCCGTGAAGGCCTGGGCGTTGTGCGCGGCGGCGTCCAGGTATCCGCGCAGCGTGTACGGGCCACGGCAGCACAGCTCGCCCACCTCCCCGTCGGGGAGCCCGGTGCCCGTGCCCGGTTCCAGGATCCTGATCTCGTCCATCGGGGAAAGGGGGGTGCCGACCGTGGTGGCGCGGGCCTCGCGGGGGGCGCCGGGACGGGTGGTGAGGAACAGCCCCTCGCCCATCCCGAATAGCTGCCCGGACCACAGTCCGCGTCGTTCCAGCTCGTCGAACAGGGCTGGCGGCACCTTCGTGCCCGAGAGGATCACCTGGGTCACCGACGCGGTGGCGGCGGCGAACCCGGCGTCCTCGGCGATGGCCTTGAAGTGCCCGTGCCCGAGCAGGACGTGGGTGGCTCGCTCCCTGGCCATCAGCGGCAGCGAGACATCGAGGTCGGCGGTCCCCAGTACCAGGCAGGCACCCGCGCTGTGCGGTCCGTGGACCGCGCACACGATGCCGGCGTTGTGGATGACCGGGATCAGGTGGGCGACGCGGGTGTCCGGTGACCAGCCCCACGAGCGGGCGTAGGCTGCGGCGTTGTACCAGTATTCGGCGTGCAGCCGGGGGATCACCTTGGGCACTCCGGTGGTGCCGCCGGAGAGCTGGAAGACTGCCACGTCGTCGGGGTCGATCCCGCGCTGGATCTCCTCGACGGTCTTGCGGGCGGTCTGCGGATCGGTGCCGGCGCCCAGCGACTCGATCGCGGTTCCGGCGGTGCCGCCCGTGCCGCCGAGGACCAGGACGAGGCGCAGGGTCGGGTGATCGCGCTGCTGCCCGGCGGCGAAGCTGACGAGATCGAAGCCGGGTGTGCCGGCTTCCACGAGGTGGGCGACGGCGCCGACACGGCGGCTGATCTCGCTGATCTCGTGGCCGCGGTGCGCGGCGAGCGTGCAGACCGGCACCAGTCCTGCCTTGAGCACCCCGTACCAGGCCAGGACCGCGTCCAGCCGGTTGCCGACCTGGAACAGCACCGGATCACCTGGCGCCAGCCCGAGGCCGGCCAGTCCCGCGGCCAGGACGTCGGTGCGTTCGTCGAGCTCGCGGTAGGTCAGCCGGCCGTCGAGCGCCGCGACAGCGTCGCGCTGCGGGTACGCGGCCGCGACGGCGTGCAGTTCATCGGCGATCGTGCGGGTGCCCCACAGGCCTGCCTGCCGGTAGCGGCCGCCTAGGTCAGCGGGATAGCGCACGAGGCGCTCGCCCCATCTGCTCGTGCTCATGCATCCTCCTCGTTGAATGAGACCAGGTCGGCGCGCGCGCTGACCAGCCCGGCGGCGAGGTCGTCGCGCAGCCTGGCCGGGGCGTCGACGACGATGAGCCCGCCGACCTCGGTCCGTACCCGTTCCGCCAGGTCCATCCTGGTCAGTACCGAAGGGCGGTCGGCCGGGCCGGTGAAGCGGAAGCCGTCCGAGCCGTCCGTCCGGGCGCGGCGGGCCCGCCGGACGACGGCGTCCGCGGCCTGGCCCCACGGGTCGGCGACCACGTCGGTGATCGTGTGCATACCGGCGCCGTCTGGGTCGTCCGCGAGGACCCGGTGCGGGAACTGCCTGCCCTGGTAGCGCAGCGGCCGGTCCAGGATCCAGCTGGTGAGGTCCGCGGGGAGCGGCGCGGTGTTCAGGGTCTTTGGGGTCTGTTCCGCGTACTGGGCCAGGGCGCTCGCGACGACGCCGGGATTGGTGGTCACGAGCCGGTCGAGCGGCACGTTGCCGGCCCGGGTCATGTAGGCGACCATCAGCTGCCCGGCCGGGACGTGCAAGCGCGAGGGGAACGACTCCCACCACAGCTGGCTGCGCCGGGCGAGTTCCTGCAGCCGCTCGACAGCCGGGCGGCGGGTGGCCTCGTACCGGCCGAACGCGCGGGCCGCGTCCGGCTCCGCGCCCAGCGCCTGGACCAGGCCGATCGCGTCCTCCATCGCGAGCTTGGTGCCCGAGCCGATCGAGAAGTGGGCGGTGTGCGCGGCGTCGCCGAGCAGCACTGTCCGGCCGCGGGACCAGCGCTCGCAGCGGACCGTTCGAAAGCGCAGCCACCGGGTCCGGTTGCCGATCAGCGGGTGGCCCTGCAACTGCCCGGCGAACGCCTCCTGCAGGTAGCGCAGGGAAGTGAGATCGGAGGCATCGGGCGGAGTCTGCCCGGTCGAGGCCTCGAACCCGGCACGGCGCCAGGTCTGCTCGTCGGTCTCGATGAGGAACGTGCTCCGGCCGCCCGAATACGGGTAGGCGTGCGTGACGAACGTGCCGTGCTCGGTCCCGACCGGCGCGAATACGGCGTCGGTCAGGGCGAAGTCCGCCCCGCACCACAGGTAAAGGCCGCGCCCGGTCTCGGCGTTCCCGCCGAAGTCCCCGGCCTCCCGGGTGGCGCTGCCGATCCCGTCCGCGGCGATGACGATGTCCGCGTCCAGGTCCCCGGCCCGCCGGCGCGCGCCGTACTCGAGCCGCACGCCGGCCTTCTCGGCGTGCCGCTGCAGCACGGCCAGCAGCTCGGTCCGCGCGACGCCGATCAGCCGGTCGTTGTGCACCCGGACGATCTGGTCCCCGACCTGCATCGTCATGTCGTGCCGGTATCCCGCGGCCAGGATGTCGCGCAGCGTTTCCGGGTCCGCGAGCTCGAGGTTGCGCTGGGTGCCGGCCGCGAGCCCGACGCCGAAGCCGAACGTGGTGTCCGGTTCCCCCTGTTCGTGCACGACTACCTCACACGACGGGTGCGCGAGCTTGAGCAGCCGCGCGGCGTACAGCCCGCCCGGTCCCCCGCCGAGCACCGCGACTCGCTGTAGTTGCATCCCGACCTCCTGGCCCCGGCGGCGCTGACCACCAGATTTGACTGACTCGTAAAGTATTCTACGTATAGGAAGACAAAGTCAAGTGTTGACTTTAAGCGTAACCGTCAAATAGTCTACGTTCTCGTAAGTACCGTAGCACAGGTTACGGCCGGGACCCTGGCCGGACGCTGCGGCCTCTACCTGAAGGAGCGTGCGTCATGGCCTATGTCATCGGCGTGGACGTGGGAGGCACGTTCACCGATGCCGTCCTGGACGACGACGCCGGGACTGTGCTTGCCGCGAAGTCCCCGTCCACCCCGCCGGACTATTCCCGCGGGGTCCTCGACGTGCTCGAGCTGCTGGCCGAGCAGCTCGGCGTCCCCCTGCCGGACATGCTCGCCGGCACCCACCACATCGCCCACGGGACCACCTCGTCGCTGAACGCCCTGGTGATGGGCAACGTGCCGCCGGTCGGGTTCCTCACCACCAAGGGACACCGCGACTCGATCTTCATCATGAACGTCGAGGGCCGCTACCTCGGGCGCTCGCCGAACGAGCTGCAGAACGTCCTCGGGCAGGCCAAGGACCACGGCCTGCTCCCCAAGCGGCACGCCCTGGAGGTCACCGAGCGGATCGACCGGGACGGCACCGTCGTCGTCGGGCTGGACGAGGACCAGGCCCGCGCCGCGATCCGGTCACTGCTCGACGACGGCATCCGCGCGATCGCGGTGTCGCTGCTGTGGTCCTTCCGCAACCCGGTGCACGAGCGGCGGCTGCGCGAGCTGGTCGCCGAGCAGGACCCCGAGGTGTTCGTCGCGCTGTCCTGCGAGGTCAGCCCCCGCATCCGGGAGTTCTCCCGCAACGCCACCACCATCATGAGCACCCAGATCGGGCCGGGGCTGCGGGACTACCTGACCGCGCTGGAGGACACCCTGCGGGAGAACCGGCTCGCCGGGCCGCTGCTGGTCATGCAGAGCAACGGCGGCGCCGTGGTCGCCAGGGAGGCACCGGCGACGGCGATCAGCACGGTCGGCTCGGTGCTCACCGGCGGCGTCGTCGGCTCGGTCGCCCTGAGCCGCCAGCTCGGCCACCGCAACGTCATCTCCACCGACGTGGGCGGCACCACGTTCCTCGTCGGCCTGGTGGTCGACGGCGAGCCCGTCCGCGACACCACGACCGTGATCAACCACCACCCCATCAACGTGCCCACCCTGCGGGTAGGCGCGATCGGCTCCGGCGGCGGCGCGATCGCCTGGCTCGACGCCGGCGGCAACCTGCGGATCGGGCCGCGCAGCGCCCAGGCCGTTCCCGGCCCCGCCTGCTACGGCAACGGCGGGACCGAGCCGACCAACACCGACGCCAACCTCGTCCTGGGAATCCTCCCCGAGCGGGGGCTGCTCGGCGGCCGCAAGCCGCTGTCACTGGAGCTGGCCCGCCAGGCCATCGACACCCAGATCGCCAAGCCGCTCGGGCTGACCGTGGAGGAGGCCGCGGCCGCGATCTACACCGTGCAGAACGCCCAGACCGGCGACCTGCTGCGCAAGACCATCGTGGAGGCCGGCCACGACCCGCGCGAGTTCGTGCTGTACGCCTTCGGCGGCGCCGGCCCCGCGCACTGCGCCCGCTACGCCGCCGAGGTCGGGGTCACCGAGGTGGTGGTCCCGCTCGGCCCGGTGGCCTCGGCGTTCTCGGCCTTCGGGCTGGCATCCTCGGACATCGCGCTGGCCGCCGAACTCTCCGACCCGGCGAACATCCCGTTCGACCCCGCGCGCGCCGGGCAGAACTTCGCCGACCTGGAAAAGCTCGTCCGCGAAGGGCTGGACCGCCAGGGCGTGCGTTTCGAGGCCATCCGGCTGCACCGCGAGATCGACATGCGGTACGCAATGCAGCTCGCCGAGGTCACCGCCCCGGTAGCGGACGGGCCGGTTGACACCGCGGCGATCGAGGCCGCCGCGGCCGAATTCGAACACCGCTACGCCGCCCTCTACGGCGCGGACGCCGGCTTCCGCGAGGCCGGCATCCAGGCCATCACCTTCCGGATCCGCGGGATCGGCGAGCTGCCGTTCTCCCCGGTACTACCAGAGATCCAGGCCGCTTCCTCACCGGACCCGGCAGCCGCGCAGGCCGGCCGCCGCCCGGTCTGCCTCGACGCCGCGAAGGGCTACATCGACACGCCGGTCTACGACTACCGGGAGCTGCGGGCCGGGCACGTGCTAACAGGCCCCGCGATCGTCGAGGTCCCAACCACCACCGTGGTCGTCCCAGGCGGCACCACCGGCACGGTGGACAGGCTCGGCAACCTGACCATCCGGCCCGCCCCTGTCGCCGCCGCCCCTGTCACCGTCGTCACCACTGTCACCGCTGGGAGCGCGTCATGACCATGTTCATCCCCGGCTCCGAGATGTTCTCGAGCCGGCCCGTCGACCCGGACGAGCTGCAGCGCTCGCTGCCCTCGATACTGCAGACCCACACCGTCAGCCAGGACCAGGCCGACCAGCTCGACCCGCTGACCTACGAGGTCATCCGGCACCGGCTGTGGTCGGTCACCGACGAGATGGGCGAGGCGCTCAAGCGCATGTCCGGCTCGCCGATCGTCACCGACGCCAACGACTTCGACTTCGCCATATGCGACGAGCTCGGCCAGGAGGTACAGGTCGGCCTCTACAACACGATGCTCGTCGGCGCGGTCGACCTCGCGATCTACTGGACGCTGCGCAACCGGGCCGCCAACCCCGGCATCACCGAGGGCGACATGTTCCTGTGCAACGACCCCTGGGTCGGCGGCGGCCTGCACCAGAACGACGTGATCGTCTACCAGCCGGTCTTCCACGACGGCAAGCTATTCGCCTGGACCAGCGCGATCGCCCACCAGCCCGACCTCGGCGGCGTCGGGCTCGGGTCTTTCTCGCCCGCCGCCGAGGATGTCTTCTCCGAGTCACTGCCCACCCCGCCGGTCAAGGTCGTCCGCGGCGGGCAGCTCCAGCGCGACGTCGCCGACCTGTGGGTCCGCCGCTCACGCGTCCCGATGCTCATCGGGCTGGACCTGCGCGCCAAGATCGGCGCCAACAACGTCGGCAGGGAACGGCTGGTCGCGCTGATCAGGCAGTACGGCGCCGACACCGTCAAGGCCGTGATGAAACGCATGATGAACGACGCCGAGGCCCGGCTGCGGGGCAAGCTCGCCAGCCTGCCCGACGGCAGCTGGTCCGCCACCGGGTACCAGGACCAGTCCCACGAAGGCGACCGCGGCCTGCACAAGATCACCGTCACCACCACCAAGGCCGGCGACCACCTCACATTCGACTTCACCGGCACCGACCCCCAGGCCGGCGTCATCAACTGCACCTACGCCGGCATGCGCGGCGGCGTCATGCTCGCACTGCTGCCCATCCTGGCCGGTGACATCCCGTGGGCGGCAGGCGGGCTGATGCGCTGCTTCGACCTGATCACCGAGGAGGGCACGCTCAACAACGCCACGTTCCCGGCCGCGGTGAGCCGCGGCCCGATCGGCCCGGCCTGGCTCACCGGCAGCCTCGTCGCGGAGTGCCTGTCCGGCATGCTCGACCGGTCCCTGGAACTGGGCAAGAACGTCCAGGCCACCTGCTGCGGAACCTGGGACACCGCGATCATCGCGGGCCTGGACGAACGCGGCGAGCAACCCGCGCCGTTCCTCAACATCATCATGGAGCCGATGGCCGGCGGGTACGGCGCCCGCCCGCACGCCGACGGCATCGACACCGGCGGGCTGTTCTGCATCCCGATGGGCCGCATCCCCGACGTGGAGATGACCGAGTTCCTCTACCCCGTCCTCACCCTGTGGCGGCGCGAGGTCCCGGACTCCGGCGGGCCCGGCCGGCACCGCGGCGGCGTCGCCGCCTCGGTCGCGATCACCCCGCACGGCACTAGCGTGCCGATGGGCCTCATCCTGGCCTCCGCGGGCAAGGCCATCGCGCAGAACGCCGGGCTCTGCGGCGGTCATCCCGGCAACACCGGCCTCGATGTCATCGCCCGGCGCAGCCGCGTCAGCGAGATGCTCGCCGCAGGCCAGATGCCCAGCGCGCTGGCGGAGATCAGCGACACCCTCGAGCCGGGCCAGAACTACGCGTCGAGCTACCTGGCCCCGGGCGAGGTCCTCGCGATGACCTGGCAGGGCGGCGGCGGCTACGGCGACCCGCTGACCCGCGAGCCCGACGCGGTCGCGCGGGATGTACGGGAGCAGAAGGTAACCGCCGAAGCAGCACGTGCCGTGTACGGCGTCGTCATCGAAGATGGCACCGTCAACACCGCAGCCACCTCAGCCGACCGCGACCACCAGCGCGCCCGCCGCCGGGAACAGTCCACGATCCCGCGCGACACCGGCGGCAAGGCCAGCCTGAAGACGGCCAGACGGATTGACGACAACCTCGTCGAGACCGCGGCCCCAGGCGGGATCGGAACCGTCGTGGCCTGCCGGCACTGCGCCGAGATCCTCGGCGGGACCGTAGCGGACGCCGAACTCGCGCTCGCCATCCACGAAGGCCCCTCCACCGAGGCCGGGCCGCAGATCATCGCCAACCCGGCCGACTACGTAGACGCCCCCATCGTGTTCCGCCAGTACTGCTGCCCCAGCTGCTGGACAGCGCTCTACTCGGCCGTCGTCCCCGCCGACCACGTCGACACGATGACGACCCTCGGCCGGCTGACCGCGACGACGGGCTGAAGTGACGGGCGGGCGGCCGGGCGCAGCCCCCGCCCCCCCCCCCAGCC
>Ga0302229_10000470_pt1 | contig 30946 bp, 30 predicted proteins | sample II_Palsa_N1_3_FD_193518 | JGI IMG/M metagenome (GOLD analysis project Ga0302229, IMG submission 193518) | Peat permafrost microbial communities from Stordalen Mire near Abisko, Sweden - II_Palsa_N1_3 | ecosystem: Environmental > Terrestrial > Soil > Palsa > Peat permafrost | place: Sweden... | reverse complement strand
CGCGCTCGGCGTCTTTGTCATCGTCGCGCTGCTGGTCAGCTCGGTGGTCGACACGGCGGCCCGGCGGACCAAGCAGGCGGCCCGGGCCAACGCCGAATCCGAGCTGCTGACCACCACGGCAGGCAGCGTGCTGCGCGGTCAGCAGGGGCTCAGCGCGCTACTTGACCGGGCCAGGGAAGCGTTCGGCATGGATTCGGTCAGCCTGCTCGAGCGCACCTCACCCGACGCCCAGCAGTACGCCGGCGGCACCGCGGGCGAGAGCAGGGGCATGTCGGGCAGCTGGCACGTCGTCGCCAGTAGCGGCGAACCGGCCGTCACCCGGCCGGAGGAAGCCGACGTCGAGATACCGGTGGCCGACACCCTGTCGCTCGCCCTGCGCGGCCGGGCGCTTCCGGCCACGGACCGCCGGGTGCTCGGCGCGTTCGCCTCCTACGCGGCGGTCGCCCTGGACCAGCAGCGGCTGGCCGCCGAGGCCCAGGCGGCCAAGCCGATCGCGGCCGCCGACCGGATGCGGACCGCGCTGCTCGCGGCGGTCAGCCATGACCTGCGGACGCCGCTCGCGTCCGCCAAGGCGGCCGTGACCAGCCTGCGCTCGGCGGACGTGAACTGGGCGGCCGAGGACCACGACGAGTTGCTCGCGACCGCGGACGAGTCGCTCGACCAGCTAACTCACCTCGTCGACAACCTGCTGGACATGAGCAGGCTGCAGGCCGGCGCGCTGTCCTTGTTCCCGCGCCCGGCGGGCCTGGAAGAGATCGTGTCCCGGGCGCTGGACAACCTGGACCCCGCGGCCCGCGGAATCACGGTCGACATACCGGAATCCCTGCCGGAGATCAACGTCGACCCGGCCATACTCGAACGCGTGATCGTGAACCTGACGGAAAACGCGCTCCGTTATTCCCCGCCTTCCGCGCCGCCGATGCTGACCGCCAGCGCGCTGGGCGACCGGGTTGAGCTGCGCGTCGTGGACCGCGGCCCGGGCATACCCGAAAAGGACAGGGACCGGATGTTCGTGCCGTTCCAGCGGCTGGGTGACACCGACAACACGACCGGAGTGGGACTCGGGCTCGCCTTGTCACTCGGGTTGACCGAGGCGATGGGCGGTACGCTCACCGCGGAGGATACGCCCGGCGGGGGGCTCACCATGACGGTATCGGTGCCGGTCGTCTCGGAACCGGAGTGGCAGCGCGAGCCAGGCCACCGGGAGCGCGAATCGACGGGGGGAAACGGGCCATGACCAGGGTCCTGGTCGTCGACGACGAGCCGCAGATCCTGCGGGCGCTGCGGATCAACCTGAAGGTGCGCGATTACGAGGTCCATGTCGCGGCCACTGGAAGCGAGGCGCTCCAGGTGGCGGGCCGGTATCCGCCCGACCTCGTGATCCTCGACCTCGGGCTGCCCGACCTGGACGGCGTCCAGGTCATCCAGGGGCTGCGCGGCTGGACGAAGGCGCCCATCATCGTGCTGTCAGGGCGAGCCGACAGCACCGACAAGGTCGAGGCGCTCGACGCGGGTGCGGACGACTACGTGACCAAGCCGTTCGGAGTGGAGGAGCTGCTCGCCCGCATGCGCGCCGCCGTCAGGCGCACCGGAACCGCGGAAAACCTGCCTAGGATCCAGCTCGGTCACCTGATCGTCGACCTGGCCGCCAAGCGCGTCATCCGGCAGGCCACGGTCCCTGCGGAGGGTTCGGGGGACGGTGCCGACGCCGCTTCCGCGGCACCCGCGGAAGACATCAGGCTCACCCCGACCGAGTGGCATCTGCTCGAGGTGCTGCTCCGCAATCCGGGCAAGCTGCTCACCCGCAACCAGCTCCTGACCGAGGTGTGGGGGCCCGGATACGCCGACGCGACGGGCAACCTGCGCCTGTACATGGCGCAGCTGCGCCGCAAACTCGAACCTGACTCAGGCCGGCCGCGCTGGCTGATCACCGAACCCGGTATGGGCTACCGCTATCAGCCCAGCCCCGACAGCGACCCTTCCTGACCCGGCGCTTCCTGACCCGGCGCTTCCCGGCACGGCCCTTCCGGGCACAGCGCTTCCCGGCACAGGGCTTCCCGGCACAGGGCTTCCCGGCACAGGGCTTCCCGGCACAGCGCTTCCTGACACAGGGCTGCAGGAAGGCGGCTCTACCAGGGGAAAGGCTGGCCGTCGCGGGTCAGGGTGCCGGTGGGGCCGCCGTTGGGAATCGTGATCGCCCAGATGACGCTGGCCGCGGCCTGGGCCAGTGACCGGCCTTCTGGGCGGGCTTCGCTGGCGGGCCAGCCCGGGCAGACCGCGTTGACCAGGATGCCGTCCCTGGCCAGTTCCGCGGCGAGCAGGCGGGTGAGCGCATTGAGGCCGGCCTTGGAGACGCCGTAAGCGGGCGAGCCCCCGGTCATCACGGCGATCGAGCCGCCCTCGCTGCTCACGTTGACGATCCTCGGGCGCATGCTGGAGCGCAGCATCGGCAGCAGCGCGTGAATCACCCGCCAGGGACCGAACAGGTTGACGTCAATCGCCTCCGCCACCGTGCCCAGGTCGGCGTTGCTCGCGGTCGCCCACCGGTCGTACATGGTCGATGCGTTGTTCACAAGCACGTCGGTGCGGCCGAACCGCCCCTTCACCCACTCGGCCATCGAGGCGACGCTGACGGAGTTGTCCACCTCGAGCTGACATGCGACGATCCGGTTACCCTCCGGATCAAGCTCCTTCGCGGCCAGCTCCCCTTTCCGCAGATCCCGGGAGCCAAGCACTACCGCGAACCCGAGCAGGGCCAGCTGGCGGCACACCTCACGGCCTACACCGCGGTTACCCCCAGTCACCACAGCCACCGGCAGATCAGCGTACACACGCATCACCCGCGATCGCCTTGACCGTGACGTTTCTCATGGCTGTCATCTTGCCATCCACCGATCACCACCCTGACCCCCTATTCGTCAAATCGTCACCTAAGGCGGCGGGGCCGGGCGGCCGTAACTTCGGCTTACCGGGCGGCGAAGCCGCCGTCGGCGAGCCAGCCGACCCGGTGCTAGCCGGCCCGGTGTCAGCTTGCTCGGTGGCCGGAGCAGCGTCGTCGGCGACGAGTTGTTGGAGCCGGTAGCGGAGCCGGCACAGCACCACGTTGACCGTGCCCCGCCTGATGGCCCGGTCCAGGATCACGCCACGCTGGTTGAACAGCAGGTAGTACCAGAACTTCTTGGGCTGCACCTCGGGGATAAGCACCACCAGGCGGTGGTACTTATCCTCATCCTCGAGCTGGCAGAGGTACTTCACGATCGGCTTGGCGATCGAGCGGTGCGGGCTGTGCAGCGAGACCAGCGGGACGTTCGGGTGCCAGTCCTCCCAGCGCTCGCGGAACGAGACGTCGGCGGCCTCCTCGTCGGGGTCGGCAAAGACCACGGTCACTGCCACCACGTCATCGCTGAGCGACAGCGCCGTGGAGATGCCCTCGGTCGTGAGCCGCGAAATCCCCGCCACCGGAACGACGACGAGTGACTTCTGCTTGGCCGGCGGCTTCGGCGTCTGGCCGATCCCGAGCAGCGCACCGATCCGGTCGTAGGTGCGGTGCACCCGGATGAACAGCAGCACCAGGCCCGGGATGATGAGCACGATGACCCAGGCGCCGTCGGTGAACTTGCTGACCAGTTCGATGATCGTGGTCAGCGCGGTAAGGAAGGCCCCGAAGCCGTTGATGGCGGCCCGCATCTTCCAGCCACGCGTCCGGGCAGCCCGCCAGTGCCGGACCATGCCCAGCTGGGAAAGCGTGAACCCGATGAACACCCCGATGGCGAACAGCGGAATCAGCGCCTGGGTGCTGCCGCCCGACGCCACCAGCAGGGCGGCGGCCAGGACAGCCAGCACGATGACGCCGGTGCGGTGGACCTGCCGGTCCGCGCGCAGCCCGAACATGTGCGGCAGGAAATTGTCCTTGGCCAGCAGGGAAGCCAGCACCGGCAGGCCGCCGAACGAGGTATTGGCGGCCAGCGCGAGCAGCACCGTGGTGATGAGCCCGATCGCGTAAAAGACGACGTTGTGACCGAGCGACGCCTCGGTGAGCTGGGCTAGCACGGTGACGTTGGAGTGCGGCACCACGTGGAACTTGCGGATCAGAATCCCCAGGCCGACCAGCATGGTGCCGAGCAGGACGCCGAGCCCGACCTCCGTGTGCTGGGCACGGCGAGCCCGCGGCGTGCGGAACTCCGGCACCGCGTTCGCGATCGCCTCCACCCCGGTCAAGGCCGAGCAGCCGGAGGCAAACGCCTTAAGCAGCAGCAGGATGCCGACCGTCTCGGTGGACGAGCCGAATTGATGGTTGAGCGTCACCGCGGGATTGGCCCGGATCAGGCCGCCGACGATCACCGCCGCCATCGACAGGATGAACAGCAGCGTCGGGACCGTGAAGACCTTCGCGGACTCCGCCACGCCCCACAGGTTCAGGCCGGTGATGAGGGCGAGCACGGCCAGGCACAGCCAGACCCTGGCGCCATACAGCGCGGGGAACGCGGAATAGAGGGCCTCGATGCCGGCCGACACACCGACGGCCGCGTTCAGCACGTAGTCCACGATCAGCGACGCGGCGGCGACCAGGCTGGCCTGGGTACCGAGGTGCGCCTTGGACACGGCGTACGCGCCGCCGCCGTTAGGAAACGCCTCGATCACCTGGCGGTAGGACACCACGAGCACGGCCAGCAGGACGACGATCGCGCCGGTTATCAGGATCGAGTAGTGCAGGGCGGTGGCGCCGGCCGCGACCAGCACGACCAGGATGGCCTCGGGACCGTAGGCGACCGAGGAAAGCGCGTCCAGGGACAGCGCGGCCAGGCCCTGGACCGCGGTCAGCCGGTGCTGCTCGTCAAGCTCCGCGGCGCCACTGCTCATGGGCTCGGTCGTCATAGCGACAGGATGTCACCAGCACCTGGCTGTAGGTGGGAGGCGGGATTACCAGCAGGTAACGACGAGCCGTCCTAGGCTAGGCCTACGATCACCGCGATGATGGCGATGATGACGACGCCCGCGATGATCCATACGACAGGAGATACGGGTGACCGCCGAGGCGCAGGAGCGTCTTCACCCCCGCGCTCGACGAAGGCGCGGAAACGTCCGGTACTGGCACTCGGATCTTGCTCGAACTCCGACATGTGCACGACTGTAGCTGTTCAGCAAGGCCGTAATGGGCAGAACCAGGATGATCAGGCTCAGCGCAACGGCACTAGGGCGTCGGCCCGGTCGACCAGTCGCGACAGCACGATTACGCTCCGGGTCCTGACCACGAACGGTTCGGCGCGGATGCGCTCCATCACGTCCTCGAAGTGCCTGACATCGGCGGCCCGGATGTGGATCAGGGCGTCCGCCTCGCCCGTCACCGTGCACGCGTCCACCACCTCGGGGTGCCGCCGCACCCCGACGGCGATCTCCTCCGGAGAGGTGCGGCCGCCGCAGAACAACTCCACGTACGCCTCGGTCGTCCAGCCCAAGGCGACCGGATCCACCCGGGCGGAGAAGCCGGTGATCGCGCCGGCCGCCCTGAGCCGGTCGACCCGCCGCTTCACCGCGGGAGCGGACAGTCCGACCTCGTTACCGATGACGGCGTAACTGGCCCTGGCGTTCCTGACCAGCGCGACGATGATGCGCGTGTCGATGTCATCCACGGCGCCCGCCCGCGTGCCTGTCCACGGGGGCAAACCTTACCCGGCTCCGGGGCCGCTCCGGGCAGGCCGGGCGGGTTCTGGGCACGCAAAGAGGCTCGGCGTCCCGCTTTCGCCGAGCCTCGTTAAGTGAGACGCGGAGCCTGCCGCGCCGGTTGACGCGATCCGAGCAAACCTCGAAATTTACTCCGGGTACTTTGCCGGGGGCATTGTGCTTGGGTATTTTGCCGTCTTCGCATGGCGTGACGGCGTGAGGAGCCTGCCGTCGTGACCGCCACGGGGCGCAAGTGGCCGGGCGGCCGCTGTTATCGTTCGAGGGCAGCAGCCGGTGTGGGACTAGCGAGGCGGAGGCGTCGTCATGGCGGACGATCTGGAAAGCGCGGACGGCATGGTCCGTGGGTTGTACGGGCCCGACGTCACGTTCCTCGGGGTGCCGCGGGCCGAACTCGGGGCGCTGTCGGGGCTCGATGTCGTGTTCATCGGCGCGCCGTTCGACAGCGGCACCTCGCACCGGCCGGGAGCCCGGTTCGGCCCGCAGGCCATCCGGGCCACCGACTACCTGCCGCACGACGCGTCCCGGCCGCACCTCGCGCTCGGCGTAGACCCGCTGGCCGATCTGCGGGTGGCGGACGCCGGCGACGTGCTGATGCCACCGGGGGAAACCGAGGAATCGCTGCGGCGGCTCGAGGCCGCCGTGCTCGCCGTGGCGTCGGCGGGCGCGATACCCGTCATCCTGGGCGGCGACCACACCGTCACCTTGCCCGACGCCACCGGCGTGGCCCGGCACGTCGGCTGGGGCCGGGTGTCGCTGATCCACTTCGACGCGCACGCCGACACCGGGGACACCCAGTTCGGGTCGCTGTACGGCCACGGCACCCCGATGCGGCGGCTGATCGAGTCCGGGGCGGTGCGCGGCGACCGGTTCTTGCAGATCGGGCTGCGCGGGTACTGGCCGGAGCCGGCGACGCTGGCGTGGATGGCGGGGCAGCAGATGCGTTCGTTCGAGATGAGCGAGATCGTCTCGCGCGGGCTCGACGAGTGCCTGACCGAGGCATTCGAGATTGCCGAGTCCGACTGCGAGGGCGTCTTCCTGTCGGTCGACGTCGACGTGGTCGACCCGGGCATGGCCCCGGGCACCGGCACGCCGGAACCCGGCGGGCTGACCGCCCGGCAGCTGCTCGACGCGGTGCGGCGGATCGCCATGTCGGTGCCGCTGGCCGGGATCGACGTGGTCGAGGTATCGCCGCCGTACGACCATGCCGAGGTGACCGCGTTCCTGGCCAACCGGGTGGTGCTCGAAGCCCTGTCGGGCATCGCCTGGCGGCGCAGGCAGCAGGCCGGCTCGCCGGTGCGCTGGCCGGACACGCCGCTGCTCGAAGGCCGCTGACGGTCTTTGGCCTTTGGCAAACGGCCTTTGGCTAACGGTCTTTGGCTAACGGTCTTTGGCTAACGGTCTTTGGCCAGGCCAGCGTGCCTTGGCCGGCTGTCCCGATTGGTTCGTAATAGTCCGAACTTAGGACTCTGGGCGAACAGATCAACAGGATCTATAGTCGGTGCATGCTCGACGTAACGAGGCTGCGCGTTCTTGTCGCTGTGGCCCGGTACGGTTCGGTCACGGCGGCGGCGAAGGCGTTGAACTACGCTCAGCCCTCCGTGAGCCACCACCTGGCCCGGCTGGAAGCCGAGACCGGGATCAAGCTCATCCAGCGGGCGGGCCGGGGCATCCGCCTCACTGACGCCGGCCGGCTCCTGGCCGAGCGGGCCGCTGAGGTGATCGGCCGGCTCGACGCCGCGGAGAACGAACTGGCGGCCTACACAGGGCTGCGAGCCGGACGGCTGCGGCTCGCGGCGTTCCCGTCGGCGCTCGGTACCATCGTGCCGGCCGCCGCGGCCCTGCTGCGCGAACACCAGCCCAGTGTTGACCTGCGGCTGACCGAGGCCGAACCGCCCGAGGCGCTCCGCATGCTCCGCGCGGGGTACGTCGACGTCGCGCTCGTGTTCCGCTATTCCGCGGAGGGCGCGGGGTCTCCGGAGGGCGCGGGGTCTCCGGAGGGCGCGGGATCTTCGGAGGGCGCGGGGTCTTCGGACGCCCCAGGGGTACCCGCGGGCCTCGGGGGGCACGCGGGGTACGGGGGTCCCGGGGGCCACGGCCGGGGTCAGCCTGGCGCGGACTTTTACGGCGGCGTGAATCCGGTCGATGACGACGCCGCCATCGACATCACCGAAGGGGTGCGCGAACGGCTCCTGCTTGAGGAGCCCGTGTATCTGGTGACCTCCGTCCACGACGCCGAGGCGTCCTGCGCCGACCTGTCCAGGTACGCGCGCCACCGCTGGATCGCGGGCTGCGACCGGTGCCGCGCTCACCTGCTCCGGCAGTGCGCGCTGGCCGGGTTTACCCCGAAGATCGCGTTCACCACCGACGACTACGTCGCCGTCCAGGCCCTGGTCGCGGCGGACCTGGGGGTCTCGACGCTGCCCGCGCTCTGCCTGCGGGCCGCGCGCCACCCTGGGGTCAAGACCGTCCCGCTCCCCGGAACCCGCCGGTGCGTGTACGCGGTGCGGTACGGCGACCCACCGGATCCCCCCGCGGTGCAGGCGCTTATGGACGTGCTCCGCACTGCCGCCGTGCCACCCCAGCGCACCTCAGCCACCCTGACCGAAGAAGCCGTCCGGCTTCAGATGCCCGGGGCGCCGGGTTGAAGCCAGCCCGGCCGCCATCCGCCGAGTCCGACCGCCGGGAGATCCGCCCCGACCCCGAGCTCATCCCCGGGCAGCTCACCCTGCCCGGCATGCCCTCGCTCTCCGAACCGGCCCGCGGGCAGCCCGTGCTGCCCGGATTCGAGTTCGCGGCCGCGAGCGGCCCGGGATCGGGCGACCAGGAGCTAGCCGCGGTGGCCGCCGAACTGACCGCGCTCGACCGCGACGGCACGCAGATGGCCAGCGCGATCCGCGGCGCGCTCGACATGCTGCTCGACGGCCAGCACACCGGACGCTACCGCTGGGATCAGCTCCACAAGACCGAGAAGACCCACGCCGGAACCCTGGTCGAGATCGCCCTGGCTCGCGCGCTCCCGCTGGCCGACGGCACCGCGCTGGACTACACCATCGCCGGGGCCGACGTGGACTGCAAGTTCTCGCACCGGCTGGGCGGCTGGATGATCCCGCCCGAGGCCGAGGCGAAGCTGCTGCTGCTGGTGCAGGCCAGCGACGAGGATGGCACCTGGTCGGCCGGCCTGATCCGGGCCAGCGAGGAAAACCTGAGCCCGGCCGGCAACCGGGACGGCAAGCGCACCCTCAACGAGCGGGGCCGCGCCGCGGTGGGCTGGCTGCATTTTCATGCGCCGCTGCAAGAGAACGTTCTGATTAAATTGCCCGAACGGGACGTGGCAGCCGTCTTCGCCCTGCCCTCTGGGCAGCAACGGGTGAATGAGCTCTTCCGGCGCGCGCAGCGGATGAGGGTCAGCCGCACCGTGGTGGCCACGGTGGCGATGCAGGATGACTACATGAAACGCGTCCGTGACGGCGGCGGGGCCCGCGACCAGCTGCGGGACGAGGGCATCGTGATCTTCGGGGACTACGCGGGCGACCAGCTGCTCGCGGCGGCACTCGGGCTGCCCCGTCCCGGCCCGGGTGAATTCGTCAGCGTCCGGCTGGCCCGCCGGTCCCGGGCGGCGGTGAGCGCTGGCAGGGCTACCGGGTCTGTCGGGGCCTTCGGGGCCTTCGGGGCTGAGGATGGCCGTGAGTGCGGGGGTGGCCGCGAGGGGGGTTACGACAGGCGGTTCATCCGCCTGGACGGGGCCGACTGGGTGCTGGCCGGGCCGGCCGATCCCCTCGGGCCGGCGCCGGGTCTGCCCCGCTGATCCGGCTCGGCCGCCAGCGCCGCCCGGATCGTGTTGATGCCCGTGGCATGTGATGCGCTGGGTGCTTGCGCCACATGTTCCGGCCGGCACGATGGACCCAAGCCGGCCCCCGCCGGCATAGGGGTTCACCGTGCCGGCACGGTGCGTGGCCGACGGCGGCGAGGTCTGAAGGCTGAGGGGCTGACGGGACTGGATTGGCTGACGTGACTAGAGCTGACCGCGATCCCGCGGCCAAGGGCCGGCTCCCCTACGCTGAGGCTGGCCGAAATCTTCCGCCACCACATGAGAACGAACCAGGAGGAGCGTTGCGCGAGTACCAGCAGCACATCGGCGGTGAATGGATCGGCGCGGACAGGCTGTTCGATGACTTCGACCCGTACCGGGGCACGGTCATGGCCCGGGTCCCGGCCGGTACCCGCGCTGATGCCGCCCGGGCGGTGGACGCAGCCGCGGCCGCCTTTCCGGCCTGGGCCGAACTGCCGCCGGCCGCGAAACAGACCCTGTTCCTGCGCGCCGCCGACATCGTGGACCGGCGCCGGGACGAGATCGTAGCGCTCCTCGCCACCGAGACCGGCTGCGCCGGCGCCTTCGCCGGCTTTCAGGTGTGGCCAGCGGATCGACTCCGGGGCGGTGCACGTCAACAACCAGACGGTGGCCGACGAGCCGCAGCTGCCGCTCGGCGGGGTCAAGGACAGCGGCTGGGGTCGGTCAGGGCCGGCCTCGATGGCGGACTTCACCGAGCTTCAAGGGACTACCACCAGGGAAGGCACCGGTTCCTTCCCGATCTAGATCGCCTGCCGACCTGGATTGCCTGCCGACCTAGATTGCCCTTCGACCTAGATTGATGGCATGGGGAACTCCACACGGCACACCGGACGGTGGACGCTAGAGGACCGTTTCGCCGCTCCCTGGCACTACCTGCCGGTAGAAGTCGGGCCGGGGACAGCTGGGCTGCGGGTCGAGTTTGACTACGAGCGGGCGGGCGGAGCCGTGCTCGACCTCGGCTGTCTGGGCCCCAACGGGTTCCGCGGCTGGTCCGGCGGCGCGCGCGAGTCGTTCGTGATCACCCGCGAAGCGGCCACGCCCGGTTACCTGCCCGGCGAGATCGAGGCCGGGACATGGCAGGTCATGATCGGCGTGCACCGCGTCCCGCCCGACGGAGTGCGCTACCAGCTGACCGCCGAGGCCCTCCCGCGGGCTGGGTCGCTGACGACCGGAGCCGGGCCGGCGGCCGGAGCCGGGTCGGTGACGGCCGGGGCCGGGTCGCTGACGGCCGGGGCCGGGTCGGTCGGCGCGGAGCTGAGGCCGCCGCCCGCGCCGCCTTCGCCGGTGGACCGGCCGGCCCGGCGGCTGCTGCCGGCCAGCGACGGCCGGCGCTGGCTCGCGGGTGACCTGCACGCGCACACCGTCCACTCCGACGGCGTGCTGACCGTCTCAGAACTGGCCGTTCTGGCGGTCGAACGCGGCCTCGACTTCATCGCGGTCACCGACCACAACACGGTCAGCCACCACGCCGAACTGCCCGCCGCGGCCAGGCGGTACGGAATCACGCTGATCCCCGGGCAGGAGGTGACAACCGACGCCGGGCACGCGGGAGCGCTTGGCGACATCGGCTGGATCGACTTCCGCAGGCCGCCCGACGACTGGCTAGACGCCACCGAGGCGGGCGGCGGTCTGCTGTCCATCAACCATCCCTTCGCCGGGCCCGTCAGCTGGGTGCACCCGATGCGCCGCCGCCCGCCGCTGGTCGAGGTCTGGCACTGGAGCTGGCTCGACCTGCGCTGGACCACCCCGCTCGGCTGGTGGCAGGCCTGGGACCCGACCGCGATCCCGGTCGGCGGCAGCGACTGGCACCGGCCGGGATCCGACGCCCCGCTAGGGCGGCCGACCACCTGGGTGCAGTGCGCGGGGACCGAGCCAGGCGACGTGCTCGACGGCCTGCGGGCGGGCCTGGTCTCAATCTCGGCTGAGCGCGACGGCCCGGTGCTGCTCCGCCACGAGGGCGACTTCGTCGCCATCGATGCCGACGGACTGACGCTCGCCGGGCCGCAGGGGCCGTGCGCCCGGATCCGGGGCGAGCGGGCCCGGCTGACGGCCGCGCCCGGCCCGCACCGGATCCTGGACGGCAGCGGAGCGACGCTCGCGCTCACCCCGTAAGCCGTCGCGGACCGGCCGATGAGTTCGGCCGGGCACGGCCGTCTGGAAGGTGAGCCAATTACGGGAGGATGTCACCATGAGCCAGGTAGTAACAACGGGGTACGCCCCAGTCAATGGCTTGCGGATGTACTACGAGGTGCGCGGCACGGGCCGACCGCTGGTGCTGCTGCACGGCGGCCTGATGACCATCGAGGGGTCGTTCGGCCCCCTGCTGCCTGTCCTGGCCGCCGAGCGACAGGTGATCGCCGCCGAGCTGCAGGGGCACGGCCGCACCGCCGACATCGACCGCGACCTTGAGCTCCGCTACCTGGCCGAGGACGTGGGCGCCCTGCTCGACCACCTCGGCATCGACCAGGCGGACGTGCTCGGCTTCAGCCTCGGCGGCGGGGTGGCCCTGCAGCTGGCGCTGGACTATCCCGGCCGGGTGGGCCGGCTCATCCTCGTATCCGTCAGCTACGCCGACGACGGCTACCACCAGGAGATCTCCGATCCGGCCCGGCACGCGACCTCGACGCGCATGCCGACCGCGGAGGACTTCCGGCAGATGCGGGAAGCCTACGCACGTCTCGCGCCGGACCCCGGCCACTTCGAGGCCTTCGCGGCGAAGGCGTCACAGGCCGCGGCAAACATGAAGGGTTGGACGGCCGACCAGCTCGGCGGTATTACCGCGGCGACACTGCTGGTATTCGGCGACCATGACTTCATCCGCCTCGAGCATGCGGTGGAGGTGCACGGACTGATCCCCGGCGCGCAGCTCGCGGTCCTGCCCGGCGCCACCCACATGGGCGTCATGCGGCGGGCCGACCTCATCCTCCCGCTGGTCCGGGAGTTCCTGGCCGGGGCCGGATAGCCGACGGCGCGGTGGCTGGACCCCGTGGCTGGGGTCGCGTGCCCGGGCCCCGTGGCGGGGGCTAGGGAGCCGCGGGCTCGGTCAGCAGGTCGAGACGGGCGCGCAGGAGAGCACGGTGGGCCACCACATCATCGACCTGATCGGGCTGCTCCGGGCATTCACCGGCGCTGATGGCGCGCTCGAGGCGAAGGCGGGCACCGGGGACGTCCAGCGCCTCGAACACGACCAGGGGGTCGCTCCTGGCCGCCTGCTCGGTATCGGCGCGCAACTCGGTCCCCTTGGCGACCCACGCGTCCTTGATCTTGCCGCCGCGGCCGTGGTCGATCAGCACGCTGACCGCGTGCTGCTTGTCGCCATAGGCGAAGGTCATCGTCAGCGACTCCTGGCGGCCGCCGACATCGGCGTAGTGCCAGCAATCGCGGACCTGAGGGTGGCCGACCGCCCCCGCCCACGGGGGGTCGGCCACGTCGCGACCGCGGACACGCGTCGCGGCCTGCCCGGCGGCGGCACGCAGGGCCGGTGCGCCCACCGCGGCCAGGACGCACAGCAAGGCGAGGGCTTCCGGGGTCGAAGCCGCCTCGGCCGCGGGCACCAGCGATCCGGTGAGGGCATCCAGCAGCGAGGCCTGGCCCGCCGCGGAGGAGCCCAGCGCCCCGATCAGGTCGGATCCCCAAAGTTCCGCGTCTACCGGGTCGTCAAGCCGGCCCAGCACATCGCGCGCCTCGCCCAGCACTCCGGCGAACGTCTCCTCGACGGCGACAGGCGCGAACAGAGTGGCTATGTCGGGCTCCGGACCATCGCCGTGGACGCTCATGCCGTGCAGGATAAGCGAAGGAGCCGTCCAGGGACGGGTCCCTTCGCGGTCAGGTGCTTACGGCTGCTGCAGGCTCAGCGGGGCGAGGCCGAACGCGCCGCCCAGGATCGACAGGGCACCGGCGGCCGCGCTGGCGCCAGCCGGGCGGCCGGCGACCGACGTGGCAGTGGTCAGACCGGGCATCACGCTGGTCACCGCGGACAGGCCGGGGATGGCGCTGGTCACCGCGGACAGGCCGGCAAGCATGCTGGTGGCACGGCTAGGCGCGTTGGTCGCGGCGCCGGGCGCGTTGGCGACGGCAGACGATCCGGCGCCGGTCAGATGGGACCAACTACCGCCGGGCGTGTCGGACGAGCCACAAGGCGCGCCGAGCATACCGGCCAGCGCCGAGACCACCGGGCCGGCCTGAGGAACTCCGGGCAGATCGCAGCCGACGCCGCGGGCGGCCGATCGGCTTGGCACCACCATGGTCAGCGAGGACCCCGGCACGGGCCGGATCAACGCGGAACCGGGCACGGTCCGGGTCAACGAGGAACCGGGCACGGTCCGGGTCAACGAGGAACCGGGCACGGTCCGGGTCAACGAGGAAGCCGGACCGGGCCAGGTCAACGAGAAGCCCGGCCTGATCCGCGTCAGCGAGGAGGCCGGTACGACCTTGGTCAGTGAGGAGGTCGGCAGGTCGTGAACATGCGATACCGGCCGCGCCAACGTCGGCGCGGCCACACCGACTCCGAGGACGCTCGCCGAGGCAACGCCTCCGAGCAAGATTCGCCAGCTGCTCACGAAACACTCCACTTCGAGGTGAGCGAGTCCAGACCAGAGCACACTCTCAGTAATTGTATATTTACGCTTTGAAGTATTCGCTCTTATTAGAGCGTGTCTTTATGCGCCGGGAAAGCGCCGCGAGCTATGCCCGGCTCGACCGACACCGCGTCAAGCAGCCGCTCATACGTGGCCAGGTCGACGTGACTCCGGCCTTCGGGCTCGCCTGGGACCTTAGCTCCTACCCTGGCGCCCCCGGCGGCCAGGGCCAGCGCGTGCCTGAGCCGGTCGCGCCAGGACCAGCCGAGAAGCTGGCCGGGCACCAGGCCCGCCACCAGCGCGCCCCGGGACGGATGGGGCCTCACGTCCGCGTCCGTAGCGGCTATGTGAGCTGTCCACTCCCCGGCGGCGGTGACGGCGTGTACTGCGTGACCCGTGGTGACGGCCGCCGCTCCGGCGCCGAGCCGGATCAGGGCGGCGCCGAGACCGGGGTCGGGTGAACTCGTCTCGACGACCACTAGGTCGGGCCCGTGGCCGATGGCGTGCTTGAGCTCCTCACCGCCCGCGTCCAGGATCACCGGAACGCCGGCCTCGGCCGCGTAGGTCACCAACGAGCCGTAGGTGTCCGGCGGCAGCCCGTCGGGAAGGCTGCCGCACAGTACGGCGGCCGCGGCGCCGGTCAGCAGCCGCCGGTAGTCCGCCGCGAACCGGCCCAGCTCCTCGGTGGTGATGTACGGGCCCGGCTCCCCGAACCGCACGACCTGCTCGCCAGGGTCCCGGCCCCCCGGCCCGGCGAAGCGGAAGATGCGCCGGGATTCGCCGCGGATCAGCGTGAATGCGGTGGGCACCCCCGCTTTAGCGAGATCTTCCCTGATCAGCTCGCCGGGAGCACCACCCGCCAACCCGGCGGCGAGCACGTCATGGCCGAAGGCGCGGAGCACCCTGGCGGCCGTCACACCCCGTCCGCCGGCCCGGTAGCCGGGCTTGGAGACCGGGCGGATGCCCTCGGCGTCCACCTCATCCGTGGCGTAGTCGACGTGCAGCGCGGCGTTGAGTGTGATCGTGACGATCACACCGCTCATGGCTGCCTGCCTAGCCCCGGCAGAAACAAGCGGCCAGATGATCGTTGACGACGCCGCAGGCCTGCATCGTCGCGTACGCGGTCACCGGGCCAGTGAACCTGAAACCGTGCCGCCTGAGCTCGGCACTGAGCGCCTTGGAGGCGGGAGTCGCCGACGGCACCTCGGCCAGCGTCCGCGGCGCAGGTCCGTCCTCCGCGTACTTCCACACCAGGGAGGTGAGGCCGTCGGGCAGGTCCAGCATGGCCCGTGCGTTGGCAATCACGGCATTGATCTTCGCTCGGTTCCGCACGATGCCCGCATCGGCCATCAGCCGGGCCACGTCCTGATCACCGAAGGCCGCCACCGCCGATGCGTCGAATCCAGCGAAGGCGGCCCGGAAGTTCTCCCGCTTACGCAAAATCGTCAGCCAGGAAAGCCCGGACTGGAAACCCTCGAGGCTGAGCCGCTCGAACAGAGCCGTATCATCCCGGACCGGCCGACCCCATTCCTCGTCGTGGTAAGCGACATACTCCGGGGCGCTCAGGCCCCATGGGCAGCGCAGCTTGCCGTCCGCCCCCGGAACCGCTCCCTGGTCCGATGCTGCCGCGTCCGGTGCTGCCGACCGGGCGGCACCGGAGGCTGGCTGGTCGCTCACCAACCCTGTTCCTCCGCCTCGGCGAGAGTGTCATCGTCCGGCGGAACCGACCCGGCGGCCCGGCCGGAGCCGGCCGCGGGCTGACCGCCATGGCCTGAGGAGGTGGCGGTTCCGTCCGGGGGCGTGATCACCGGGTTGGGCAGCGTTCGGGTGCGGCCGGTGGGTGAGCCAGCCTCGGGCGGGTCAGCCTCGGGTGCACTGGCCTCGGGTGCACTGGCCTCGGGCGCACTGGCCTCGGGCAGATCGGCCGCATCGGGCGGGGCCAGGCCGGCTTCCTGGGCGGCGGCCTGACGCCGTGCTTCTTCTTCGCGCGCGGCTTGCTCCTGCTGGGCCCACCAGCCGTGGGTGTCGTATGCGCCCTGCGGGCCCTGCGCTTCGTACAAGTCCGGAAGGGTCTGCGAAGGCTGCGTTGCCTCAACGGGCTGGGCGGGCTGGGCGGCTTCCGGAGACGGAGCGGTTGCCGAAGGCTGGGTGGCCTTCGGGGGCAGCGGGGCGACAAGGACTCCGGGGGCCTTGGCGACCCTGGGGATCTCGGGAGCTTCGGGGTTCCCGTCCGCTCGGAGCGCCTCGGACCCGCCGGGGTTCCCGGCGGTCTGGGTAGCCTCGTACGCGGCGGGGTTCCCGGCGGTTTGGCGGGCCTGGCGAGGGTCGGGGTCCGCGGAGACACGGTTCGCGAGCTGCTGCTGCAGGTAGGCGATCGTGACGTCACGGTCGCGCATGGCACGGGCGATGAGGTCAAGGGCCTCGTCTGTCACCTGCACGTTGTAGCCCCAAATGGCGGTCGGCGGCCGCAGCATGGCGACGTCGGGTGCTGATACCGGTCCGAGGTCTAGCGGTGCGTGATCGACACGCTCATAGGCCAGCTCGCCGCCACGTCCGGTAGCGGCGACAAAAACACCGGCGAGCACGGCGACGACCGCGATGAGGATGAGAACAGGCACATACGAATCGTGCCATGCTCGACCCGTGATGTCGCTTCGGTGGGGGTACTCAAGAGGAATCGCGGTGATGGCACCCGTGTCCACCGTCGCCGAAGCAGTGGCGTCGGCCTGGGCCGGAGCCGGGCTGGTCGACGTCGGCGAGGACGACGCGCTGATCCTTCAGATCAGGACCGCGGTACCGGAGGTGAGCATCTGCGGTCACGGCGTGGACGCCGACATCGTGCACGACGCCACCCTGGCGGCTCGCGCTGGGGCCGGCCTGATCTGCCCGGACCCCGGCACGGCCGCCAGCGCCGTCCAGCGCGGGATCGCGCCGGAGCGCATCCTCCTCCGGACCGCGCCCGGCGACGTCCAGGCGACCTCGCGATCCGGATGGGCCGCGCTGGTCGACTTGGACCGGGGCCTGGTCGACTTGGACCGGGGAGCAGAGGCGCTCGCCCGGGCGGAGGCGGTCGCGGCGGTGTGCGCCTGGGTCGGCGCTAAGGTGATCCGCACCCGGCATGTCGCCGAGATCCGCCGCTGCCTCGACATGACCGAGTCCATCCTCGGCCTCCGCCGGCCCGCCTGGACGCTGCGCGGGCTGGCCCAGCCACAGGGACCCAGCCATGGGGCCAGGCCGTGACTCAGTCTGCGGGGTTGTTCGGGCGCCGAGGCGCTTCGGAACGGGGGTCTGTAGTGGTGTGGTTGTGACAGCCTGCACAATAGAATGTGCAGGCTGTCACAACCATACGCACCGGACTGGGGCGTACGGGGTCGGAGTTAACTGATGGTACAAGCGGTGCGCGCACCGGGATGGCACGCTGTCAGGGGTTCTCGATCGCGAGGCCGCGTGAAGGCTCAGCGGCGCCCAGGGTGCGGGTGACCTGGGGATCGGCTATTTTGGCGCCCAGGCCGAGCCGCGGTGGGCATCACGGATGATGGCGACCACCTCATCGGGGTCGTCGGCCAGGCTTATCAGCGAGAACTCCGCCGGGCTGATGTTGCCCCGGGCCAGCATCGTGTCCTCCAGCCAGGCGAGCAGCCCGGTCCAGTAGGCGCGGCCGACCAGGACGATCGGGAACTTGGTGATCTTGCCGGTGGCGACCAGGGTCAGCGCCTCGAACAGCTCGTCCATCGAGCCGTACCCGCCGGGCATCACCACGAACGCCTGCGAGTACTTGATGAAGCACGTCTTCCGGACGAAGAAGTACCGGAACTCCATCCCGATCTCGGCGTAGTCGTTCAGCCCCATTTCCCTGGGCAGCTCGATGCCCAGGCCCACCGAGACGCCGCCGGCCTGTACGGCGCCCTTGTTGGCCGCCTCCATGATCGCCGGGCCGCCGCCGGTTATCACGGCGTAACCCGCATTGGCCAGGCCGGACGCGATGGCTTCGGCGGTCTCGTACTCGGCACTCCCCCGCGCGGTCCGCGCCGAACCGAAGATCGACACCGCAGGACCGAGCTCGGCCAGCAGGCCGAACCCCTCGACGAACTCGGCCTGGATCCGCAGCACCCGCCATGGATCCGTGTGCACCCAGTCGGATGGCCCGCGCCGGTCTAGCAGGCGCTGATCAGTTGTTGTCGCCGGTATCTGCTTGCCGCGCAGCGTGGCGGGTCCCTGGCGACGGACCCGCCGGTGCGGCTCTGAATTTCCGTTCATCGTGTACATAAGGTAACCAGCCCGGCCGGCTCCTCTGTGCAGGTATCGGGCCGGGTCAGGCGGCTACGCCATGGTCCCGCAGACGTGCGTCCGGGAGCTTAGCGCTACGCCGGGGCGGTACGGTTTGATGTGCCGCCCAATCGGACCCGGCCGCGACGCGCAGCCGTCATCGGCACCGCGCTCGTCCTGCTGCTCGCCGTGGCCTGCTACCTCATCTACCACAGCTTCCAGAAGGTCAGCCCGCCCGTCGCCCTCGCACCCGGCTGCCTGGCGGGCACCGGCCCGCAGGCCGTCTCGCTCGACGTCGACCAGGCCGGCATCGCGGCCACCATCGCGGGCGTCGCGGCGCGGCGCAAGATGCCCAGGCAGGCGGTCACCATCGCCTACGCCGCCGCGCTGCAGGAATCGCAGCTGCAGAACCTGGACTACGGCGACCGCGACTCCGTCGGCGTCTTCCAGCAACGGCCCTCGCAAGGCTGGGGCACGACCAGCGAAATCGAGAACCCCGTCTACGCCACGACCAGGTTCTTCGCTGCGCTGGTGAAGGTGCACGACTACACCCGGATGCCGGTCGCGAACGCGGCGCAGGCCGTGCAGCACAGCGCCGACGGGGCCGCCTACGGGCAGTGGGCGATCGTGGCGGCGCAACTGGCCGGCTACTTCACCGGCAGCTCGCCGCACGGGGTGTCCTGCTGGTACCAGCCGCCGCCGAAGGCGAATCAGGCCGGCGTGGTGCGGGGACTCACCCAGACGTTCGGGCCGTCGGGGCGACGAGGGGTTGTGGCCAGGATCACCACGGATCGTTCGGACTCGGTGAAGGAGGGAAGCGTCGCGGTGGTGCCCGGTGAGCGGGGCTCGGCCTGGACGGTGGCCGACTGGCTGGTGGCGAACGCGCAGGCCTACGGGATCCGCGAAGTACGGTACGCCGGTTATGTGTGGAAGGCGGCGGATGGGAGTATGGGCTGGCAGCGTGACAGCACCAAGGAGGACCCGCCGCGCGGCACTATTGTCGCAGGCTGAAGCGGCACCGACCGGCAAGCCGCCATACTGTGATAGCAGCAGCGACCAGAACGACGACAGGAGCCCACCCGTGACCTACATCATCGCGCAGCCCTGCGTTGATGTGCTTGACAAGGCATGCATCGAAGAATGCCCCGTTGACTGCATCTACGAGGGCGAACGGATGCTATATATCCACCCCGACGAGTGCGTGGACTGCGGCGCCTGCGAGCCCGTCTGCCCGGTCGAGGCAATCTACTACGAAGACGACGTACCCGAGCAGTGGAAGGAATACTACAAGGTCAACGTCGACTTCTTCGAAGATCTCGGTTCCCCGGGCGGCGCCTCCAAGAGCGGAAAGATCGGCAAGGACCACCCGGTGGTGGCCGTGCTGCCGCCGCAAGCCACGGAGGAATGAACCCCAATACCCTCGCCGCCCGGCTTCCCGTCTTTACCTGGGACCGGATCGCGCCGCTTCGGGAAAAAGCCGGACTTCATCCGAACGGGCCGGTGGACTTGTCCATGGGAACGCCCGTGGATCCGGTGCCGGACGTGATCCGGGCGGCACTGGCCGCGGCCTCGGACGCGCCCGGCTACCCGGCCACGTGGGGCACCCCGCGGCTGCGCGCCGCGGCCGCCGGGTGGCTGGCACGGGACCACGGCGTTGGCGTGTCACCGGATGACGTGCTGCCGGTGCTGGGGACCAAGGAGTTCATCGCCTGGCTGCCGGTTATGCTCGGGCTCGGGCCCGGCGACGTTCTGGTGCGGCCCGCGCTGGCCTATCCGACGTACGACATCGGGGCGCGGCTGGCCGGGGCGACCGCGGTGGCCGCGGACCTGTCGCTGGGGGCGGACCTGTCGTTGGGGGCGGACCTGTCGTTGGGGGCGGACCTGGGGCGGGTCCGGCTGGGGTGGCTGAATTCGCCGTCGAACCCGACGGGGCGGGTGCTGACCGTTGCCGAGATGCGCGCGGCGGTCGAGTGGGCCCGGAGGCACGGGGTCGTGCTGGCGTCCGACGAGTGCTACCTGACGCTGGGCTGGGAAGCCGCGCCGGTTTCCGTCCTGCACCCGGACGTGTGCGGCGGGTCGGCGCAGGGCTTGCTCGCGGTGCACTCGCTGTCCAAGCGTTCCAACCTGGCCGGTTACCGGGCCGGCTTCGTCACCGGCGACCCGGCCCTGGTCGCGGACCTGCTGGCGATCCGGAAGCAAGCCGGGATGATCATGCCCGGGCCGGTGCAGGCGGCGATGACGGCCGCGCTCGAGGACGAGGTGCACGCGAGCGAGCAGCGGGAGAGGTATCGCCACCGGCGTTCGGTGCTGCGGGACGCTTTTGGCTCGGCCGGCTGGCGGGTCGACCACTCCGAGGCGGGCCTGTACCTGTGGGTCACCCACCCGGCGCACGACTGCTGGTCGGCGGCGGAACTGCTGGCCGCCCAGGGCGGCATCCTGGTCGCGCCCGGCGAACTGTACGGGTCCGCCGGGTCGCGGCACGTGCGGGTGGCGCTGACCGCCACCGACGAGCAGATCGCGGCCGTCGCGCAGCGGCTGGCTGAGCTGGGCTAGTGGCTGCGGGCTAGCTGGCTGCGCTGGTTAGTGCCTCAGGCTGCGTTTGCCCGCTCGCCGGCCCGGCCCGCGCTGACCGGTGCCGACGCGATGTGACAGCGGGGCGGTAGGAGGCGCACCGATGTCACATTAGGCCGGTTATAACCGGCTTGGGCTCCATCGGGTCGGCTGGCCGCGGGTCACGCTGGCCCCACGGACCGCCGCGGCCCCTGCAGGCCCCTTAGCTTAGTTTCGCAGCCGGGGGCTGCGCGGCTTGCCGTGGTGCTTCCCGGTAGTGTGCTCCCGGCCGCGGGCCCCACCGCCGCCTGGGCGAACGTAACTCGACACAGCATCAGCTAGCTGGCGGGCTGGTAGGCGCGGACGGCGGGAGCCAGCAGGGCGTCGATAGCGGATAGGGCGTCGGCCAGGCTCTGGTCCTCGGCGGCGCCCAGGTCGAGCGGGGCCATCGCCGGGGACTCCCGGGCCAGGGTCAGCTCGGTGTCGATGAACACGACGTCGGTGACGCCGACCGTGGTCAGGGCGTGCCGTAGCCACGGCTCGCGGTGGTCCCAGCCATGCCGCGGGGTGCCCGGCTGGTAGCCGCCGCCGCGCGCCGTGACCACCACGAACTCCTTGTCGCCGAGCTTGCCGACGGTCCGGTCGGCCGAGACGATCCGGTCGAACCAGGCCTTGAACGTGCTGGGCGGGCCGAAGTTGTACAGCGGCATCCCGAGCAGGACGGTATCGGCCGCCAGGAGCTCGTCGATCAGCTGGTTGCTCAGAGCGAAGGCGGCGGCCTGCTCCGGGGTGCGGTCTGCGGCCGGGACGAACCCCGCCGAGAAGGCGGCGTAATCCAGGTGCGGGATCGGGTCCGCGGCCAGGTCACGGTAGGTGATGGTGCCGTCGGGGTGGGCGGCCTGCCAGCGCTCGGCGAAATGGGCGGACAGCCGGCGGCTGCGGGATCCCTCGGTGCGCAGGGACGAATCGATATGCAGGAGGTGGCTCATAGATAGAATGTATATCACTAATCATTGGTGATACACAAATAGTTGACGCTGGGGGTAGTCTTCTGTTATGGCGGAGACTCGGGCGCGGACGCAGCAGCTGGAGGACCAGCAGCTGCTGCCGCTGCTCGATCACCTGGCCCGGGTGGGGCGCCGTGCCGCCGAGGCCTCGATGGCGCCGGGCGGTCTGCGGCCCCGGCACCTGATCGCGCTCAAGCTGCTGAGTGAGCACGGGCCGGCCGGCCAGCAGGGGCTGGCGGAGGCGCTGAGCCTGGATCCGAGCAACGTGGTCGGCCTGCTCAACGAGCTCGAGGAGCGCGGACTGATCGTCCGCCGCCGCGATCCCGCCGACCGCCGCCGCCACATCGTCGAGCTGTCGGCTACCGGCGCCGGCGAGCTGTGCCTGGCCCAGGCCCGGCTCAGCCGGGTCGAAGACGACCTGCTCGCCGCGCTGTCCGCGGCGGAGCGGGCGACGCTGTACCGGCTGCTCGCCCGCGCGGTCGACGGCGTGGCCGGCGGGAAGCAGGCGGCGTGTGCAGGCGAGGCGGCGGCGTGTGCAGGCGAGGCGGCGGCGTGTGCAGGCGAGGCGGAAGCCTGTGCCAGAACGCCGATCCAGTAGCAAGAACCTACGCGGTACCACCGCGGTCTCAGGGACCACGCCAGCAGCAAAAACGTAGGGACAGTTCCGGTTACCGCGGCGGATCCGGTGCATTCCCGGCCCCCATGCCGGATTTTGCCGGCATGGGGGCACATCGTGCCGGCCAGGGCCGGGGGTGCGCAGCCATCCAGGGCCGGGGCTCAGGTACGTCCGTGGCGTCGGGGCTCGACCGCGGCTGCGGTCCGCCGGAAGCGTAACGACGATGGAACAAGCCCGAAATGAGGCGGCAAATTGGCAACGAATCGCCGTCTGGTGACATTATTACGCAATGATTCTTCGCCGGGACGCATGATCGACGCATGTTTTCTCAACCGGTCTACCCCTACCCTTGGTTCATGATCACCACGGAAGGCAGCGAGGACGGCCCGCGTCGGCGACGAGCGACCGGACGCGGATTTCTGATGTGCCCACCGGAGCATTTCGCCGTCAGCTACGCGATCAACCCGTGGATGGAACCGGACAAGCCGACCGACGCCGCCAAAGCCATGCGGCAGTGGACGGAGCTCCGGCAGTCTTACCTCGATCTCGGTCACGATGTGCGGACCATTGAGCCGGTGGCCGGGCTGCCGGACATGGTGTTCGCGGCCAACGGCGCCACCGTGGTCGGCGGGACGGTGCTTGGCGCGCGATTCCGGTATCCGCAGCGCGCCAGGGAAGCTGACGCCTACCTGGACTGGTTCCGCGGGCGCGGCTACCCTGACGTGCGGGTACCTGCCTACGTTAACGAGGGCGAGGGAGACATCCTGTTCACCGGCCGGGTGCTGATGGCCGGGTACGGCTTCCGTACCGATCAGGCCGCCGCAGCCGAACTGGCCAGTGTCTTCGGCCGGCCTGTGGTGAGCCTGCGCCTGGTTGACCCGCGCTTCTACCATCTGGACACCGCGCTGTGCGTACTTGACGGCGACACGGCCATGTACTATCCGGCCGCGTTCGACGACGCCGGACGGGCGGCCATCGCCGAGCAGTTCACCGAGCTGATCGAGGCCAAGGACGAAGACGCCGAGGTACTCGGCCTGAACGCGGTCAGCGACGGCCGGCACGTCGTCCTGCCGGTCCAGGCGCGAGGCCTCGCCGCTCAGCTCAGCGAGCGCGGGTTCATCCCGATCGGAGTCGACATGTCCGAGCTGCTCAAGGGCGGCGGCGGGCCCAAGTGCTGCACGCTGGAGCTGCGCCCGTAGCAACGGAGGGGAACACCTTGACCGAGACCATGACCAGCTTCCTGGAGCTGACGAGCGGATACGCCGCGCACAACTACCACCCGCTGCCGATCGTCGCGGCCGAGGCCGAGGGCGCCTGGGTGACCGACGTCGAAGGACGCCGTTACCTGGACATGCTCGCCGCCTACTCGGCCCTGAATTTCGGTCACCGGCACCCGAGGCTGATCGACGCGGCGCACCGCCAGCTCGAGCACCTCACGCTGGTGAGCCGGGCGTTCGACCACGACCAGTTCGGGCCGTTCTGCGCCGAGCTGGCCGAACTCGCCGGCATGGACGTCGTGCTGCCGATGAACACCGGCGCGGAGGCGGTCGAGTCTGCGATCAAGGTCGCGCGCAAGTGGGGCTACACGGTCAAGGGCGTCCCCGCGGACCAGGCGGTGATCATCGTGTTCAGCGGAAACTTCCACGGACGCACCACCACGATCATCAGCTTCTCCACCGACGAGGACTCCCGAGCTGACTTCGGGCCGTACACGCCGGGGTTCCGCATCGTCCCCTACGGCGACCTGGACGCGCTGACCGCGGCGGTCAGCGAACTCGGTGAGCGCGTGGTCGCGGTGCTCGTCGAGCCGATTCAGGGTGAGGCCGGGGTGGTCGTGCCGCCCGCTGGCTTCCTCACCGGGATCAGGGAGCTGTGCACCGCGAACGGCATCTTGATGATCGCGGACGAGATCCAGTCCGGGCTCGGCCGCACCGGCTTCACCTTCGCCTGCACGGCGGAGAACGTGGTACCCGACGCCTACCTGCTCGGCAAGGCCCTCGGCGGCGGCATCGTGCCGGTGTCCGCGATGGTGTCGACGTGGCCGGTGCTCGGCGTGCTACAGCCCGGCCAGCACGGGTCCACGTTCGCGGGCAACCCGCTCGCCTGCGCCGTGGCCCGGGAGGTCATCGCGATGCTGCGCACCGGTGAGTACCAGGCCCGGGCGGCGGTGCTCGGGATGCGGATGCACGAGCGGCTCGGCGCGCTCCCGCCTGCCGTGGTGCGCGGCGTCAGCGGCCGGGGACTGTGGGCCGGGCTGGAGTTCACCTCGCGGTCAGGCCGCGAGGTCTGCGAACGGCTCGCCGATCACGGCGTCCTGGCCAAGGAAACCCACGGGAACGTCATCCGGCTGGCGCCGCCGCTGGTCATCAGCGAGGAAGATCTCGACTGGGGACTCGACCGGATCGAGGACGCGGTGTGTTAAGCGCGACGAGGTGCCCCGGGGCCACCGCCTCCCCGACCGCTTCACCGGTCCCGATCGGCGTCACAGAAAACGCGACAAGCTAAGGTCCCGATCCTCTCGCGAGGTTCAAAATCTCATTTACGGAACGGACCCTAGTTCATGCTCACGGCCAGCTTCTCCCCGAGGCAGGAGGCGCCCCTGTCCCAAGCGCCCAGCGCAATCCGCCGCCCTCGCCGTCCGGTCTTGGTGGGAGCGGAATCATTGTGGATCGTTACCATCTTGTGAAGACGGTGCCGATCCACAATCATGGGCGCCAGCCGACGCGACGCTTCATCAGGCTGATGGGGAGCAGCTGTCACAAACTCAAGCGGGTGAGCGACGGCAGGAAGGTCTGGCGGCGTCTGCGCCTCTCAGTTCTCCCACCAAGCCCGCCCGCCAGTCCGGTGATCGCCCCGGGTATAGAAAAGCTGGCTTCGTTGAAGTCAACTCCCTTGAAGTCAGCTCCGCTGGAGGCGGCGGTAGCTGCCGGCGTAGTACATCAGCGGGCGGCGTGACGGTCCCTCGGGGCCGGTGACCGCGGCGACCTGGCCGACGATGATGCTGTGATCGCCGCCGTCGTACACGGCGGCGGTCCGGCACTCCAGGGTGACCAGGGCGCCGTCAAGCAGCGGCGCGCCGGTGACCGGGCCCGGGTGGTGGGCCACGCCGTCCAGCTGCCCGTCGAGGGGACGGCCCTGGGTGGCCAGCCAGCGCGCGGTTTTCTCGGCATCCTCGGCGAGGATGGACACCGCCCATGACCCGGCCGCGAGGACCGCGTCGTGGAAGCGGGCAATCTTCTCCGCGCAGAACAGCACGAGCGGCGGCTCCAGCGACACCGACATGAACGCGCTGACCGTCATCGCGTGGCCGGCGTTGGTCGTGACCACGACGATGCCGCCGGCCAACTGATCCGTGGCCTGACGGAACGAGGCCTGGTCCACCTCGCTCACTTCGGCTGCGACCTTGGCGGTTGCTGCGACCGGCCCGGCTGCGACCGGCCCGGCTCCGACTGGCCCGGCTGCGTCCTGGCCGCCCGGATCGAGGCGGCGAACGCGGCGGCCACCGCGATCACGGCGCTCAAGGCGCCGCCGTACAGGTAGCACTCGCCGGGGGTGGAAGCAGTGATGATGACGCTGCCGTTGGAGACCGGCATGGACAGCACGAAGGAGGCGATGATCCAGCCCATGGCGGGCACGAGCGCGCCGCTCACCGCGCGCATGGCCCACCCGGCCAGCAGGCACGTCACCAGCAGCGCAACGCAGAACGCGAGGGCGGCCAGCGGCACCGGCCCCGCCGCCCGGCTGTACTGGAAGCTGCCGATCGTGCCCTCCACCGCGCCAAGCAGGAACAGCACGCCGTATATAGCGCCGGTGGCGAGCAACCCCGACCCGCCTCGGCCCGTCGTGACGTTCATGGACAGCAGGCTACTGTGCCCGTTAGAACAGGTCTGTCTGGAGGGCAGCGCGGCCGTCGCGGCCAGCGGGGACATCGGAACCGGCGGGTTCGGCCGGGCCGCGCGGGGCGGCGGGACCGGCCAGCAGGGTGTAGTACTCGACTCCGAGGGCACGCTGCCTGACGTGGTTGGACAGCGCGAAAAACGGCGCCGTCACGGTGATCTGGGTGGCGTGCGCGCGCATGGCCGCCAGCTTGCGCTCGAAATAGGCGGTGGCATCGATCTCGGTGGTCACCTCGGCGGACTCCGGCGCCGCCGTCGCGTAGAACCTCGCCAGACCGTCGGACCCGGCCAGCCCGTCGGCCCCGGCTTGCCCTTCGGTCCCGGCCGGACTGTCGGCCTGGGCGAGCTCGAAGGCGCGCCAGGCGACGCGGTGTGCCTGGATGTGATCGGGGTGGCCGTAGCAGCCGTTGGCGTCATAGGTCACCAGCACCTGCGGCCTGACCTCGCGGATGACGTCGAGGAGCGCGGCCGCGGCCTCGTCCACGTCGGCCTGCCAGAAGCAGCGCGGATCGGTGTTGCCCTGGGTGCCCATCATGCCCGAGTCGCGCCACCGGCCCGGGCCGCCGAGGAACCTGTGGTCGGTCACACCGAGCAGGTCGCACGCGGCCGCGAGTTCGCCGATCCGGTACTCCCCCAGCCGGTCTTCCTTCTCCGCGGCCAGGTGCGCCAGCGACGGGGGGATGACTTCCCCGAGCTCGCCCAGCGTGCAGGTGACCAGCGTGACCTGCGCGTCCTCGGCGGCGTACTTCGCCATCGTGGCCCCGGTGCCGATGGACTCGTCATCGGGATGCGCGTGCACGAGCAGCAACCGCCGCCCGGGCCGGGGCGCTCCCCGGTCGTCAGCCGAACTCATGCCAGCGAGCCTATCGGCGGAGTCCCGGTGCGGCGGGAATGGCAAGATTCCTTTATGACCGAGAGTTTCCCGCGGCAGGAGGCCAGGACCAGACGGTTCACGCTCGGGGTGCCGCGCGCGTTCCGGATCTCACCCGACGGCGCCCGGATCGCCTACCTGCGCACCCAGGGCGGCAGCGACCCGGTGACCTGCCTGTGGGTGCTGGACGTCGACAGCGGGCAGGAACGGCTGGTCGTCGACCCGAGGACGCTGGGCGGCGATGAGCTGAACCTGCCGGCGGCCGAACGGGCCCGGCGGGAACGGGTGAGGGAGCAGGCCGGCGGCATCGTGGCCTACGCGACCGACGCCAACTTGGCGATGGCCGCCTTCGCCTGGTCCGGACGCGTCTACGCGATCGACCTGACCGGCCCAGACGCGCCGGCGCTCCAGGTGCCGACGCACGGTCAGGCGCTGGATCCCCGGCCCGACCCGGCCGGCCGGCGGCTGGCCTATGTCAGCGCCGGCGCGCTCCGGGTCACCGGCCTGCCGGGCCAGCCAGAAAACCAGGCCGAAGACCAGGCCGAAGATCAGGTGCTGGCGGACCCGCGGGGCGCCGCGCGGGTGACGTTCGGGCTGGCGGAGTTCATCGCGGCGGAGGAGATGGACCGCCACCGGGGCTACTGGTGGTCCCCGGACGGTTCGGCGCTGCTCGTCGCGCGGGTGGACGAGACGCCGGTAAACCGGTGGCACATCGCCGACCCCGCCAACCCGGAAAGGCCGCCCGCCGAGGTGGCCTATCCGGCCGCCGGCACCCCGAACGCCGAGGTGTCGCTCCTGTTGGCCAGGCTGGACGGCACCAGCGTGGAAGTTGAGACCGATCGGGCGGCGTTTCCGTACCTGGTGACGGCCTGCTGGGAGGGCGAACACGACCCGCTGGTCGTGGTGCAGAGCCGGGACCAGCGGACGATGCGGCTGCTCACCGTCGAGGCGAGCAGCGGGAAGACCGCCGTGCTGCGCGAGGACACCGATCCGCGGTGGCTGGAGATCGTCCCTGGCGTCCCCGCCTGGACCAGGGACGGCCGGATCGTATGGACCCGCGACGAGCAGGACACCCGCCGCCTGCTGGTCACCGCTCCCCATCAGGACGACGTCCCGGTCACGCCGCCGGGCCTGCAGTTGCGCGGCGTGCTCGCGGTCGACGACGACACCGTCCTGTTCCAGGCGTCCGCCGAGCCGACCGAGATCGGGCTGTGGACCTACGGGCCCGAAGGGCTGAGCCGGGTCGGCGAGGGTACCCACGGGGGCGGTGTCGAGGGGGGCGTCCGCGCGGGCGGCACGACGGTCGTCTGGCACCGCGGGCTCGAGGACGACGGCGCGACGATCCGGGTGTACCGCGCGGGCCAGCCGGCGGCCGACCTCGCCTCGCGGGCGGAACGCCCGTCGCTGCCCGCTCCCCGCCCGGTCCTGCTGCACGCCGGATCGCGCGAGATCCGCACCGCGGTGCTATTCCCTTCCTGGCACCAGCGCGGGCAGGGGAAGCTGCCGGTATTGCTCGACCCTTACGGCGGCCCGCACGCACAACGGGTGCTCAAGTCCCGCGGCGCCTACCTCACCCCGCAATGGTTCGCCGAGCAGGGCTTCGCCGTCGTGATCGCGGACGGCCGAGGCACTCCGGCTCGCGGCCCGGAGTGGGAACGCGCGGTGGCCGGCGACCTGGCCGGCCCGGTTCTCGAAGACCAGGTCGACGCGCTGGGCGCGGCCGCCCGCCGCTTCGCCGACCTGGACACGGACCGGGTCGCGATCCGCGGCTGGTCGTTCGGCGGCTACCTGGCCGCGCTGGCCGTGCTGCGCCGCCCGGACGTATTCCACGCGGCGATCGCAGGCGCCCCGGTGACGGACTGGCATCTCTACGACACCCACTACACCGAACGTTATCTAGGCCATCCGGACCAGAACCAGGACGCCTACCGCCGGTCCGGCCTCATCTCCTTGGCCGAACGATCCGGGGTGACAGCCGCCGCCGATGCGATCGCGCCCCGCCCGCTGATGCTGATCCACGGGCTGGCGGACGACAACGTGGTCGTCGCCCACACCCTGCGTCTGTCCGCCGCGCTGCTGGCCGCCGGATACCCGCATACGGTCCTGCCCCTATCCGGCATCACCCACATGGCGTCACAGGAAACGGTGGCGGAGAACCTGCTCGGCCTGCAGCTCGATTTCCTGCGCCGCGCCCTGGGCGTCCCGCCAGGTCAGCAGCCAGCCGACCCGGCCGAAAGAGTCTTATTACCCCGGCCGAGGACAGTTTGACACATTCGTTACTTGACCGACCCATGATGGGTAGTGCCGTACCGACGCGGAGACGGCAAGCTGCCTCTGCTTCGCCGCACTGAGGTCCTTCCAAGCAGGTCACGGAGCATCATGACAGCTCAGAGAAAGCAGCGCGCCCGGTTGCCCCGGTTCTGGCAGGCGCACAGGTGCTGTGCCTGCCATCGGAATCAGCCGGGATCGCCCGGTCCCGCGTTGCCCGGGATCCCGCCGGCCGAGCAGGTGAGGCGGCTGCTCCGCCGCGGGACCGCAGCGCCGACGGTGCCGGCGACCCACCTGACGGTCATCGACGGGACGACGAGGCTCGTCAATCACTTCAGCGGGGATGGCACGTGGGTGGGGAGCGTGATGATCGACGGCTCCGCGCTGGCCCGCCAGTCCTCGTGGGCTTTTAATGCCGCGTGGGCGCTCTCCGCGCCGCACGGCCGGCGCGGCCCGGGCTGAAAGTGGCGAACGAGGTTGAGCAGGCCCGGCAGATTCTCGGTGGCCGGCTGCGGGACATCAGGATGGAGGCGCGGGTCTCGGGGCGGCAGCTCGGAGCTCTGGCGGGCTGGCACTTCACCAAGATCTCCAAGATCGAGCACGGGCGTACGACGCCGTCGGCCGCGGACATCGAGCTGTGGTGCTTCCACTGCGGCGCTGATAGCCAGATCCCGGACCTGACCGCGGCCGCGCGCGGGATCGAGAAGATGTACGTGGAGCTGAAGCGGCTGCTGCGGTCAGGGACTGCGGGTTACCAGCGGGAGCTATTGAAAGAGGAGACGAGCACGCGTCACTTCCGGATCTTCAATCCGGCGGTCATCCCCGGCGCGCTGCAGACGCCAGATTACGCAGCGACGCGGCTCACGGAGTTCGCAGACATGGTCGGCATCCCCGCCGACGTCGAGGATACGGTGGCGGCCCGGATCGAGCGGGGCAGGTTGCTGCTTTCGGGGGACCGCCTGTTTCATTTCGTGCTGGGCGAGCACGCGCTGCGCGCGGCCCTGGCCGACCCGGACGTGCTGCAGGACCAGCTCCTTCACCTCCTCGAGCTATCGCTGCTGCCACGGCTGCGGCTGGGCATCTTGCCCACCCGCGTCAGGCATTACATGACATTCTGCGGATTTTGGATCTTCGATAACCGGGTGGTCCAGCTCGAGACCTACTCGGCCGCGATCACGGTCACCCAGCCGCGCGAGATCGCCATGTACGCGAAAGTCTTCGAGAGGTGATTATCGGAGGGATTCGATGAGATCACGCGAAGCGAGGTCAGCGCCGCCGGGGACAGTCCAGGCGCACGGGATCCGGCAGTGGTGGCTCAACCGGTCCGTGCGGACGAAGGGCCTGATCGTGGTCGCGGTGCCGC